>WNGE01000916.1_pt1 | contig 65567 bp, 55 predicted proteins | sample 5400651 | NCBI WGS metagenome assembly WNGE01 (sample SAMN13153370, study PRJNA577476) | soil metagenome | isolation source: 60 cm soil or saprolite under grassland replicate 2 | place: USA:California | collected 2016-06-15 | reverse complement strand
GCCCATGGTTTAATCGAAAATCCATGCGTATCCCAATAGCCAGAATCGTATCGGCCCCTTCCAGGGCTTTGCGACGAGACGCCGTGAAGAAAAGCGGGTGCGTAGGCGGCAGACAGCCACGTCCAGCGCCATTGAGGAAAACAGGGGCATTGATGCGCTCCGCAAGCTGGCGCAATGGTTCGGAGGCATCACACCACCAGACGGCGGTACCCGCCATAATGACAGGATGCTGCGCTTTTTCCAATAAAGCAGCCGCCTTCATTACCATATCGGGATCAGGTGCGGTACGCCCGCCATAACGATAGGACGCAGGTTCACCTGGATCAAAGAGCGTATCGGTATCCGCAAGGTTATTCAGGACATCCATTGGCATTTCTAAGAAAGTGGGGCCAGGTTTGCCGTTCAACATCTGCCGAAAGGCCGAAGCTGTATATTCACCAAGACGAGTTGTTTCATGTACAGTGCGCGCCCACTTGGTGATTGGACGTAGCAGGTCAATCTGGTTCATCTCCTGAAGCGCACCTCTATCCCACAGGCTTAAGGGAGCTGCTCCACCAATCACAAGAATAGGGCTACCTGCAAGGTATGCATTTGCTACACCTGTAACGCCATCAGTTACGCCTGGGCCTGCTGTTAAAATAGCCACTCCGGGAGTACGTGTGCATTTGGCCCATCCTTCGGCAGCGTGAACTGCTGCTTGTTCGTGGCGAGTATCCACGACTCTAATTCCTTCGCGTTTGCAACCATCATAAATTGCAGCAATATGTCCTCCGCTAAGGGTGAAAACAACCTCGACACCTTCTCTTTTCAGAATTTTGGCGACAATCCAACCGCCGTGAATCATGCCCATGGGGAGCTCCGTTCTTTACATGATGTATAATGCTTTTTAACCTTTTCATTCATTATATCAAATTGGGGAATATAGAGAGACCCTTCGCTGCGCTCAGGATGACAGCCGGGATGACGGGGCATACCTACCTCTTCAGCTTCCATGCGGACGAGATCCTTCGCTGCGCTCAGGATGACACTATTACATCCCTTGCACAGGCATGGGCGGAAGTGGCGGTAACTTCATGCTCAGGCCAATCACCTTCAGCTTTTTGGCCAATGAGTCCTGCGCGTAGCGCGGAGTCATCCATGGGTCATCGCCATTTGCCAACATGATTTGTATTTGCTCCTGCGCAGGGGTTATGCCCTCTAACGCGGTGGGAGTATATTTCTCGATGGTATCATGTACAATTCTGGCATTGCTTGCATCTCGCTGAATCATTTCGCGTAAGAACTTCACACCGAAGACAACATGCCGCGATTCGTCTCGCGCCACGGCGGTAAAGCCGCCACGAAAAGTAGGGAAAAGATCGTTCATGCGATAGAATTCCAGGATACTACGTTGCCCGGCAAGCGCCATTGTTCCCTCGACAATTACATGGTAGAGCGTGATACCCTCAACTAGATGTGCCAGGTTGCCCGGTTCTCGTTGGATGCGTCTGGCAACTTCGGACAGGGCATCAATCAGGATATATTTCAAATGAGAGTTCATATACTCACGGGCAACGGCCAGAGCGTCTTCCAATTTCTCTTTATCGACGCCCAGCACCTCTTTGAAGAAGCGAGCGAAGAAAACTGTGTGACGCGCTTCGTCGACCAGTTGTGTGGTGGCGAAGATGCGCATCTCTTCGTCAGGCATAGCTATTACATAAGGGCCAAGGGTATCAGTCACACACGCCTCACCCTGGAAAAATGCCGATAGACCATACATGCGCATATCGCGTTCGTCTTGCGACATTCCTTCCCACTGTTTGCGGTCTCCACTAAAATCTATATCCTGCACGCGCCACTGCTGGCGCTCCCAACGATAATACAGCTCGCGATAGGTAGGCAGGTGAACCAATCCTTGGTCGATGATATGTAATACATTGTCGATAGGCGTTTGTTGCAACTGCTTCAAAGTAGCGCTTTCAAGTGGAGTGTCAATGGACATGAGATCTCCTCAGCTCTTTCTTATCAATTTTACCCACCGCATTGCGTGGCAAGGCATTTACAAACTCAATCTCGGCTGGCGTTTTGTAATTCGCCAGCGATTCACGACAATAAGCTTTGAGTATCTCAGCATCCACATCGGTACGAGTCACAACGAAGGCTTTGACCTCCTCACCCATGCGTTCCGACGGTATACCAATCACTGCCGATTCGATTACTGCTGGATGCCTGTTCAACACCTCTTCAATATCACGTGGGTAAATATTAAATCCGCCACGTATAATCAAATCCTTCTTACGCTCAACAATATATAAGTAGCCATCTTCATCAAAGCGGCCCATATCGCCTGTATGCAACCAACCATTGCGTAGGGCTGACTGGGTCTCATCTGGCATATTATAATAGCCTTGCATGATATTAGGCCCGCGTGCAATGACTTCACCTATCTCACCCACTGGCAAGGGATCATCGTTTACATCAACGATGAGTATTTCGACACCAGATATAGGCTTGCCGACCGAACCCGGCTTCCGAAGCATATCCTGACCATGCCCTGCGAGAACAGCGCTTGCTTCGGATAATCCATACCCCTCGAGTATCGGACAGCCAAATTTCTGCTCGAAACCCTCCAGAATAGCAAGTGGCAACGGGGCTGAACCACTCACACAATAGCGTAAACTACTTGTGTCGAATTTATCAGCATCAGGCGTGTATAACAAGGCGACGAACATGGCCGGCACCCCCGCAAAAGCGCTGACTTGGTAGCGCTCAATCGCAGATAGTACAGCCGTCGTGTCAAAGCGAGGATGCAGTACTGCAACAACACCGTTCAGATAACCAACATTCGAAGCAACCAACCCATAGGCATGCGCTAATGGCAGAATTGCCAGTTGCACTTCATGAACTGATGGCGTTCCCTCTTCAACAGAACCACTGCCTCGACCTGAGACTGCATTAGAGACGACATTACGATGTGTCAGTAATACTCCCTTTGGATGACCAGTGGTACCAGAAGTATAGAGAATCACGGCAGGATCTTCTGGTGCCAGAGAGACTTCTTCGAAATCTTGCAGGTAATGATCCGCAAATGCCGCTCCGCTCGTTACAACATCTTTGTATGCATGAACAGTATACGTTCGCGACTGATCACGCTCTTCACCTTCTATACCTGTTGAAATAATATGCTTCATAGTGGGTACATCAGCCAGTGCGTTACGTAACAAAGGCAGGAGAATGGGGCTCGTAATCACCGCTTTTGCAGCCGAGTTCTCAGCGATGTAATGGACCTCTGGTCCTTTCAGCAAGGGGAGTACAGGAATGATGACACCACCAGCACGCGCGATAGCCTGGTAAGAGATGATTACTTCGGGGCAGTTGAGCATCATAACGATGACTCGATCGCCTTTCTCTATACCTGACCTTCTAAGTCCTACCGCCAGTTGAGTCGCTTCCTTCGCAATCTCTACATTCGTATATTCGCGCAACTCTTCTGCATCTTCGTAGATAAGTGACTTGAAAGGGCCATATTTCCGGCAGTTGTAAATAGAAAGGTCGTATAGGAAACGCAGGTCTTCAATGTCATTTGTTTGCGTATTGCCTGTCATACACTCATCTCATCTTCCCTGCCTGTGGAGACCCCTGCGATTGATCCAAGGGAGGAAATAGGCGTTCCTTGGCTAGCGGCTTGGGTGGGGCAGCCTCCCTTGCCTTTTGATTTCGGCTGCTCCTTGACCAACCAGGAGCGGAATGCCACCCAGGTGAAGCCTCGACATGCCTCCCCCTTTGCTCCTTGCGTCAAGCGCTTGTTGGTACGATAGTCGTGTAAGCTCACGGTCTGTTTCTTCCGATCAAAGCCGCCAATCGTACACAGCCCATATTGCTTGTGCTTGACCAGCGTTCCTCGCTTCAACCCAAGCGAACGGGTGCCACCGTAGGGCTTGCGCATACCACCTTTAGAGGCTTGCAGCCGATGTAACTGGCGACGATGCAAGACCGCTGGTACGACGTACCACAAGCGGGTGCATGTCGGTTGCTCTGCCCCGCTCACGCTTGCCGCCATGACCCAAGCATCTACGGCGTGACTCTCAAACGATTGCTTAGATTTGCTTTTCGTCTTCTTGAGTCCATACTGCTCACGCAGTTCTTTGGTCTGCCATCCCTCTTTGAGATGGACTTCTAGCCCCAACTCTCGCAAGAGACGATACAGATGTTCTTTCCCGACCTGCACAGGGCTGAACGAACCATTCCACTTGCTGCCTTTGCTTGTGTGCGTGACCGCCTGCACATCCTCAATCACAACGGCAGTCAGTGGGAGCACCTTTTGCATCTGCATAATAATGCGTGCTTTCGCTTCCCACCGACTCCGCGTTGAGGGTGGAATACGCTGTTTCCGGTTGAGACGATTATCGAACCGCTTGGGTCGGCGCCATTTCCTTCCACGCCTTGCCCGTCGCATGGTCCGTCTTGTTTCAACAGCATCCTTCACATGGTCAGGTGCTTCTCCCATCAGGTTCAGTATGGTGTCTTTGGTCCCGACAATACTGAAACCTTCAAACTTGCTCCCAGGATCGACGCCAGCCACCAAGGGTTGGTTATCGGGTTCCTGCTCATAGCAAAGTTGTACGTAGAACAAGCCTAACTTGTCGCGCTTGGGACGTGCTTTGCCACTCTTGAACATGTGGCGTGCTTTGGCGGGTGTGCATGGCATGAGTGCCACTCCGCGTGTATCCACAACGGGTATTCTCAAAGGATTACCTTTCTCCAGGTCTGAGCCTGGGTGCTATGACCCTTCCCGACTGTCAAAACCGCTTAGGGATCGTTGCCATTGATACCATCAGCTTCGGCGTGGCTAGGAGCGGTACGGATTAGGGTGGCGTCCGTACATCCTTGTAGCGGTTAAGACTGCTGCACAAAGTGCTCGGTAGTCAAGAACTTACGTTGCGCTAGCCGTTTCGCAAGCCCCCATCATTGATGCGGGGTTCTTGACTTCTAGATACAGCCGGAATAATTACAACTGCTTCTCCAGTGGTCACTTTGTCCCCTTTCTGGTTCTGTGCCCAGCATTCAATAGCTATGGATAGACTGAGATCTTCATTTGTCGTTCGAACCTTGACTTTCCCCTGACAGGTAAGTGTGTCACCCAGACGAACCATATGCAGAAAGCGCACTTTGAGATGCTCAATGCGGGCACCAGGAATATTAGCAATCTGCTGTTCAACGAATTGCCCAAGAAAAGCCATACTGAGCATTCCATGAGCAATGACGCCATCAAGCCCGACTTGTTGCGCAGCCTGCTGATCGAGATGAATGGGATTATAATCGCCTGATGCTTCAGAATAACGGCGGAGTTGTTCTTGTGTAATTGGGGGTTTGACTAGCGGGGTGAGTTGCTGGTCAATAGTTGTGTCCAGAATGCTCATAAAATATGCAGCGTAGAGACCCGTCTCCGTTTACGGGACGGGAGAAAACGCCGCTCTCCTTTCTACTAACAAGGCCGAAGCTCTCTGGACGACGTGCAACTTTTTGTAACTGGCACTGGCACTGACTCTCGTTCCGTTCAGGGTACGTAGATCAAAGTAGCCACTACTTCTCCTGCCAAAGACAAAACAGGTGACGTCTCCGTACCTCACGCAATCGAACAAACGAAAACCATGGACATACTTGGGAGCCGTATTGCGCTGCCGCTTCCCGCCTTTTCTGATGGTTGCTTTGTGCAGTTGCCGGTTATTTCTGCGCATGTATTTCATGAGATACCACGTGCCATCCGAGCATGCCAGAGGATGACCGTTAATACAGCGCGCATCGACACGGTGAGATTTCTCCAACTGGTGTGTCATACGCGTATGCTTCGTGAGATACCCATACGTCAAATGCACATGTGGGTATAGCTCTTTGGCTTGCTCGTAGATGCGCTGGCGAATGACGCCCATCTGCGTTGCATCTTGAAAGCCTCTAGACGTGCGTTTGATCGTATACTCCTGGTGTGTTCGATGGATGAGATCATGGCACGTCTCACACACAGTGATGAGGTTGTCTGGACTGTCACCCCCTGTTTTCCTTGACTCGATATGGTGCACATGCAGCCTGCGTTCTTTCGATGTTCCTTTGCACCACTGACACATATAATCGTCCCTGGTTAGGACATATTCGCGCACGTTCCAGAACCCTAACTGCGGCCCCTGCTGGTACTCTTCCCCCTCGATGTCTGGGTGGCGTATTTTCTGGATATCAAATTGCGCCACCTCAATCGTCGTACGACCAACGGGCAAGATGCGATGGACCAACCGCATCGTTTTCAGATGGCAATCAACTTTGTGTTGTATAGAGGGCGCAAGCCAGCCCTTTGGTTTGTTCCTGTTCAGGAACCTTGCCTTGCGATAGCGTGTCTTCCTGTTTCGTCGTGCGAGACGAAACTGACGGCGCGTGGCAAGCACCTCCTGAATATCGCTTCTCGGCTGCACTTCAGCCTCAAAGAGAACTTTCTGTTCAGTGGTTGCCGAGACGCCAATACGGTGTGTGCCGGCATCAATACCAAGAGAGACTTCCTGTTTGTAGCCACTGCTTCCATAAAGGAGTTGGATCGTGAACGGAACCATCCTCACAACCCTAGCCTTGCCCTCTTGCAAGAGTAGGCGTGCCTTTCGTGGCTGGCAGGGCATTAACGGTTCACGGTGACAATTGAGCACGTAAACGAACATAACGTTTACCATCCTTTCGGACGTTTGGTACTCTTCGCCAATGTTGGGTGAGCTTGTCGCGTCTCTAGCACCGTTCCTACCCATCAGAACTGTTAACCGGAGACGATAGAGCTTGCAACTAGAGTAGGCATTGCAAGGTATCATGACTCATCCAACGTAGTTTGGCACTCAGGCTAGTCAAGCAGGGCTTTGTGCAAGCCCCTCGCCTTCTGGCGATTGGGTTCTTGACGATGTATCTCCTAGATTAGAAAACAGGATGCATTGAACGCCATGGACTCGGCAGCATCTGGATTACGGCTGGTTCCCAGCCTGGCTCACCAAATAAAATTGAATCATTCCACTTCGGATTCTTATGGCAATAGCGGTAGCGAATCTTCCATGCGCGTTCAGTCTTTTGCTTTTCATGATACGCGGTATCAAGACCAAGTTGAAAACTGAGCAGTTGCGCATAATATGGCTGCAAGGTGTATTCCATTGTATCTGTATCTAACTCATGATCAGCAAAGGACATTTGGAGATCAAAACAGTAATTGAAATCCTTCACTTCGGGGTCACGATCCTCTTCGTCTGCTCGATGTAGGAGGATGAGCATACCTAGCATATCAAATTGACAGTAAGGTTCATCGGAAAAAGAAATTTGTCGAAAAGGAGGCAGTGAGAAGAGGTTGCATATTTCAGTTGCGAGTTGTTGCAGAGATTTGTCTGTCTTGATACAGATTTGAAACGACATACAGGACTCCTTCTGGAGATGCGAAGGTTGTTGGATCCCTCTCGTTGAATCTACTTAAATGCATTCAGAAACGCTTCTATCGTTGTTCTTACCCGTTCTGCCAACGCTGCTGGGCAGCTACCCTACGGGTCAGGCAGAACGAAAGGCAGCTAGAAAGATGCGGCGGCATCTTTCTCATTTGAATGCAAGGAAGTATCTAACTTCATCTTACGCCGCATGAGGAATGGGTGTCAAGCAACTTCTATCTTAAACTTGCATCTACAACTTCTGCCTGATATACTGGCATTGCGACTCTCGAGTCAGATAGAAATCGAGTTATAATAGTCAGGAGAAATAGAGCGGTCATGGTTGCCGCACACAGAGCCTCTCTGCCAACTCCCCCTCCCAGACAGGCGGAACCAATTATCAATGGCAGTCCACTTATTCAGCATTGGTTAGTGCATTACTGGCAAAAATTACAACTTCCAACCCAGGAATTGAGCCGGCTGGCTATTACCCAGGATCGTCGTGAATATATGCGCTGGACGGGAAAGCGGCTCAACATCATGGTACTCGGCTGCTATTGCTATCTACCTGCACCCACGATATCCCGAATACGTTCTCAAAAGCATAAATCAGTACAGGCACGAACAAGTTCAGATACTGCCAATGCCTTGCACGTAGACGCGTCTGGTCACCGGCATCTGATTTTCATAGAGCCAGATATGCAGCCAAAATCAATTGAGGTTACCGTGGCGCATGAGCTTATTCATCTCACTGACCGGGTGAATGGAACTCCACGACGCCATCGACATCATGGTTACGATTCTATTGCCGTCGACGAAGCCGCTGTGACAAGTTACCCAGTGGATGAGCTTCGACAGTTGCTACATGAGGAGAGCGCGAGGCGCGAACACTTGAGGCGCGAACGACGACCCATTCGCTATTTCTATGAATGCCCCCATTGTGGCAAAGAATATCCCCGCACACGCCGTTACTCCCAATCGGTCTCATGCAGTAGTTGCGATAAGAGTTATAATCCTATGTTTCGGTTGATGTTACGGAACTAGAGAAACAACGATGGTTCCCTCACCCAACATTCACTACAGACATCCTGGTCATTGATTCTTGCATGGGTATTCTCGTGGGCAGCCTATCAAGTAATTCATTGATATCGGCTATCTGTCGCTGAAGCCACTTATTGAGGTCCTGACGTTCCACTATCTGGCGTGCCAGAGCCGCTTTTATTCTTCTCTCATCTGATGGCAACGTCAGAGCTTTGTAAAGCGCCTGCGCAGTCTCATGCACATCTGTAGGAGAGGTGGGAATGGAGGCTTTACCCATCTGCTGAAACGCACCGGCAGTTCGAGAAAGAACCACTATACCATCAGTGAGATTCACAGTCGGCCCCTCTTTGGCAACCAGATTCATGCCATCAATGATTGGATTTACTAACAGCACGTCATAATACTGCATCGCAGCGAGCGCTTGCGTACGGTCATTTCCAATGAAGGCCTGTATAGGTATCCACTCATCTGTCCCGTAACGCTGGTTGATTTCCTCAATGATTTTCATGATTTCTATATTGTACTTTTTATACTCAGGCAGGCTTTGGCGAGAAGGAACAAGGTACGCTAAAAATTTAACCTTACCCTGAAGCTCTGGATGCTCATCGAGCAATTGTGCATATGCCTGAAAGCCTCGCAAGATATTTTTTGTCGGTTCAATACGATCCACCCGCATAATCGTCTTTTCACCCAATTGGGGGAGAATCTTTTCCGCTGCACGTTTTCCGGCTCGGCTTTGGACGATACGACGTTCCTCAGTAACTGAAATGGAAATGGGGTAAGCGCGAGCCTGGGTGCGATGACCTTGCCACCAGACTGCTCCTTCCTCGAAATCAACGACAGCACCGTCAAGCAGTGTGCGTGCTCCCTCCAGGAAGTTACGCGCATCGCGCTCTGTCTGGAAACCAATGATGTCATTTCCTGTGAGTCCACTATAAATGGCCTGGGCTATGTTGCTCGGCAAAAACTGCCAACACCTAATATCAGGCCATGGGATGTGTATAAACTGTTGCATAATAATGCTTGGATGACTCTGGCGAATCATCGCGGGAGCCAGGTAAAGATGATAATCCTGCAACATGACAACAGGCGTTGTATCCTGACGATTGATTTCAATATTTACAGCATCTGCAATTGCGCGGTTGGCAACATAATAGCCATTTTCCCAGGCATCTTGAAGCTTACTTGCTGAAGTAGAATAATCAGTAGCATCGTAGAGATAATGCTGTAAAAACCAGAGTAACGTGTTACAGATTTGTTCGTAGTGCTTACGATAAGCGGACTTCGGGATGGCTACAAAGCGAAATTGCATCTTTTGACCACCCATTGATGGCTGGAGTAATCCATCATTATTTTGTTGAGCTTCTCGAAGAGCTACGCGATCACCTTCTGTCATAGCCATCGCGACCCAGGTGACATCTAGACGATTTGCTGCGCCAATCAGCGCTGTAACCATACCACCCGAACCTCTACGTTGCTTCAACGTCTTATTTTGGGTAATGTGGTACTCTACAGGACCGCGATTCGAAGCAATAATGAGTCGGTTAGCATGTATGAATTGCGTCTGAGGTAATGTATGTAGCGTAAGTGATGTGGGCATGGATCGATCCTTTCTACAGTCACTCACCATCCTCATCGTTGAGGCCAAATTGAGACCAGTCAAAAATTCCTTTCCGGCTTTCGTGGCCAGGAAGATACTGAAACAACTTTCTGAAACAAGAAAAAAACGCATCAACACATAATGATGCACAATTAAACACCCTAAGTATAGTACCACATTACCGGATATCTATGGGCTAAGTGTCCTGGCTGAATATGACAAATAGGTCAATCCATGTACTGTTTGTCTCCGGTATTGTAATGTATACATCAATGAAAGGGTTTACTCATGACACGTATAGATAACCGTTCTCAGACTCAACTTCGCCCCGTGCGCATGACTGTCGATTACCTTGATTATGCCGAAGGCTCAGTATTGATCGAGGCAGGAAGCACACGGGTGTTGTGTGCCGCCAGCATTGAAGAGAAAGTGCCTCCATTTCTGGAAGGTAAAGGCAAGGGATGGGTAACAGCCGAGTATAATATGTTACCCCGCGCAACCAATACACGTAATTCACGCGAACGCGATGGTCATGTGAGTGGACGCACACAAGAGATCCAGCGCTTAATAGGTCGTTCATTGCGAGCAGTTGTTGATATGGGTGCGCTAGGTCCTCGCACTATCACGCTTGACTGTGATGTATTACAGGCCGATGGAGGGACCCGCACGGCATCCATCACCGGTGCATATGTAGCCCTGCACCGGGCATGTTCGTTGCTCGTCAATAGAGGAGTATTAACTGTACATCCAGTGCGAATAGCCGTTGCTGCTGTGAGTGTTGGCGTCGTCGGTGGTGAGATCATGCTCGATTTGTGCTATGAAGAAGATTCGCGCGCAGATGTCGACTTTAATGTGGTGATGACCGCCGAACATGATTTTATTGAAGTGCAAGGAACAGGTGAAGGTGGTGTTTTTAGCCGCGCGACTATGGACTCACTTGTAAATCTGGCCGAGCAGGGCATCAGCGAACTCCTGGAAATTCAGAAGAGATATATCTAGCTTATGGAGGTACCAAAGTACCGCCAACATTCTAGCCATGCAATTCCATACGTTTAAAATAGTTGAAACGCACAGACATAATTAAACCTACCTAAATGTCTTACTAACTTTGTCAGTAGCTGGGACTTCTGTTAGAATCCTCCCGGATATGCGAAAAGAAAACGACCTGCCGGACCAGATGCAGAGTCAAGAGGAGCGCAAATTGAAAGTGAAGACAGACCGAAATTGGTTCTGGCGCATAATCGATTTTATAAACCCACTACGTGATCCTAGCCTCACTGTGGCTATCGTGCTCACCTTCATTGTAGAAGCCGGACAACACGACCCATGGTACTGGATTATTGTCGTTGCGCTCGTCAACTGGGCAGCTGTGCGGGGAGTAGTCTGGTTGGTAGTCAATTTCACCTTCGCCAGTGTCTTCTTGTGGAGACGCATCTGGTGGGCCATTCGGCACCCTCGCCTGGCCTGGCGCATCATGGATGCAGTTGGGCATGAAGAAATCGTGATTGGCGGCTTCTCCTCTCTTTCCGAAGGTATGCTTTTGCCGGACGGGTCCAATATTTGGAGTATGAGCCCTGTCCTGGGAGCAAGCGGTATTCACGTTATTGGCGAGTTACCTGCCGGGACTGAAATACCTATGTTAAGCATGCCCAACGGACAGCTGGCTCCCAACCTGGCAGCGCTTGCAGGTAGCTCTGGTTTCTATCCAGGCACAAATACTGATATACTTCCTGGTGTAGCAAACCAAAATACGATGGGTTTCCCTCAAGTTGGAGGCAACGGTTATGTTGGACAGCAAACCTATACCGAATTCCCTCAAGGCTTCCCCCAGCGTACTTCCCAGGAAGAAGACCGCCTGCGCCAACAGATAGCTTCCCTTACACGTCTGATGGACGACTGGATGCAATTTACAGAGGAAAAATGGCGTACAATCAGCGATAGCCAGCTTGGCTGGAAACCTCTCCGAGGACGATGGGGAAATTGGGACGACATTTTCCAGGATGCCTTTGCAGCGAAAACTTCCGATCCCATGGCAAAAGCCGCGCAAGCGGCTGGAGAAGCAACTACCAGGCGTTTTGATTTCTCAAAAGAGAAAGGTTCTGCTGCCTCAGCCGTCGCCTGTTTCTTGCGCGATATGATGACGCTGCGTCAAGGATTAGAAATGGCAGATTCCTCGATGGGTAATACTCCTGAGACACCTTCTGTACAGCCAGCAGTTCAACAAATGCAAACGCAATATACCACTAATCCGAATGCCGTGCGCGGCGGTTTGGGCAACTCTTCCCCCGCTCGCAACTCACTCATACGCCACCCATCACCGATCTATGTCGATGCTGACGCTCAAAAGTAAGAAATGCCATCTATGTATACAATTTCACAGCAAGATGTCAGTGTGCGTCCTGAACTGGAGAGTATGACCGCCTATCTACCTGGAGAATCTCTCGTAGCGTTCAGTACACGCACCGGTATACCTATTGAGCAGATTATTAAGTTAAACAGCAATGAAAGCCCTTATGGCCCGGTGCCTTCAGCCATCAAGGCCCTGGGCGATTGCAAAAACTATAACAACTATCCCGATAGCGATGCGACTATCCTACGTGCTGCCCTTTCAGATTATACAGGACTTGAAGGATCCCATATTGTCTTAAGTCATGGTAGTAATGAACTTATCAACTTGCTGTGGCATATATTTCTCTCAGTTGGTGATACCATTATCTATTGTCCTCCCACCTTCTCACTCTACACATCAATCACCTCATTTTGTGGAGCTTCAGTTATCGAAGTACCCCGTACAAGCGAATTTGAGATCGACGTCGAGGATGTTCTGGCAGCGCTTACACCCTCCACAAAGCTGATCGTGATCTGCTCGCCTAATAATCCAACCGGCAATCCTATTGCTGAATTAGATGTACTGGCTTTGTTGGAATCGGGCCGCATTGTCGTAATAGATGAGGCTTATGTAGAATTTTCCCAGCGACCAGGCGGATTTGCTCACCTTGTGCCTCACTATCGCAATCTTGTCGTTTTACGCACTTTCAGCAAATGGGCGGGATTGGCAGGTCTGCGTATAGGATATGGCTTATTACCTGTTTGGATTGCAAATTACATGTTACAGGCACAGTGTCCATTCGAAGTCAATGTCGCAGGCTACATTGCCGCAATTGAGACACTTGCACACCTGGAACAGGTGCTTGCCAATGTACAACGTATTACGCAAGAACGGGAACGGCTCTTTGATATGTTGAAAAGCCAATCCTATCTAACACCTTTTCCTTCGCAAGGTAACTACATCCTGGCACGCCTTGATGATATATATGTGAAGATCGAGCAAGTACGCGCTGCTGTTGAGGAATATGGCATCCTGTTGCGCTACTTCCCAAAACCTTCATTGCAGAACTACCTCCGCGTAACGGTTGGCCTGCCAGAACACACCGATATATTGGCCCAGGCGTTAGCAAGGGTTCGTTAACGAGGTATCCTTGCCCATACTATTCATTGCGATGTACAATTTGGGCGTGCAGAGGGCCACAGCCCCACACAAATTCGTTTTTTTCGGGATCTAAGATCCTTCTACATTGGAGTAAATAACAGTAGTTGAGAATGTAGTTAAAGAGATGCAAACATGTTCCTTGCGACTACATTTCTCTTGCTTGACAGCATGCATACAAAAGCATACAATGTATGCATGGAAACAGAACAATATACCGTCTTGCGTGTGCGGAAAACCACGCGCGATCTGCTTAAATTGATCTCGGTCTTATCCCACGCAAGCATGGTAGAGACGATCGATCGGCTTGCACGGCAAGAACTGGCTCGTCTTCAAGAAAAGCAGGAACAGCCGGACGTTGCCCCGCACAAAGGAGGGAGAAAGTAGGTTCATGACGTGAATCGTTCGCATGTGATCAGGCTTCATCCAACCCCAGAACAAGAGGTGTATTTTCGCAAAGCCTGTGGAGTGGCACGTCATGCCTATAACTGGGCGCTTGCTCGCTGGAAAGAGTGCCGTGCAGAGGGAACGTGGGCCACGATCAAAGACCTCAAGGCAGAGTACAACAGGATCAAGGGCGAGCAATTTCCCTGGTGCTACGAAGTCACGAAATGTGCTCCCGAACAAGAGTTTAGCCATCTTGGTCAAGCCTTTGCGAATTATTGGCGGATGAAGAAGGAAGGAAGGCTTCCCAAGCTCAAGCATCCACGCAAGGATGGGGAGGAAGGTGGCTTTCCACGGTTCAAAAGCAAGAAACAGGACAGATTGAGCTTCTACCTTGCTAATGACAAATTTTCTGTCGATGGGCACAGCATCCGCATTCCCAAGCTGGGAACGGTCAACATGGCCGAGGCGCTCCGCTTTCGCGGCAAGATCATGAGTGCTACAATTTGCTATCGTGCGGGGTGGTGGTTCGTCTCCATTGCGGTGGAGGTGGAACATGACGTACCAACCCATCGTGGTGGAGCCGTTGGGATAGACCTGGGCATTAAGACCTTAGCAACCACAAGCTCTGGCAAGGTGTTTGAAAACCAAAAGCACTACCGCCAGCACTTAGGACGCATCAAGGGCTTAAGCAAAGGATTATCCCGCAAAGTAGAGGGCAGCCAGAACTGGTGGAAGCATGCCAGAAAGCTGGCAAAAGCGCACTACCGGGTCGCATGTCAACGGCAAGATACGCTGCACAAGATGACAACCTATCTAGCCCAAACCTATGCATTGATCGGGTTGGAAGACCTCACTACCCAAGGGATGCTTGCCAATCATCACCTGGCGCAAGCGGTGAGTGATGCCAGTTTCTTTGAGGTGAAGCGCCAGCTGCTCTACAAGGCTGAGCACTATGGCGGATATGTCCAACTGGTGAGCCAGTGGTATCCCTCCAGTAAAATCTGTCACGCCTGTGGCTGGATTAAGCAAGACTTAACGCTCGCTGACCGTGTGTGGATGTGTGAGCAGTGCGGGGTCAGCACTGAGCGAGATGTGAATGCAGCCCTCAATATCAAGACTGAAGCACTCCGTTTGGTCACGGATGTCCCGGTTGTGGCTTCGTCGGGACAGAAATGCGCCTGTGGAGCGGAAAGCGCTGGCTCTCTAGGTATAGAGAGTGCAACTTTCGGCGATGAAGCAGGTACGATGGTGTCGTAAATTCGTTTTACTACATTTTAGAAAGCAGGTTATTTCATGCTAGACAATATAAACGAGTTAACTACAATCGAAGACATTGTAGCTCGCGAGATACTCGACTCGCGCGGCAACCCCACGATTGAAGTCGAAGTATTACTCATGGGCGGTAAAACGGGTGTAGCAGCAGTTCCCTCTGGTGCCTCAACAGGGGTACACGAAGCAGTAGAACTTAGAGATGGAGATAAGAGTCGCTATGGCGGAAAAGGAGTTTTACAGGCTGTTGACAATGTCAGTGAAACCATCCGCGAAGCTATAGTGGGCATCGAAGCCACTGAGCAAATTACACTAGACGAATTACTGATCGAACTGGATGGCACATCAAATAAAGGTGCGCTGGGCGCAAACGCCATACTCGGAGTCTCTCTAGCAATAGCTAAAGCAGCAGCCAAAGCGCTGGAGCAACCATTCTATCGGTATCTCGGAGGCGTTTCTGCCCGCACGCTACCTGTTCCAATGATGAATATCTTGAATGGGGGCAAGCATGCTGACAACTCGACCGACATGCAAGAATACATGATTCTGCCTGTTGGCGCTGCTACCTTTCGCGAAGCCCTGCGCATGGGCGCTGAGGTATACCAGAGTCTCAAGAAAGTACTGCATGGTAAAAAACTTAACACCAATGTCGGCGATGAAGGTGGCTTTGCCCCTTCACTTAGTTCCAATCGCGAGGCGCTAGAGATTATCGTAGTCGCCATTGAGTCGGCAGGTTATAAACCTGGAGTGGATATTTTCCTGGGCATAGACCCTGCTTCCAGTGAGTTCTACGAAAATGGTAAATATGTGCTGGCACGCGAGGGACGAACACTCACTTCAAGCGAGATGGTTGCTCTCTATGAGCAGTGGATAAACGAGTATCCCATTATCAGTATCGAAGACGGACTGGCTGAAGACGACTGGGACGGTTGGAAACTTTTGCGCCAGCGCCTGGGTAACCGTATTCAAATCATGGGGGATGACCTGTTCGTCACCAATACAGCACGTCTCAAGCGAGGCATTGAGGAACAGTCTGCCAATTCTATCCTCATTAAACTCAATCAGATTGGCACGTTAACGGAGACTCTTGAAGCCATCGAGATGGCCAAGCGTGCCTCCTTCACCGCTGTTGTTTCCCATCGTTCAGGCGAGACCGAGGACACAACTATTGCCGATCTGGTAGTTGCTACCAATGCAGGGCAGATCAAGACGGGTGCGCCTGCACGAAGCGAACGCGTTGCCAAGTACAACCGCTTACTCGCTATCGAAGATGAGCTTGGTGAAAAAACAGCTCGCTATGCCGGTTTCAGCGCTTTTTATAATGTGCCTGCTCTTTTTAGGAAGCAGTAAAGTTCAGTGTTTCGTGGGTGGGGACAATTTTTGGCGGGCTGATGTGGACACAAGTTTCGAGGACGGGGGAGTTACAAGGGCGGGACAAGCCCCGCCCCTACATTTTTATTTATTGTGGAGGGTTTTCTTTTTTTTGTCGAAAATACCGCTCAAATAGCGCGCATTGTGCACGCTATTTTTAAGCACAACCATTGTGAAGAGGATTGGGGGATATTGGCGGGTTCATTCAAGAGGCGGCGCAAAAGCAATCTTCCAACCATACAATTGTTGGTCGATTGGCATCAGGGTGGCGCAAGGGTTACCACAAGTTGTAGGGCACCAGGGCGGCGCAAGCGCCCCTACATGATCGGAAGAGATAGGTTTTTGGTGGATCGAGTGAAATCTGTTATGAATAATCGTTGGATATTTTAGTACATATTTTAATTGTCATTGCCGTCGTGGCTGTGACTATGGGGAAGAATAGGACGGATTGTTCATATGAATAATTTCTATTTAGCTGGGAGTCAGGGTCTTGTGGGGCGGTTGGAAGAGATTGCTAGCTTGCTGAGGGCTGGAAAGAAATTGAACGCGATCAAGGTCTATCGCGAGGTTACAGGGGCATCGCTTGCCGAGGCGAAAGATGCGGTAGAGCGTTTGGATATGGCGATACGGCTGTATGGTACTATAGTGGTTGCCGATACGCTCATGGAGGTTGCTCAACAGGGGATGGCGATGGATATGGACATTCAGAGTATGCTTCTTACGGAAATGGCTTATCTGGTCTCTAGGGGTGAGAAGATTCAGGCGATCAAGCTCTATAGGGAGCGCACTGGTATGGGTCTGTCTGATGCCAAAGTTATTGTCGATCGGATCGAGCTAATGATGCGCGCATCTGGTTTTTAGTGCCTGGAGGAACTTGCCACTTGCATGCAGGCTGTTAGCGTTAATATAGTATAGTCAACAAATTTTTATCAATCGATGCGTTCAGCAATAGAGCTGGGTTAAGAGAGGCAGTATGGTCAGGAACTCGATCCCCTGAAAGGAATTTAATTGAAACAAACTTCAGAAAAAGCTACAAGCATGCAAGAACGGCACACAGCGCGTGTGATCCACTACAATCTCAGCTATATTGTGCAGGGTGCAGAATATGGAACTGATGGGGCAATTGTTTTACTACATGACATTATGGGGGGAGCATTTACGTGGAGGGACATTCTGCCACAGTTAGCGTCTACAAAGCGGGCTGTGTATGTTATTGATATGCTCGGGTATGGACACTCCGATCATCCCTGGCAATCAGACACTTCTATCTGGGGACATGCCGATTGCCTGTTTTTTGTGTTCGAGCAGCTCAATCTTACAAATATTGTGCTGGTGGGACATGGCATTGGAGGAGGTGTAGCACAGGTACTGGCAACACGCTTGAGCCAGGAACGAGTTGCCGCACTGGTGTTGATTGACTCCATCGCTTATGAATACACATTTGCTCCAGACTGGCCATTGCCGGATATGAAACAGAAGCAAGAACCAGATCGTCCAAAGGAGACGGAACTTGAAGAGATGATACATGAATTGCAAGAAACGCTGCCTAACGGTACGCAATACCCTGATCGTTTCAAGCAATTTATGAATGATTGGATTGCGCCCTGGGACAGCGAATTGGGTAAAGAACTACTTTTCCAGCAAATCCGCCTTTTGCATCCAAACTATTCCAATTCGGTAGCTTCTGACTTGAAGGTGATGGGAAAACCTACGTTGATTATCTGGGGAGAACATGATGCGCAAATGCCATTAAAAATTGCTCAACGCCTGCATCATGACATTCCTGAATCTCGTCTTGTAATTATTCCCAATGCTGGGCACCTGATCCTATTTGACGCACCTGATGATGTTGCCAGGGCTATTGGGGATTTTGTTGGGAGGTTGTAGAAAATAATGTGTGTAGCATGAGCCAGCACCCAGGAGAGGCCCTGGACGCCGGCTCATGCTACGTTCTTCAAGCTGGCTTGATGCTCTTGCTGTGACGCCTCGTAACAGCGATTATACTCTTCTGCTAGAAGAATGTAGGTATCATACATGTGTTCGAGCACGTCTAATGAGTTTCCTTGTTGTTCTGCCATGATCAGGTCATACCACTGTTGTTGCATGGCTTTTTGGGCACGTTCAAGATCAGATTGTGTCATGGAAGTACTCCAGTTCTGGGCCAGGGGCCGATACATCAGCGATGGACACGATAATCGGCCCTTACTGTTAAGCTGCATGTGGCGTTTGTGCCGGGCACCCGCAAGGGGTGCCCCTACATTTCTGCCTATCACATGGAGCTTGACGGATCACCGTAGGTTGTATTATGAGGCTTTACGTTGTTGTTTCTGTTCATTGTATTCGTGGCTGAGTTGTGTTATGAGCGCTTTCGCATCCTGGTAACTCATGGTGTCGGAGTGTTCGGGTTCGGGTTTTCCAAGGTGCTGGCACAGCTTGCGAATGCTGGCTAATTGCTGATCCGTCGCAGGTGTGTCAGCAGCGTTTTCTTCTACGGTTGCTCCTTTTGCCCTGGTGTTACTCCCTATAGTTGCGGTTCGCACAGAAGCGAGGGGAGTTCGTTCATTACCGTTGCTATCGTTTGCCGGTGTACTGCGATCAACCGGAGCGTCGACGATGCGATGCTGTTCATCGAGCTCGGGCGCGAACTGTGTGCCGTAGCCCAAAGCTGCAAGCGCACGGCCTATAGCGCCGGTTTCTGCCTTTTCTATATAATCTGGAAAACTTGCAGCTTTTTCCGATTTGGTGCCGGTGGCGATGCCGCCTTTGCCATCTTTGACAATGGCACGAAACACTGCGAGGCCATTGGCACGTTTGACGATTTTCTCACTTCGCCTCGTCTCGTTATTCCAGGCATACCCCTCTTCTTCAGTTTCGCGGTCAAGATCAAGATTGAGCAGCTCGGTCTCAATACTGCCTTCCGGACATTGTTCACGGAACCAGACTAGTCTCCATTGAACGGGCAGGTAATCTGCCGAGCCATTCCTGTTTTTGATCTGCATAAGATGGTCGTTAGGATTGAATGTACGTGTAATCTGCTCTTCGCGACCGTTGCCGTTATTTTGTCCGCTCATAAGGTGCTCCTCTGTTCTAGTTTTTAGAAACTTTGTTCTAGTATTATACTCGATGTGATGCTTTCTGTCAACTTTGGTTATCTGTATATTCTTTTTTTGAGTGGTGAAGGAGGTAATTATTGGAATACCTTCACACTGTGTGATGTTGTATGATATATACTACTCAATGTATGAATATGTGAGCATTGTCTGGGGAAAGACCAATGATTGCCACAACTATTTACAATGAAATACAAGCAGCTCTTAAGCGGGGTGAACGCTTTGCTATAGCTACGGTTGTTAAAACTGCTGGCGCTGCTCCGTGCGGCGTTGGGAGCAAGATGCTGGTGCGTGCTGATGGCACTACGAGCGGCAGCTTCTCTGGGCCTAAAACAAATGGGCGCGTGATACAGGAAGCGCTTCAGGCTATACATGATAGCCAATCACACCTCACCCATATCCACCTTGACGCTGACCAGGGTGAGGCGGTAGGCAGTTGTGGAGCAACTCTGGAAGTTTTTTTTGAAGTCCTGCGTCCAGAACCTAGATTGATCATCGCAGGAGCAGGGTATGTGGCACAGGCACTGGCACGGCTGGCGTCCGCGCTTGATTTTCGTATCGTGGTGGTGGATGATCGCCGAGACCTGGCCGACCCGGTTGTCTTCGAAGACAAGGTGCAACTGACATTTGGCGATATCCCTCAGACGATTCACGAACTGGAGCCTGACGAGTCAAGCTGGATCGTGATCGTGACTCGCGGTCACCATCTCGATAAGGATGCACTCAAAGCTGCGCTGGAAACCAATGCAGCTTATATTGGCATGATTGGCAGTCCAAGCAAGGTCAAGCGTATTTTTAAAGATCTGCTCAAAGAGGGTATTGCTCGTGAACGCTTAGAGCAGGTTCACGCACCTATTGGCTTAGATCTGGGGGCCGAGACTCCCGATGAAATAGCCCTGAGTATCGCGGCTGAGATGGTGATGATCCGTAAGAAGGGCAGCGGCGCTTCGCTGAATACGCTGCACCGGTTGCTGGATGATGAGGTTGCAGTTGAGAGCAGGTAGGGTGATTAATAGCTAAACGGACTGACATCCACTCATAACTCCCCAGGTAGTTGCCAGCCACGTCACAAAGCGGCGATTTTAGGGGGAAGGCCCTGATGAGCAGTGGCATAGTCAGAGAGGATGGTCTGGGTCGCCAGCATCTCCAGGAGACGACTGAGTCCGCGCAAGAGCGTGCTTTTACCCGGCTTGCGATCTGTATGGGGTTCCCAGCCACCGAGCTTGGCCAGCAGTTGCACCTCGCGGGTCTCGGGACGCACCGCCAGCACCGTTTGCACGAAAAACCCCCGCCCTCGTTCGTTGCCGATGTGTCCCACGCCGCTGATCTTACGACGATGGGACACATCAATATCGGTCGTATCTTGCACCAACAGCACCACGGGAGAGGCATTCGCGTGTTCCCTGGCCTGTTGCAGGTGAGGCTGCATCAAGGCCGCAAAGGACACATCTGGTTCATCGAGCAAACGATACAGTGCTTTGGTCTCTTTCCAGCCCTGCATTTGAGCGGGCAGCGAACCCAACGGATTCTCTGCTATGCTGGTGGCCGCTTGAACCGTACGTCACGTGCGACGCATATCATGCAGTTGGACACCCCCAAAGGTTCGCTCGGCCCAGCTCTTGGGATCCAACATTTCTTGTGTGTTCATCCTGTATTGTATCACTTGGTAAAATGTGGGTAAGAATCAGGGCTGAAGCACAGGGGCTTTCGGCCGCGGGAATTGGTAAGCAAGCGTGACAGAGAAAGAGGTGAATGCAAAAAAGCATTCCTCTTCCGCTATGAAGAAATCCAGGTAAAACTCTTGCAGATAATTCCTGGCACATTGGCTTTACCAGCCGTCAGTTATACACACGTCGAATTGCATGCCTATAAGCCATAGTATCCTGACTAATGTATACCCTGGCAGTAGGGATACTATGTCAGATACTCAATCCCCTAGAAGAGGAAGAGCTTGTATCTGTGCTCCACTGCAATTCAGAAGACTCTTGCGAGGCGGCTGCTTTGGAAGAGAGCGCACAACACATCTGAGTCTGAAGACTCTGGGGCATCTGACAGGTGCCCCGTTCTTGCCCAGGCCATACCGAGCAAGAAGCGTTGCTGATCGAACGAGAACGATTGACCCCATCGCGGATTCTCGACGGGAACCCGACCGGGAAGCCCTGAAAGGTACCGTGCAGGCGAACTGTCTCTCTGCAGCCCGCCTGGAGTGCCTAAGCCCACACGATCTTATTCCCACACAGGAGGCGAAAAGCGGAAATGCAAACCCAACCGGCCCCCCAGATGAGGACTCGCCATTCCTCCCGTCCCGTGAAAGGAGACGGGAGGAATGGCTCGGTTTTGGTGAATATATTGGCCTGCAGATGCCAATTGTGGCTGTTCCCTGTTTTCGTACTGGAGGCGGTCTCGATGGTCATCCCGCCTTCTTCAGGGAAGTCGGGAAGGAAAGGATCATGGTTCACTCCCGCCTGCACGCTGCTGGAGGCAGGTTTGGTTGAAAGCATCTCCATTTCGCTTGCAATCACCTCGACACCCGTGCGCCCGATACCCTTTGCTTAGGGTGCTTGCCGCTCTGAACGCTCCTACGAGCAGCACAGGCCAGCAGAGACAACTGATCCAACAACTGCGAGCGCGCCTGGCCTGACCGCTATCTGGTCGCGGTCGCCGAGAGCAGCTCTGTGTGGTGAAGAAAGAGTAACCTGATTACCCCGGCCTCAACCATGTCACAACCACTTTGCTCTCGCCTTTTTCTCTCAGGATCTCTATAGTGACGTGAGAGCACAATCCATTGTGGATTAAAGACATGGAATCTGCTCTTCAAAAGAAAAACACACACTGTTCATTTCTCTCCCAGAACGGAGAACGGTCATCGTTCACGTGATGCGATCGCTGGTAGGGAGGGAGGGTATCACGATTCGCCTCGCTTGCAGCTAGAAAGTAGTGGAGGAGAAGCATTCTGATGAAAAGAGTTCGTCCAATGGTCCTGCAACAGGTTGCTCCGCCGCAGCCAATCGAAGACACAACGCAAGCACTCCCGGCATGTATGCCAGCCACGCGAAAAGCGTCCCTCTCTCTCACCGAAGCACCTACCCTTCACGTTCCGACGCTGCTCCCTGCACGACACACAAACGGATCGACCGCCAGTGCCCTCCAATTCCGCTCGCCTCTAGCGGACCATGAGCCACCCTTGCAAGCAGCCGTCCCGCCTCATCTCAGCGAGGTACCTACCGTCTCCCTACCGACTTTCGGGTCGTTGCGTGCCACCAATCGGACACCATCCCTCCCCTCCCCAGCACCCCAACAGCCCCACTATCCCTCGGCGCCCTCCTTCAGCCAGAAAGTACGCGCGACGACGCAGCGGATGAAGGCAATCAGCCAGGTAGTGACGGCTGTCTGGCACAGAATACCTTTCAGGGTTGAACAGAGCAAGGTCATGAGTGCCAGGCAAGAGCGATCCTATCGTCTGCTGGTGCTGGTATGGGTCGTGGTGAATCTCTATTTCTGGATCTGGTGGCTGTTGGGAGCCCACGCCGGGAACCCCGTCTTATTCAGCCTGATGTGCCTCGCCTTTCTGTACGAGGGGACGCTCCTCCCCTCGTTTTACACCTTCTACCTGGGCCATATGCGGCGTCCCGCACCGGTGGACGTCCACCTGGTGAAACGGGCGAAGGTGGTGCGGAAAGTGGCGGTGATCAGTTTGACTGTACCCGGCTCAGAGAGCCTGGAGATTGTCAGAGAGCAGCTGGTTGCCATGAGGGAGATTCGCTACCCTCACGATAGCTGGATCGTGGTGGACAAAGAGCACTCACCTGCAATCGCTTCGCTCGCCAGGGATGTAGGCGTCTTCTACTTTTCGCGCCACGATGTCGCCACCTGGGGCGAAGACCGTGTGAAACGCTGGAACCAGCCGCAACCGCCGTTTAAGGCGAAGACCAAAGCGGGCAATGTCAATAGCTGGATCGATGCCTACGGGCATCTGTACAGCCATTTCACGCAGTTAGACATCGATCATAAGCCCTTTCCCTGGTATTTGCACAAGGTGCTTGGCTATTTCCTCGACTCCAAGGTGAAGTGGGTTCAGGCGCCCAGCCTCTATGGGAACCTCGAGAAATGGACTGCCAGGGGTTCGGCAGAGCAAGAACTTGTCTTGCAGGGCCCCCTGCAAATGGGCTTCTATGGCTTTTGCAGCACTCCTTTCATCATCGGGAGCCATTGTACCTACGATATGGAGGCGATCTGCGCCATCGGGGGATTCCAGCCGACACGCGCCGAGGATCATCTCGATACGGTGTTCCTGGCGGCGCGAGGATACACAGGCATCTTCCTGCCTGAAGTGATCGCCGTCGGTGATGGGCCTGAGAACTTCGAGACCTACCTGGCTCAACAATTCGCCTGGGCCTACTCGATGATCCAGGTCCTGTTCAACTACACCCCCAAACGCGTGAAGTACTACACGCCTCGGCAGGCGCTGCAGTTTCTCTTTGTGCAAACATGGTACATCCTGTGGTCGCTCACCATGCTCGTGTTATTCATCCTGCCCGTTATCTCGCTCTACTGCAATGCACCGATAGCACACGTCAGCTACGGTGAGTTTATGCTGCACAGCCTCCCGGTGGCCGCCACAGCCTTGATGATCTGGGCCTGGAGTCACAGCTGGCACCTGCCCGGGCAACTCGAGTTCAGTTGGCGCGGCGTTATCTTGCATATAGCGCGTTGGCCCATCGTGCTCAGCGCGCTGATTCAGGTCATCCTGAGGGTGCAAAAACCCTACATGATCACGGTCAAGGGGTTACAGCATGGCAGCCAAAGGCCATTCGCGCTCAAGCCACATCTCCCCTATCTGATCCTGATCGGACTCTCCCTGAGCGCGTGCTGGTTCTATCTCTACACGATCGGCCATAGCAGCGTGCAGGGGTATCTCTTCTTTGCGCTGCAGGGCGCGTTGTGCCTGCTCCTGGTCTATGTGACCGCGCTCGTGAAAGATATGAGCGACATGATGCGAGAGGATATCCCGTTTGGATCTTGCCTCCTGTTGCGTCTCAAGCCCTTGCTGCTCCTGGTCGCCATCATCGGCACGTTCACCTGGACAGCATGCCTGGCTTTTCCGGCGATGTATGCCGCGATCCTGGCACCGTGACTGACACCTTCCTGCGCAGCGCTCTTCCTAGGAGGAGAAGCTTCGTCAAGATCCCTTCGCTCTGCGCCAGGGGCTTGCATCTGCGCTGCGATTAGCGTGACGCCATGGGCACCTTGACGGGTACCCTTGAGATAGTGATAGCGGCATTGATGTCGTAGTTACGTGGAATGCAGCTCATCTACATATATCATGAGGAAATGATTCTGTCCACAAACGTAGCCCAGGTGATCCCAGAGTTGGAGGGGATGAGGGGCCCTGCTCTGCGGTATATCCCTCGTTCGCTCGTCTCGTCTGCCAAGCCCACCACAGGGGTCCAGGTGGAGACGACTTGCCGCAAGGTGGGGCGGATCCGGAGCTGGCACATGACTACAGGTTGAACGGAAGTTCAATTGACACGCTGTATCAGGTATGCTATACGAGATACTTGGAAGAGACCGTCCAACCAAACAATTCAGAGCCAAAGGAAAAGCCCTATCAACGCTATAGAAGACTGCATCTTGAGCGAGTCAAGGAACACAGAGAACACAATATCGAGAGTAGACGTGCTAGTGTTACCCTCTTCCCAACGGACGAAAGCGATCCACGAAGCCGCTTCATTGCATGCTCATTGCGTTGCTTGCAATGTGGCCTCATGTTCGCCTAGGTCGAGCTTGATGCTCATTGTCCTTATGCGTGTTTTGTTCATAAGAGGAGTAGAACGGAGATGAATCAGCACGTCAAGGAGAAGTGGCGCTACCGCGCCCATTTTCTCCTCCCCGTGGCTCTGCGCCAGGGGTTTTCCGAAAATGGAGGTTTCGATGAAGTCATCGACACTCTTTAAGGCGATGGTGGTGACCCTGGTCGTACTGGCGCTTCTGGCGCTTCTGCCGCTTTTGCAGAAGGTCCTGCCGGTACGCACCGCGAGGGGTACCCCCACCGCCTCCCCACCGCGTGCGACGCCGACGGCCTTGCTTTCTCCCACGCCCAGTCAAAGGGCAGCCGCTACGCTTACCGTCAATGGCAACCAATGGGGACAAAGCACGTGCTACATCGGGGCCGTGGAGGGGAGCAGCCGCTTCAACATAGCGGATCTGCAGGACCTGGGCATCAACACCTACCGCATTTTTGGGGGCATGCCTCGCTGGGAGCCACAGGACGATGACGGGACGTATGGCAGTCCGTCTATCAGTCAGATCAAGGCCAATCCGATGATCATCAACTGGGCATGGTGGGACACGATCATGACGCACCCGCCGCTGGGCAGCGATTACTGGTGGGACCCCGCCTCGCCCAGGTGGCAAGGGAGCGCAAGCACGCTCTTCAGCCTGCTACAGGCGCACCATATCCGCACGGTCATTACCCTGCGCAACCAGGATGACCAGCACCGGCCAGGCTGGGCGCCGAATCCCCCGACCACTACGGCCGATTGGAATGAGTGGTGGGAACACGTTTTTGCCCTGGTGTATTGGCTGAATGTGCGCCATCATTACGATATCAATGACTTCGAAGTGCACAATGAACCCAACATCTCTGAGCAGGGTTGGCTGGGCAGCGAGAGCCAGTACTTCACGTTCGTGCGATACACGCATGACGCTGTTGACTATGTGTACCGCACCTATCTGCCGGGAAGGGCATACCACGTGTACGCACCCTCCACCCCCTCTGGGCCGTCAGGTTCCATCTGGCCCAGAGATGCGATCGGGCGCATCTCCAACGCCTTCGACAGCATCAGTGTCCACGTCTACGACACGAACATTGCTCCATTCATCGAGCAGGTGCACAGCTCGCTAGATGCCGCTGGCGATGCACACTACCCGATCTGGCTGACCGAATGGGGCAGTATTAAGAAAGAGTACGATTCCATCCCGTTCAGTGTCCACCTGTTGACGAATCTCATCGCGCAGTCGCATCCCGGCAAGGAGTATGTCTATGGCAGCCACATCTTCTCGCTCTACGATTTCGATACCACGCCTACAGGACTGATAGCCTCTACTGGTGAGCGCAGGGAGGCATATTACGCCCTGCGCATGGGCATTCGGGCGCTGCAAGGGTGTCGCCCTACCTATCGGAGCATTGCCAGTAACGCAGCCTTGCAGGCGATCACGACGGTTGATGCGCAGAGGAATACCTACCTGCTCGTCACAAACCAGGACCAGACACACTGGTACGACGTCGATGCGAACCTTTCCGCGTTGCGATCGAGTGGGCAGGCAACCATGTGGCAGTTCGATGCGGCTCACAGGGATACCATTGCCGCCGAGCCGGTGCTACGCACCGGTCATGTGACGTTCACAATGCCAGCCGATAGTGCTCTTCTCATCCGGTTCGCGTCCCCGCTTTCCCAGGCTATGCCTCTGGGGGTCGCGTACTCGCAGTCCGACCCCACGAACGCACCGGCGTTCGTCGAGAGGGAAGACATGTGGAAAGAAGAAGGCACAGGGCCACTTCTGCCCTGGCCCAACTAGAGCGTGGTGTCAACAGTTATCCCCTTTGATGGACAAAAGCTGTTTGTGCCGCCCTGTTCCTTTTCAGCCTGTCAGCGATTCTGCAACATTCCAGCAGGCTAGGGAAACGGGTGATGACCGAGAGAGCATGCTGTCTGAATCGCGCCCCTGTTGGTCCAGCAAAAGCCCCACCACTTTCACGTGTTTGCTCATGTGCCTGCCGGGCCTCGGCTGCCAATGAAATTCACGAAAGAAGCTATGATGCATATTGACGCTGGCGTTGAAGTCGGCCTGACATTCGTAGTGGCAAGAGGAACAGCAAAAAAGCTTTCCCCCTTTGCCCGTGATCCGTTGCCCTGCCAACAGGCTGAACCTCATCCCTTTGGCTCCACAACGGGAACAATACTGAGATGTGCCATGAGGATTGACTTCGACGCTCACCACCCCTGATGCATACGCTTTTTCTTTGGCCAGTTGGTTGATTTTGCCTTTCAATTGGTTGGCTTGTTTGCGATTGAGCCTCCTCGCTTTGCTTCCGCCCGATGCTTTGATCTTGCGTAAACGTTCAAAAACGAGGACGCAACCTGGATACTGCTCGCACACATCGACAATCGCCCGCGCCGTCTTGTGCACGCTATCCAGATTCTGACGACGCACATGTGCCCACAGGTGCTGATTACTTCGTCCTCCTTTGACAGCTTTGCCCGACTGCCATTGCTTCTTCGCCACCCGTTTGAGATGGCGATAGCGGTGCTGATCCAGTCCGTGGTCCGAGACAAAGCGGGTTTGGATAATCGTGCCATGCTGCCTGACCGTGATCACGGCGAGCTGCTTCACATTCAAGTCGACGGCGATCGTGACCAGATCAGGATCGCGCTTGCTCTCCACAATCTTTGTGGCGGTGATGGTTTTGCTTTGCAAAAAGTGAATGCCGGCAGTCTGCTTGCCCAGAATCAGTTTCGGGCTTTCCTGCACCCATCCCTCCTCTGCTCGACGCAGCTCAAAATACCGGTTGTAGCGGGTTGGGTAGTGGACCCAGATCCACTGCGAACCGGTATAGACCTTGAGCCGCACAAAGCTCTTGCGCAGGTCGAGGGTATCCAGTTCCAATGCATAGGTCCCGGCATACAGGGTGGGGTGGTTGGCAGCCGTCGGAACTCCTGGCTTCCCTTTCTTCTTGCCCGCACGCTGCCACGTGCGGAGCGTGGTGAGATAGCCTCGCGCTTTGCCGATGCAATCCTTCATGACCGAGCGGCGATACCGATTGGGGAAATCGGGAAATGCCTTGCTGAAGTTCCCATCATGGAGAGGATCTGGATGGGCGTCTGTTTCGATCGTTTGAAACTCGGCCCAGGTCAGCAACTTGTCAGCAGAAATCAACCGTTCACTTACTTCTCCGATCCGCTTGGAAATCACCTCGACCCGCTCCATCAGGATCTGCGGATGGGCGAGAAAAAAATCCAGATAGAAGCGGCGGGCCGCATCCAGGACCGCTACGGTCTCTTCAAGGTAGCGGCGTTTGTCTCGATTAGCTCCTCCCTGCTCTCGCTAAGAGAGATCCAGCAGGAATTTGGTGGTTCTCGCAGTCTGTCCCATCAGTTTCTTCTGCTTTTAAACAGTCCTCGAGGGCATGTGATACGCACGACCGAACTTTTTTCGCCCGGCTTCCATACAACCTGCCCGAAAAGACGGTCACGATACTGAGCAAATCGGCAACCAATTCTTCGGTTGGGGTGCGTGCCTTTGACGGTTCGACAACTTCTATGCGGACCTGCCTCCAACGAAACGCCTCTTCAAGATAGCCAAAACCAAAGCGTACAAGACGATCAGGATATTCGATCAGGACAACATCTATTGCTTGCTGATCGATCAGCGTCAAGAGTTTCTTCATCCCTTTGCGCTTCTCGTTGAGGCTCGATGCTTGCTCGGCGATGAGGGCCACGACTTGATAGCCTCGGTCCCTTGCCATGGTACGCAGGCGTTCTACCTGGCGCGTCAAGTTGCCTTCCTGCTCCTGTTTGGCACTCGATACCCGTGCGTAGATGGCGCAGAGCAGCGTGAGCCCAGAAGTCTTGCGTATCCGCTCCACAGCATCGAGTGGAATCCGCCGTTGATTGGTCGCAGTGCGGATAACCGGTAAGAGACCGGCCTTATCGAGAGCGTTGGATAGTTTTGACCGAGACGCCCAATGCACGGGCCGCTTCCCCTGCTGACAGCAACTCTTTCTTCTTCATGCTCCTCTTTTACGAGCATTTGTCTATCTTTGTCAATGGATTCTTATGGTCCACACGCGCGCGTTGCCATAGACGACCTCCGTCGTATCATCCGTGTTCGCATAGGGGCTGGCAACGAGACCAATTTGACCATGGCTATAGGTGCCGTCGTTCACGCTTGCCACCCGCTGTTGATTGATGTACAGGGTAATGGCAGGCCCTAGCGCTTCCACGGCGATCCGATTGATCTGGTTCAATCCCCGCTTGATAGAGGGATGGAATCTGCTGGCGAATGGCTGGCGGCAGGTTTTGCCCGCACAGACATACAAGCTGTAGTAGCCGTCTTTCGAGACAAAGAACAAGTAGTACGCTCCGCTCGCGCTGTTGGCACGGAAGATCATCCCACCAACATCCCCCTTGACGATCGTCATCTGCACCTCATAGGCAAAATCGCTGAAGTCTGTTGACTGCGCAACACAGAACTCGAGATGGCGAATACCGATTGCAACCACATGATAGGCGCCACCTATAAAGTCGCAGTTGGTTGACCTTTTGTCCCAACCGCTGCCACTGCTATCATCGCGCAGAGAGTCGTGGAGGGCTAACATCCCACCACCAGGTGGATAAGGGTTGGGGTTGGCTGCCAGGACCGAGGCAGTAGCGGAAGCATTGGCCCGAGCGACGGAAGTGGCTTGAGCGTTGGTGATATCTTTCTGATGGGCGGCATTGAGGGAGAAGATGCCCAGGCCACTCGCTGCGACGAAGAGCGCCAGCACTACCAGCAGGATGACTTTTCCTCGAAAAGGAAAGGAACGAGAGGCAACGCTGTCGGGAAGCGGAGTGATGGGAGCGACCGGTCGATCGAGTCTCGATGTGGAGGGCTTCCTGAGCAGGCGGACCAAAGGCACACTGCGCCACGCGTTGCCCTTGCGTTGCTGCGAAGTCTCCCCGTGAGGGATCTTCTGGTCTTGTGTGGGGAGAGGGTGTACTGGTGGATCGGTAAAAAGCGCTGCGCCCGGGGCGGCAGCGGGAAGAGAAGGTGCAGTGGCAGGAGAGGATTGCTGACGCTCCTCTATGAGCCGGTCAGCAACGTGACGTGTCGCAGTTGGTATGGCGGGAGCAGGCGGAACTGAGGGTTGCTCCTGCACGTGCGAAGGCTGTATTCCGGCCGAGGTGGGGTGTGATGTGAACAGCAAAGACGGCGCTGCAGTCGAGGTTGAGGTAGGCTGATTCGAAGAGAGGGCTTGTTCTAAGGCGTTGGCAAATGCATGGACGCTCGCAAAGCGGTGTTTGAAATCTTTGGCCAGGGCGGTCATCACCACCTCTTCAACCGCAGGCGGAAGTGTTTGGACCTTCTCTCGCAAAGGTGGGGGAGGTACAAATAAGTGCTGTGTGACTAACTCGCTAAAAGACCCATGAAAAGGACGGTCTCCGGTGAGCCATTCATAGACGACGACACCGAGGGCGTACTGGTCACTGGCGAAGCGAGCCTTGCCATGGAGTTGCTCCGGAGACATGTAGGCCATCGTGCCCGCTATCTTCTGCGTGCTTTCCATGAGGGTAGTTTGGGCGACCTGGGCAATGCCAAAGTCACTGATCACGATCTCGTTCCGTTGTCCCAACAACATATTCTCCGGTTTCACGTCGCGGTGAATCAGCTTCTGGTCATGCGCGTACTGCAAGGCTTCGGCAATCTGTTTGGTGTAGGCTACAACGGTCTTCAGAGGGAGTTGTAAGCCCCTGGGTTGTCGCAATGTGCCGTTGGGCGCATATTCCATGACGAGAAAAGGGGTACCCACCTCTTGCACGTCGAAATCGAAGATGCGTATGATGTGAGGGTGCACTAAGCGAGCGATGATTTGTGCCTCGTTGAGAAAGCTCTCCGCGTCCTCGTCGGTCAGCAGCGTCGTCAACACTTTGACAGCAGCTGCAGTCTTGAGATGCATATGCTCTCCAAGGTAGACCTCCGCGAAGCTCCCCTGCCCCAACAGGCGAACAAGACGATATTTACCAAGCTGCTGTCCCACGCGGCTTTCCATCTTTGCGTTTCTCCATGGGTGTAAAGAAGGCTGGACAGAGACGATTTTTCCCTGACAGGGTATGTATTCAGGGAAACTATGCTTGCGATGTTAGCAAGGATCGCGAACTATTACGAGTCAGATAGAACAGTCCCCTCATAAGAACATGTACGCTCTCCCAGGTATTTTTGGTCGATGAGCTCTGTAGGTTTGCGTCAGGCTATGGTCACCACATCGCGGTGCGAGCTCCCTGGATGATTCCTGGGAATGCAGCCGCTCATATATCAAAGGTGCGAGGTGCCACCTCCCTCAAAGCAGTAACCTATCAATTGTCTACATACAGACAACGGGTCCGTGAAGTACCCCATGCCTGAAGACCGGGGACTGGGGGCACGGACTGTTCAACTCTCTTTCAACTCGCATGTCTAAGGACGACCGGAATCGGGCACAGGCAATGGAAGAGCATAGGAACCAACGAAAGATGGGCATCATGCCCCGAAACGTGCATGTCCCTGAACGAGGAACTCTCGCAGTCGAGAGAGTTCGAGCAAGAACAGAAGCCCCTGGATATAACTACAGGGAGAGCCCTGTTGGCTACGTCAGCACGGGGTGCACATAATACGCCTCCAGCAGTGACAAAAATAGTAACATAGCAATTGTAGAAGAGTTCGTGAAATCTGTCAAGCATGAGGGAAAGACGGTTTCCACCACAAATCGGGGGTTGAAAAAAAGTAGAGAGGTTGCTACTGTGAACAAAAACAACAAGAAGAGTCACAGGAGAACCTCTCATGCAAATCCTAGTATCCCTGATGGTAGACATTCCGGCAAGTGCAGACATCAACGAAATTGAACAACGAGTGCAAGAAGCTGGTCGGCAAGCGATGCGAGAAGCAATGCAACAAGCGGTACGAGCCGCAGAAGAGCAGAGGAAGACCTGTCCGCACTGTGGAAGTGAAGCGAGCCACAGCGCGGGAACCGACCAACGAATCATTCTGACGAAATTCGGGCGGGTGGCGCTGCCATTGCGTCGTCAGCGCTGTCAAGGGTGTCAGCGGCGCTTTCGCCCGGCCGATGCATGTCTGAAGAGTTTGTAAGGGGGCAATGTGACTGCCGCGCTGAGGGAGGCGTGTAGTGAGGGGGGGGCCTCCTTTCCGTACGTGACGGCAGCCCAGGTGGTGAATGACTTATGTGGAGCGCAAATCAGCCCTGAACACGTGCGTCGGCTCACCGGCTCACCAATCGAGCAGGTAATCAGGAGGCCGTGCGCCAAGCAGCAGAGGCCAAAGCCATCGTCGAGCCAACTGCCGCACAGGTGCGATAGCCTCGGGAGGTCCAGTTGCGGCAGGGAGTCCGGAAGAAGCAAGAGCCACCAGCGTTGTTGCTGGTCGGGCTGGATGGAGGCTGGATCAGGAGCCGGGAGCAGAAACGAGGTATGGAGGGCAAAGTGGGCGTGATTGGAAGCTCGATGGAACCGGTGGGCAAACGCGGACGACGGCGCATGACCAGCCGTCGCTACGTCGCGACCTTCAAGTCCGCCAGCGTGCTTGGCAGGCTCAGCTATGCGGCCACCTGTCAGCTTCAGGCTGAAGAAGCTCCCATGCAAGTGGTGGTAGGCGATGGAGCGGATTGGATCAAGACGGAAGCAGATGTGCACTTCCCGCAAGCAGTGAAGATTCTCGATTGGCCGCATCTGTGGCGTAAGATCCACGCCGCCATTCGTGCGGTGCGCCCAGGCCGAGCAAGCCGGCGCGTGAGTGGCGCAAAGGGCAGTATGAGACGCTCTCGCCGAGGCTCGGGCTTGGTGTCGGAGCTTTCAGTCCGAAGGCTCGCACCTGAGGGATCTTGCCGGTCTTGAAACGGAACGTCCTGCGCACAAAGTCCTCGATCCGGATCTGCTCGCCATTGTGACCGCACAGGCCGACCAATCTCCTGAGTCGATGACAACTTGAGCCGAATGTTCGGCCTTGGCACAACTGGGCGGCTCTGTGGCCCGAAAGGCGCGATGGTCCTCCCGGTTGGAACACCCTGTGGAAAGGCTGGCTTCGTATCCAAACGCTACTTGAGGGCGTTCATCTGGCTTTTCATCTTCGTTTGTACATTGTGTATAAAAGACAGGCTTTAGGGCTGGAGTAATTGACAATTACGAATGGTCCTCTCATTCGTTCTACTTCATAGAAGAGTCATATCCTGCATGTGAAACATGAATCATACTATAGTGAATCGAATGTGGACATGGTGATAGGGTGATATTTATGCATAAGAGGAAAATCCTGCTCAACTTTTTCGCACTGGGATCGCTGCTGGCAAGTCTCGCACTTTCATTGAACCTGTTAGGCACGGGCACCCAGCATACGTTCGCGCAATCTTCTGGCGTCTCAGCCACCGACTTCTACATCAATAGTGGCCAGGAACCCTGGGGCACCACCTTTGATAGCAAGGGCAATGTGTGGGTGGCCGTTCCGGGATGCGATCCCTCCCCAACCTGCAGCCCAACCACTCCACCGGGGAAAATCGAAGAATATAATCCCACCGCTTCCAGTTGGATTGCGACGTACCAGCTGCCCGCTGGCTACACCCAGCCGCTGTTCCTGGCCTTTGATGCCCAGGGCAATCTCTGGTTCCCCATGCCCACGTCCAATGCCATCGGCATGTTGAACCCGGCCTCCAACACCTTCCAACAAATCGCCGTGCCCACCCCCGGCGCAGGTCCGTGGGATATCGCCATCGATCAGGCCGGCAAGATCTGGTTCACCGAACACTACTCCAACAAAGTTGGCGAACTGGATCCCTCAACGCAGACGATCACCGAAATCTCGACCCCGGCCAGCAATAGCCAGCCCTACGGCATCGTGGTGGACGGCTCCAACAATATCTGGTTTACCGAAAACAACTCAGCCCTCGCGCAGATTGGCGAATATACCACCGGTGGCACCTTGAACGAATATAAGATCCGCACCAGCCCACCGAGCGGCCTGACACCTCACCTCATCACCGTTGACCCCAGCGGCAATATCTGGTGGACAGAGGGATTTGTTGGGATGATCGGCGAACTACGCCCCTCCCTGGCCGAACCCGGAACCAATGCCGGAGTCTTCGAATACGCCTATCCGGCTACATGTTGTAACGGGACACATACCTCTGGGATCGGGGTTGATAGTTCCGGCCAGGTCTGGTTTGACGATTCATTGCAGAGTATCTTCGGCTCCTTCCCTGATACCGGGACCGGCTCATTTAGCGTGCACGCGACTCCCACGTCAAATTCCCATCCTCATGACGGATTGAACGTCGATGGGCACAATCGCATCTGGTTTACCGAAGAGTTCGCGAATAAGTTCGCAGTAGCCGTGCAAAACGCTGCGCCAACCCCCACGCCATCGCCGTCTGTGACCCTCACCCCACCTCCGTCGCCGACCGTGGGGACGGTCCTGGCGCAGGACAGCTTCGTGCGACCCAACCAGACGCGCTGGGGCACGGCTTCCGATGGGCAGACCTGGGGAGCCGACACCAATACGGCCAGCACCTTCTCGATTGTGAACAATGTGGGAAAGATCTCCAAGGGGAACGGGACGTACAATGCGATCCTCGGTCCGACAGCGACTGATGCCGAGGTTCTCTTTCACGGGTCGATCAGCAGTTACACGAATAGCTACCTGGGCGCGGTCGTGCGCTGGAGCAATACCAACAACTGGTATAAAGCCACTCTCAACGGCACATCGCTGTCGATCCAGAAGAGAGTCCACGGCTCAACCACGACGCTTAAGTCGGCTCACTTTGCCCCCAAGGTGGCAACGTCCTACAGCCTGCGCTTCCGCGTGGTTGGCACCACCTTGTACGCGAAAGTCTGGCAAACCGGCACCGCCGAGCCATCCAGTTGGTTGCTCACGATCAAGGACATCGCGCTCTCATCTGGCTTCTGCGGCCTAAGCACGAGGGTAGCCACAGGGGTGATAGCAAGGTATACCTCGTTTGGGGCAACCATCCCGTAGAGATTTTGAGGAGGGAGAGCTATTGCACGCAATTCAGCAGTTTCAGTTTCTCCCTAACCTCCTCACCAACCCCGCCGCTAGCGCAATCCTGGTTGGCACATAATCCAGCTCAATAAATTCACCTGGGTTATGTGCCAGGCCTCCGCCAGCACCGAGGCCATCGAGGGTGGGAATGCCCATGGCAGAAGTCGTATTGGCATCAGATGCACCTCCACTCCAGACATCCTGAATCTTCAACCCAAGTTCACTTCCAGCTTCCTTTGCCAGTTCGACGAGCTGGGAATTGTGTACATTGCGTTCGAAAGGCTGGCAGAGCAGGCTGCCACTGAGCGTAATGCGTGTATCCCGCAGCTTGTTTTGAGAGGTCACCTGGCGCATGGCAGCTTCCAGTGCCTCGACGCTGGCCTGGTCGCTCGCTCGCACATCCATGTCAAAGTAGGCATAATCTGGCACCACATTGGTGCGATCGCCGCCCCGGATAATGCCGACGCTGAGTGTTGCTCCAGGGATGGTGCCGTTGAGCGCTTGCATTTTCTGAACCTGGTACGAGAGTTCAAGGATGGCATTGCGACCGCGATCAGGTTCAACACCTGCGTGGGCAGATACACCATGTACCTCAACGCGATATTGGCCGCAGCCTTTGCGCGAAGAGACGATGGTTTCCGCAGCTCGGCCAGGCTCCAGGACTAATACGGCGTCGGCTCGCTGCGCCAGTTCTTGAATAAGTGGTCTGCTGCTAGGAGAGCCTATCTCTTCGTCGCTGTTGCAAATGAACGTCACGTTCGAGTAATGCGCTTCCTGGCTTTCGATCAACAAGCGTAGCGCGTACATGCCGATCAGTATGCCTGATTTCATATCGAGCACTCCAGGACCCGTGGCGATACGCATGCCATTGCGCTGGTTGATAGTAAATGGACGGCGCTCTGCCTCACCATCGGGCAGCACGGTGTCTATGTGCCCGATGAGCACTATGCGGGGGCCATGCTGTGATTTCCCTACATGTGTGGCAATGAGGTGATCACCGTACTGTTCTTGCCTGTCGAAACGGGTGGAGAAACCGAGTGTTTGAAATCGGTTTTGCAGGTATGCGCCGACGCGGTCGATGCCTGTTTTAGTGTAGGTGCCGGAGTCGATGTTGACGATGGTTTTGAGGTCGTGGAGGTATTCATCCATGTGTTTTTCTGCTTGTTCTATATCGTGGTGGTTTGGCATTGTCATATCACCCCTTCCTCCCTTAACCCCTCAATCTCGTCATCGCTATAACCCATATCGCGCAAAAGTTCGGTGGTGTGTTGACCTAGTTGGGGAGGTGGGTAGCGTTGTTCGTTTTCGGTGCCGGAGATGCGGGGGAAGCTTGGCAGGGTGTGAAATGATGTGCCGGTTTCGTCTATTGACGCGGAGGTGACGCTTGTCCCCCGGGCCTGGGCATGGGGGTCGTTTAGGGCTTCGTCAATGGTGAGTACGGGGCCGACACAGGCATCGATGTCGGCCAGTTCCGCGAGCCATTCGGCACGTGTTTTGGTTTTGAAGATGGCTCGGAGCACATCCAGGGCTTCTTCGCGCTCGCCTGGGCCAACTGGTGTATGGAATGGCAGCAATGCAAGATGGCCGATGCGTGTGCAGAAGGTGTGCCAAAATTTGTATTCGAGCGCGGCCAGGGTGATGTGCTTTCCGTCCTGGGTTTCGTAGATATTGTAGCAGGGTAGTCCCCCATCGAGCTGTGTTTTTCCAGGTTGCGGCGCCTGCCCTGTATTTAAATAGGCTGTTGCGGTGAGAGGTAGTTGTGACAGGACGCCTTCGGTCATTGAGACGTCGATCATACGTCCCTCGCCGGTCTGGGTGCGTCCGTACAGGGCAGTCATGATGCCGATCACGGCCATGAAGCTGCCGCCTGCGAGGTCGCCCAGTTGGGTTGGCGGCATGGCCGGTTCGCCACGAGGTCCGCGACTGTAGTCGAGCAGTCCCGCGTAGCCTGCGTAGTTGAGGTCATGCCCGGCACGCAGGCGGTAGGGTCCGTCTTGTCCATAGCCACTGATGGCGCAGTAGACCAACCCCGGGTTGATTTCTTTGAGCTGTTCGTATCCAAGGCCCAGACGATCCATGACCCCTGGGCGAAAGCTTTCGAGCACTACATCAGCCTGGCACACCAGGCGCAGGAAGATTTCATGCCCTGCTTGCAATTTCAGGTTGAGGGTCATACTGCGCTTATTGCGGTTGATGGCCACGAAGTACAAGCTCATACCTCCCGCTAGCTGTGGAGGCATAAAACGTCCATAGTCGCCGCTGCCTGGTTCTTCGATTTTGATGACGTCTGCGCCGTAGTCAGCTAACATTTGTGAAGCATAGGCGCCTGGGAGCAGGCGGGAGAGGTCGAGTACTCGTATGCCATTAAGAGGCTGGGTCATGGGTGTCTCCTTCGTTGTGAGGATACGTTATTGTTGTTCTATTTAGAGGGTAACAGGGTGGTGAGGGGGTTGTCAATCTTCTCAACCTTTTTTGCATTCATAACCATTCCATAACCTTTCCTCAACATTACCTTTACATTGCAGCATTTAAACTACTCATTAAGATTCTTAATCTGCTTGAGAGGACTTGTAAAGCAATCATGGTATGCTTTTTTAGAAAAACGCGAAATTTGGTGGGAAGAGCACGCCTGTGGACTTTGTAGGCGGAGGCGATGCGAGTTTCTATGCACTCAACGCTAATACCGGTGCAATCATTTGGAAAACGTCTTTAGGTACGTCACCTGCTCACTTCATCTGGAGTTCACCAGCTTTCTATAATGGCAGCATTTACATAGGTCTCGCTTCTCTCGGGGATTGTCCATTAGTGCAGGGCAAGCTTTTCAAGCTGAGTGCCACGACAGGAGCGATACAGAACACTTTCAATGTTGTGCCTGGTGGTTGTACAGGTGGTGGAGTATGGGGTTCCCCAACTATTGATTCGAGCGATGGTAGCGTTTATTTCGCGACGGGAAATCCCGGTTCATGCTCAAGTAAGGAGCCTTATACAACTTCTCTGGTTAAAGTTAAGGCGTCGAATTTGTCTTATATCGATTCCTGGCAAGTACCCCAGAATCAGCAGGTAAGCGATGGAGATTTTGGAGCGACACCCACGCTCTTCAGCGCGGTTATAGGAGGCGTTACGCGTTCTCTGGTGGGTGTTGTAAACAAAAACGGCATTTACTATACCCTGGATCGTACGGCTATAAGCCATGGTTATCTGTGGAGCGCTAAAATAGCCACCATTGGAGGAGGTTGTGGCCCAGACTGTGGAGATGGTAGTATTTCGAGTAGTGCCTGGACCGGATCCACGTTGTATCTAGCTGGTGGGCAAACGACTATTGGAGGCGCTAGTTGTAAAGGAAGTTTGCGTGCTGTCAATCCCGCTACCGGAAAATTTATTTGGGAACATTGTATGAAGCATGGCCCTGTAGTTGGCGCTGTTACGATGGTTCCGGGCGTGGCTGTTGTTGGAGAGGGAAATACATTTGTTGTGGTTGCTGCATCAGATGGGCATACTCTTTTTACTTTCGCTGATACAAATAGTAATTCCCATTTCTATGGGCCTGCGTCTATTTCGAATGGCATTCTCTATATTGGGGATTTCGACGGTTTCCTTTACGCGTTTGGGACTTGAGCACGTACGACATATCCCGATCAGGGTAACGGAAGCATCCTACCCATCATCCCATGCCTGTGACACAGGAGGGTGATCATTGTGGAGGCACCAAGGCGACGCAAGCGTCCCCACCCCTACGCGGGATAGGGGAGATTTCTGTTTTTACATCCCGCTTATAGGGCCTTCCATGCCCTCGGTCATGTATGCATGTTTCATGTGTCGGCTGTTCCACGCGAAGCCGATATTGCCTTTTCGATCTACTATAATCAGACCACCCGTACCAGTGACTTTGGCTCCGAGAAAAGCCATTGCTGTTGCAGCTGCCTCGCGAGCAGTTTCTCCGTTGGCTACAAAGTCGGCAGCGCGTTTAGCAATCAGTAGGCGTGTGAAATCTTCACCGTCGCCTGTGCAGGAGACTGCGGCATTGTCATCTGCGTAGAAGCCACAGCCAACAAGGGGCGAATCGCCTACACGGCCAGGATATTGGTTGGTAATGCCTCCTGTTGAGGTCGCGGCAGCCAGGTGGCCAGTCATATCTATAGCTACTGCACCGACAGTGCCATGTTTTTCTTCGCGAGCTTCAATAGAAGCTACCTCACGCCGGTGATAGCGCGGTTCATCTTCGATTTTCGATTCACCGGCTGCCTGTGCTTTTTTCTCGAGCCAGATTTGATATTGTCGCTCGGTTACCAGATCCTCTAACTCACACATGGGAATTCCACATTCCAGGGCATACGCCTGTGCTCCCTTACCTACAAGTAGAACATGGGGACTCTCTAATACTTTGCGGGCAAGTGAGATGGGATTTTTGATGAGTTCGACACATGCAACGGCTCCGACCTCAAGTGTATGCCCCTCCATGATGCCTGCATCAAGTTCAATATTCTCATCACTCGTGAGGCAAGCGCCTGTGCCCGCATTATACTGGGGGTTATCTTCGAGCGAGAGCACCGATGCTTCGACTGCATCAAGTGCTGAGCCGCCTGCTTGTAAAATGTGCCATCCAATAAGCGCTGCTTCTTTACAACCTTCCTGGACGATTTCAGCACGATCAGGTGTAACGGTTCCCGCTCCTCCGTGGACAATTATGGCTATTGGCATTTCCATCATCTCCTACTCTGTGGTATGTGGGCATTGTATCACGTAGGTGGAAGAAGAACCTTCGCTTTGCTCAGGATGACAAGCGAGGGGAGGATGACAGGGGCGCAAGGTGAATAAGGGTAAAAAAACCTGTGAAGGGATTTTAGTCAATTACTACATAGCTAAAGCTAGGGGCTTGCCCACATCCTTGTCGGACTGGGCTTCAGGGAGTATTGACGGACTCCCACCGTCCCGAAAGACGGTATAGCGATTGCGGATATTGTACGCCGCATTCACGTCAGCATGATTGGAATACCCGCAATGAGGGCAGGTGAAGCCATGACGTTTACGAATACCGCGCAGCCCGCAGCGAGAACAATTCTTGCTGGTGTACCTGGGGTCTACCCTGGCAACCGTCAAGCCGTATTCTTGTGCTTTGTTGGTCGTCGCTTCTCGGATCAGTCCGTGTTGCCAAAGAGACAGGCGACGGCGCAAGGCTCGTCCTCGTATCTTGCCCTTTTGAGGTTGGGGCATATGCAAGTCCTCAAAAACAAGGACAGCGTTTGCAGGTGCCCACTCGGCAAGCTGTTTTGCCGTTTGTTGGGCAAAGGTGCGGCTACGGTTACGTTGTTTGCGACCAAGCCGTTTCATGACACGTCGGACACTACGTGTATCTTGGTGGTGTGCCTTACGGGTCGCATGTTTGGATTGCAGACGAGTGCGAGTCTTCGCAGTACGTCGGTTTTTGACTTTGACTGCTTTCCCGCTCACAAAAAGGGTGTTTCCATCCGGGTCTACTGCTACCAGGGCATTGGTTTCATTGAGATCAATCCCAACGGGAAGAATACCCATGGGCTCAGGTACTTCCAGGGTGAGGGCTACACGACCAATAAGCTTCCCGTCTCGGAGGATAACCGTCAAGCTATCAATCTCTTTGGCCTGCTCAAAGGTCGTCTGAAAGTCATCTGGAATAGAGTAGGTGAGGTGCTTACGCCCTCCTACCGTCCAGATGGACAGCGTACCATCCTTACGGAAATCAGCATCACGTCCACGACTTCCGACCAGGAAGAGGGCACGCACTTTCTTAAAGAGAAAGGGCCGAGTAGCGGGTTTCTTGTTGGACTTTGCGCTCTGGTAAGCACCTGCTACCAGTCGAATAGCAGAAATCGTCATTTGGGCATTCAACGTCCCTTTGACAGCATGGTAACTCAGACGTTGCAGGGCCAATGCTCTTAATTATCCAGCAGAATGGACGATTGATTTTCGATGCAGACACTGTTTCCGAATCGCCTCTCTGCTCAGGTGGAACAAAGAGAGGCGATTCGGAAACAGTGTTCGATACCACTCAAACCTTTAAGGAAGAATAGTGGATGTGCTCTTACTGAGCACATATCCGACTTTCGGTTGTTGCTTTGCAGTTGTGATACTAATAGTGCTCTGCACAACCTGATGTACAGTCGACACACTCTTGTTGAGTGTATTCACAACCTGTGGCAGGCGCGATGTCATACCGACAACGCTTCGCACAACCTGATGCAGGGTGGAGACACTCTTGCTGAGCGTATTCCCAACTTGTGGCAGGTTCGATGTGGTATTCACAGCGCTTCGCACTACCTGGCTCACAGTCGACACACTCTTGTTGAGTGTATTCACAACCTGTGGCAGGTGCGATGTCATACCGACAACGCTTCGCACAACCTGACGCACGGTGGAGACACGATTATTGAGCACATTTAGAGTCTGAAGTGGGTGGGGTGTACTACTCAAAACAGCGGTGTTCAGGCTCAGTAACCTTTGTACTGGAGATGACACGGCGGCTTGTAGTTTCCCATTCGCAACATGCGGCAGAAGCACCGTAGAAGCTAGACTGGAAGAACGATTGGAAAGCAATATTCCTTGCTGCTGAGAGGACGACGGGTTGCCGGAGACTTTGCCCAGTTGTGAGGTGCAGAATTGGATCTGTACATCATGAACGTGAGCATTGTCTGCTAGAAGGCAATCGGCTTGCCCTGACTGCATAGGCATGGGAATGACTTGCTGGTGAGAATTGCCGGAAGCGTTCACCTGAGTTGAGACCGTGGGTCCCAGCAGATGGGGAAGCACCATTCCAGTTCCAACGAGAATGGCGACACTAGCTAGCGTGATGATGATCCACGGTGTAAGAGCAAACTTTGTAGCTGTGACGCAAGAAAGTGCAGCACGCGACAGGAGATTTCGTATCCACGGGAGATTCCCCGTGGTGGGAATCCCTGCAAACATCGGTACGCTTCCAAAAGATGCCTGCCCAGCAAACAGCAACATGGGAGGAGCCATAGGACGGTATTGCTCGTAGTCTTCCTCTTCACGACGAGGGAGCATGGGTGACCAATCACTGAGCAACATGGTAACATCGGAAAGATGCGGCTTTGTTGCGGGTGATCTGCTGAACCTCGTCGGATTCAGTGCTGTGGAACTTTGTCTATGTCCACAGTAAGCACAAAAGAAAGAAGCACCAGGCAACTCCATCCCACAATCGAGGCAGGATGACATGGGAGCCTCCTCTTGTTCGATATAAGGGTGACGCTATCTACAGGGACGATCTACGAAGCCTATCAGGGAGCTGTGAGCATCTCAGACTCCCTCCTTAACTGTTACAGATGTTTCTCCTGCAATGATGTTGAATGCAGGAAACCATCCATATGGATAGTTTAATTAATAGTTGCTCAAAACGCAACTAAACAATATAAATAGATGTCAAATTAGCTTTTTCTTATAATTGAGTTTTTAAAGACTTAAATTGAGTTTGAAGTTTTGTTTTGTAATACCTTTTTTTTGTAGTAGTTATTTAGTGCAATTTATGAGAATATGAATTGAATGGTAAGAGAATTGAGAATGAAAGGGGTTTCGCTACTGAAGAAAGACAATGGTGCTTAGGCTACGAGACGTTTAGAGTCTCAGGGGATTAAGAAGTGCCCTGCGAAGTAGCCGATGATGAAAAGCAGGACGAATACAACCAGGCCAATTAAGAGAATAGGGAGAAGAGATTGACGGCTTTGTTGTTGTGGCACATGTTCAGGATAAGCTGCCTGGCGTGCTGCCGCTAACTTCAGGGAAACGTCAGCTACGGTAGGAGAGGCAGGACTGATTTGTTCTAAAGGAGGTTGCATGCTCTGCTCTGAGCGATAAGGGGGGAGACTAAGTCCTGGCTGATCAGTATCACGTATGGGTAAAGCAGAAGCAAGTTTGCCTGTACCTGATGAAGCTGCCTGACTGATAACCATCGGCTCTGCTGGTGGCTGGTAGACAGTGCTGGTAACCGGCATTATCACATGCGACAGCTGTGCAAGTGACTCACTCAATGCTTTGAGGTCTGTATACAGCGCTTCGGGTGTGCAAATACGCTGTGGGTGCTGACGAACTACGGTGCGAGCAACGGTTTCACATAATTCAGGAGGGACGTTTCGCTGGAAACGCAAGCGCCCATCAGGTGGCGGTTCAACAACGCTTGCACCAGGAGCTCGCCCGGCTAGAAGCTGGTAGAGCAGTAGACCAGTGGCACGGATATCGTCAGAACGCCTGGCTTCACTTTGCTGACCATAGGGTAGTTCAGGATCGGAGAAAACAATGTCATCGCCGCCCATTTTGCACCAGCTTTGGAAGTAGAGGAAGTCACCAGGTAGAGCAAAATTATTCACGCGTACCAGTCCTTGAGGATCACGCATTATTGCAGAGGGTGTGAGGTCTCCATGGCACACGTTGGAAGGAATATTATCTGCATAGATCAAAGACTGGCATATTTGCATGCCAAGATCAACAATCTCGAAAGGCGACAACTGTTGTTGTAGCAGCGCGGAAAAGGGAACTCCCTCGATGTGCTCTTGTATGATGTAGAGGGTCTCAGGTTCGACGACAAGGTCATAGAGCCCCACAATGTTCGGGTGAGAAAAATGGGCCGTCAACTTAATGGCCGCTCGGTATGCTGTGATGTCGGAAGATGGGACAACTTTGATTGCAACTGTGCGCTGCAATACCTGGTCCGTTCCTTGATAGATTGCACACACCTGCCCATGCTTGATTAAGCGTTGTAACAGATAGCGCCTGTTTATTACCCGCCCTGTTTCCACAATTAGCCTCGTAGGGGTACCTTTGCTTGTAGATACTTATCTATTCTATGTCTTGTAAGGCCAGTGTGACTGCCCCTACAATGTTTGCTTCTGATCCAAACGAACTTTGAACGATACGCAACGAAGCATTCGCTGCCGCCAGGCATAGTTCATGTACACGCACTTGCAGCGGTTTAATGAATAAGTCCCCAGCTTGCGCAACCTGCCCACCTAAGATAATTACGCCCGGGTTGATCAATTGTACGATATTTGCCAGGGCGATCCCCAAATAGTTCTGTACATTTTGAACGATGCTTTGCGCTACTTTGTCACCTTCAGCCGCTAGCAGGAATACTTGATCTGCTGTAATGTTTTCGGGCCTGTCTCCAGCAACGCGCCGAATAGCTGCTACTGTCTCAGGGTACCCTTCCGCAAGTCCAACCATTGCATGCGAGATTGCCTGAGCTGATACGATAGCTTCGAGGTGCCCGTAGCCACCACATGAACATTTAGGCCCATTTTCTTTGACGAATAGGTGGCCAATTTCACCTGCAACGCATGTCTCTCCATGGAAAATCTTGCCGTTGATCACTAAGCCACCCCCGATACCACGTCCCAGGCCGATATAGAGTACGACACGCTCAACGTTGCGAGGACTCAGGCCGTTGACAGAAGCTACTCCATACTGCACTTCCGCCAATGCAGCCGCATTTGCATTGTTATCTATTATACAAGGTATATCAAGTCTCTCTGAAAGATAGTCCTGTAAAGGGAAGTCATTCCATCCATGGGTATGGTACAAAGTACGTACTATACCGTGAGTTGCGTCTACAAGCCCACCTACAGCGACGCCTACACGTAAAACACGACCATTGTGAAGACGCTCAGGAGTCATCACTTCGGTGAGCATATCCTCAATGAGACTTAGAACAGTTTTTGTGTCCGGCACATACTCCAACGAATGCCGCACCTGGTGCAGTATATTGCCTCCTAGGTCTGCAAGCGCTACGGATTGGCGTGTGCCACTACCGCTCATCTCAATACCCACAACATAGCCTTGTGTCGCGAGCAATTTACCTGTTGCCCTCGTTGCGCCCAAAGGTGAAAGAGAACCAGATGATCCACCAGAAGTCCCCTCCAGAGTTGGCCATTGTGGCTGTCCGAACTGTGTAGACATGGTTATAATCTCCGTTCTTTGCGAGGGCCGACATCCACGCGTAAAGGTCTGTCGTGCCGACAAGCTGCGCCTACGACTTTCGACTTCGGGGGTCAAAACAAAGGAAATCCCTGCATGTGACAGTTTGACATGGAGAGAGTCTCTATGTGACAGCGGCTTTAGTATATCATACTTGCAGCGCAGACGTATAGGAAACCCGTACCAAAGACATACTCTTGCTATTGATGGCGCCTGTTGCTAAAATAGCTGTAGAGAATAGATAAACAGGTGATTCGGAGTAATGGTATGGCATCATCTACAGCACGAGGACACATATTTATTGGCCCTGGCCTCAGCCCATTCAAACGCACCGTTACAATACTTGGTGTATTGGGTATAACTGCCCTGGTATTGTGGATTGCTATTTACCAGGGAATATCAGCCATAGCCAGTACTATTGTTGCTTTGGTATTTATCACCGGCTTTGTGATCTATTTGCGCATAATTGCCCCCATTCCATTTACTATTGAGCTTGAACAGGAAGCACTGGTTAAGCGTAATAAAAAGGGAGAGGTCATAGAGATCCGTTGGGAAGATTTAACTCGTGTTAAAGAGGAATTCTTCCCTAACGGAAAGCGTATTGGCGTTATCGCCTATCGTAAACCTGCGACGCCTGAACAAAAAGCGAAGGCCTGGGCTGTTTATCGTGATGACGTAACCGATATTGATGGGTTGGCAGAAGCTCTTAAGCAGGCAATCCCTGAGACGTGTCAGTGGGACAGCGAGACGGTACACGAGTAGCCCCAGCCCCACCCACACGGGCAGGGATAAAACCTGCCCCTACAGCATCACCTGGTCTATGTAGCACCAGCGCCAGTCTTCTCCGGGCTGAAATGACTGGACGATTGGGTGGTTCGTCGCGTGGAAGTGTTTGGTGGCGTGCTTATTCCTGGAAGAATCGCAGCAACCAACATGCCCGCATTCGAGACAGAGACGCAGATGTACCCATGTATCTCCAGTTTTCAAGCAGTCTTCGCAGCCGTTTGCGCTGGGGGTGACCTGTCGAATCTGGTTAAGATGTGTGCATTGTATAGCCAATATATGCTCCTTCCTAGAAGGAATTGGGGACTGAGACGAGCGCTACGCTGCTTTCGTCTCACTCTGTGGTTTCTTTCCCTCGATTAACAACAATGAGCAGAGCGAGCTTGCCAATGCCAGCCCGGAGGCAATCAGCATGACCACGCGAAAACCAGTTACGAACGACTCAGAGATAGCCTGTTGTATTGCTGCATGCGTTGAGCTGCTCAGCCCGGTAGGAATATCTACTCCGACTAGTTTATTTTGCTGCGCAACGATGATGTTATGCGTCTCAACCGGGATCTGCAATAGTGCGAGCTGACTGAGAAGACTGCTGCTGAAGACTGCCAGGATAACGATACCAAGTACTGCGATAGCGAGCAGACCAGCCGTGCGAGAGACAGCATTGTTCACGCCAGAGGCGGTACCGACGTGTTGCGTATCCACTGAACCCATCACCGTGGTCGTCAGGGGGGCCACGCTTACAGCCATGCCTATGCCCAGAACGACCGCTGCTGGAAAGAAGGTCGTCCAGTAGCTTCCCCCGATACCTGGCACAGCATAAAGAGCGAAGCCCATAGCGGCGATGATTGGGCCGATGACAAGAGGGAGTTTCGCGCCAACACGGGCCACAAGCCCTCCTGACCAGCGGGAGAGTGAAAACAGGAGCACAATGATCGGCAAGCTTGCAGCCCCGGCGGCCGTTGGTGAGTAGCCCTGTACGCGAATCAGGTTAAATGGCACAAAGAACAGGCTTCCACCGAGGGCCGCATATAAGAAAAACGTTAACAAATTCGCGCCGCTAAACGTTCGAGAACGGAACAGGCTGAGTGGCATCATCGGTGAATGGCTACGAGCTTCCACCAGGAGGAATAGCACCAGCGCGACTACGCCAACTGCGATGCTGGCGAGTACAAGCGAATTGCTCAAACCAAGGTCGTTCGATTCAATCAGCCCATAGACAATACCTCCCAGACCAAGAGTTGCCAGCAACGCGCCCCACCAGTCCAACCCTTGACCGGCTTCTACTTCTCCGCGACTTTCTGGCACACGCCAGAACAAGACGAAAAGCACGATCACGGCGATAGGAAGATTGATAAAAAAGACCCAGCGCCACGAAGCGTATTGAACCAGTACACCCCCCAATACTGGACCTATCACCGAAGTGATCGCTGTGAAGCCTGACCATGTGCCTATCGCTCGCCCGCGCTGCTTGCTATCGAACGAAGCGCTGATAATGGCTAAGCTCCCTGGAATCATCAGTGCGCCGCCTATACCCTGAATGGCGCGCATGATAATGAGCACTGTCACATTCGGTGCGAAGCCGCACAGGATTGAGGCCACTGTGAAGAGCAAGATACCTATGGCGAAGACGCGCCGCCGGCCAAAATGATCACCTAAAGACCCTCCAACCAGAATCAAGGATGCCAGGAAGAGTGAGTATGCCTCGACGACCCATTGAACGTCGGTGGCGGTTGCATGCAGGTCCGTCTGGAGCACAGGTAACGCTACATTGACGACCGTTCCGTCAATGAAGGCCGTACTTGACCCGAGGATGGTTGCGACAAGTACCCAAGTACCAACCGATCTTTGACGGGTTTCTACACCAGGAGCCGTATAAGGAGCACATTGAATAATGCCTTCGTCACATGGTGACTTCTGAATGTATGCCATTTTATAATCCCCTTGTATTTTCATACAACATGGGCGAATCTCAAGAGATCAGCCATTGTGAAGTGCCCATCTTGCGCCCCCGCTAGAGTGGGCAGCCACTCGGTTTGTGCCGCACGGTAAGAGGTGGAATCACCATCAACAAGACCAAGCAGAATCTCGGCAACGATGCGTCCACCAACATCGCCCAGTCGTTCGCTGCCAGCTTTGACCTCGGCTTCTTTGGTTAAGTAGCGACAATTATTAGTGTATCACTTCTCAAAAAATCCTGGAGCCTTAAATTCGGGACTTGCGGTTTAAGAATCTGCAACAGGCTGTTTTAACATAAATCCTAACCATGTGGATAGGGAGTTCAAATCAGAGAGAAAGATTATAGTGTCTTGTAAGCTTATTTCGCCTGATTATTTTATGTATACGCCCTAGCTTCGGTGGCTTTAAAGGTTGCGTACATCATTTTGCCTTCGCTCAACTCCATGCGGCTAGCCGAAGCTTCTGTAACTTCAGCAGTAAGAAGTGGCACAGAATCGTCCACACTCATACTGACTCGTACACGTCCACTGTGTTCGCTATTATTTCCGAAAGGCGTTCCCAGATGCAACAATTGCACGATTGCACCTTGAAAAACGTTACGCGCAGAGCTATCAGGTAAGGTTTGATACAACGTGATGCTGCGCGGATCAACAAGCACAAACGCCTCATCACCAACTGCTGGTAGCTTTTGTGCTTGTTCTTCCAGCGCTGCACGTAACTCGATACCGGGTTGTCCATTATTTTGTAGTTGAATAGTACACATTGCGCCTGTTTCGCAACAGATAACACGCCCACGGAAGAAATTCATTCCCACCAGCTCAGCTACATAGGAAGATCGAGGGTATTGCAAGAGGTCGCGATGACTGCCCTGTTGAATAATATGCCCCTGCTCGAGAACCAATATGTGATATCCGAAGAGTAATGCTTCCAGGTACTGGTGGGTAACCATTACGGTAGTGATGCCAGCGCTAGAGAGGAGATTGCGCAGTTCCTGACGGACTTCACGTCGTGTTTGCACATCTAATGCTGCTAATGGTTCATCGAGTAATAACAGTTGAGGATGCAATGCTAATGCCCTGGCGATTGCCACTCGTTGTTGTTGTCCTCCTGACAATTGGGCAGGTCGGCGTTGATCATATCCGGCCAGATGCACCTGCTCCAGTGCCTCGCCTACTCGCTGACGTACAACCTTGCGCGGCAAATGTTGAGCACGTAGACCAAAGGCAACATTTTCGAAGGTGGTCAGATGTGGAAAGAGCATGTAGTCCTGAAAGACGTAGCCAAAGGGACGTTCTTGAGGCGGAATAGCAATGTGTCGTTCACTATCAAAATAGGTATTTCCTTGAAGAGAAATATGCCCACACTCTGGATGGAGTAAACCCGCCAGGAGGCGTAAGACTGTGCTTTTGCCTGCACCGCTTTCGCCAAGCAGAACAGTGGTTTTACCCTTTCCCGCTGAGAAGTTGATGTCAAGATGAAAGGTGTTGAGGTGAGTGTCAAGAACTGCCGTTAACATACATTCAGTATAATCAAGATATCCATGCATATGCAAGCAGAAATGGTCAATATTTCAGGATTTCTCACACATCACTGTATGGCTGTTTGCTACGCGCCTGCGGCGGGCTTATGTAGGAGTGGAGGGTTATTGTGCGCCCGCGGGCGCACAATAACCCTCCACTCCTACATAACTTACTTTTTGATAGTATCGGTACTTGCGTTAGAAGGCAAAGCATGGTATACTTTAGTGCAATGAATGGAGTAGAACCCTATTCTGGTCAACATCAGACCGGAAAGGCAAGGCATGAAATGGCAACGAAGCCAGTAGAAACAAATTCAACAACTCAGGCTTACCAGATGTGTCCACGTTACGAGCATGCTATTCAGCTACTTGGGAAACGTTGGACAGGTCTCATTCTGGATTCGCTATTGGATGGCTCACGACGGTTCTGCGAACTGACCGCGACAGTTGAAGGACTCTCTGATCGCGTTCTAAGCGATCGCTTACGAGAACTAGAATCCGAGGGTATTATTGAGCGCATCGTCTATCCGCAAATTCCTGTGCGCGTTGAGTATCGCCTGACCGAGAAAGGCCACGATCTGAGGCCTGTAGTGCAGTCTATCCACGAGTGGGCTCAGCAATGGATAGAGTTGCCGCAATCTCCTGATGAACAAACTGCTGAAAGAAAAAGCGTATAACACGTAATACGGGATGAACAACAGGCAGGGTGAAGTATCTCTTACCTTGCCTGTTGTGCTATAATGGCGCTATGGAAAACTTATGGGCACCATGGCGTATGGCATTTATCGAGCCGAAAATACCACAACCGCAACAATGTATTTTTTGCACCTATCCAGCAGATCATCGTGATGAGGAGCATCATATTCTGTATCGGGGTCCGCTCTGTTTTATGATGTTGAATCTCTACCCCTACAATAATGGACATTTGATGATCGCTCCTTATCAACATGTTGCAAGCGTTGAGGAACTGGATGCTGCAACACTTGCCGAATTGATGGCTCAGGTAAAGTTAGCGTTGCGAACGTTGCATGCGGTTATGAAACCTGACGGCTTTAATATGGGCATCAACCAGGGAAAGGTGGCAGGGGCAGGTTTCGCCGATCATATGCATTTCCATATTGTCCCTCGCTGGAATGGCGATACAAACTTCATGCCGGTCATTGCTGATATTAAGGTGGTACCCGAACATCTTGACATTGTCTATCAAAAACTCACACAGGCATTGGCATCATTGCGAGACGAATAAGAAATTGGTGATACGGCATGCAATACCTCTATACGATATCCCTGATTTGCTAACCACCGGTATAGATGTTGTCATTAGCCTGTCCATGCTCATTTATATCCGATTGAACGACTGGATCAACAGTTACTGCTACACGACTTTTCTCTTTGGTTTTCTGCTCATAGATCCAGGCGCGGTGATACAGGATTTGCGCTGCTTTCAAGGCATCGACATCGATGTTGGGGTCATTTGCAAGAGCTTCGAACCGCGCAGCTATATCACGAATGGTCTGAGGATCTCTCAAACGTCCAGTTCGCACTGCTTCATATGATTCTTTGAGCATCTCGATGGATGCAGCCGAAACTGGCGCAGCCGCGTAAGCAGAAGAGGGTTGAATAGACATTGGGACTGGCTGGGGCTCTACTGCTTTTGCTACTATCTGCGCTTGTTGTGGTTGAGCTACTCTTGGATATCCACTGCTTGTCATACCAACATCTACCAGTGCCTGTCGCCACAAAGGATTCATGCTTGAAGTCAGGTGGGGTATTAATGTAACATCCTGGATACGTACATAATTAATCTGTACGCCCCATTTTTCTACTTGATCCTGGATACGTTTTGCCAATATATCATTGACACGGTCCCAACGTGTAATTGTTGCGGTATCTATGGAGTTGATATCTACCAATGTTCGCGGATGTGTCTCTTGCGGCAAGTTCATGAAATCGGATGGAGTCAATTCGTTGATCACACTCTGCATAGTTGACACGAAAAGTTTCTGCAAAGCGGTTTCCCAATTATCTACTTGCAGGGATGCAAGGTGGGCATCTTCTGGCAACAGTTTGTAAGAGAGTGTCGCTACAAGTTTGACATCCTCGTCTCGGGAAATCTTCACTACCTGTTCAGGACATGTCCAGGTTATCTCTTTTGTGCTTAATCGATTACCTACTTTTTCAAGCGGCATTTTCAGGTTGGGGCCTGGATAGAGAGTACGCGCGTACCTGCCGTACATCATTACGATGTCAACATAACCCTCAGGCACTTGAAGAATAGATCGGCGAGCCAGTAACGTACCCATGATAAGGAAGATCACCAGCAAAATTAGACTGGCACCGAAACCGAAGATTGCAAGCGTTCCAATTACTAAGAAGAGTGCATAGCCGATGATGACAAATAAGGTCCAGTATGTGTCATTTGAGCCGGCATAATAGAGCAGAGTTCCTTGCATAATTACAAGGGCAATTAGCAGTATAGCTAACGGCAAAGGCGGTAAATATGACTGGCCTTTCAATGTGAATGGCAACGTAAATAGGAAGATCAGAATTGCAAATGGTAAAGGCACAAGCACAGGAGAGAATCTGCGTAGTATCTGGTTAATTCTATCCTTACCAGAAAAGTGGGTATCCTGCGATGGTTCAACTACATCAGGCTCGATGAATGGAATTACGAGTCCCTGTTTATCAGGTGTTACAGCCGTCGAAGAAATATCGGTTTGCTGATCCTGCTTACTATCATTAGGATCTTCTCCCCATACGGCATTCGAATTGCCTTGTTCAGATGTCAAGTGCACATCTCCTCTCTAACCTATCCTTGATATATTATTCACCGGAATATTTAAAGTCGCTCGCCGACCACTTAATTATATATCAGGTTGTACCACAAATTGAACCGTTACGCTTGTACGGCCTTTGCCCTCATCAACAGTTACACTCGTATGACCTTTCTCTTCCTTGACAATTACATTCGTATGATCCTTCTCGACAGTAACAGTTTCAGGTGCACGATCTTTCGGATTGTTTTGCTCTTCATAAAGCCGTGCGCGGCTGTAGAGTATTTCTGCCGCACGTAAGGGATAGAAATCAAGGTTGGGATCGTACATGCGAGCTTCGAACTGCGCGGCTATATCACGAATGGTCTGTGGATCTTTCAATCGCCCGATGCGTACTGCCTCAAACGCCCCTTTCAGCATTTCTATTTGAGAGGCAGAATTAAGTGGATATCCTGAAGCATAAGGGGGCTGAACTGGTGTTGTAGTCTGTTGATCCACTGCCTGATTTATTGTCACCGGTTCTTGTTGTACGCCAGCAGGACCAGCACCCATCTGCGATGCTGATACCTGCCTGACGATAGGATTCCCTCTTGGAGCCAAGTTTGGTATCAATGTAAGATCCTGAATATCTACTTTATGAATCTTCACTCCCCAATTATCCACCTCTTGCTTCACGAGGGTTGCGATCGAGTTAGTAATGTGCTCCAAAGTTGTTCCCGTTGTGGAACCCGTCGCGTTGATAGCTCCTGATGGCTGCGCCGTTGCCCCCTGCTGCCAGCTTTTAATCTCCGCAGGAGTTACTTCTCTGAACACATTCTTCAGCGTGGACACGAACTTTTCCTGCAAAGAGGTTTCCCAATTCATAACATGAAGATCTGCAATATGAGCATTCGCTGAGTCAAGTTGATACCAAATTGTGGCCACCAGTTGAACTTCATAATCTTGCGCAATCTTTACTCCGAGCGAAGGGGATTTCCAGGGAGTCTCTTTCGTATTCAAACGATCGCCGATTTTTTCCCACGGCATGAGTAAGTGTGGGCCAGGTTGAAGAGTACGAACATATTTGCCAAACATCTTTACAATGTCGATAGAACCCTCTGGAACCTGGCGAATCGAACGACGAGCCACAAGAACACCTACAAGAAGAAGGAGCAGCAGCAACAATACACTAGCTCCAAAGCCAAAGATTGCCAGTGTTCCAAATACTAAAAAGAGCGCATAGCCAATAATTACCGTGAGATTCCAATAAGTCTCTTTGCTAGCCTGATTTTTTGAATTATTTATATAATAGAGTAAGGTTCCTTGTATCACTCCCAGGGCTAGCAGGAGCATGGCCAGAGATAAGGGAGGTAAAAAAACGTGTTCGTGGCTCGCAATGAGTAAGGTAAAAAAGAAGATCAGGATCGCGAACAGTAGAGGCACCAGTACAAAAGAGAACCTGTCAACAAATTTGACAAACCTCTGCTTCAAAGAGGAGGGATTCTGCGGCTGTTTCGGTCCTTTTGGAGCAGGAGAATTGGCACCTCCCTGACTGCCTGATGTTTGGGTCGTGGAAGAAGGATTGGGTTGCTGAACCTGCTCATTTTCCTGAGATCCCCATGTGTGTTTAGGATTGCTTTGTTGAGATGACATACGCGCACCTCCCTAACCGCAGCAGACATGCGGATTGTGTTCTTTCTCACTTTGGCCTATTCGATCATCAATCCTGGAGCGTTTTTGAACCTGATGCCTTTTGCTGTCCAATTCCACAGGATCCGCATCCTCCACCCCCCTTAGAACAACCACCAGCAGTGCTACCACAAGTACCACACCTTCCTGTGCTACTACATCCTCCTTTGCAACCACCCTTAGCACCACATGATCCACAAGTTGAGTCTGATAGCTGCTGTTTTAAAGGAACCTGGATAATAACGCCACTTTCAAGCAGTACCTCAACCGATTCTTTTGGAACGTTGATCGAGACAACTTTGCCCTGTCCACCAGGTGTATCCAGCAACGTACCCACCTGGGGCATACTTTGTTTGGCCTGGACATAATTGTCGTTTTCATAGGCGAGACAACAAAGTAAGCGACCGCATACACCTGAAATCTTTGAAGGGTTGAGAGGTAAATCCTGCTCCTTCGCCATCTTAATCGAGACAACACCGAAATCGCTAATCCACGAACTACAGCATAACGTCTTACCACACATTCCTACTCCGCCTTGAAGCTTTGCCTGGTCACGCGCTCCAATTTGGCGTAGTTCAATACGCGTACGAAAAGTGGCTGCCAGATCACGCACTAATGCACGGAAGTCGACACGTTCGTCAGCAGTGAAATAAAAGGTTAAACGGCTTCCATCAAAGGTATACTCGGTCTCGACTAATTTCATCGGCAAATTGTGTTGTTGAACCTGCTGAGCACATTGGACTAGCGCCTCTTTTTCTTTGCTTTTGAAAGAGAGCATCATGCGCAACTCATCTTCATTTGCCAAACGCAGCACAGGCTTTAAAGGGTCGCTCAACTCTCTTTCTGCCAACTTTTTTGAGGCTATGACTACGCGTCCTGCTTCTACTCCCCGACTTGTTTCAACAATAACGTACTGCCCCGTTGAATATGATGCCCCCTGAGGGTCAAAATAATAAATGCGTCCAGCGGGACGGAAACGAATGCCGACGATTGTGACAATTTTTTCTAAGGTCGTCGTTACAGACATTATTCTCAATCTCTATTTACATATCGTTTGCGAGTAGGATTGCCTCCGCTACTTCTCGCATAGATTTGCGATTGTTCATGCTGGCCTTTTGAATCTTGCGAAAAGCCTCCTGTTCACTGAGGCCTTGTTTTTCCATTAAAACGCCTTTGGCACGCTCAACTATTTTGCGTGTCTCCAATTGTTCACTCAGCGTACGAGTTTTCTCTTCGAGAGCACGAAATTCGTTATAGCGAGCCAGGGCGACTTCAATCGCAGGTGATACCTCGCTTTCGCGAAGTGGTTTGACGATATAATTGACAACTCCTGCCTCTTTGGCACGTTCAACTAGTGGTTGATCCCCAAAGGCCGTTAGCAGTAAGACAGGGGCGATTTTTTCTTGTGTCAGCGTCTCCGCTGCCACTATTCCGTCCATATCGGGCATACGTATATCCATAATCACGAGATCGGGACGTATCTCACGAGCCAGATTAACGGCGCTTACACCATCGCCCGCCTCCCCAACGACCAGATAACCCTGTTTAGAGAGAATATCTTTCAGATCCATACGCTGGATGGCTTCGTCATCTGCGATTATTATACGTGTAGGCATAACGGCCTCCCTTTCATTTCAAAACCCAACCTAACTACTACCTCAATGAGGGCAAACTGGCTTGAGTAGCCAGGATAGAACTTCAATACTGTTCATTATTCAAAGTATACCATAAGAATACGGCTGAATGATTTATTTCTTGCGTTCGCGCTTCTGAAGATAGCGTTGCTGCTCGCGATACTCCTGGTAGAGATCGTCATCAGCGCCTTTTACACCCTGCTTCATAGTTTGTTGTGTATCTTTGGTATTCTCAGATCGGGAAGAGGATTGGCCTGACCTGGCACTTTGTCCCGTTGATTGACCACTCATCGCCCCAAGGCTACGAGGAATAAGATCGAAGCGTGCCAATATTACCAACAAGATAATCAATGTCAACAGGTAAAGAGCGGTTGATGTTGTGACCCCAAAAGACCCTATTTGGAAAAGCACTTTGTCCATGTGGTTAGAAACTAAGAAAGCTCTTTCATATTGCCCAACAAACATTGCAACAACAACATAGATAATCATTCCGTACAAGTACTTTGTCTTAAAGCCACCTTGCCTTGGTTGGACCTTTGCAGGAGCTGATTTTGGGACTACCTTGTCTGTGCTAACCTTGTCTGCGTTTGATTGAGATTGTGTGGGTTTACTATCTTTGGCTGCGCGACCATTTGCAGAAGTTGCTCCCGAATTGCGTGTTGCGCGGGCAATACGCGCAGATGCTTGATCAGCCTCCACAGTACTGTCATTTTCGTTCTTGCCAACACTTGAAAAGAATTTCGGAAATCGTCGAGGATGTGCCTCCTCAACGGCTGTTGGGGTGGCAACTTCTTCAACTGGCAGTACAGTCTCACTTGTCACCTCGACTGGTTGATCCTTTGTTGCCAGATCGTTTGAGGAGGTAACCAATACGGGACGGTTCTTACTTGTATTCTTGCTACGTTTATTTTGCGCGGCTTTCTCTTGCTGCGCGTCTTGTGTTCCTGCGTTTGTTTCTTGATTCATGATTAATCTCCACGGGCTTCATTGAATTGGTCAAAAGACACCTGCTCATCACCATAAGGGTTCTCTTGATCAGATGCAAGATGATGGGTATTCGCTGGATTTATTTGCGGCGTTGGTGAGTTAAGGGAACTAGCAACCTGCGGCTGCGGTTGTGACATCGATGAGTAAGCAGGTGTTGGCTGTTGAGGGTATGGTAGAGATGCTTCCTGAGACATAGAGCTTGAAAACTGCATCGCAGGAGTAGTTGGAATCATCGATTCTGCTGCCGCAAGACCAGCACGTGCGATTTCATCATCACGGCCAGGAGCATTCCCACCGCTTACTCCAATACCACCAATGGTAGCACCACCCATACGAATAGGCCATCCACCAGCAGCCATAATAAATTTACCCTGTGTCATTGTTGCCATACTCGAGGCAAAACCTGGAATACCCGAGCCCCATTGAGCAACGGCATCGGTCGATTGATTAAACATCACTGCTGTGTTGGCCTTAGCAAGACTAATGTTGCCCGTAGCCCAACCGTATGGAGCCATCATACGCTCAAAAAGAACGAGGTGACCTCCTGCATCTACAATCGCGATGCTTACAGGGCTGCGCAACTCTAGCGCGCGCTTTTTGCTGGCTTCCAGAATTCTACGTGCAACTTCAATCGTTAAACTCAAAGGTTGCTCCTTTTTCGCGACGTTTAAAAAAGTCGCTCAATATTCCACACTTGCTATTGCTGCAAGTATATCGTATTGCTTGACTACTCACAAGGGGTACTCATATGAAACTGATGCGCTCCTTCCGCCACTCTAGTTTGCTGTATTTGTCCTCAACAAGTTGGTTCGCAAGTTCCCATTCCGAGTTGCTCAGGGTATCATGCACAAAATCTACCTGTAAAGCCGAACTAAATCCGATTTTGAAAGCCTCTGCCACTGCATCCCATGTTGCATAAGGAGCTAACGTATGCAATGGTGTCGTTTTTTCAGAATACAGAGCTAAAGCTTCTTTCCTGGCAGCTTCATTTGGGAAACGCAACATAGTGAAGAATTCGGCAGAGCGATCATCGAGCGGTAATGATCCTTGTTGAAGTAACGTGTCATCTTTCCACACTTGTGCGCTGCCAATAAGCTTAAAGCCACCACTTGCCAGGTCTGCTTGAGTTGACGAAGCGAAGCAAGCAGCGGAGGGATTTTTGCTCACTCGCCCATCACTTAGTTCAGCCTGGACACCGAGGAGTGTGAGTGCAGCGAGCAATCCTTGTGCCAGGAAATTGTAGGCAGCGATAACACCAGATGGTACACCAAAGCGTTTACTGATAACGATACTATAGGTAAATTCATCACGGTGGTAAACAGCTCTCCCACCGGTGGGACGGCGAACCAGGGCTACTCCACATTCCAGACACTGTTCGCTTACAATTTCTCGTTCGATACTTTGAAACCGTCCCAGTGAAATCGAGGGTTGAGACCAGCGGAATACACGTAGCGTAGGCGGTACTTCGCCTTTCAACTGATGGGTGAGTATAGATTCATCGATAGCCATATTCATAGCGGCATTGTGTACTTTTGTATTGAGGAAACGATATGGTTCGGACATCAATGATTCCTTATAATAATGAGGTTATTGTAAGCGTGCCGCTTTCCATTTTTCACGTTGATTTTCACGAACTTGCTCCGAAGTCGGTGTATACAGCGCTAAAAAGTTGTCGCGAAAAGCTGGATACATTCCTCCGATGATCGCTGCTCGCAATTGACCAGCCAGGCACAACATAAAACGTAGATTGTGAATAGTCCCTAATCGATAGTATAGTTGCTCTTCAGTACGCGCCAGGTGGTGTACATATGCAGCACTATAATTTCTGCATGTGTAGCAATCGCAGTCTTCCTCGATGGCCATATGCTCTGTGCGATAGCGTGCAGATTTGATGTTTATACGCCCATACCTGGTAAATAGCCCACCATGCCGGGCTACTCGTGTAGGCAGTGCGCAGTCGAACATATCCATGCCGAGACCTACCCCTATTACAAGATCTTCGGGTGAACCCACACCTAAGAGGTGACGGGGTTTGCCTTTTGGCAATTCAGCGGTAACATACTTCAAGAGATCCCACATCTCTACCTTGGGTTCACCAACCGAGAGACCTCCAATCGATACACCGGGAAAAGGCAAACTGCCAATGAAACGGGCACTTTGCTGGCGCAGTTCCGGCTCAAATGCCCCCTGAACAATACCAAAGAGCGTTTGGTTCGATTGGTAGCCCTCTTTTGCAATACATGCTCGCTCTGCCCAACGGTGTGTGCGCTCCATAGCTTCTTTTGCTGCATCGTAAGTACAGGGATAAGCTGCACAAATGTCCAGTGGCAAAATAATATCAGCACCAAGTTCAAACTCGATCTGCATCACATTTTCAGGCGTAAGCAGGTGAGCAGAACCATCAAGATGTGATTTGAATGCAACTCCTTCTTCACTCAACTTGCGCAAATGTCCTAAACTGAATACCTGAAAGCCTCCACTATCGGTGAGGATTGGGTCATCCCAATGCATGAATTGATGCAGTCCCCCAAAACCGGCAATAAGTTGAGAGCCGGGTCGTAGCATGAGGTGGTACGTGTTGGCAAGAATGATCGCTGCTCCTGCCTCTCGCAACTCTTCGGGCGAGACACTTTTAACCGTTGCCTGTGTACCAACAGGCATAAAGATAGGTGTTTGGATATTGCCATGTGCTGTTTGAATCGTCCCTGCTCGCGCCCAGGACTCAGAACATTCTGCTTCTATAGTGAATGAAAACGATGACATGCTTTTCTGTGGTTCTGTTCTATCACATTTCTGAGCGCGTCCATTGCGCTCTATGCTGTTTATTGTCGCATATTCGTCAAGGAACGGTCGATTTATAAGAAAATAACATACTTTTTACCCACAAAAAGTGACTTCGTCGTGTGAATAATGCACATAAAAGTTATTTAAAAATAGGCACAATCTCTAATTCTGCGAACAAAACTATTGCAAATCACATATTTATGGTGTATGCTTGCATGCGGTATCCGATCTTGGTCTGGCATACAGTGCTCGTCCAGAACATTTAGTCCCGCGCTGCTAGGGGTGACAGACAACTGGTGACATCTGCTAAGATATGGACCCGGAGGAATACCAACATATCACAAGGAGGTCCCTAGTTGAGTTTCGAAGACAAAACCCTTAGATGTCGCGAATGTGGAAATGATTTCACATTCACCGCGGGTGAACAAGAGTTTTACCAACAAAAAGGTTTGATGAATCAGCCGGGTCGGTGTCCAGAATGCCGGGCAGCACGTCGTAGTTCGTCTGGTTCAGGTAACCGTGATCGTGGCCCACGCGAAATGCACACAGTCATTTGTGCTGAGTGTGGAACCGAGACACAGGTGCCATTCTTACCCAAGAATGATCGCCCTGTTTATTGCAGCACGTGCTATGACAAGGTCCGAGTAGCACGAGACTAAGCGTTTCATCGCTATTCGGGTTTCCTGTACTAAACAAGTACCGGAGTGTTATTGACTGCCATCACATCCAGCTGTTTCTTGGATGAAGATAGAACGATCAAAACAAGGAGACAAGGCCAGGTATTATCGTGGCCTTGCTTCTTTTTTATTCTGTGTCCAGGTGAGCGTTTTTTACTATAAGGGACTTTATTACATAACCAGAGTTTGTTCCTGCTTGTGGTGTTATAAAACATTTATCCCTATTCGTGCAGCTTTACAGTTACATTGTCTTGATGTCATCCGTAACAAACAATACAAAGGAAACTTTACATATTATTGCATTGTAAACGTTTGTGTTCTAGACTATCGTCATAGGTATTATCAATAATTTAGAGGTTTTCCAATGATGGCCGTGAATCCAGGTGAAGAAGAGTCTCTTGCGTTCTCGCACGTGACTTTTGAAGACCTGTTGGCGGAGGTTCGCCAATACTTGACTCCACATGACATGGAGGCGATTCAACGTGCCTATTATGTTGCGAATCAAGCTCATCAGGGGACAATACGTCGCTCTGGAGAGCCTTATATCCAACATCCATTGGAAGTTGCGCTCTTACTTGCCGATATGCGTATTGATGCAGATAGCATAGCAGCGGCCCTACTACATGATGTTGTTGAAGATACTGATTTTACCTTAGATGAGTTGCGGCAACAATTTGGGGATGCGGTTGCAAATATTGTCGATGGAGTCACCAAATTCGATACTCTAGCAGGCAAGCCAATTGCGCCAACTGACGAAATCGGAGCAAAAGAGGTGACTCGCCCACAGACTTATCCCCTATCTCTATCAGTGAATCCTGGGGTATCAAGTACATCTGAACAGTTTGAGCAAAAGCAGCGCTTCGCACGTGACTTGAAAAGACGCCAACGTTCTGAGACAGTGCGGAAAATGCTGCTGGCCATGGCTGAGGATCCGCGTGTAGTAGTACTCAAATTAGCAGACCGATTACACAATATGCGAACTCTCAGTGTAATGAATCAGGCGCAGCAGCAAAACAAAGCCCGCGAGACACGAGAGATTTATGCGCCACTCGCCAGACGTCTGGGCATGGCATTGGTTCAGGCGGAATTGGAAGACCTGGCTTTCAGCTACCTGGAGCCTGAAAAATATACCAATCTTGCTCACAAAGTGGCAAAAGAGATACAAAAGCGTCAGCCTACAATCGATCAGATTTGCCAGGCGTTACAAGAAGAGATGCAGAAGGCGGATATTCACGCAGAGGTGCATTCCTGGCAGAAACACCTGGCCAGTATCCATCGTAAATTAGAGCAGAGTGGAGATGAACTCAGCCAGGTACATGATCTTGTCTCATACCGTATCCTTGTAGACACTGTTCAGGATTGTTACCTGGCCCTGGGGCATATCCATGCATTATGGCGTCCAAAAGATGGAAGAATAAAAGACTTTATCGCTACACCCAAGTTAAATGGATACCAGTCCTTGCATACGACAGTGTTTTGTCTGGATAATCAGCTTACGGAAATACAGATTCGCACGCATGAGATGCAGCGTATTGCTGATTATGGCATAGCCAGCTATTGGTACCTCAAAGAACGTGGAGCAGCACGACTCTCAACCCGTGAAATGATTGCCTGGATAGAACAATTACGTGAGTGGCAACGTGAACTGCCACAAAACGCGGATGAGTTTGTGGAAGCAGTCAAAGGTGATATCTTTCAAGAGCAGATTTTTGTGTTTACTCCTAAGGGGGAAGTGAAAGATTTGCCACGTGGTTCAACTCCATTGGATATGGCGTATCGAATTCATACCGATATTGGCGATCATTGTGTAGGCGCACGTATCATTACTAATTTGGATGAAGGCGGTCGCCTGGTAACACGTATTGTCCCCCTCGATTATGAACTGAAAGGTGGCGAGATTGTCGATATATTGGTGAGTGAAGAGGCGCATCCAACACGCGATTGGCTCTCATTCGCTCGAACCACAACCGCTCGCACAAAGATACGCCGCTACCTGAAAACATACGAACGTGAGGTAAACCTGCAATTGGGCCGTGAACGGTTGGATTTAGCGCTGAAAGCTGTCGGAGCATCAGGATTACGAGTAGTGCACGATGAGGATCTCTTACATTTTAACTCGGCAAAAAAATACAACTCAGTTGATGATCTGTATATAGCATTAGGTCGTGAGGACATAGCGGTAGGAGAAGTGCTTGAGTATCTTACACCACTTCTGCAGAGGCGTGGAGAGATAAAGCCAGAAGCAGAAGCTTTAATAAATGGACATCACCAAAGTAGCATTGGTGAGCATGAGACTTCACAGGCATTTGTTAAATTGGCAAATTGTTGCTGCCCACTCCCTGGTGATTCTATTGTGGGTTTCCTGAATCCAAATAAAGGTATCATGGTACATCGCAGTGACTGCCGAACGCTGCGTCGTTACCGTGGACACGAGGCTGAGCGTTTGATTGAAGTCAATTGGTTGCAAATTGAGCCTCAGCATTACCTGACACCGATCATCATTATTGCTCATGATCGGGCAGGTCTTTTACGCGATGTAGCCGCGGTCGTTGCTGATGCTGGAATCAATTTGACTGCAGTAGCTTCAACCACCAATGCCTCATTGCAAAAAGCTGTGATTACAGCCACGTTAGAGATTACTGCCATAGATCAAATCGAGCCGATCTTTGAACGACTGCAACAGGTCAAGAATGTAGTAAGTGTTAGCCGCGATCTTGGCCGCAGAGACGGATAGATGCTTATTCTATATACTTGATATATTGGAAACTTTTATGATACATACGTACTCAGATACACAATTTTCATCGGATGGGGCCACTAATAAGCAGGCACAACAGTTACTCGAAATTGTACAGTATATGCCTCCTGCTGAAGTCGAACAGGTTTCGCGAGCGCTTCAGCTTGCGCGAGAAACCTGCGAAGGTGTACGGGGTGAGCGCACTATCCCTCCTTTAGAGCACGCCCTGGCTGTAGCAACCATTCTCGCGCAAATAATGCATATTGACGCGGTTGGTGTAGCATCCGGGCTGGTCTTTGAAGCTGTTGATTCGGATCTTCTTTCGCTCGAACGTGTGGAAACTACATTAGGAACTCCTGTCGCGCGTGTTGTAGGGAGCATGTTGCGCATGAACATACTGGAGCGCAAAAAGCGTGCTGGGGCTCAATTGATTACTCCTGAGAAGGCTAGCGTGACTAATAGTGTGGCTGCAAGTGAAAGCGAAAGTAACCGTGAGCAGAAGAAGCAGCGGATACGCGAAGCCTTGCGTCGCCAGCAAGCTGAGACTGTCAGGAAGATGTTTTTCGCCATGTCAGAGGATCCCCGCGTGGTGTTGCTCAAACTGGCCTACAGATTGCATGCAATGCGTATGGTGTCTGCACATACGTCTTCCGTGAGTCAACAGGAGATGTTGACGATGGCCCAGGAGACACGCGAAATTTACGCGCCTCTGGCTGGACGACTGGGAATGTCGCTTGTGGAGAGCGAGTTGGAGGATCTGGCGTTTGAAATCCTTGAACCGGACAAGTATAAGTGGGTGCGCAGTAAGGTGGAGGTAGAGAGCAAACAATGGCGTTCGTATGTAGATCAGGTCTGTGCGATCTTAAGCGAAGAAATGCAGAAGCTTGGTTTACACGCTGTAGTCTTCGGGCGAGTGAAGCACCTGTATAGTTTTTATAAGAAACTACAACGCAATGCTGGAGATGTTGAACGGTTGGAAGATCTCAAAGCTGCTGCTGATTTTAGTCAGATCCATGATATTATAGCTTTCCGTATTCTGGTAGATTCGACGCCTGATTGTTATGTAGCGCTGGGACATGTACATAGCTTGTGGAAGCCAAAAGACGGACGTATCAAAGATTTTATTGCAAATCCTAAACCAAACGGCTATCAGGCATTACATACGACGGTTTTCTGCCTGGATGATCAGCTTGTCGAAATTCAGATCCGCACTTTTGCAATGAATGAGTTAGCAGAACATGGTGTAGCAATGCACTGGCATTATAAGGATGTCGGCGACCATGCTACCGCTTCTGCTAAAGAATTGCTAACCTGGTTACGCCAGCTCACAGACTGGCAACGAGAATTACGGTCTGCCACTGTCAATGATACCGAATTTGTCGAAGCCGTCAGGGATGAAATTTTCCAGGAGCAGATCTTTGTATTTACACCTAAAGGTGAGGTCAAGGATTTGCCTGTCGGTTCGACTCCGCTTGATTTTGCTTACCGCATCCATACAAAAGTGGGAGATAGATGTGCTGGAGCGCGCATTATCACCGAGAGCGGTAGCGGTGATAATGAGCGGCTTGTGACGCGCATGGTTCCCCTGGACTACGAGTTGAAAAGCGGTGAGATTGTCGATATCGTAACGAGCCGTACGGCACATCCAACTCGCGATTGGCTGAATTTTGCCCGTACTGCAGCGGCGCGGAGTAAAATTCGACGTTACCTCAAAATACATGAGCGTGATATCAATATTCAGATTGGGCGAGAGCGGTTGGATCGTGAACTCAAAGTGATGGGAGTTCGTGGTGTCGACATGCTTACTGAAGAAGCACAAAACTGGTTGAGCCATGAGTATCACAAAGAGTCATTTGAAGATGTATTGGCAGCAATTGGATGGGATGACATTCGCCAGCATGCCGTTGCGGTGAAACTCATCGATTTTTGGCAACAACGTGAGCAAAGGGACGGCAGAGATGTAAAAGAGGAAGATGAACCACTTACACTCCCCGGAATTAGCAAACAGATGGCTTCGGCTCATTTGCAGGTGGCAGGTGTTAGCGGATTGTTAACCAGTTTGGCGAATTGCTGTTGCCCAATACCCGGAGATGAGATTGTTGGGTTCATTAGTCGCGGTAAGGGCGCTATTATTCACCGCGCAGACTGTAAAAATATTGGCCGTTATCGTGAACGCGAGCGCGAACGGTTGGTAAACGTGAGTTGGACAACGATGGCCTACCAGCATTACCTTGCTCCTGTGATGATTACCGCGCGTGACCGTTCAGGGTTGATTCGTGATATTGCCACAGTTGTCACTGAAATTGGGGTCAATATGGCTTCAGTAAGCTCAAATGTCAGTATAGGCAAGGAGACTGCAGTTATCAGCGCTACACTAGAGATCGACGGCCTGGAGCAGTTGCAGCGTGTGTTCGCTCGACTTGAGAAGGTCAAGGGTGTAATGCATGTCGAACGCGATTTAGGGAAGAGTAAGAAGCGATAACATGAGTCATCCCGAAATTTCGGGATGAGCTAGCGAAAAGAAGCCTCCTGAGCTACACTTGAAGGAGTGAAACCGACCATCAAGCACACTCAGGAGGTAATCTTTATGCAGACACAGTATCTCATATCACCAGAAGC
>WNGE01001096.1_pt1 | contig 65571 bp, 70 predicted proteins | sample 5400651 | NCBI WGS metagenome assembly WNGE01 (sample SAMN13153370, study PRJNA577476) | soil metagenome | isolation source: 60 cm soil or saprolite under grassland replicate 2 | place: USA:California | collected 2016-06-15 | reverse complement strand
CGACGCCCTCAGGAAGCCACCTGAAGCGGCGCCGACCCGATCCTGGTTCCACCTTGTCACCGCCCACAATCCGAGCATCCCAAACCGAGCCGCCAGGCGGCCAATTGGTTTCCGGCACCAAGCCGACAGCATCAGGACCATCGAAAGACCAGCCGAGGTTCCGCTGGCCTGCGGTTCGTCGACTTCGCTGCGCGGCCAGGGGAGAGCGGCGCAACGGGGTCGCTAGGGTTGCGACAGGCGACGAAGCGCTAGTCGTCGTCGGGGTCGATGCCGAACTCGCGTAGGACCGGGCGGCGACCGGCCCGGAGTTCGGCGGTCCAGCCATCCAGCGCGTCATGACCAAGCGTCCAGAACCGGCGGCACAGGTCCAGATACTCCAGCACCGACTCGGTCCTGCCCCGGGCCAGCAGCTCGTTCGCCAAGTGGAAGTCGGGTCCGAACGAGTCTAGCTGCGGCGAGCCGTGCGTCGACCCGGCAAGCCGCAGGTGCTCCTCGGCGGCGTCGAGGTCCCTGGCGATCAGCGCCAGCCGGCCCAGCGTGACGTGCCCGTGGTGAACCAGGTTGCCGCCGTTCCAGTCCCACGGCGCCACCGGCCCCATGCCACGGGCGAGCATCTCATCAGCGTAGGCGGCGGCCCTGCCGAGTTCGCCGGCTTCCAGCGACGCCTCGGCGATGTCGGGCAGGTTGGCCGCTCGACGCAGCTGCCGCCGCACGCCGGAGCGTCGTCCTGGGTGGCGGCGTTCGGCGGCCTCGAACGCGGCGAGCGCAGCGCGGGCGTGCCGGGCTCGGCGGGCGGGATCCTGGGCGGTCCGCATTCCCAGCGCATGGCGGACGACCCGCCCTCGTCGTGTCGGGACCAGCAGCGCCAGCATGGCGATGGGGCCAACCAGCATGCCAATGACGCGCGCCAGCCGCCTCGGTGTTGTCGGTTCCTGCTCCACGCGCTGCCCTCCATGCCATCGCGCCGAGCGCTCGGTCTGGCTGCACCTATCCACCGCGGTCAAGCCAGCCACCCGAGAGCAGCGTGCCACGCGCCGATCTTGAGGAGAAGCCGCCCCGGGTGGCTGGGGAGGCATGCGGGCTGGGTCTGTTGGGGTGCCACGCCCGAATAGCGCCTCCGCTCCTGGAAAGGCCGTGGGCTAGGCGCACACGCGACTCTGCAGGGAGGGTCTTGGGAACAGTCGTGCCGACGCGGATGACACTGATGCGACCGAAGGGTCCTTTCTGCGCGCTGCGCGAAAGGGGAGGGAGTCCGAGGTGGCAGCGAGGTCGTCCCGGGCGGCTGGGCGGCTCAGCGCTGCACGGATCGCAGGAAGCAGCGGTGGGCGGTCATTGCCGGGGCGCGCGTTCTGGTTGTTGGGCGTTGAGGCCGGCGAGGAAGGTGTGGATGCCGAACTGGAACTGGTCGTCGGTGGAGATGCGGGCGAGCAGCGGGGCGAGCTGGACGTGGTGGGGGAACTCGCCGGGGGGTAGGGCGGCGAAGAAGGCCCACATGCGGCGCACGAACTCGTCGCTGGTCTGGGGGTCGGTGCCGGCGCGGGGGACCTCCAAGGCGACGAACCCCAGGATGTAGGTCAGCAGGGCGTAGACGGTGCCGACGACGGCCTGGTCGGAGAAGCCGGCGGGCCGCAAGATCCGGTAGACCGCTTCGCCGAGCCGCAGGCCGTGGGGTCCGAGGCCGGGCTGCTGCAGGGCGAAGGGGACGACAGCGGGGTGGGCGAGCAGGTGGGCGCGGACGGCCTGGCTGAGGGTGGCGAGCTGCTGGGTCCAGTCGCCGGAGGGGTCGGGGTCGAGGTCCAGGCCGGCGTAGACCTGGTCAACCAGCCCGTCGATCAGGTCGGCCTTGCCGCGCACGTGGGTGTACAGCGCGTTGGGGGCGACGCCGAGGCGCTCGGCCAGGCGGCGCATGGACAGGGCACCGGGGCCGTGCTCTTCGAGCAGGGCGAGGGCTTCCTTGATGATCTCCTCGCGGCTCAGCGAGCCCCGCGGCCGCGTCCTGGTGGTGGTGCCGCCGGCCATGCGCCCTCCGATCTGTCCTTGACTTCCTTGACTATTGAACAGTGTACCGCCAGCGTAGTGTACAGTGTCCAGAACGTCGTACAACGAGAGGATGGTCCCATGCAGGACCAGCACCGCTTCCACGTGAAGGCCTGGCTGCTCTGGACCGCCGGCTTCCTCGCCTTCCCGATCGCCGGGTTTCTTGCCGAGGCGCTCACCGGCCGGATCAACGATGCCGGCTCGGCGCTGATCGGCGGCATGGTCGCCGGCGCGGTCATCGGCACCGGCCAATGGCTGGTCGGCCGCCGCCTGCTCGGCGAGCCGCAGGCCTGGATCGGCGCGACCGCCCTGGCCATGGGCATCGGGCTGCTCGTCGGCGCCTGGACGGTCGGCTACGGCACCAGCCTCGGCGAGCTGGCGCTGATGGGCGCCATCACCGGGATCCCGATCGGCGCCGCCCAGGCGTACCTGCTCCGCGACCGCCTGGCCAACGCCTGGGTGTGGGCGGCGGCGATGCCGCTGCTGTGGGCGCTGGGCTGGACGGTGACCACCGCCACCGGCATCGACGTCGACCGCCAGTACTCGGTCTTCGGCGCCAGCGGCGCGATCACGTTCATGGCCCTGTCCGGGGTGCTGCTGGACCGGCTCCGCGCCGCGACCAGCGCAGCCGCACCACCCCTGGACCCGGCCCGGACCAAGGCGATGGCCCAGTAGCCACCCAGACCACGTGGGTGTGCTGGCACCGGCAGGACCCGGCGTCGCCGCGATGCGCGCGAGCACGGTCCGCCGGTGCCAGCCAAGGGCCGGTCCGCGGTCCCGCTGATCCTCCCCAGGCCGGTCACAGGACAGGAAGGGACGACGCCAAGAGCGCAAACGAAGTCGCCTGGCCCGCGGGCATGTCCGAGCAAGACCATGCTGCTCGTGGTCGGCCACTGGTCTTCAACCCGCAAGGATTCCTGGTCGCCGTCCTCAACGATGCCGACACGCCGAGCAGGCCAGGGCCGTGTTGGCCGAAGCTGGGTTCGCGGATCGCGACCTGCGGGTCTACACCAGCCACCGCCTGACCCGGCATAGTGGCAGACCCTTGTCTTGGCCGAGGGTCTTCCCTGATCTGCCAGGTGGGAGAATCGGGGCACGGCCTGATACGCGTGGAGCCGAGCCTGGCTAGCTTCGGGGCGTCGAGGTCCCTCTGGGCGTCCGCTGGCCCTCGCGCTCAACACGGAACACGGCTGGCGTCCTGCTTCGATGAGGATGGGCGGGAAGTCGGTGCCGTCCGTAACGCTCCGATGGCGTGCGGCGTTCTTAATGACGTGCTCAGCCAATGGCAGACGGGCGGTATGCCCATGCGTGCCGAGGGGTGGCATGTTCGTAACGGGGGCGGGTCAACGCCGAAGCCGCGTGATGGCTGCTCCAAAGGGTGACGCACCGACCCTGATCTCCGGGGAAGCCGACGTCACCCTGGACGGAGCGTCGCAGCACAGGGCCACCGGCTTGGCCGGGTTGGTGCTGCTGGTGGCCGTGGCGGCCGGGTTGCTCGGGCAGGGTGGCTACTACCCGCCGGTGCAGCGCTCCATCGGGGCGCTCGTCGCGGCGGCGACCGTGCTGGCGCTGGCCGCGTGGCCGCCGACCCGCGGTGAGGCTCGCCTGCTGCCGGTGGTTCCGGCGTTGGCACTGGCGGCATGGGCGGTCGTCGACGGCGCCCTGCTGGGCGTCCCCGGCGCCGGGGTTCGGCCGGCGCTGCTGCTCCTCGGCGTCGTCGCGGTGCTCTTGGTCTGCCGCCGCCTCGGGGAGGAGGACCGGGAGGTCCTGCTCCTCGGCGTCACCGGCATCGGCCTGGTGGTGGCGCTTGCCGGCTGGCTCGGGGTTGCCGGCCACGCCGGCTCCTGGGCGTTCCAGGCGCAGGGCCTCTGGCGTGCCTCGTCGACGTTGAGCTACCCCAACGCGACCGCCGCCGTGCTGGCGCCCGTCGGCCTGCTCGTGCTCGCGCGACGGGTCGGGATGCCGCGTTCGGTGCCGCTGGCGCTCGCGGCGACCGGGCTGCTGGCCGGGCTCGGCGCGACCATGAGCCGAGCTGGCGCGTTCGCCCTCGCCGTCGGCCTGCTGGTCCTCGCCGGGCTGCGGGGGCCTGGGGTGACCGCTCGGGCCGCGGCCGGCCCGTTGGCGGGCGCCGTGGTGGCGCTTGCCTGCCTGCTGCCGTCGGTGCCGGCCGCCAGCCCACCGCGGCCGGCGCTCGCGCTTGCTGGCCTGTGCGCCGGGCTGAGCCTTGCAGCGGTCGTGGCACGGCTGCAGCGGTGGCCGGCGGTCGCGCTGCTGCTGGGCGGCGCACTGGCAGCAGGCCTCGCGCTGCTCGCCACCGGCGGCGGGGTGGGCGGCGCGGCCCAGACGGTCGCCGAAGCACGGATCAACCTGGCCTCGCCCGACCGGACCGGCGCGCTGCACGCGGCCCTCCGGGTGGTCGCCGAGCACCCCGGGGCCGGCGCCGGCCCCGGACGCGCCGACCTGCGATGGGAGGGGCAAGACGATGTCACCCAGGTGTTCGCCTACGCCCACAACGAGTACGTGCAGGTCGCGGCGGACCTTGGTCTGGTGGGCCTGGTGCTCCTCGCGGTGCTGTGGGTCGCGCTCGCCCGATTGCTGTGGAGCGCGCGCGCCACCGGGCCCGCGGGCACGACCTGGGCGGGCGCGGCCGCCGCGGCGGCGGGCTTCGCCGTCCACAGCGGCTTCGACTTCGTCTGGCACCTGCCAGCCATCGTGCTCACCGTGACGCTGCTGGTCGGCGTCGTGCTCCCGGCACCCGACACCGCCGATGCCCACCAGTCATCCCTCACCGCTCGAGAGAAGGAGACCGATGAGAACCAAGCTGCGAACTAAGGTCGCCGCGGCTCTGGTGGCCCTGGCCGCCGGTTCCTTGCTGGCGCTGTTCGCCTCGTCCGGCCCTGCGGTCGCGTTCTTCTCCGGAGGACTCTTCCTCGACGTCCAGGTCGAGTCTCCGGCAACGCTGGTCGCGCGGGGAGCCGCGGTGAACGTGCCGCTAGAGGTGACCTGCAACGCCGCGCCCGGCACCGCATCCGTCAGGGTCACCGTCACCCAGCGCTCCGGGTCAGGCGTCGCGCAGGGCACGGCCTTCGAGAACGTCGGCTGCACCGGATCGGGGCAGCAGGTCGTCGTCCGCATCCAAGCGACTGGAGCGAAGGTCTTCAAGCAGGGCACCGCCGTCGCAAGCGCCGAGGTCTTCGGCTGCACGGCGAACTTCTCCACCTGCGGCAGCGAGACAGACAGCGAGGCCATCACCATCCAGAAATGACCTCACCGACCCGCCTTCCTGGGCGGGAGGACGCCACCGCGGTCGCGACCCGGGCCGCGGAGGCGTCCTCCCGCCAGCCCTACCTTCGAGTTCCTCGCGCCGCACGTCAGCGTCACTACGGCGGCATCGCCCATCGGTGGGTCATGCCGCTCAGTCGCCGCCTGGGAGCCTGCGGACGCGCGAATCGACGGGGATCGGGGTCGTCCGCGGGCGCTTGTCGGCGAGGACGACCGCCGCGGTGCCGGCGAAGTCCAGGTGCTCGGGTCCGTGCCAGCCGCCATCGAACCAGGTATGCAGCAGGCCGTGGACGCGGGCATCGGTGCTGAACACGTCGAGGCGACGCTCCGTCCACGATGCCGCCGCCATGCCCGCCAGCGGGAGCCGGTCGGGTCCGGTGCCGGCAGGCAGGGTCTCGGGTCCCTGCCAGGCGGATGCGCCGGCACCGTCGAACCACCGGTGGGCGAGTGCCCGGCCGCCGCTGGTCGCGGCGAACACGTCCAGCCGGCGATACCCCCAGGAAGCCACGGCGGCCGGTGCCTGGTAGGCGACTCCGCCCGGGCCGGCGCCAAGCGACTCCCAGGCGTGCCACCCCCCGTTGTAGTAGGCGTGGGCCAGGCGGCCCTGGTCGGTGATGGCGAACACGTCCAGCCGGTTCGGTCCCCAGGCGGCCACGCTGGGGATGAAGGCGCCGCCCGGGGTCTGCGCGACCCGCGCCGGGCCGTGCCACGAGCCGTCGAACCACGAGTGCAGCAACTCGTTGGTAACCGTGTCGCGAGCGACCACGTCCAGCCGCCCCGAGCCCCACGACACCGCCGCCGGCGCGGCCACGGCGTGCCCGCCCGGCCCGGCACCCCGGTCCGTCCAGTCACCCCAGGCCCCATTCTCGCGGGTGCGCCACAGCAGGTGGCCGGTCGACTGGTCGACCGTGAACGCGTCCAAGCGCCCCGCGGCTGGGGAGGCGACCGTGGGCGGCCCGACGCGGTCCCCGGCGGGGCCAGGCCCCGTCTCCTCCCAGCCCGTCCACCCGCCGACGAACGACTTGCGGATCAGCCCGCCAGTCTCGTTGGCCGCGAGCACCTCCAGGTTTCCGGTCGCCGGCGCGACCGCGGCCGGGCTGGAGGCGTCGTGGCTGAGCGCTTCGACGTCGATGGCGGTCTGGTAGCTGGTGTAGCTGGGGTAGCCGCCGCGCATCCAGACGACGTTCAGGTCGGCGCCGGTCATGCCCCGAGGCGAGATCGGCCGGTAGTTGCCCCGCGCCGACCCGCTGGTCACCGAGCGCGAGGACCAACTGTGACCGCCGTCGCTGGTCTGCCACAGCTCGACCTCGAACACGCCGCTCTGCTGCCTGGCCAGGAACACCACTGAGGGGTCCTCGTGATCCAGGGTGACCCCGCCCGAGTAGTTGGGCTCCGCCGGGTCGCCGCTCATGCTCCCACCCGCCAGCGCGAACTCGTGGTCGACCCAGCGGGTGCCGTCCCAGCGGGCGTAGTGATAGCGGTGGTCGCTGTTGCTGGGGAAGGTGGCGAAGACCACCACCGGGCGGCCCGCCGCGTCGAAGCCGACGTCGTGGACCCACGCCTTGACGCCCCCATGAGCGGCCGCGTCGTAGACCACGTCGGACTGCGCGGGCGTGAACGGCAGCGCGCTCTCCTGAGCGATCAGCGAGCCGTCGGCGCGGTAGAAGCCGCCGGCCTGGTAGCGGGCGTAGTAGATGTTGGTGACCAGGTCGCGAGGGTGTCCCTGGGTGAACGCGAGATGGATGGTGTCGACGCTGTTGCTGGCGTACTTCACGTAGGGACGCTGCCCCGGGACGCTGATCAGCGTCCGCGCTGGTGCCCAGCTGGTGCCGTCGTCGGAGGTCGAGAAGGTGGGATTGAAGTTCCCGCCCCGCCAGAACAGCCAGATGCGGTCGCCCTCGGCCGATAGCTGCACCGGGTTGGGATAGGTGAAGCCCCACGTCCCCGACGTGTTCGTCGGCACGGTCCGCTCGGGCTCCCAAGCCGAGATGTCTTCCGGCAGCACGCTGCGCCGGTAGTACATCGCACCACCGATGTGTGCCGACCAGAACGCCAGCAGGTGGCCGTCCGGGCGCAGCAGCAGCGACGGGCCGGCGTGGTCGTCGATCTGGAAGTTGGCCTTGACGGTGGCCACCACGCGCACCCCGGTGTCGTGATCGTAGCTGGCCACCTGGACGTTACCGCTGCCATCGACCCAGCCCACGTAGGTCCGGCGGTGGACACCCTGGTAGTAGACCGCCCGCGGGTCGCCGAACCAGCTCCAAGCTCCGCTGCGGCCGAGCTCGCGCTGCCGCAGCGGCAAGGCGGCCGCCCGCTGCGAGACGAAAGCAGCGGCGAGCAGGGCGGCGACGACCGGCACGGACAAGGCGACGGACCGGAGGCGCACCAACGACATCCCGGACCCCCAGACCGTCGAGCCTACGCTCGCCTCGCTCTGCGGAAGCGTTTCGTTCGTTTCGTTATAGCCGCACGATCACCAATCGTAGCAAGACAGACAAGAGCCGGATGGCCGCATCAAAGCACAGAAGGGCCGCCACGAGGCGGCCTGCCGGAGGTTCCGTCCGTACCTTCGGGCGGTCCCGGCAGGCATCAATCATCCGGACAACCTCGTCCCGGGGACGGTCGAACTCCGACGCGAGAAGCGCGCTCGCCGACTGACCGTCGGGCACCTGGATCGCTGAGGCCGCCGTCGAAGCCCTTGCCGCGGGGTAGCGCCGCCGCATCAACCCAGCGGCAGCGCAGCTCCCGCCGTCACACCGACGGTCGTCAAGCCCGGCCCGCCCTCGGCGGAGCAACCTTCACGGCCGCGTCAGCGTATAAGCATGGGTGGCGAGCGGTCGCGAGCAGCAAGGGCGAGGGACGGGTGCGAGTGGGCGTGAACGTCGGCAGGCGCAGCAACGAGGCGCTCAACCGTGGCCGAGGTGACCGATGACCAGCCAGCCGACGCCCGAGGACCGGCTCGCCCGGTTCCTCCACCACCAGGCGGGCCAGGTGCCAGCCACCGCCGACGCGCTGCCGCTGATCCGCCGTCGCGTCCGCCGGCATGCCTGGCGGCGCGCGGCGGCAGTGGTCGCGGCGGTCGCGGCGCTGCTGGCCGGCTTCGCCTGGGTCCGCCCGTCCTTGGACAAGTTCGGCCCGGTCCGGCACGGCGCCGCCAGCTCACCGACGACGCCGGCGTGCAACTTCGGCGGCCACCAGCTCGCGATCTTCCTCGGCAAGACCCTCCAGGACGTCGGCCGCCGCGGCTCCTACGCCGACGGGGCGCTGGTGGTCGCCGAGGTCGGCCCCGCCAAGGCTGCCCGCTACTCCTACACCGGAACCCGGCCGCCGGCCAACGGGCCGGCCCAGCCGACCGTCACGCCCTACACCATCCGCGTCCTCGACCACGCCACCAGGGCGCCCAGCAACGGCCAGTCTGCTGGTTCACTCTCGTGAAGGCGGCCGCCCCTGGCTACACTGCCGGCAGGCAGGTGTGACCGGCGGCCGGCGCCGGGATCCGCGTGACCGCCCTCGTGACGGAGGCCGCGATGTGGCTGAAGCTGCTCCTGATCGCGTCGGCGCTGCTCGTGCTGACCACCGCGCTCGCCGGGCTGGCAGCCTGGCGGTTCTGGAGGCTACTGCGGCGCCGCCTGCGGGTCGAGCTGCGCCTGCGTACCGTCAAGGTCTGGGTCACGCCTCCAGGGGCACGCCGCGAGGTTGCCGCGCTGCGCCGAGAGCTGGCCGAGGCGGTCAGCGCCGCCCCGCACGCGGTCACGGTGGTGCAGCGCGCCTCGGGCATGGTCGGTGACCTGCCCCAGCTCGCCCGCAGGCTGCAGCGCGTCGCCGCCACCCTCGACGCCGAGCTGGAGCTGCTCGGCGGCGAGCCGGACCCGCGCGAGCTGACTCGCATGCTGCCCTCCGCCCGGGCGCGCGTCGCCGACTTCGCCCGGGTCGCCCGCTCCATTCGGCGGGCCGCCGCGGCCGGCCTCGACGCCGGCCGCGTCGACCTGCGGCAGCTCAACGCCGACGTCGAGCAGGAGATGGCCGCCTTGGCCGGCGGCATTGAGACCCTGCTGGAGCTCGCCTCCGGCCGCGGCAGCGCCGCGGCCGGCTGTTAGCTGCCCGGGACTCTTGGCGGAGCGAGCGCGCGGGACCTCCTGCCTGTCTCCCCTTTGCGAGGTCTAGACGGCGCTGAGGGGAGGCTGAGACCCGGGTCTTGCGAACCCCCGCTCGTTCGTCCGCGCACCGCCCGGGGCTCCTCGGGTCGCGCACGCCGTCCAGAAGCGAACCGAGCCGTTGCTGGCCGGGTTGGGCTTGTCGTGGTGCCAGGCGTCGGCTCGGACGGGTAGATTCCTGGGATGGCACGGGATCGTTCGGCCTCGGCGAGCAGGGCCGGGTCGGTCGGCTTCGCCTGCGCGATCGGTGGCCTGGCCGGCGCCACACTCACCGGCCACCGGGGCGCGAGGTCTGCCGCGGTCTGGGCGGTGGCCGGCGCGGCCGGCCTGGGCGCGTCGGAGGCGGTGGCCCGGGCACGGCAGCGTCCGGGCGAGATCCCGGCGCTGTGGCAGCGGATCGCGACGAGCGCCGCGCTGGCTGCTCCGCTCGGGTGGGCGGCGGGGCGTCTCACCAGGGCTGGCCCCGTCGCGGTCGGTACGGCCGCCGGGGCGGTCGCCGGCACGCTGGGGCTTCGTCCCCAGAAGGTGGCGCTGGGGCCGCTGGTGGGCGCCGCAGTCGGCCGGGCGTTCGCCGCGCGAGGCCGACCCGTGCCAGCATCGATGGTGGCGAGTGGCACGGTCCTGGCCTTCCGGATGCTGTCGGCGCTGCTGTTCCGGGACGCGCAGGTGCGCCTGCTGGCCGAGCGGGTCCCAGCAGCGGACCTCCCATTCGTCGTGCCGCTGGAGGCCCGGACCCGGTACGTCGGGACCGGCTACGTCCGCGAGCTGGCCGAGGTGCTCGGTGGTACCTACGTCGCCGACGCGCCCGACGTCGGCATCGTCGCCTCGCTCGACGAGCTGGCCGGGCCGCAGTTCGCTGCCGCGGACGTCGATCCGCGGGTGCGGGAGTTCTACGAGCACACCACCCGGTTCACCCTCGACATCGTCCCGGAGTGGCGGCTGTGGGTGCGTCCGGGCTACCTGCTGTACGGACGCTGGTGGCGCGCCCGCTCGGGCAGGCCAGCGTGCCCATGAACCAGCGGGAAGCACAGCGGGGCGTCCGCGGCCGCATCGACACCATCACCCTGGCCCAGGATCACGTCGTGGCGGTGCGCGGCTGGATCCGCTCCTTCGCCGACAACGACGAGCCGATCTACGTCGGCATCTACACCACCTACCGCCATGGCGGCCGCGGCTACGTCAGCGTCGGCTTCCCGCTCCCCCAGGCCAGCTTCACGGCCACGCTGGTGCCGCACGCCCGCCCAGGTGGCGGCCTGGTGCTCAGCAGCCGCAGCGACCTCGACCAGCCCGGCCACTACCTGACCTACGTCGACCCGGCCACCAGGGAGCTGACCGCGGTGGCGGTGCACGGCTTCGCCGAGCAGCTGGACGTCTACGTCCAGGACGACGAGCTGCGGGCCGAGCACGCCTTCTGGGTCTTCGGGCTCCCCTTCCTCGTGCTGCACTACCGCCTGCACCGCAAACCGGCCCGCACCGCACCGTGACCCGCAACCCTCCGACGAGATCACCCTTCCAAGCGCTCCAGGACGCGACGCGGCCGAAAGGTCGTACATGTTCCACAGCATGAGGAAACCAGCGGGCGATCCCCGGACTGGGGGGATCCGTCCGCTACGTCCAGTTCCTATGCTCGTGGAAGATCCCCGTAGCCCGGAGGTTGGCGCTCATGAAGGCACTCGTCTACCACGGCCCCAACAAGAAGGAATGGGAATCCAAGCCGGACCCCAGGCTCGAGCGGCCCAGCGACGCCATCGTCCAGATCGACACCGCCACCATCTGCGGCACCGACCTGCACATCCTCAAAGGAGACGTGCCGACCTGCAGCGAGGGGCGCACGCTGGGGCACGAGGCCGTGGGCACGGTGGTGGAGACCGGTGACGCCGTCGAGAACGTCCAGCAGGGCGACCGGGTGCTGGTCTCCTGCATCTCCGCGTGCGGGCGCTGCCAGTACTGCCGGCAGGGGATGTACGGCCAGTGCCAGAGCGGCGGCGGCTGGATCCTCGGGCACCTGATCGACGGCACGCAGGCCGAGCTGGTGCGCATCCCGTTCGCGGACAACAGCCTCTACAAGGTCCCGGAGGGGCTCAGCGACGAGCAGGTGCTGTTCCTGTCCGACATCCTGCCGACCGGCTTCGAGGTCGGCGTCCTCAACGGCAACGTCCGTCCCGGCGACGTGGTGGCGGTCGTCGGTGCCGGGCCGGTGGGTCTGGCGGCGATGATGACCGCCCGCCTGTACGGGCCGAGCAGGATCGTGGCGATCGACAAGGCGGACTCCCGGCTGGAGAAGGCCCGATCGGAGTTCGGCGCGGACGTGGCCGTCAACAGCGACGCCGAGGACCCTCTCGAGGTCGTCAACGGGCTGAGCGAGGGGCTCGGCGCCGACGTGGCCATCGAGGCGGTGGGCATCCCCGAGACCTTCGAGCTCTGCACCGAGCTGGTGCGGCCGGGCGGACGGGTCGCCAACATCGGCGTCCACGGCCACCCCGCCACCCTGCACCTGGAGCGGCTGTGGATCAGGAACGTCACCATCACCACGGGGCTGGTGGACACCTCGTCCACGCCGACGCTGCTCCGGCTGGTCTCCGAGGGGCGCCTGGACCCACGGCCGTTCGCCACCCACCGCTTCACGCAGGACGAGATCCTCGACGCCTACGGGGTCTTTGCCGACGCCGCCAAGACCAACGCCCTCAAGATGGTCCTGACCAGATCCTGACCCGTGCTTGCCCTAGCGCGGCCCTTGGAGGAACCAGCCGACAGAGCGAGCCGGTTCTCGCCGCTGGACGACCACGGGGGGTGGCGGTACGGTGCGGCGCATGTCCCACGTGCTCCTCAACCGACTCACCGCAAAGCCTGGCCAGCGCCAGCGGGTGGTGGAGATCTTGCTCGAGTCGGGCAAGCTCTTCGACGACAATCCGGCCTGTCTGCTGTACCTCGTCAGCGAATCCACCGACGATCCCAACCTTGTGTGGGTGGTCGACCTGTGGACCAGCCAGGAAGCGCATGCTGAGGCGCTGAAGGCGCCTGCGCTGCGGCCGTTCGTGGAGCAGGCGATGCCGCTCCTCGAGGGCATGCCCGAGCAGATCGAGGTCCGGCCGGTAGGGGGCAAGGGTCTGCCAGGCTGACGCGCTGCGCTCAGACTCCTGGCGGGCTGCCAGCGGGGTGCTGGTCGCGCTCCATGAGCACGCGGCGGAGGATCTTGCCGGACGGTGCCTTGGGGATCTCGTCGACGAACTCGACCGCGCGGACCTTCTTGTGGGGTGCCACGTGCGCGGCGACGTGGTCGATGACCTGCTGGCTGGTCAGCTCGGTGCTGGCCACCACGAACGCCTTGGGAACTTCCCGGCCTCTTCGTCGGGCATTCGCACGACGGCGGCATCGGCGATCGCCGGGTGCGAGACGAGGACGGCTTCGAGCTCCGCGGGGGCGATCTGCATGCCCTTGTACTTGATCAGCTCCTTGACGCGGTCGACGACGTAGAGGTAGCCGTCGTCGTCGACGTAGCCGATGTCGCCGGAGTGCAGCCAGCCGTCCGGCTGCAGCATCTGCGCGGTCTCGGCCGGGCGGTTGAGGTAGCCGCGCATGACCTGCGGGCCGCGGAAGCACAGCTCGCCGTTCTGGTTGGGGCCGAGTGGCTCTCCGGTGATGAGGTCGACGACGCGTGCTTCGGTGTTTGGTACGAGCTGACCGGCCGAGCCGTGCCGGATCCTGGACTCCTCGCGCGGCTGCGTGGTCAGGACTGGGCTGGTTTCGGTGAGGCCGTAGCCTTGGCCGGTCTGGCAGCCGAGGCGCTTGGCGCAGGCCTCCTCGAGGTCGGCGCCGAGCGGGGCGGCGCCGCAGCCGAGGTAGTTGAGCGCCGACAGGTCGAACTGGTCGACCAGTGGGTGCTTGGCCAGGGCCAGCACGATCGGCGGCACGACGGCTGCGCTGGTGACGTGGTAGTCCTGCAGGATCCGGAGGAACTGCTCGAGGTCGAAGCGTGGCATCGTGACCAAGGTGGCGCCGTGCCGTAGGGCCAGTGCCATCAGGACGGTCAGCCCGTAGATGTGGAAGAAGGGCAGGACGGCGATGCCGACGTCGGCCTCGCTCACGTCGAGCACCTGCCTTCCTTGGCGCCTGGGGCCTACGCGCCCAGCTTCTGCCGCCATGCGTTCTGGTACACGATCTCCTCGACCGGACGGCGCCTCGCTGGCCTGAAGCTGTCGCCCGCGTAGTACGCGACGGGGATCAGGGCGACCTGCGTGACCGTCTCGGGGATGCCGAGGATTTCGCCGGCCTCCCGCTCGTTGACCAGGTGCAGCGTCGTGTACGCCGACCCGAGCCCTCGGCTGCGCAGCGCGAGCATGAAGGACCACACCGCCGGGACGATCGACCCGTAGAGGCTGGCGGTCTCGAACACCGAGGCGTTTCCTGGCAGGCGCTGCAGCAGGCACGGGATCACCAGGACCGGCACCTCGTGCAGGTGGTCCGACAGGTGCTGCGACGAGTCGAGGATGTTGCCCACGTCCGCGCGGCCGGCCCGTTGCGCCGCCGCCCGCTGCGCCGCCAGGTACGGGTCGTGGCCGCGGCGGTACAGCTCGGCGAGCCGCCCTCGAACGTCGGGGTCGTCGACGACGAGCCAACGCCAGGGCTGGATGTTGCCGCCGCTCGGCGCCTGCACGGCGATGCGGAGGCACTCGATCACGACCTGGCGTTCCACCGCACGCGTCAGGTCGAGGCGTTTGCGCACCGACCGCGTGGTGGTGAGGAGCCGATCTGTCTGGCGTAGGTCGAATCCCGCCGCGGTGGACATCGGACCTCCTTGTCAGCGAACCTCGGTCGTCATGACAGCAGTACCTTGGCCACCTCGCGGGCCTTGGCGAGGTCGGGTGCCTCGCCGGTGATGAGGTCGGCCCAGAGGAACGACTCGGCGATGCGGACCATCGCGAACGCGAGCGTCTCCGGGTCGAGCCGGAGCTGCAAGCCCTTGCGGGCGTGCGCTTCGACGAGGACGTCGCGGAAGGTGGCGACGACCCTGCGCTGCAGGGGGCTTGCCTTTGAGGTCATCACGCGCAGGGCGCACTCGGGCTCGGACTTGACGAAGTGGCGCAGCGGTTCCAGCTCGACGATCAGGTCGCCGAAGCGGCGGTAGACGGCGAGCACCCAGGCGGCGCCGCGTCCCTTGGCGTCCGCGCGGGCCTGCGCCAGCCCGGGCTCGGCCAGCGACCAGAGCACCTCGCCGAGGAGCTGGTCGCGGCTGCCCACCCAGCGGTAGAGGGTGGCTCGGCCGATGCCGAGCTCCCGCGCGAGCTCGTTCATGTCGACCCGCTCACCGCGCAGGAAGCGGCGCCGCGCGGCGTACAGGGCGTCCGCGGGCGTGACCCGGCGCTGGTCGTCCCCGGCGGCCAGGTGCTGCTCGAGGACGGTCGGTCGGGTCACGGCGCGACCGCCCCCGACTCCCCGAGCCCTTGACTCCCGAGACATACGATCGTAACGTCTCATTGTGAGACGAATCTATAGAATGTCTCACCCGCCTGCAAGGGGGTCGGCATGACGGCACAGGGGACGGCCGATCCGCGGTTCGCGGCCGTGCGCGACGAGTTCGAGCGCAACTTCGCCGAGCGCGGCGAGGTGGGCGCCTCGGTCTCCGTGACCGTCGACGGCGAGGTGGTCGTCGACCTGTGGGGTGGCGTCGCCAACCCCGGGACGCGAGCACCGTGGGACGAGGACACGATCGTGGTGGTCTGGTCGTGCACCAAGGGGGCCACCGCGCTGTGCGCCCACCTCCTCGCCGCCCGCGGCGTCATCGACCTGGACGCGCCCGTCGCGCGGTACTGGCCCGAGTTCGGCAAGGCCGGCAAGGACGAGATCACCGTCCGCATGGTGCTCAGCCACCAGGCGGGCCTGGCGGGGCTGCGCGAGCCGATCCCGGAGAACGGGCTCTGCGACTGGGACGCGGTGGTCGAGGCGCTCGCCGCGATGGAGCCCCTGTGGGAGCCGGGCACGGGCCACGGCTACCACGCGCTCACCGTCGGGCACATCGTCGGTGAGGTCGTGCGGCGGGTCACCGGCCGCTCGCTGGGCGGGTTCTTCCGCACGGAGATCGCGGAGCCGCTCGGGCTCGACTTCTGGATCGGCCTGCCCGAGGAGCACGAGGCCCGTGTGGCGCCGATCATCTTCCCGGACCTGCCGGCACCGGGCGACCTGCTGCCGCCGTTCTACGCCGTGGCCATGACCGACCCCACCTCGATCCCTGGGATGATCGTGTGGAACTCGGGCGGCATCCTGATGCCGGGCGCGGTCGACACGCGCGAGGTCCACGCCGCGGAGATCCCCCCGGCCAACGGGATCACCAACGCGAGGGGGCTCGCGGGGATGTACCGGCCGCTCGCGCTCGGCGGGGCATTCGGTGGCGTCCGCCTCGTGCCCGAGGACGCGATTCCCGCGATGGGCGCGGTCAACGCCGCGGTCGCGAAGGACGCGACGATGCTGGTCCCCACCCGGTGGGCGAGCGGGTTCATGAAGGGCGTGGACAACCACCACCTGCCACCGGGCCAGAACGACAGCGTGATCCTGTCCGAGGAGGCGTTCGGCCACCTCGGCAACGGCGGCTCGCTCGGCTTCGCGGACCCGAGGGCGCGCCTGTCCTTCGGGTACGCGATGAACCGGCTGGGCCAGGGGACCGGCCTCGCGGACCGCGGCCAGGCGCTGGTCGACGCCGCCTACCGGGTGCTGGGGTACCGGCGGGCGGCACGCGGCGGCATGTGGTACCTCTGAGGTCCGAGGTGCTCGGCGTTTCGGAGGTGGCGTATGTCCTCATCGGCTGCGACGACCGTCTTCAGGACCTGTCCGCTGTGCGAGGCGACCTGCGGCCTCGAGCTCACCGTCGCCGACGGCGCGGTGACGCGCATCCGCGGGGACTCCGACGACGTCTTCAGCGCCGGGTTCATCTGCCCCAAGGGGACGACGCTCGGCCACCTGCACGACGACCCCGACCGCCTGCGCGGGCCGCTGGTCCGCCGCGACGGCGAGCTGCGCGCGGCCACCTGGGAGGAGGCGTTCGCCGAGGTCGCACGCCGGCTGCCGCCGATCGTCGCGCGTCACGGTCGCGACGCTGTCGCCGTGTACGTCGGCAACCCGACCGTCCACAACCTGTCGGGCACCCTCTACAGCCGCGTGCTGCTGCGCGCGCTCGGCACCCGCAACGTCTTCACCGCCAGCACCGTCGACCAGCGGCCGAAGGAGATCTCGAGCGCGCTGATGTTCGGGACGATGCTCAGCCACGCCGTCCCCGACCTCGACCGCACCTCGTACCTCCTGCTCCTCGGCGCCAACCCGCTCGCGTCCAACGGCAGCCTGGCGACCGCGCCCGACTGGCCGGGGCGCCTGCGCCGCATCCGCGAGCGGGGCGGCACGGTCGTCGTGGTCGACCCCAAGCGCACCCACACGGCCGAGCGTGCCTCCGAGCACGTCCCCATCCGCCCCGGCAGCGACGCGCAGCTCCTGATGGCGATGGTGCACACCCTGTTCGCGGAGCGCCTGGTCGACCTCGGCCGCGCCGCGGAGTTCGTCGCCGGCGTCGAGGTGGTCGAGGGGTTGGCGCGCGACTTCACGCCCGAGGCCGTCGCTCGGCTGTGTGGGATCGACCCCGTTACCATCCGCCGGCTCGCGCGCGAGCTCGCCGCGGCCCCCGCGGCGGCGGTCTACGGGCGCACCGGGACCTGCACGCAGGAGTTCGGGACGGTGGCGAGCTGGCTCGTCGACGTCCTCAACGTGCTCACGGGCAACCTGGACCGCCCCGGCGGCGCGATGTTCCCCAAGCCGGCCGCTGGCGCGCTGAACACGGTCGGCCGGCCGCGCTACGGTCGCGAGACACGGCTCGGGCGCTGGCGCAGCCGCGTGCGCGGGCTGCCGGAGTCCTTCGGCGAGCTCCCGGTCGCCTGCCTCGCCGAGGAGATCGAGACCCCGGGCGACGGTCAGGTGCGCGCCCTCGTGACGGTCGCCGGCAACCCGGCGCTGTCGGCTCCCAACAGCGGCCGCCTGCAGCGATCGCTCGCCTCGCTCGAGCTCCTGGTGTGCGTCGACTTCTACGTCAACGAGACGACGCGCGCAGCCGACGTGATCCTGCCGCCGCCGAGCCCGCTCGCGCGCGGGCACTACGACCTCGCGTTCTACCTGTTCGCGCTGCGCAACGTCGCCAACTACTCGCCTCCGGTCTTCCCCCTGGAGCCCGGACAGCTCGACGAGTGGCAGATCCTGTCCAAGCTCGCGCTGGCCGCGCAGGGCCTGGGCGCGGACGCCGACCCGGCCCTTGCGGACGAGATCGTGATCCGCACGCTGGTCGACCGCGCGGTCGCGGACCCGCGCTCTCCCTTCCATGGACGCGACAGCGACGGCGTGCTCGCGGAGCTGGCGCCTCGCACCGGCCCGGAGCGGATCCTGGACCTCCTGCTCCGCAGCGGCCCCTACCAGCTGACGCTCGACACGCTCCTGGAGAACCCGCACGGGGTCGACCTCGGGCCGCTCGAGCAGCGGCTCCCTGAGGTGCTCCGGACACCGTCGGGGATGGTGGAGCTGGCCCCCGGACCGATCGTCGCCGACGTGGAGCGCCTGCGGGCGTCACTCGCCCGCGCGGACGACGGGACACTGCTGCTGATCGGGCGGCGCCACCTCCGCTCCAACAACTCGTGGATGCACAACATCGGCACGCTCGTGAAGGGCAAGGAGCGCTGCACCCTGCAGGTCAACCCGGCCGATGCCGCGCGCATCGGCCTCGAGGACGGCGACGCCGCGCGCGTCTCGTCGCGGACCGGTGCGCTGGTCGCCCCCGTCGAGCTCACCGACGCGGTCGCGCCCGGCGTGGTCAGCCTGCCCCACGGCTGGGGCCACGACCTTCCCGGAGTCACCATGGCGGTGGCGCAGGCGCACGCCGGCGTGAACTCCAACCTGCTCGCCGACGACGAACGCTACGACGAGCTCTCCGGCAACGCCGTCCTCAACGGCATCCCGGTGGTGGTGGCGCCGGAGGGGCTTGGCTGACGGTGGTTCGCGGCGTGGTCGGCCTCAGGTCGTGGGGCGGTCGTAGCAGCGTGTCGTAGTGCGCCGAGCGCTCGTCGAAGCGGGCGAGGACGGCCCGTGCGTGCGGCGGCACGTAGGCGGCCTCGTAGTCCTCGCCGGCGAAGGCCCGGACGTCCTCGAGCGAGTCGAACAGGGTGATGGTGGCGAACTCCACCTCGCCGTCGAGGTCGCGCCGCAGCAGGTAGGCGCCGTGGTAGCCGTCGAGATCGCGCGCCGCGATGCCGGGCAGCACCTCCTCGCTGACGATCCGCTGGTAGGCGTCGGCGTTCTCCGGGGTGGTCCAGCCCCTCCAGATCCGGGCGATCACGGTGGTCCTCCTTGTCTCGGACGCTCAGGCACGTCGAAGCGATCGTGCGGGCGTGCGCGCAGCCGCAGGGTCGTGCATGGGCCGCCGCCCGTGCGGGTTGGTCGCGCCGGCGGCGAGGCCGTGTGCGCGGCTGCGGCGGTCCAGGGCGCGGCGGGTCGCCAGCGCGCCCGTGGCCAAGACCAGGGGCCAGACAAGGAACGGGCCGGCGAGCAGCAGCAGCCCGGCGACGAGGACCGTCGCGGCGACCGCGGCGCGGCGGCCGAGGCTGCCGCGGGGCAGAAGGCGGACCCCGGCGGCGCAGCCGACCGTGTAGATCGCGGCCAGGCACGAGGTGGTCGCGAGCAGCAGCACGTGCTCGTCCGCGCCGGTGACGAGCAGCCCCGCAAGCACCATGCCCGTCAGCGCGGCCACGGTCGCGAGGCTGCGCCTGGGCACCTCGCCGGCCGGTCCACCCCTGTCGAGCCAGCCCGGCAGCGCCCCGTCCCTGCCCAGGGCCACGCCGAGCCTGGCGGCGCTGGCGACGTAGGCGTTCATCGTGCCGAGCGTCACCACGACGGCGACCACCGCCGCGATCGTGCCGGCCGAGACCGAGCCGCCGATGCCGCGGGCGAGCAGCACGGCCAGCGGCGCGTCGACCTGCTCGAGCCGTGGGCCGAGCACCAGCACGCTCACCGCGGCCAGGCCGAGGTACAGGGCGCCGATCAGCGCGAGTGCCGCGGCGGTTGCCCGGCGCAGGTCGCGGGCGGGATCGGCGAACTCCGCAGCGAGGTGGGTGACCGTCTCCCAGCCGGCGAACGACCACACCAGCAGGGTCGCCGCACCGCCGACCGCGAGCCAGCCGTGGGGCGCGAACGGGTACAGGTTGGTGGTGCGGGCGTGGGGTGCCGAGGTGGCGATCGCGACGGTGAGCAGGGCTGCGAGCAGGGCGGCGAGGATGAGCTGGAGGCGGCCTGACAGCCGCAGCCCGACCCAGTTGGCGGCGACCGCGACCGCGACGAGCGCGACGCCGACTGCCAGGCTGGTGGTCCGTCCGCCGCCGGTCGCGGCGGCTACGTAGGTGCCGCCGAAGAGGCCGAGCACGGGGACGCCGACGGGCACTGTGAAGTAGAACCACCAGCCGGTCACCGCTGCCCAGCGCGGGCCGAACGCGCGCGCGGCGAAGGTCGCGACGCCGCCGCCGTCGGGGTAGCGGCCAGCGAGCGCCGCGAACGTCGAGGCCAGCGGGACCGACAGCAGCACCAGCCCCGCCCAGGCCAGCAGCGAGGCGGGTCCCGCCTGCCGCGCGGCAAGCGCGGGGAACGTCAACACCCCGGCCCCGAGCACCGCGCCGGTGTACAGCGCGACGCCCTGCAGCAACCCGATCCCGCTCCGCTGTCCCCACGCCATGGCATCCTGTCCTATAATTCTTAGGTCTGTGAAGCTGACTACCTAGAGAGATGAGAGAATGATACTCCACGACCTTGACAACGTTGACCACCGCCTGGTCGAGGCGCTGGCGGTGGACGGGCGCGCCACGGTCACCTCGCTGGCGCAGCTGGTCGGGCTGTCCGGACCTTCGGTTCACGAGCGGCTGCGCAAACTGGAGGCAGCCGGAGCGATACGCGGCTATGCCGCGCTGGTCGACCCTGACGCCGTCGGCGCGGGCGTCGCCGCGTTCGTCGCCTTGAACCTTGGGCCGGGCCTGGCCGACAAGGAGCGAATCGACGTGGCGCTGGCGCGCGAGCCTCGCGTGCTGGAGGTGCACGAGGTCGCCGGCGAGGACTGTTACCTCGTGAAGCTGCGGGTCGGCTCGCCGCAGGAGCTGTCCGCGGCGGTCGCCCGCCTGCGCATGCTCAGCCCGACGGTGACGACCCGCACGACCGTGGTGCTCCGCACCGTCCTCGAGCGCCCACTTCTCACCACAGGCTCCGCCGTACCAGAGCGCGGGTGACCACTCGAGGTCGCCACCGGCAGAGCAGCTCCTCACACCAGTCAGTGGCAATGGTCCCGCCCTGCCAGGGCCGTGCGGCATGCCTCCAGGTCGTCGCCAGTGCCGCACCTCCTTCTCCTCGGCCGCAACCAGGGATCTGGAGGTGATGGTTGACCTCAGTCCGGCTCGAGCAGCTCCTCGGCCAGACGGACAGCGCCGGCCACCGGCTCTCCCTCGAGCAGGCGCACATCGGTGATGTCCCGCTGGGTGAGCAGTGCGCGCACCTGTGATCGCAGCTTCGGCTGGTTCGCCATCAGCCCACCAGCCATCACCACGGGACCTTTCAGGACCAGCCGCCCAGCCACCACCACCGCCAGCTCGGCGAGCGCATCGGCAGCCTCGCCGACTAGCTGCTGGCTCGGCCCATCGCCCTCCTCGGCCAGCCTGAATACCAGCCGGGCACGGTCGGCCCATTGGCGGCGGTTTGGGGAAGCGTAGAAGGCGCCCAGCAGCTCATCAGCCCGCTTCAATCCACAGCAGATGACCAGCTGCTCGGTGAGCCGGTCGGGCGGCGCCCCCCGGTCCAGGGCGGCCAGCGCGTGCCTGACCGCCGCGTAGGTGACCCAGTAGCCGCTTCCCTCGTCGCCGAGCAGGTAGCCCCAGCCGCCGGCCCGCGCCTCCACTCCCCCCGGTCCGATGCCCCAGGCGATCGAGCCGGTTCCCGAGATGAGGGAAATACCTTGGTCGAGCCCGGCCGCTGCCAGGATCAGCCAGCTGTCATGGACCACGCGGATACGGGCTCCGGGCAGCTTGCTCTGGAGCAGCTGCCGCCACCGCTCTCGGGCCTTCGGCATGTCAGCGCCGGCGGCGCCGATGCACACCGCCGCCACGTTCTCGCGGTCGAGCTGGTCGAGGAGTAGATCGACCTGATGCATCGCCTCTTCGACGCCGACATAGCCGATGTTCGCGCTGCCGGTCAGCGCCTCACGGACGATCCGCCCGTCCTCCACCCGCAGGCCCTTGGTCTTGGAGCCGCCAGCGTCGAGTCCAAGCACCGCCCAGTGAGCCACGCGTCCTCCCCAGGCTGGCCTGGCGTCCTGGCACCGTCGGTGTTGGGTCCCAGCACCAATCCTAGCGCTGGTCGCGGCGCGGTCGGCTCATATGGCCGGTGGATCAGGCCAGAGCTGCGCATATGCCGATTCGTTCTGGGTGCCCAATTTCCGAGTGCCATCCGATACGCAGGACCGCCAAACAACCTCGACGACTCGAAACGCTCGCCCCATTTCGCAATGGCGTGCCTGCCGGCCCGCGGTCGGCGCGGGCCGGCAGGCGTGGTGGGGTGGTGGTCAGGAGCCGGCTGGCTGGGGCTCGGCGAGGACGGCCTCGATCTCGATGAAGATCTGGATCTTGTCGCCGACGACCACACCGCCGCCGTCCATGGGGATGTTGGTGGTGATGCCGAAGTCCTGGCGGTTGATCTCGGCGGTGGCGGAGAAGCCGGCGCGGGTGCCGCCGTAGGGGTCGCGGGTGAAGCCGTTGACGTCCAGGGTGAGGGGCACCTGCCGGGTGACGCCGTGGAGGGTCAGTTCGCCGTCGACGTCGTAGCCGTCCTCGCTGTGGCGGATGCCGGTGGAGCGGTAGGTCATGGTGGGGTAGGTGTCGGTCTCGAAGAAGTTGGCCGAGCGCAGGTCGTCGTCGCGCTGGGGGTTGTTGGTGTCGATGGAGCTGAGGTCGATGGTGGCGGTGACGGTGGAGTCGAGTGGGTCGGGTGCCAGGCGCAGCTCGCCTTCGAAGCGGGTGAAGTGGCCGCGGACCTTGCTGACCATCATGTGGCGGACGGTGAAGGCGACGTCGGAGTGGACGGGGTCGATCGTCCAGGTTCCGGCGACGTAGCCGGGGATCTCGATGGCGGTGGTCGACATTCCTGGTTCTCCCTCGTGTGCTGGTTCCTTCTGGGTGTCTGGTTACCACTTGTAACCGAAACCATGGTGGGCGATCATGAGGGAGACCGGAAGATGGCACTTCAAGATGCCTTGGTTACATGGAGAGAACCATGAGCGCACCCGACCCCGCCGGTGGCCTGGCATCGCCGAGCGACTGCAGCGCCCGCGGGGTGCTCGACCGCATCGGCGACAAGTGGTCGCTGCACGTCATCCATCTGCTCGGCGGCGGCACCAAGCGGTTCAGCGAGCTGCGCCGCATGATCGACGGCATCAGCCAGCGGATGCTCACCGTGACCCTGCGCGGGCTGGAACGCGACGGGCTGGTCGTCCGGACGGTGCACCCGACCGTGCCGCCCAGGGTCGACTACGCCCTCACGCCGATGGGCCACACGCTGCTCGACACGGCCTGCTCCCTGATCAACTGGGCCGACGAGCACGTGCCCGAGATCGACGCCGCCAGGACCGCCTACGACCGGCGGTCCGCGATGCTGAACGCCTCCCTCAACGGGTCTCCCGAAAACGGGGGCAGGTAACCGCGCCGAGCGCCCGAGTCGCCCACGCGCTGGCTCGCGGCGTGGGACGCTATGGGCATGTGGCCTCGCCTCGCTGCGGCCCTCGCCGCCTGCGCCGCCGGCCTGGTCCTGGTGGCGCCGTCGGGGACGGCGGCGGCCGGCGACCGGGCAGCGGTGGCGTTCACCATCCGCGACCCGAGGATCACCGAGTCGAGCGGGCTGGCGGCCAGCCAGGTGCATCCGGGGGTGCTCTACACCCACAACGACAGCGGTGACGCCGCGCGGGTGTTCGCCGTCGGGCCGGACGGCCGCGTGCTTGCCACCTTGCGGCTCGCGGGGGTGCAGGCGCGCGACTGGGAGGCGATCGCGGCCGGCCGCGACGAGCGGGGCCAGCCCGCGCTGTTCGTCGGCGACGTCGGCGACAACCGCGGCACCTGGCCGTCGGTGGCGGTCTACCGCATCAGCGAGCCGGCGGCCCTGCGCAACGCCACCGTGCCGGCGCGGCGCTACCGCCTGCGCTACCCCGACGGCCCCCGCAACGCCGAGGCGCTGCTGGTCGATCCCCGTAGCAACCGGCTCTACGTGGCCAGCAAGGACCCGGTTGGTGGCGGCCTGTACGAGGCGCCGGCCACGCTTCGCAGCGACCAGGTCAACCTGCTGCGCCGCGTCGCCTCGGTGCCGTCGTGGATCACCGACGGGGCGTTCTCGCCCGACGGCCGCACCTTCGTGCTGCGCGGCTACCTGGACGCGTACGTCTACACGGCGTCGGGCACGCGGCTCGACTCGTTCAGCCTGCCGGCCCAGGAACAGGGCGAGTCGGTGACCTACACGCGAGACGGCCGCGACCTGCTGGTCGGCAGCGAGGGCGCGGACAGCCCCGTCTGGCGGGTCCGCCTCCCCGACGCGGCGCTGCCACCGGACGGCACGGCCTCGCGCCCGGGTGGGCCGGCGTCGCCGGGTGGCGCCGGAGCGGCCGGGGCCGTCGCCGCGCTGCGCCGCGCAGGCCCCGGGGTGCTGCTGCTGGTCGTCCTGGCGGCCGCCCTGGTCGCCGGGCTGGTACTGCGGCGGCGGTAGCCGCCGCCAACCGTCCCCACCCGGGCCCACTCGCATCCAGCTCAGGCACGCCGAGGGCATGGTGGTTGTGCTGGCCGGCATCGGTACGCTCGCCGCCGAGCCGGTCCGCGCCCTCCTCGACGCCCTGTAGCGGTCGATGGCGCAAGCTCCGGCGATGCCACTCCGCGGCCGGACCGTGCGTCCGGGCGGCGGCAGGCGCAGGTCACGCTGGCGGGGCGGTGTCCAGGCAGCGCTGGGCGATGCGGGCGAAGCCGTCGTGTCCGGCCGCACCGACGTGGCGGAGCTTGCGCCGGGCCAGCCGCATGCCGAGGGCGATGCCGGCGGGAAGGGCACTGGGGTCGCGCGCCAGCGCGGCGAGGACGCCGGCGGCGAGCACGTCGCCGGCGCCGGTGGCGTCGCGGACCAGGCGGCCGGGGAGCGGCCGGCGGGCGAAGCGGCGACCGGGCTCGGGGCCGAGCACGGTCACCCCGTCCGCCCGCTTGAGCAGTACGGTGGCGTCGCCGCCGAGCCGGCCGAGCACGGCGCCGGCGGCCAGCGCCGCCAGCTCCCGTGCGGTGACCAGGAGGAGGTCGGCCGCGGCGAGCAGGCGCTCGACGCCCGGGGTCGGCGCGGTCGACCACGCGTGGCCAGGGTCGACGGACACCAGCACCGCCGGGTTGCGCGCCTTGACGTCGCGGAGCAGCCCGGCCAGGTGCTGCGGGGCCGCCGCGTCGGCGAACGAGGTGACGTGCACGATCCGGGCGCCCGCAAGGTACGCCGCCAGCTCGTGGTGGCGGCGCTGGACCAGCCCGGCCAGGCCGGCGGTCGCGCCCGTGTGGGTGAGCATGGTCCGCTCTCCGCCCTCGACCAGGGAGACGCAGACGCCCCCGAGGCGGCGCCCGTCCCGGCGCGTGAACGCGCGGTCCACCTCGAGCCGGCGCAGCAGCGCGTGGCCGGACGGTCCAGGGCCGGGCCACCGGCCGGCGACACCCACGTAGCCGAGGCGCAGGCCCAGGCGCATACGGGCGAGCGCGTGCACCGTGTTGAAGGCGGACCCTCCGGGCTGCCAGGCAAGGGCCGCGCCACCGAACCGGTCGAGCAGTGCCAGCACGGTCGGCTCGTCCACGAACGCCTCGGCGCCCCAGTCCAGCGGCACGCCCGCGGCGGCGCACACGCCGGCAACCAGGGAGCGCAGCGACGCCGTATCAGTTCCCGCCAAGGCCGCCGCCCCGGCCAGGTCGATCACGCAGTCGAGGTTGAACGCGCCCACCCCGACCACGTCCAGACGGGTGCCGGTCACTCCCCCTCCACAGCTCGCGCCGAAGGGAGCATGCCAGGTCGAGGGCGCCGGCGAGTAGTCCCGGCCACGGGCGCCCAACCCGGTCGGCACCCTTTGGACCCTGCACGGCCCCGGCCTGGGGAGCCACGGCCCACCCACATGTGAGCCCGCCCGGTGACGGCTTTGCGCCACCGGGCGGGCTCGCCTACGCTCGCCGCTGCCGAGGACGGACGTGCGGGACTGGGGTCGATCCCTATGCACCAAGGCTGGAGCGGGTAGCGGAATGGCCGGGCCGGTCGACCACGGACCCGCGGCGCGAGGCGATCCAGCGGTCTCGCCCCTCGGAGCGCGGGACCCGTCGCGGCTGGGGCCGTTCACGCTGCTCGGCCGCTTCCCGCCGAGCGAGCTGGGCGGCCGCTACCTCGGCCGACGGGTTGCCGGCGAGCAGGTCGAGATCCTGCGCCTCCGCGACGAGCTGCTCGACGACCCGGACGTGGCCGCGCGCCTGCGTGCCAAGGTGGACGCGGCCCGGCTGGTCGCCGCGCGCGGGGTGGTCCAGGTGGTCGACTCCGACCTCGACGCCCGTCCGGCCTGGCTGGCGACCGAGCACGTCCAGGGCCTGCCGTTCGGCGAGTTCGTGGCCAAGGTGGGGGCGCTCCCCGGCGAGCGGGTGCACGGCTTCGCCGTCGGTGTGGCCGAGGCGCTGACCGCCATCCACGCCGCCGGTGTCGTCCACGGCGAGCTCAAGCCGAAGCACGTGCTCCTGACCCGCATGGGGCCGAAGGTCACCCACCTGGCGCTCGCCCGGGTGCTCGACGAGGCGCTCGCCGCCCAGACGACCCTGGTGGTGGAGACGGCCGGCTGGTTCGCCCCCGAGGAGCTGGCCGGTGGCGAGCCGACCGCCGCCACCGACGTGTTCGCCTGGGGCGTGCTGGTGGTGTTGGCGGCGACCGGACGGCAGCCGTTCGGCGGCGACGCGCACAGCGGCCAGCGCATCTTGCAGGGCGCGGCCGACCTCGGCGGGCTCGACGAGCCGCTGCGCGACCTGGTGGCGTCGGCGCTGCGCCGCGATCCGGCGGAGCGCCCCGGCGCCCGCTCGCTGCTCGCCCGGCTGCTGGGAGAGGACACCGGAGACATCGAGGTCGGCGTCGACGACACCCTCGAGCGCGAGGCCGCCCGCCCCAGGTCCAGCTGGACCTCGCCGGACCGACCGTCCTGCTGCCTTCCCGCCCCGCCGCCCCCGCCGACCCGGCCGCCGCACCATCACCCGAGCCCGCAGTGCCGGTCGTCGGGCCGGCGTCGGGCGGGCCGGAAGCGCCGGCGTCGGGCGCGGCACAGGCGGAGCCGGCGGCCGGCGCGGCCGACGTCCAGGCTGCGTCGGGGGTCGGGTCCTCCAGGGCGCGCCAAGGCGTGGACACGGGCGGCGCGGGCGGCACCGGGCCTGGCGTGGCGGAGCCGGCCAGGCAGGTGGTGCGGGAGCGGATGGAGGCGGAGCTCGCCGAGGTGGACCGGGCGCTCGAGGGGGACGCCGACAGCGCCGACCTGCTGGTGCGGCGCGGCATGCTCCACCGCGACCTGGGCCGTTACGAGGACGCCTACGCGGACGTGAACCGGCTCGCGGCGATCGAGCCGGCCAGCGCGGTCGCCGGCGCGCTGCTCGGCACGGTGTACCTGGCACTTGGCCGTCCACTCGAGGCCGTGGCCGAGCTGGACAGGGCGCTCGCGGCGAACCCGACGCTCTCATGGGCGCTGGCGCACCGGGGCGACGCGCACCGCCGCGCCGGCCGCTACGACCTGGCGCTGGCCGACCTCGACCAGGCGCTCCTGCTCGACCCTGAGGATGCCTTCGCGCTGGCCACCAGGGGCACCCTCAGCCGCGACCTCGGCCGCTACGACGAGGCCGTCGCCGACCTGACCCGCGCGCTGGCGATCGACCCGGAGGTCCCTTGGGTGCTCGCCGCGCGGGGGCTCGCCTACCAGCGCGGCGGGCGCAACGACGCCGCCCTGGCCGACCTCGACCACGCCCTGCGGCTGCAGCCGGACCTCGGCTGGGCGCTGGCCGCCCGCGGAGCGGTCCAGCGCGAGCTCGGCCACAACGCCAGGGCGCTGGCCGACCTCGACCGGGCGGTCGCCCTGGAGCCGCGCTCGGCCTGGGTCCGGGCGGAGCGCGGGGTGGTCCACCGGCTGCTGGCGCGCTACGACCGCGCCCTCGCCGACCTCGACCGCGCCCTCGAGCTCGACCCTGAGCAGCCCTGGGCGCTGACCCAGCGGGCCATCACCCTGCGGGTGATGGAGCACCACGACAAGGCGCTGCGCGACCTCAACAAGGCGGCCGAGCTGGACCCGGAGTCGGCCTGGGTGCGGGTCGAGCGGGGCATCACCCAGCGGCTGCTCGGCCACCTCGGACGCTCCATGAGCGACCTGGACCGTGCGCTGGACCTGGCGCCGGCGTTCCCCATGGCGCTGGTGCACCGGGCGGTGACGCAGCGCAGCGCCGGGCGTCGCGACAGGGCACTCGCCGACCTCAACCGCGCCCTCAAGCTCGACCCGGAGCTGGCGGCGGCCTACGCGCAGCGCGGCGTGACCTACCGGCTGCTCGGCCGCTACGAGCAGGCCCTTGCCGACCTGGAGCGGGCGCTCGAGCTCGACCCGGCCAACGCCTGGGCGACCGCCCAGCGCGAGGAGACCCGCCGGGCACTGCTACGCCGCGGCTGAGCTCGCAGGGCACCGGAGAGCCCGCGCGGTGGCGCTGGGCGGACGCTCAGGCGGGGAGGGGTGGCGCGGGGCCGTCAAGGTGCATGAGGCGGACCTCGCCGTGGGCCACCAGGCGGCCTTGCTGGTCGCTGATCGCCACCTGCCAGAGCTGGGTGCTCTGCCCGCGGGCGAGCGGGGTGGCCTCGACGCGCAGCTCGCCCTCGCGGACCGGGCGCAGGAACTGGGTGTGGTTGGAGATGCCGACGACCATCACCCGGCCCTCCATGGCCAGGTAGGCGCCGACGCTGGCGGTCGACTCCACCGCCGCCGTGTAGGCCCCGCCGTGCACCACGCCGAACGACTGCAGCAGCTCGGCGGTGACCGGCAGGACGGCGACCACCCGCTCCCCCGACGCCTCCTCGAGGCGCAGACCGATGAGCTTGTCGAAGGGGCTCGGCACGCCATGGAACGACTGCTCGGTCACCAGGGCCTTCCTCCTTGGCTGGCTGTCCGGCAAGGCTACCGGTTCGCCGTGCACGGCTCAGCTCAGCCGGCCGCGGACCCGTCGTCGCCGGCGTCGTCGGCCCGGCGGCGCAGGGCGTCGGCCAGGTCGCGCTGGATCACCGTGAGGGTCAGGTCGCTGCGGGTGCGCTCGATGATGGCCCTGGCGACGTCGGTGGAGCGCCGTAGCCCGCCGGTCATGGCCTCGGGGTAGTCGACGTCGACCAGCAGCGCGTGAATCTCCTCCATGGCGCCGAACAGCTCGCCGGCGCGAGCCACGTCGCCGGCCCTCAGCACGTCCAGCAGGTGCCTGCGCAGCTCCCCGACCGCCTCGGCGAGGCCGTTCAGGTACGGGGCGTCGCCGACGCCGACGTCCTCCGGCGGCGGCAGCGGCTCGCCGGCGACCAGCGCCCTGGCAGCCAGCGCCTCGGCGTACTCCTTCTGCGCGTCCTGCACGAAGCCGGCGTAGTAGACGTCGGGATGGGCGGCCAGCGTCGCCTCGGCGACGTCGAGCAGGTCGCGCGCCTCGACCAGGAGGCGGTCGGCGGTCTCGCGCTCGCCGCGGTGCACCGCCCTGATGGCGTTGGCGCAGCGGCGGATCGCCTGGCGGGCGTTGCTGAGGCCGACCTCGCGGGCGCGGTGCTTCGCGTCGAGGCGGGCCGTGACGGCCTTGTGGACGTCGTCGAGGCTCATTCGGGCGCGGCGGGCACCGCCGCGAGCGATCGGGTGCTGAGGATGCGGGCCGCCACCACCTCGGCGGCGGCGCCGTGGCGGCGGCGGGCCAGCAGGACCAGGGCGAGCAGGTAGGCGGTGAGCAGCCCCAGCGGCGCGGCCTCGAGCGCCAGCCAGCCTCCGCCGAGCAGCAGCGCCGGGACCGCCGTGGCCGCTGCCGCCAGCAGGAGCACGGCAAGGACCTGGCGTCGCCGGAAGACGGCCCGGCGCTGCTGCGGCGCGGGCCTGCCTCGCCCAGCCGCCGCGGGCCCATCGATTCCTGCCACCGTCGGCCCAGGTCCGTGCCCTGCCACAGCGGGCCCGAATTCGTGTCCGTCGGCGTCGGCGGCGAAGGCCGGGTGGCGTGCGCCGATGTCCCCGGTCCAGGGGAGGCGTGAGCGGCCGGCCTCACCGGAGAGGGGCAGCACGACCGTCAGGTCGGGGACGCTCACCTCGGCCTCCTCGAAGGACTCGGGTTCGGGGCGCCAGACCGCGCGGCCACCGCGCCCGGCGAAGGCGTTGCCGGACGGCGCCAGCGGACGGCGGCCGCCTGGCCAGTTGCCGCGGTCACGACGCAGCAGCGGCACCAGAATCGACGCCCAGATGACGACGAGGATCGCCAACAGGACGAGACTCACGGTGCCACCTTCTGTCGAGCAGGGACCGCTGCGGGGGGAAGCTCGCTGCCCAGAGACTATAACTGCCGAGACCACCCGATGCCCGACAAGATCCCCCCGCAGCTACCCGGGGCCAAGGCAGGGATCCCGTCAAGGGACCCGATGGGGGGGCCCGGGGGGGAGCTGTCTCGGGCTCCCCCCCGGATCAATCAGGTGGCTCGCGTCGGGGACCGGGCCCCGCGCGGTCTCGACGGCGTGGCCGAGCACGCCGGCGAGTACGGCCCATTCCTCGCGCACGGCCTTGGGGCTGCCAGGCAGGTTCACGACCAGCGTCCGTCCGGCCATGCCGGCGACCGCGCGCGAGAGCATCGCGAACGGGGTGATCCGCAGGCTGGCGTGGCGCAGCGCCTCGGCGATGCCGGGCGCCTCGCGGTCGAGCACCGCCCTGGTCGCCTCCGGGGTGACGTCGCGCGGGCCGAGGCCGGTGCCGCCGGTGGTGAGCACCACCTCGGCGGCGGCCACCATGCGCCGCAGCGCGGCGGTCACGGCCTCGGCCTCGTCGGCCACGACCGCACGCGCGACCAGCTCGCCTCCGGCCTCGGCCAGCAGCTCGCAAAGGGCGGCCCCGCCGGCGTCGTCGCGCTCCCCCGCGGCCACCCGGTCGCTGACCGTCAGCACCGCCACCCGCGTCCCGTTCAGGCTCATGGCCGGTCCTCCGTCTCCCAGACGCCCGAGCGGCCGCCGCGTTTGGCGTAGAGGCGCAGGCCGTCGACGCGGGCATCGCGCTGCACAGCCTTCACCATGTCGTAGAGGGTTAGGGCTGCGGTCGCCGCCGCGGTCAGGGCCTCCATCTCTACCCCGGTGCGGCCGGTGGTGCGGACGGTGGCGGTGATCGCCACCGCGTCCGCCTCAACCTTCAAGTTGACCTCGACCCCGGTCAGCCGCAGCGGGTGGCACAGGGGGATCAGGTCGGGGGTGCGCTTGGCGCCCATGATGCCGGCCACCCTGGCCACCGCCAGCGCATCCCCCTTGGGCAAGGTGCCACCAACGAGCAGCTCCAGCGTGGCCGGGGCGAGCAGCACCCGGCAGCCGGCGGTCGCCACCCGCTCGGTCTCCGCCTTGGCGCCGACGTCGACCATGCGCGCCGCGCCGCTCTCGTCCAGGTGGGTCAGGCCGGCGCCCTCGGCCGGCCGTTCCCCGCTCAACTCACCCATGCCAGGTCCTCACGCAGCAGCACCACCTCGACCGCGGTCCCGGCGGGCAGCCCAGCGGCGGGCTCGGGCACGACCGCGAGGCCGTCGGCGGCCACGCAGGAGCTGAGCACGCCGGAGCCCTGCGCGCCGGTCAGGGTGGCGACCAGGCCGTCGTCCTCGACGCCGAGGCGCACGCGCAGGAACGACACCTTGCCCTTGGGGCTGCGCACCGCCTCGCCGAGGCGGGCCACCACCCGTGGGCGCTCGAGGCGCTCGGGCGGGTAGCCGGCGAGCTTGCGCAAGGCGGGCCGGACCAGCACCTCGAACACCACGAAGCAGGAGACCGGGTTGCCAGGCAGGCCGTACAGCAGGGTGCCGGCGGCGCGGCCGAACGCCTGCGGCATGCCCGGCTGCATGGCGACCCGCCAGGCGCGCACGTCGCCGAGCTCGGCGAGGACCTGCTTGGTGTAGTCGCGGTCGCCGACCGAGACCCCGCCGGAGGTCAGCACGAAGTCCCCCTCGGCCGCGGCCAGGGCGAAGCCGCGGCGCAGGGCGGCCTGGTCGTCGTGGAGCCGGCCGCAGCGGAACGCCTCCATGCCGGCGGCGCGCGCCTGGGCGACCAGCAGCCAGGAGTTGGAGTCGCGGATCTGGCCCGGCCCCAGCGGCTCGCCCGGGTCGACCAGCTCGTCGCCGGTGGAGACGACCGCCACCCGTGGCCGCGGCCGCACCGGCACCGCCTGGCGCCCCACCGAGGCGAGCATGCCGATCGCCGCCGCGTCGACCACCCGGCCGCGTTGCAGCACCACCGTGCCGGCGCGCACGTCCTCCCCCGCCTCGCGCACGAAGCCGCGCTCGGCCACGGGCGCGCGCAGCAGCACGGTGCCGCCGTCGACCTCTGCCTGCTCCACCGGGACCACCGCGTCGGCCCCCGGCGGCAGGGGGCCGCCGGTCATGATGCGCACCGCCGTGCCCGGCGCGACCGTCGGCAGGCGACCGCTGCCGGCGAACACCTCGCCGGCCAGCGGCAGGGCCGCGGGCCGCTCGGCGCTCGCCCCGGCGAGGTCGGCCGCGCGCAGCGCGAACCCGTCCATCGAGGAGTTGGCGAACGGCGGCAGGTCCTCGGCGGCGTGGACGTCCTCGGCGAGGACGCAGCCGAGCGCCTCGCCGAGCGGCACCTCGCGCGAGGGCAGCGGCTCGACCCGGTCGAGCACCGCGGCCCTTGCCTCGGCGAACGGCACCAGGCCCGGCGGGTTGGGCCGGTCGGGAGGGAAGCGGTCGGCCATCGGGCGGCTAGTGGTCGGCCTGGGTCGCCAGGAAGTCGCGCAGGAACTGGAGGAACGCCGGACCGACGTCCTCGCGCCTGGCGGCCAGCTCGACGGTGGCCCGCAGGTAGTCGTTCTTGTCGCCGGTGTCGTAGCGGATGCCGCTGAAGGTCATCGCGAGCACGCCGCGCCCAGGGGTCTCGATGACCCGCTCGAGGGCGTCGGTGAGCTGGATCTCGCCCTTGCCGTCGGGCTTGGTCTCGCGCAGCGCCTCGAAGACCTCTGGGTGCAGCACGTAGCGGCCGATCGAGGCCTGGTTGGAGGGAGCCTCGTCCGGGTCGGGCTTCTCGACGATCTCGGTGACCTCGTACACGTCGGGCTCCACCTCCTGGCCGAGGCCGATGGCGCCGTACGCCTTGATCTGGGCCGGCTCGACCAGCATGCCGGCGATCACGCTGCGGTCGTGCCTGGCGTAGAGGCTCATCAGGTCGACCAGCAGGGTCTCTTCGTCGCCGATGATGTCGTCGCCGAGCAGCACGGCGAACGGCTCGTCGCCGACGTGCTGCTCGGCCACGCCGATGGCGTGCCCCAGCCCGAGCGGCATCTTCTGCCTGATGTAGTGGACCTCGGCCATCTCGGAGATGGCCCGCACCGCGGCGAGCTCCTCCTCCTTGCCCTTCTCGGCCAGGACCCCTTCCAGCTCCCAGGCGCGGTCGAAGTGGTCCTCGATGGCGCCCTTGCCACGGCCGGTGATGATCAGGATGTCCTCGAGCCCGGCGCGCACCGCCTCCTCGACGACGTACTGGATGGCCGGTTTGTCGACCACCGGCAGCATCTCCTTGGGCTGGGCCTTGGACGCCGGCAGGAACCGGGTGCCGAGGCCCGCCGCGGGTATGACCGCTTTGCGTATCTTCACACTCTTCCCCCCGAACAATCGTCCCCAGGAGCGCGATGCTACTCAAACTGCCGAGCGACCGCCGCCCCTCGCGGCAGCTCGGGGCGCGGCGCCCACGGGGCGCGGCGCCGCGGTTGCATGGATCCCTCGCCGGCGGCGGCCTGGAACGCCTCAGCCGCTGTGGGCGGCGGTGCCTGGCTTGGGCCGGCGGCTCGGCGCGGGCACCAGCGTCGGCCCGGCGGTCATCACCCGGTTGCGGCCGCGGCGCTTGGCCTCGTACATCGCCGTGTCGGCCGCCCGCAGCAGCTCGGAGGTGCTGGTGGCGTGCTCCGGGTAGCAGGCGACGCCGAGCGAGACGGTCAGCCGCACGCCCTCGCCGCCCGGGCGCACGGCGAAGGGCGCGGAGGCCACCGCGCCACGCAGCTTCTCCGCCACGGCGATCCCGCCGACCAGGTTGGTCTCGGGCAGGATCAGCACGAACTCCTCGCCGCCGTAGCGGGCGAAGGTGTCGATGTCGCGCACGATCGCGGTGATGCGCCGGGTCAGCTCGACCAGCACCTCGTCGCCGAGCTGGTGGCCGTGGCGGTCGTTGACCAGCTTGAAGTGGTCGAGGTCGAGCAGCAGCAGGGCGAACAGGCGGCCGAAGCGGCGGGAGCGCTCCAGCTCCTGCTCCAGGCGGCGTTCGAAGTAGCGGTAGTTCCAGGTGCCGGTGACCGCGTCGGTCAGCGACAGGCGCTCGGCCTCCTCGTGGAGCTGCACGTTCTCGACCGCGACCGCCGCCTGCACGGCGAAGTCGGCCAGCACGGTGGCGTCCTCGAGGGTGAACGCCTCGCCGGTCTCCCGCTCGTAGACGCTGAGCACGCCGAGCACCCGCCCCTGGGCCACCAGGGGGACGCTGACCTGGGTGGAGGCGGCCGGCTCGGCCGGTGCCCTCGCGGCGCCGGCCGGCGGCACCGCAGCGGGCGCCGCCGTGGCCGTGGTGCCGCCGTCCTGCTCCGCGTCCCGGTCGGCCGCGGCCGAGACGACCACCGGCCTGCCGCTGGCGGCGACCGTGCCGGCGATGCCGTGGCCGACCGGGACGCGCGCGGCCAGCTCGCCCGCCGGCAGCCCGAAGGTGGCCTGGCGCACCAGGCTGGCGCGGTCGACGCTGAGCAGCAGCACGCTGCCGGCGACGCCCTGGCGGGAGCGCACCGCCGCCTCCAGCACCACCGCGAGCAGGCGTGGCAGGTCGTGGGTCGACGACAGGGTCTGGCCCAGTCGGAACATGGCCCGCGCCAGCTCGTCGCGGCTGCCGCGCACGGCGGCCACGTAGGCGCCGAGGTCGACCCGCATGCTGTCGAACGCCCGCGCCAGCTCGCCGATCTCGCCGGTGGAGCGCACCGCGGACGGGGGGTTGGCGAAGTCGCCCCTGGCGATGGCGCGTGCCTGCTCGGCCAGCTCGTGCAGTGGCTGGGAGACGAGCCGGGCCAGCAGCGCGCCGAGCAGGGTCGCGACCACGCAGAAGGCGGCCGCGAGCATGGCGAGCATCGCGGGCAGGCGGCGGTCGAGGCCGCCGCCCGGCGGCCGGTCGATGGTGACCGACAGGGTGAGCGCCAGCAACGGCACGACCACGGCCAGCACGAAGAACAGTGTGAGGCGAGACCGCAACGACAACAGGGCAGCCCCCCAACGTTCCGGCGCCTCCGGCGCCGTTCCGCCCCAAAGTCGGTCTATCGGCGAAACATTCTCGAACCGGTTATAGCACAGTCTGGTACCGATCGCTCGCCGCTGGCCAGCGCCGGCCCGTTGGCCAGGTCGTGGTTGGTATCATCGGGAGCGATCCACCAGCGGCCGGGCGCCCGAGCAGGGCCCGTGCCCGGTCGCCCGCGTTCCGGGAGCACGCATGCCGACCTATGAATACGCCTGCACCGAGTGCGGCCAGCACGTCGAAGTGGTGCAGTCGATGTCCGCCGCGCCCCTGACCACCTGCTCCGTCTGCGGTGGCCGGTTGCGCAAGGTGTTCTCGCCGATCGGCATCGTGTTCAAGGGGTCTGGCTTCTACCGCACCGACTCCCGCGCCAAGACGGGCGCCTCCGGCGGCAAGGGCGGGGCATCGAAGGGCGGCACGAGCGGCTCCTCGTCCTCGTCCGACAGCTCCGCCTCGACGACAGGCACCTCCGGCTCCGGCGAGAAGGGCTCGAAGGACGGCGGGTCGCGCCCGAAGCCGAGCGAGAAGAGCGCCTGACCCGCCGGTTCGGCCGGCGCCTACGGCTTCGGTAGCATGCGCCTGGCCGCGCGAGCGGCTTCCGCCTGGCTGGTCAAGCTGAGAAAGGTGAGGTCGCCATGAGCCTTCCCACGGCTGAGCTAGGGGTCTTCGGGGGCTCCGGCTTCTACTCGTTCCTCGACGGGATCACCGAGCACGCCGTCGAGACGCCCTACGGGGACCCGTCCGACGAGCTCGCCATCGGCGAGGTCGAGGGCCACAAGGTGGCCTTCCTGCCGCGGCACGGCCGCCGCCACCAGTACCCGCCGCACCGGATCAACTACCGCGCCAACCTCTGGGCGATGAAGCAGCTCGGCGTGACCCGCGTGATCGGCCCGTGCGCCGCCGGCTCGCTGCAGCCGGAGGCCGAGCCGGGCCACTTCGTGGTCTGCGACCAGATCGTCGACCGCACCTCCGGGCGGCCGGACACCTTCTACGACGGCCCCGAGACCACCCACATCTCCTTCGCCGACCCGTACTGCCCCGAGCTGCGCGCCCTCGCGGTCGAGAAGGCCAAGCAGCTCGGCATCACCGTGCACGACGGCGGCACCATGGTGGTGATCCAGGGTCCCCGCTTCTCCACCCGGGCCGAATCCAGGTGGTTCCAGCAGGCCGGCTGGGAGGTCATCAACATGACCGGCCACCCGGAGGCGTTGCTCGCCCGCGAGCTGGAGCTGTGCTACGTCAACGTCTCGCTGATCACCGACTACGACGTCGGCCTCGAGGGCATGCCCGGCATCTCGCCGGTGTCCCACGCCGCGGTCGTGCGGGTCTTCGAGGAGAACAACGCCAAGCTCAAGGACCTGCTGATGGCAATGCTGCCCGCCGTCCCCGGCGAGCGCTCCTGTCCCTGCGCGACCGCGCTGACCGGCGCCCGCTTCGAGGCCTGAGCCGTGCTGCGCGCCTTCGTCCTCGGCATCGTCCAGGGGCTGACGGAGTTCCTGCCGATCTCCTCCTCCGCGCACCTGTCGATCGTCCCCAAGCTGCTCGGCTACGCGGCCCCGACCCTCTCCTTCGAGGTCTTCCTGCACTTCGGGACGCTGGCGGCGGTGCTCGCCTACTTCGCCAGGGACCTCTGGGGGTTCGTGCTGGCGCTGGTCGCGCCCGGCCGCATCGGCTCGAGCGAGGCGGCCGTGCGGCGCCGCCTGGTGCTGCTGCTGGTGCTGGCCTCGGTGCCGGCGGCGGTCTTCGGCTTCCTGCTGCAGGACTGGGCCGACCAGCAGACGAGCCACCCGCTGCGGGCGTCGGTCTGGCTGGTCGTCACCACCAGCGTCCTGATCGCCGCGGAGCTGTACGCGCGCGGCCGCGGGCCGGTGCTGCCGGTGGCGGCCGAGGCCGCCGCCGAGGAGGACCGGGCCGGCCGCGGGGCGCCCGGCCCGGCGAGCGCCGGCGCGGTGGCCGCCAGGGCCGGCCGGCGCCAGGCGGCCTCGCCGGGGAGCGCCGAGGAGGAGCTGGAGCACCTGCCGGCCGGCAGGGCGCTGGGCATCGGCGCGGCCCAGGCGCTCGCCCTTGTCCCCGGCACCAGCCGCTCCGGGATCACCATCTCCGCCGGGCTGTTCCTCGGCGTCTCGCGCGAGGCCGCCGCCCGCTTCTCCTTCCTGCTGTCGATCCCGGCCATCCTCGGCGCCGGCATCCTCAAGCTCGGCGACCTCAACGGCGCCGGCGAGTCCGGCGCCGAGCTGCTGGTCGGCTTCCTCGCCTCGGCGATCGCCGGCTTCCTGGCCGTCTCGGCGCTGATCCGCCTGCTGCGCACGCGCACGCTGTGGCCGTTCATCTGGTACCGGCTGCTCGCCGGCAGCGCCTTCGTGGTGCTGCTCGCGACCGTGCGGAAGTAGGCGTGCCGGCCTACTGGAGCTGCTCGACCAGGCCGGCGATCTCGTCGGCGACGCCGCCGGGGACGGTGTAGCCGGCCTCGGCGCGGATCTGCTCGAAGTGGTCGCGGACGTCCTCGGCGCTCAGGTCGGGGTTGAAGTAGCCGGGGGTCAGGCCGATGAAGAAGCGTGCCACCCGGCCGCCGCCGGTCGAGTAGATCTCGCCGCTGACCGGGCAGTCCTCGTGGACCAGGAAGGCCGCGACGGGCGCGACCAGGCGCGGGTCGAGCTTGGCGCCGGCCGGTCCGAGCAGTTCCTCGGTCATGCGGGTGCGAGCGATCGGCGCCAGGGCATTGACCTGGATGCCGTAGCGCGCGCCCTCCTGGGCGAGCACCCGGGCGAGGCCGACCAGGCCCATCTTGGCCGCGCCGTAGTTGGACTGGCCGAAGTTGCCGAGGATGCCGGCGTTCGACGCGGTCAGCAGGACGCGCCCGTAGCGCTGCTCGCGCATGTGCAGCCAGGCCGCGCGGGTGACGTTGAAGGCGCCGCGCAGGTGCACGTCGAGCACGGGCTCGAGCTGCTCCGGGGTCATGTTCTGGAAGGTCTTGTCGCGCAGGATGCCGGCGTTGTTGACGACCACGTCGACGCGGCCGAACGCCGCCAGCGCGGTGTCGACGATCGCCGCGCCGCCCTCCGGCGTGGCCACCGAGTTGGTGTCGGGCACGGCCGCGCCGCCGAGGGCGAGGATCTCCTCGGCGGTGGTCCTTGCCGGACCCTCCGAGGCGCCGCTGCCGTCCACCGCCCCGCCCGCGTCGTTGACCACCACCTGCGCACCCCGGGCGGCCAGCAGCAGCGCGTGCTCGCGACCAAGGCCGCCGCCCGCGCCGGTGACGACCGCCACCCTGCCGTCGAACCGAAGCTCAGCCATACAGCCAATCGCCTCCCTTACTCAAACGGTCGGTGGGCCGCCGCCGCTTCGTGCGCCGGCTTCCCTCGTCGCTCCTTCGTCGCTCCTCAGTCCAGCCGGCGCGCGGCGGCGGCCTACCTCGCTGACGGCCCCCGGGTTCGGGCCTGCCAATGTCCGGCACTATGCTGAAACGTCCAAGTCCGCGTCAACGACGGAGGACAGATGGGGCCACTGGACGGAGTCCGTGTCGTCGAGCTGGCCGGGATCGGCCCTGGTCCGTTCTGCGCCATGCTCCTGGCCGACATGGGCGCCGAGGTGCTGCGGGTGGAGCGGCCGGCGTCAGGCGCGGGCATGTGGCCGCCGCTGATGACCAGGGGCCGCCGCTCGGTCGCCGTCGACCTCAAGCACCCGGACGGGCCTGAGGTGGTGCGCAGGCTCGCGGGCACGGCCGACGTGCTGCTGGAGGGCTTCCGGCCGGGCGTCGCCGAGCGGCTCGGCCTCGGCCCGGACGCCTGCCTGGCGCGCAACCCCCGGCTGGTGTACGGGCGCATGACCGGCTGGGGGCAGGAGGGCCCACTGCGCCACCGCGCCGGCCACGACATCAACTACCTCGCGCTCGCCGGCGCGCTGCACCCGCTCGGCCGCCGTGGCGAGGCGCCGCTGCCGCCGCTCAACCTGCTCGGCGACTTCGGCGGCGGCGGCATGCTGCTCGCCTTCGGCGTCGCCTGCGCCCTGCTGGAGGCCGGCCGCTCCGGCCGCGGCCAGGTGGTCGACGCGGCCATCCTCGACGGCAGCGCGCTGCTCACCACCATGGTCCACGAGCTCGCCGGGCTCGGGCTGTGGCGCTGGGAGCGCGGCGTCAACCTGCTCGACGGCGGCGCCCCCTTCTACGGCGTGTACGAGACCGCCGACGGCGGCCACGTCGCCGTCGGCGCGCTGGAACCCGAGTTCTACCGGGAGCTGCTGGCGCTGCTCGGCCTCGACGGCGAGCAGGACCTGCCCGCCCAGCTCGACCGCGAGCGCTGGCCCGAGCTGCGCGAGCGGATCGCCGCGGCGATCCGCAGGCGCAGCCGCGACGAGTGGGCCGCGCTGGCCGACGGGCGCGACGCCTGCCTCACCCCGGTCCTCTCCCCCGCCGAGGCACCGCAGCACCCGCACAACCGCGAGCGCGGCGTCTTCGCCGCCACCGCCGACGGCCCCCGGCCCGCCCCCGCCCCCCGCTTCGGCCGCACCCCTCCCGGCCCGCCAGGCCCGGTCCCCACCCCCGGGGGGGACACCGACGGCGCCCTGCCCGACTGGGGCTTCAGCCGCGACGAGGTCGCCGCCCTGCGCCGCTCCGGCGCGTTCGGCTGAGGGCCGCCTCGGCGGCGGCGAAGGCTCCGACCCGGTCCGGGTCGCCGTTCCTGACGCGGCGGCCATGGCGGCGGTGGCAGGCCGGCGGGGAGTTGGCTAGCGGTGGCTCCCCGGCGGCATGGCCGCCAGCCACTGGTCGACGGCGGCGAGGTAGGCGGGCAGCACCTCGCGGTGGACGCTGTGGCCGCTCGCCAGGACCCGGGTGGTGCCGTTGCGGACGGCGCCGACCAGGGCGGCGCGGTCGGGACCGAGCAGGCTCGACCCGGCCGCCTCGTCGGCGAGGACCAGCAGCACGGGCTGCTCCACGACGGCGGCCTGGGCGGCCAGGTCGAAGGCGAGGCCGCGGCGGACGGCGGCGGCGATGGTCGCGGCGTCGCACTCCGCCAGGTCGGCGACGCGCCGCTCGGCCTCGCCCGGAGGCCACGACGGGTTGTCCCGCTCCATCTCGGCGCGGAGCGCGGCCGGGTCCCGCCGCGCCCGGTCGCTGTCGTGCTCGATCCCCATGGCCAGCTCCGCCCAGTCGATGCTGCGCGGCCCCGGCGGGTCCTCGAGCAGGACCCGGCGAGCGTAGCGCGGCCGCTCGGCCAGCAGCGCCAGGGAGACCATGGCGCCGAGCGAGTGCCCGAGGAGCAGGTCGACCACCGGGGGCCCGTCCCCGGCGGCCGGCCCCAGCTCGGCCGCGACCGTCTCTGCCACGTCGGCGGCCAGGTTGGCGGGGCCGAGCCCGCCCTCGGCGCGCGGGCTCGAGCCGTGGCCGCGCAGGTCGACCGCGAGCACGGCGAAGCCGCGCTCCGCCAGCGCCGGGCCCACCCGCCACCAGGTCCGCGACGAGGAGGTGACCCCGTGCACCAGCAGAGCGAGCGGCCGCCCGCCGGCAGCCGGCCGCGGCGCGCCTGCCCCGTCGAGGCCCCAGGCGCGGGTGGCGAGCCGCGCCACCTAGGCGCCCGCCACGGTCATCTCGCCCACCAGGATGCTGGCCCCGCCGATCGACCCGACCGTGAAGCGGAGGTCGGAGCCGACCGCGACGATGCCGCCAAGCAGGTCGAGGAGCTGGCCGGCAACGGTCACCTCGCGCACCGGCTCGGCCGGCTCGCCGCCGCGGAACCAGAGCCCGGCCGCGCCCACGGAGAAGTCGCCGGTGACCGGGTTGACGCCCGAGTGGACCCCGGTGACGCGCTGCACCAGCAGGCCCTCGCCGGCCCGGGCGAGCAGGCCGGCCTGGTCGGCGTCGCCCGGCTCGAGGAAGACGTTGTGCCCAGAGACGCCTGGCGTCGACTTGAACGAGGGCCGGCTGGCGTTGCCGGTCGAGCTGGTGTGGCCGCGTGCCGCGGTGGCGGTGTTGTGCAGGAAGGTGCGCAGCACGCCGTCGTCGATCAGCACCTGCCTGCGGGTGGCGACGCCCTCGCCGTCGAACGGCGCGGCGCCGGGGCCCTCGGCGAGGCGGCCGTCGTCGACCAGGCGCAGCCCCGGCGCGGCCACCCGCTCCCCCAGCTTCTCGGCAAACAGGCTGCGCCGCTTCTGCACCGACTCAGCCGAGAGGCCGGCAAGCACAGGCCCCACCAGGCTCGCCGCCACCTGGCGGTCGAACACAACCGGCACCGTGCGGGTGGGCGGCTTGGTCGCGCCGAGCATGCGCACCGCCCTGCTGGCCGCCTCGTCCACCACCCAGTCGACGTCGAGGTCGGCGAGGGCGCGGCCGGCGTCGACGCCGTAGCCGACCTGGCTCTCGCCGTCCTTGCCGGCCATGGCGAGCGCGTAGCACCAGGCGTGGGTGGCCGAGTAGGAGCCGGCCACGCCGTTGGACGAGGCGATCGCGACCCCGCCGACCGCGTCGCCGTAGCCGGCCGACTCGACCTGGGTGACAAGCGGGTCCGCCGCCCTGGTGCGCGCCTCGAGGTCGAGCGCGAGGGCAACCTTCGCCTCCGGGGTCACCTCGGCGTGGCGGGCGTCGAACAGGCCCTGCAGCGCCTCGAACGCGGTCGAGGACGGCAGCACGTTGCCCGGGTCCTCGGTGGACACCTCCAGGTTGGCCCGCGCCTCGGCCAGGACCGTCCGCAGGCCCTCGTCGGACAGGTCGGTGGTGTAGGCGTAGCCGAGCCGGTGGTCGCGCACCACCCGCACGCCGACGCCGCTCGACGACGCCGAGGTGAGCCGCTCGACCTCGCCCTCGTAGGCGTCGACCGAGGTGCGGGTGACCTGCTCGGCCCAGGCCTCGACGCCCTCGCCGCCGGCGGCCTCGGCCGCCAGCCGCCCGACCACGCCCTCCAGCTCGTCCGTCATGCCGACCCTCCCGTGCCGCCGACGGTCATGCGGGCGATGCGCAGGGTCGGGGCGCCGTTGCCGACCGGCACGCCCTGGCCCTCCTTGCCGCAGATGCCCTCCTTGACGGCGAAGTCGTTGCCGATCGCGTCGCACGCCGCGATCACGCTGGGGCCGTCGCCGACCAGGTTGGCGCCACGCACCGGCACGGTCACCTCACCGTTCTCGATCAGGTAGCCCTCCACCACCCCGAAGACGAACTCGCCGGTGGCGGGGTTGACCTGCCCGCCGCCGAGCGCCTTGGCGTACAGCCCGCGTGGGGTCTGGCGGATGATCTCCTCCGGGTCGTCGCCGCCTGCCTCGATGTAGGTGTTGGTCATGCGCGGGATCGGGACCTGCGCGTAGGACTCGCGCCGGCCGTTGCCCGACGCGTGCGCGCCGAGCTGCCTGGCGCGGATCAGGTCGGTCAGGTAGTCGCCGCAGACGCCGTCGGCGAACAGCACCGTGCGCTGCGCCGGAGTGCCCTCGTCGTCGAAGGCGAACGAGCCCCAGCCGCCCTCGACGGTGGCGTCGTCGATGCCGTTGAAGCCGTCGACCCCGATCTTGCGGCCACGCTTGCCGTCGTACACCGAGGCGTGCTTGGCGACCAGGTCCGCCTCCATGCCGTGCCCGGACGACTCGTGGAACAGCACCCCGCCGTTGCCCGAGGCGACCACCACCGGCATCTCCCCCGCCGGGGCGGGCCGCGAGCCGAGCATGTTCACCGCCCGCTCCGCCGCCCGGCGTGCCACCAGCTCCGGCGGGAACTCGTCGAGCAGCTCGAAGCCCATCGTCCGGCCGGGCCCGTCGAAGCCGGTCTGCACGTCGCCGTTGCGACTGGCCACCACGCTGACCACCAGGCGGGTCCGCACCCGCTCCTCCGAGGTGGTGAAGCCGTCGGAGTTGGCGATGAAGACCCGCTGGCGGGCGTCGCCGTAGGCGGCGCTGACCTGGGTCACGGTCCGGTCGTAGGCGCGGGCGGCGTCGTCGGCCCGGCGCACCAGCTCCGCCAGGGTGGTGCGGTCGATCCCCGCCGGGTCGATGCGCACCGGGTGGACCACGCCGGGGGTGCGCCGACGCAGGTCGCGCGCCTCGATCCTGGGCTGGTCGCGGAGGGCGGCCGAGGCCACCCTGGCGGCCTCGGCGAGGCTCTCGGCGTCCAGCCGGTTGGTGTAGGCGTAGGCCGACGAGGTGCCGCGCACCACCCGCACCCCGGCGCCACGGTCGCGGCCGGTGACCAGCTCCTCGACGCGGCCGTCGTCGAGGCGGACGTTGTGGGCGAGGCGGTCCTCGGCGTAGACCTCGGCCCACTCCCCGCCGGTGGCCAGCGCGGCGGCGAGGACCTTGTGGACGACGGCGTCATCGAGCACGGGTGCACTCCTTGCCAGGAAGCGGCCGGGGCGCTGCGCGGCCCGGCGGGACCGACCGCGCCGCGGCGGTCCGACGGTGAGGCGGCGGCCATTGTAGGGGCCAACCCCGGCCGGCACGGAGCCGGGCGGGCTGGCGCCCTGGCGCTGGCCCGTCCGAGCGGCCCCGAAGCGGAGCCGGCTGGGCGCTGTTACGGTAGGCGGGGATGCCGAGGCCGGGCTCCTCCCAGCCGCCGAGCAGTCAGGGAGCACGATGCAGGAGCCGATCAGCCGCCGCGCGATCTTCGAGCTGGCCAGAGCCGGGGCCGCGCTCGCCGCCGGGCTGTTGCTCGGCGCCTGCCGCGGCGACGGGAGCAGCGACGGCGGCGACGGGAACGGCGGCGACGGGAACGAGGGCGGCATGGGCAGCGGCAACCGGGGACGGCGCCGCAACTGATCCGTGCCCGGTACCGGCGGTGGACCGAGGAGTGAGCGGGAGGCGGCAGTGGACCTGGACGAGGCGCGCAGCTTCCTGCGCGAGAACCACCGTGCGGTGCTGGCGACCCGCCGCAAGGACGGGTCGCCGCAGCTCACCCCGGTGCTGGTGGGCCTCGACGGCGAGGGGCGGGCGACGGTGAGCACCCGCGAGACGGCGATCAAGACCTGGAACGTCCGGCGCGACCCGCGGGTGTGGCTGTGCGTCTTCAACGACGGCTTCTACGGGCGCTGGGTCCAGGTGGAGGGGACGGCCTCGGTCGTGTCCCTGCCCGAGGCGATGGAGCCGCTGGTGGACTACTACCGCCGCATCTCCGGCGAGCACCCCGACTGGGACGACTATCGCCGCGCGATGGAGCGGGACCGGCGCGTCCTGCTGCGCGTCGACCTCACCCGGGCCGGGCCCGACCGCAGTGGCTGACGGCCGCACCCGGGTCTCGTCCGGGTCGCCCTTCGAGCCGGTGATCGGCTTCAGCCGGGCGCTGCGCGTCGGCGAGCGGGTGCTGGTAGCAGGCACGGCGCCCGTCTGGCCGGACGGCTCCTGCGACCCCGACCCGCAGGCGCAGGCTGCCCGTTGCCTCGAGATCATCACCGCCGCCCTCGCCGAGGCCGGCGCCGGCCCCGAGCACGTCGTGCGGACCCGCATGTACCTGGTGGACGCGGCCGACTGGGAGGCGGTCGGGCGCGCCCACGGCGCCGTCTTCGCCGGCGTCCGCCCGGTCGCCTCCATGGTGGTGGTCGCCGGCCTGCTCGACCCGCGCTGGCGGGTGGAGATCGAGGCCGAGGCGGTGCTCCCGGCCGGGTGACCCGGGGCGGGGACCACCCTGCCGCCGTCACCCTCCCGCGCGGACGAGCCCCGGCGAGCGATCCTTGGAAAGGTTCATTACAATCTTACGCATTGACACCCGCCGTGGGTGGCGGGGCCTGCTCGGGAGGTACGGGGTGAAGGGCTCGATCCAGTTCGTCGACGCGCTGCTCGCCGAGCACGGACCCGAGGAGCACGTCCAGCGGGACGGCGACGACCCGTCCGACGAGGCGCTCGACGCCTACTCGAAGGTCGTCACCACGGTCGCCAAGCAGGTGGTCGGCTCGGTGGCCAGCCTGCGGGTGAGCCGCCGCTCGGGCGGCTGGCAGGGCCAGGGGGCTGGCTCGGCGGTGGTGCTCACCCCCGACGGCTTCCTGATCACCTCGGCCCACGTGGTCGAGGGCACCAGCCGCGGGCGGGCCTCCTTCTCCGACGGCCGCGAGCTGCGCTTCGAGGTGGTCGGCCGGGATCCGCTCTCGGACCTGGCCGTCATCCGCGCGAGCGAGGCCGGCCTGGAGCCGGTGTCCCTGGGGAACGCAGACCGGCTCCAGGTCGGCCAGCTCGTCGTCGCCGTCGGCAACCCGATGGGCTTCTCCGGCTCGATCACGGCCGGGGTGGTGAGCGCGCTCGGCCGCTCCTTCCCCGCCCGCGACGGCTACACCACCCGCTTCATCGAGAACGTCATCCAGACCGACGCCGCCCTCAACCCGGGCAACTCCGGTGGCGCGCTGGTCGACGGGCGCGGCCGCATGGTCGGGGTGAACACCGCCGTCGCCGGCGTCGGCCTCGGGCTCGCGGTGCCGTTCAACCAGGCCACCAGGCGGATAATCGCCGCGCTGATGCGCGAGGGCCGCTTCCGCCGCGCCTACATCGGCATCGCCGGCGGGCGCCGGCCGCTGCCGCCGCGGGTGGCGCGGGCGGTTGACCGTACCGCGGCCGTCGAGGTGGTCGAGGTGATCCCGGGCAGCCCGGCCGCGCGCGCCGGGCTGCAGCGCGAGGACCTCATCATCGACGTCGGCGGCAGCCCCGTGGTCGACGCCAACGACCTGCAGCGGCTGATGGCCACCGAGGCGATCGGCCAGCCGCTTGCGGTGCGCGCCTTCCGCGGCAGCGAACTGCTCGAGCTGACCGTCGTCCCCGAGGAGCTGCGGAGCTAGCGGGGTCGCTCAGCCGTCCCCGCTGGGCGGGGGCGACTCGGACGGCTGGGGGGCGCGGGCGCCGGCGAGCTGGCGGGACTGGGCCACCAGCGCGCCACGCTCGTCCCAGACCTCGGCCTCCTCGTCGAACCAGCCGCCCTGCAGCATGCGGCCACGGGCGACGCAGGCCAGCCAGCCGGGCGCGGGCGGGCGGCGCACGTAGGCGGTCAGCTCGAGGGTCGGCGCCCAGGACAGCACGCCAAGCTCGAAGCTGACGGGCGGCAGCGCGTCGACCGCCTGCAGCAGGGCGAGCGAGTCGGGCGGGCGGCCGTCGTGGAAGCGCACCCAGCCGCGCATCTCCGCGCGGCGTGCCGGCCGGCCCAGCGCCCATCCGGCGGTCGCCGGGTCGAGCCGTACGTCGATGTGGTCCAGGATGGGGACCTGCACGCCGTTCTCCATCTCCGACTGCCCAGGGACGCACTCGTCCGGCGGCGGCAGCTCCGGCGGGCGGTCGGCGCGCCACAGCGGCTCCGCCACGCCGTCGAGCTGGCCGGCGCTGACCAGCGCCTCCAGGCAGGCGGCGCCGTCCTGGCCGAGCGTGGCCCTGAGCACGGAGACGGAGCGTCCGGCGCGCAGCAGCGTGACCGCGACCCCGACCGGCCCAGGGGCCGGCGGGCTGAGGTAGTGCGCGCTGACCGCGAGCGGGTCGGGGCGGCCCGCCTCGACCAGCGCGGCCCTGGTCGCCAGCGCCAGCAGGTAGCCGCCGTTGGGGCGACCGCCGATGGTCCAGCCAGGGTCGACAGAGCCGCCGTAGCCGCTGCCGTCGGCGCCGGGAGCCACCGCGGTGGCCTGGTCGAAGTCGTAGGGGGCCGCCCGCTCGGCGGCGTCGGGGGAGGCATCCTCCAGCATGCGGGCTCCTTCACGGGACGGGGTGGTCCCGTCCGGTCAGGGCGAGGATAGTGGCCCGCCCCACATGCCACACAAACCAGGTGCCAAGCGGCGCCGACGCGCGCTCCCCTGCCGCACGGCGCCGTGGCCGCGACCCGCCTTGGCGAACGGCACGCCCACGCCACGGTCCCCGCCGCCGCGGCGTCGTGCCATCCTCTTCGGCATGGACCAGGCGACGCTGAGCCAGGCGGAGCGGCGGCGGCTGGCGCCACTGGCCGCGGCGCTCGCCCGTGCCAGGGCACCTGGGCCGCCCCGCCTGGAGCTGGTCGCCGGCGCGGTCGCCCCTGGCAGGCGGCACGGCCTGCTCGCCGGCACCTTCAACCCGTTCACGCGCGCCCACGCCGCGCTGGCGGTGGCTGGCCACCGGGCCGGCTGCGAGCGCGTCGTCCTGGCGATGGCGCCGGCCAGCCTCGACAAGGAGGAGGTGGAGCGCGCCCACCCGGTCGACCGGCTCGACTGGGCGCGGCGCTGGGCGCTCGGCCACCGCTGGGCGGCGCTGGCCGTCTCGAGCCACCCGCTGCTGGTCGACATGGCCGAGGCGCTGCGCGCCGCCGGCGCCGCCGAGGCCGAGCTGCTGGTCGGCACGGACAAGGCGGCGCAGCTCGTCGAGCCGCGCTACTACGCCGACCCGCGGGCGGCGCTGGCCCGCCTGGAGGCCGCGGCCAGCGTCCTGGTGGCCGACCGCGCCGGCGTGCCTCCCGGCGGCCAGCGGCTGCCCGGGCAGCCGCTGGCCACGCCGGCCTCGGTGGCGTCCCTGTCGGCGACCGAGGCCAGGGCGCTCGCCGCCGGCGGCGGCGACCTGCGCGCGCTGCTGCCGGCCGCGGTCGCCCGTGCGGTGGAGCGAACCCGCGCCTACGACCGGGACCCTGCCCCGTACCTGGCACGCGCCCGCGAGCTGGACCGGCTCGGCCAGGCCCTGACGGAGCCGAGCTGAGCAGTCCAAGTGGAGCCCTTTCGGGCAGTATCGGCCGATCGGGTCGACAATGGCCGGGAGCCGGTGCAGCATCGGCCCCGCACGATCGCGGTGTGGCGGACCTGCGCAGCGAGCCAGCTGGGGATCACGGACCCGGGGGAACGAGTTACCTGACCGGCGCTCTACCGCGCCACCGACCCGGATCGACGCGGCGGGCCGGGCCAGCGAGGCGAACCCCGACGACGGAGCTGGGAGGCAGCATGGCAGTCCGTGACGTGGACTTCCTGATCATCGGCGGCGGGGTGGCGGCCGCCAAGGCGGCCGAGGGCGTGCGGGACGGGTCCGCGCAGGGCTCGGTGGTGGTGATGACCGCCGAAGCGGAGCTGCCCTACGAGCGCCCGCCGCTGTCCAAGGAGCTCCTGCGCGGCGAGGCCGGCCGGGAGAAGGTCCGCACCCACGACGAGGCCTGGTACCGCGACCACGAGGTCGAGGTGCTGCTCGCCACCAGGGCGAGCGCGCTCGACCCCGGCGGCCGCACGGTCACCACCGAGGTCGGCGACCAGTTCCGCTACCGGCGCCTGCTGCTCGCCACCGGCGCGAGGCCGGTTCGGCTCGGGCTCCAGGGCGAGGACCTGCCCGGCGTCTTCTACCTCCGCACCGTGGACGAGTCCGAGCGCCTGCGGGAGGCGATCGGGCAGGCGCGCCGCGTGGTGGTGATCGGCGGGGGCTTCATCGGCGCCGAGGTGGCGGCGAGCGCGACCCAGATGGGCACCGAGGTGACCCTGCTCGAGGTGGCCGAGACGCTGTGGACCCGCGCGGTCGGGGCCGAGCTCGGCGGCTTCTTCGAGGAGTTCCTGCGCGACCGCGGGGTCGACGTGCGCGTGAGCACTCCGACAGCCCATATCGAGGGCGGAGGCGAGGTCGAGGCGGTGGTGCTCGAGGACGGCACCCGGCTGCCGGCCGAGGTGGTGGTCATCGGCGTCGGCGTGCGGCCGGTCACCGAGCTCGCCGAGGCGGCCGGCCTGCCGGTCGACGACGGCATCGTGGTCGACGAGCAACTGCGCGTCAGGGGCGGGCAGGCCGAGGGCATCTGGGCGGCGGGCGACGCGGCCAGGGCCAGCCACCCGCTGTTCGGCTCGATCCGCACCGAGCACTGGGCCGAGGCGCTCAACCAGGGCCTGATGGCGGGCAGGAACATGGCCGGGGCGAGCGAGCGCTACGAGCGGGTGCCGTACTTCTTCTCCGACCAGTTCGACCTGTCCATGTCGTACCTCGGCGTCGCCCGCCAACCGTACGACCTGGTGATCCGTGGCGAGCGCAACGTCAAGCAGGCCAAGTTCGTCGCCTGGTACCTGGAGGGGGGCACGCCCAGGGCGGCGCTGATCGTCAACGACTGGGACGCCGAGGACCCGGTCCGGTCGGTGATCCGCCGGGACCAGCCGGCCGACGGGACGCGGCTGGCCGACGACCGCGTCCCCCTGGACGAGCTGTGAGCGGGGCCGGGACGAGAAAGGGCCCCCGCGCCGTCCGGGGGGGCCAAGACAGCGCGAGGGGCCGCAAACGTCATATTACTGCTTCTTCACAGATTTTGGTGCCCCATGTGCGAACCACATCTCCTCCTTAGTTCACCGCATACTCTCTAACCCACCCAAGCTACGCAGCGCTGCGGAGAGTACCGCTGCCAGACTCGCCAGAAGATGGCATCGTGACGTTATGGAGCACACCACCTTCCTGCACCGGCCCACGCTGCGCCGCCCGTTCCTGATCGCGGCGTTCGAGGGCTGGAACGACGCCGGCGAGGCGGCCAGCACCGCCCTCGGCTTCGTCGGCGCCGCGCTCGACGCCGAGACCTTCGCCCGGATCGACGCCGAGGAGTTCTACGACTTCCAGCAGACGAGGCCGACCGTGCGGCTCGACGACGACCTGCGCCGCAGGATCGACTGGCCGGCGGTGGAGTTCCAGGCCGTGCGCCTGCCCTCCGGCGACCACGACCTCGTCCTGGTCCGCGGCCACGAGCCCAACCTGCGCTGGCGCGCCTTCGCCCGCGAGGCGCTGGAGGTCGCCACCAGCATGCAGGTCGAGATGGTGGTCACCTTGGGGGCGCTGCTCGCCGACGTGCCCCACACCAGGCCGGTGCAGGTGGTCGGCTCTGCCGGCGACCCCAAGCTGGCGCGGCGCTTCGGCCTGCCGCTGTCACGCTACGAGGGGCCGACGGGGATCCTCGGGGTGCTGTCCGACGCGGCCGCGCGCGACTCGGTTCCCGCCCTGAGCCTGTGGGCGGCGCTGCCCCACTACGTGCAGGCGGCACCGAACCCGCGGGCGGCGCTCGCCCTGGTCGACAAGCTCGGCGAGCTGCTGCCGCTGCCGCTGGACACGTCGACGCTGGCCGACGCGACCAAGGCGTTCGACGAGACCGTCGCGGAGCTGATCGCCGACGACCCGGACCTGGTCGGCTACGTGGAGCGGCTGGAGGCCGCGCACGACCAGGAGAGCTCGCCGCTCACCGACGTGGCGCCGGACCAGCTCGTCGCCGAGGTCGAGCGCTACCTGCGGGAGCAGCCGGGCGGCGGCCGCTGACGCGACGCCACCCGGCCGACCCGCGGTCGTTCAGGCTACGCGTCCGCGTCCTGCGCGACCTTGCGCACGTTGGCGGCCTGTAGGCCCTTGGGGCCTTCCAGGACCTCGAACTCCACCATCTGGCCCTCGTCCAGGGATCGGAACCCGTCCATCTGGATTGAGGAGAAATGTACGAATACGTCCTCACCGTCCGGACGGGCGATGAAGCCGTAGCCCTTGTCAGGGTTGAACCACTTGACGACGCCGGTGGTCACCGACCTGTACCTCCCTCCAACTGGCTGCTGGCGCGGAACTTTAACCATCAGCTCACTCCTGTCAATAGCGTCAATTAACCTTATCCACTCTTCAAGCCTCTGACCAGCGGCGACACGACGACACGCCGTCGCCCAGATCCCGAGGTTTCGGTGATCCACGAAGCTGGTCCGCCGGTCGCGAGCCCGCGGGCACGGCCGCGGCGCGCTGGCGCACAATGGGAGTCCCTCGGGGAACGACAGGAGGCTCGTCGATGGAGCTGGCACCACAGGAGCCAATCGCCCGCCACACCCCGGTCGACCTGCCGACGGGGTCGCCGACGGATCCCGTTCAGCCGTCCGTCGGCTGGGGCGTCACCCACCTGTACTACCGTGTCGACCCTGGCCGCTGCCCCGACCAAGCGCTCGCGGGCAAGCAGCTCCTCGCCGCCGTCGACGCCTTCGCCGCCGCGCCCGACCACCAGGTCCTGTGCTGCACCGTGCTCGGCCTAAAGGCCGACGTCGGGGTGATGGCGCTCGGCCCGGACCTGCGCCGGCACGACGCGCTCGCCCGCGCGCTGGGCGCCGGCATGGCCGGTGCCGCCCTCGAGCCCGTCTACTCGTACCTGTCGCTCACCGAGACCTCGGAGTACATGGAGAGCGTGGAGGCCGCCCGCGCCCGGGTCACCGCCGAGCACGGCGACGGCGACCCCGAGGAGCTGGCGCGCAAGCTGCGGGCCGCCGAGGAGCGCCTGGCCTCCTACCGCCAGGACAAGCTGCACCCACGCCTACCAGCCAAGGCGGTGCTCGCCTTCTACCCGATGAGCAAGTCCAGGGAGCCGGGCGCCAACTGGTACCGGCTCCCCTTCGAGGCCCGCCGAAGCCTGATGGGCGGCCACGCCAAGGTCGGCCGCCGCTACCACGGCCGGGTGCTGCAGCTCGTCACCGGCTCGACCGGCCTGGACGAGCACGAGTGGGGCGTGACCCTGCTGGCCGACGACCTCGCGGCCATCAAGGAGATCGTCTACGAGATGCGCTTCGACGAGGTGACCGCCGCCTACGGCCGCTTCGGCCCGTTCCTGGTGGGCCTCACCTGCCCGCCGGCGGAGCTGCCCCAGCGCCTCGGCCTCGCCTGACAGGGGGCGACCGGCGCCCGCCGAGGCCCGCCGGCCGGCCCTACGGTGTCGGGTCCCCGCGGAGGATCCGCACGCCCCCCGCGGGGACCCGCAGCGCCGTGTCGCAGCGGGCGCCGCTGAGCTGCTCGGTCCCGGTCGCGGCGAGCTCGACGTCCTGCTCCCCGTGGTTGACCACGAACAGCCAGGACGCCTCGCCGCCGCCGCGGCGCACGACCTCGACCCCAGCGGGCAGGCCGGGGCGCGGCACCAGGCCCGCGTCGGCGTAGACGCGGTACAGGACGCGGTCCAGCGCCTCGCCGTGCAGCCGCGTCGAGGCGTACCAGCAGCTCGGGAACTTCGTCACCAGCCCCGACCAGTTGCCCGACAGCGCGGCCTACCCGGCGACCAGGCAGGGACAGGCGGCGTACTTCGAGGCGCTGCGCTCCGTCCTGGGCCAGGTGCCCGGCGGGCACGGCGCCGGCTTCCTCGACTGGGAACCGGAGTGGATTCCCGGCGTCGGCTGGGAGCCGGGTGCCGGCAACCCGAACGACAACCTCACCATGTTCGACTTCCAGGGGGCCGCGCTCCCGTCGCTGCAGTCGTTCCGTCCGCCGACGGGCGCCCATAGTGCGTCGCCGCCGCTCCTCAGCTTCCTGTGTCGAGGGCGATGCCGCGGCCGGGGACGGGTGAGGACTGCACGATCGAGGTGGTCGTCTGCCCGAACGGGGCAAAGACGTCGATCACCTCCTCGAGGTGCTCGACGTCGCGGACGTGGAGCCTCATCAGGTAGCAGTCCTCGCCGGTGATGCGGTGGCACTCGACCACCTCGGCGGTGCGCCGGGCGAGGTCCGCGACCGTAGGGATCTGGCGGGCGGCCGGGCGGATGCGGAGCACGGCGCTGAGCGCGTAGCCGAGGGCGCGCGGGTCGACGTCGGCGTGGTAGCCGCGCACCACCCCGCTCTCCCGCAGCCGCTGCAGCCGCTCGCCGACGGCCGGGGCGGTCAGCCCGACCCGCCGGCCGAGCTCGGCCAGGCTGAGCCGGGCGTCGGCCTGCAACTCGGCCAGCAGGCGCCGGTTCACCGTATCGAGCGACCCGGCATCAGCCTCGGTGCGATTCTGCCTTCGATTCACAAGCGATCCGTCCCTGTGAGCTTCGATCCGCCCTTCCAGCATGCCATATAGCCCGGCAGTCTAGAGAGCGCGATGGCAGACGTGAAGCTCCCCCAGACCATATCCGCCGTGCGCGGCCGGGCACGGCTCGGCACGGCGGTCGCCACCGCCCCACCGCAGCTGTACTTCGTGGTCAGCGCCGTCTTCCACTACCTCGGCCCGGCCTTCGCCGTGCTGCTGTTCGCCCGGGTCGACGTCCTCGGCGTCGCCTGGCTGCGGATCGCCTCGGCCGCGGTCGTGCTGGCGCTGTGGCGGCGGCCATGGCGCGGCCTCGCCCGCCTCGACCGCGACGACCGCCGCACGCTGCTCGCGCTCGGCACGGTGCTGGCCGTGATGAACTGCTGCTTCTACCTCTCGATCGAGCGCCTGCCGCTCGCCACGGTGGCGGCCGTCGAGTTCCTGCCGGTCGTCGTCCTGGCCGCGCTCGGCGCCCGCACGCCACGCAACCTGCTCGCGCTGGCCACGGCCGTGCCGGGGGTGTACCTGCTCACCGACGTGCGGCTCGCCGGCGAGCCGCTCGGCGTCGCCTTCGCGTTCGCCAACGCGGTGCTGTTCGCCCTCTACATCGTGCTCGGCCACCGCGTCGCGCGTGGCGGCCAGGCGAGCGGGATCGACGGGCTCGCCGCCGCGATGCTGGTCGCCGTCGTGGTGGTGACGCCGATCGGCGGCTGGGCGGCCGCGCCGGCGCTGCTCGACCCGGTGGCGCTCGCCGCCGGGATCGGCGTCGGGATCGCCTCGTCGGTGATCCCGTACGTGACCGACCAGCTCGCCCTCGCCCGCCTCCCGCGCGCGACCTACGCCCTGCTGGTCTCCCTGCTGCCCGCGACCGCGACCGTCATCGGCATCGTGGTCCTCGCCCAGGTCCCCACCCTGGTCGAGATCGCCGGCGTCGCCTTGGTCGTCGCCGGCGTCGCCCTCCACCGCGAGCCGCCGTAGCCCTGATGGTCGCTCCCGCGGCACGAGCGGGTCGGACCGGATGACGCGCCGCGACCTGGTTACGGCCGGTCGGCCTCAACCCCAGAACAGGTTGAACCCGCCGAACACCTCCCGCGGGCGGTAGGCGGGAGCCGGGCCACGGCGCATCAGCGTGGTGGCACTGGTCACCTGGTAGCCGAGCACCTCCAGGGCACGGCGCCCAGCCGCGTTCGCCTCGGGCAGCACCACGGTTGCCCCGGTACCTGGTCGCTGCCAGGCGGCCTGTAGGGCCACGCCCGCCCATGGGTCGCGCGCGATCGTCGCGCCCGGCCCGCCGGTTGGCTTGTGCGCGTGGAAGCCGGCCACCCGACCGTCCGAGTCCTCGGCGACCAGGCAGCCGCTCCCCACACCACCCGCAGCAGCCGTCCCCGTTCCTCCCCGGTCACCGCCCGGTCCAGCGCGAGCACCGCCTCCAGGTCACTCGCCCTGCCCGCCCGCACCCCCACCGGCGGGTCAGGGGGTCCCAGACCGCCCAGCTCGCCGACCCGCTCCTGGGGCGGTTGCTCCTCCATGGTTGCGTCCAACCCACCCGGCCCGGCGGGCCGCGCCTCCTCTGGCGGGCCCGCCGCGGACAGACCCAGGCCGATGGCTTCGCCGGCCTGCATCCCGGGCAGCGGGTCGGCCATGGCCGCATCCCTGCCGCCCGCCTCGCCGGCCCCAACTCCCGCCGACGAGTCCGCCGCGACCGTGCGGGCCGTCTCGACCGGCCCCGCCCCGGCCGTGACGGCAAGGCGGAGCCAGCGCCCGTCGGCGGCGAAGCCGAGCCGCTCGTACACGGGCCGGCCCATCGCCGTGGCGTGCAGAGATGCCGTGCTGGCGCCGGCCTCGGCGATCCAGTGGGCCGCCGCCGCGGTGAGGGCACTCCCGAGCCCGCCGCCGCGCCGCTCAGGCAATACCGCCACCCCACCGATCCAGCCGTTCACGCCGAACACCACCGCGGCGCTCGCGCCCACGAGCTCGCCCCCGGCGTCGGCGACGAACGCCTCCCCGCCGAGCCGCCCTTGCACGAACGCCAGCTCCGGCGCCATCGACGGGCCACCGAGCTTCGCCCGGGCGAACACGCCCCTGAGCTCCTCGAAATCTGCGGGCCTCGCTGGCCGGATGGTGACGCCGTTCACGCCCTGGATGCTGCCACGCCCGTTCGCCTCAGGCACGGACGCGCGGGCTCCGTGCGACCTCGGTCCCGTGGACCGCTCGCCGCTAGCGGCGCTTCGTGCGCCGCAGCCCGTGCCCGTCGCGCCACAGCTCGATGACCAGATGGTCCGGAGGGTCGCCGACGCGGGTCAGCACCACCTCGCCGACGTCCACCCGGAACAGGTGGAACGACCCAGGCTGGAATTGCTCCTGGCCGGCCTGACCGGTGCCGTCGAGGAAGGCCCGGAAGCGGGCGAGATCGGTGACCTCCTCGGCCCGTCCGCTGAGCTTCGCGTCGCCCGCGAAGGCCGCGGGATCGTCCGGTGGGTCGACGGTCGCGCTGTGCAGCGCCATCCTGGGATCCCTGAGCAGGTCGAGCGCCTTGCGCGAGTCGGGCATCATGCCGAGCCAGAGATCGCCCTGGACGAAGCTCGCCTCGATCCCGCTGATGCGCGGGGAGCCGTCCCTCCGGAGGGTGGCGACGGTCTTGTGCCGGTGCGCGTCGAACAGCGCCCGCACCGCGCCGGCGAACTCCGGCGCGGACGTGGCCACCTCGTCCCAGCTCGCCATCGCAGCCGTCCTCCCACGGGATCGATCGAGCTCGGGGGCCACTCTCGCACGGGGGCGGGACACGCAGGGTTGACGGCCGCACGGCCGAGCGGCAGCCTGGTCGTGCCATGGTGCGCGTCCCGCTGGTCCGCAACCGTGCCCTCGACTACGGGCGCGTCGTCACCTGTGGCTGTCTCCCGGCCCGGCGGTCACCGCTGGCGTCCTGACGCCGAGCGCCGACCCGCAACGGGCCGTCCTCCGCATCTCCCCCCCCACGCCGGCGGCCCAGCCGGGCCGCGGGCCAGCGCACCGCAAGGAGCACCCCTTGTCGACCACCGACGCGCTGCTGCGCAACAACGCCGCTTACGTCGCCGGCTTCCAGGCCGGCGACCTGCCCATGCCGCCCGCCAAGCAGGTGGCCGTGCTCGCCTGCATGGACGCCCGCCTCAACCCCTACGGCGCGCTCGGCCTGCACGAGGGCGACGCGCACGTCATCCGCAACGCCGGCGGGGTCGTGACCGACGACGCGATCCGCTCCCTGGCCATCTCCCAGCGCCTGCTCGGCACCCGTGAGATCGTGCTGATCCACCACACCGACTGCGGCATGCTGACCTTCCACGACGACGACCTGAAGGCCGCCGTCGAGAAGGAGACCGGCCTGCGCCCGCCGTTCGCGCTGGAGGCCTTCGCCGACGTCGAGGAGGACGTCCGCCAGTCGATCAGGCGCATCCAGGCCAGCCCGTTCGTTCCTCACAAGGACGCCGTGCGCGGCTTCGTCTACGACGTCCGCACCGGCCAGCTCAACGAGGTCACCTGAGAGGAGCCGACAGCGCGGCCCGCCGTCGGGGAGGGCGAACCCGAGTCGTCGCGACGAGTAGGTCCGTGCGACGGGGCTTCCTCCACCTGAGGGCGGACGCGCCGGTGCCAGCCGCGGGCGGAGGTCGGCGAGTCCTCGACCACTCACCGCTCGGACGGTGATGGGGATTCGTGGTGGAATCCGTAGAATCCCACCCACCGGCTCCCAGCCGGACAGCTTCAGCGGCTACCATGCACCCCGAGGCGAGCACCGCCTCCGGGCTCCTCGGCGGTGCTCGTGGAGATGCCAGGCAGCGTCCAGGAGCCAGGACGGCGCCGAGAACCCCAGATCGGCCCTCGTAGCTCAGGTGGAAAGAGCGCCGGTTTCCTAAACCGGGAGCGCAGGTTCGAGTCCTGCCGGGGGCACCAGCACAGACACTCTCCCCCAGCCCAGCCATGGCAATGGTCCTGGCAATGAATTACATTGGTGTCATGGCCAGGCGACGCCCACGCGGGCACATCCAGCAGCGCGCCAACGGCACCTTCCGGGTGCACGTCTACGCGGGCGTCGACCCGATCACCAAGCGCCCGCGCTACCTGACCGAGACCCACGCGACCGCCGACGAGGCCGAGCGGGCACGCACCCGCCTGCTGGCCCGGCTGGACGAGCGGCGCGCTCCTGTCACCAACGCGACGGTGGGCTACCTGGTGGACCGCTGGCTCGAGGTGGCCGAGCTGGAGGTCAGCACCCGCGACGGCTACGAGGGCTACATCCGCACGCACATCCGCCCCGCCCTTGGAGACATGCCGCTGCGCAAGCTCACCGTCGACGTCCTCGACCGGTTCTACGCGCACCTGCGGGCCCGCGGTCGCCGCTGCCCGCGCTGCGTCCGGCGCGTCCACGCCGGACAGCCGCCGCTGCGGGCCGGCGAGCGGTACCGGCCACGCCCCGACGCGGCCGAGCTCGTGCACGCGCCCGACTGCGCCCGCGGCCTGCCGCTGGCCGCGTCCAGCGTGCGCCAGGTGCACTTCATTCTGCGGGCCGCGCTCAACGCCGCGGTGCGCTGGGGCTGGCTGCCGACCAACCCGGCGGAGCTGGCGCGCCCGCCACGGTTCGGCCACTACGACCCGCACCCGCCGAGCCCCGAGGACGTCGCCCGGCTGGTCAACGCCGCCTGGCAGCGCGATCCCGACTTCGGCGCGTTCCTGTGGCTGGCGATGACCACCGGGGCCAGGCGCGGCGAGCTGTGCGCGCTGCGGCTGTCGCACGTGCGGTTCGCCGAGCGGGACCTGCTGATCGAGCGCAGCCGCTACCAGCGCGGCCGGCTACGCGGCGAGAAGGACACCAAGACCCACCAGAGCCGCCGCATCGCGCTCGACGACGCCACCGCGGCCATCCTCAAGGAGCTGGCCGACCGCCACCGGGCCGAGGCGGCGGCGCTCGGTGCCGAGCTGGCCCGCGACGCCTACCTGTTCGCCAGCGACCCGCTGTGCCGCGAGCCCTGGCAGCCCGAGCAGGTCTCGCAGCGGTTCCACCGGCTGGCCAAGCGCGCCGGGGTGGCCACCACCCTGCACAGCTTCGGCCGGCACTACTCCGCCACCCGGCTGCTTGCCGCCGGCGTGGACCTGCGCACCGTCGCCGGACGCCTCGGCCACAGCGGCGGCGGCGCCACCACCCTGCGCGTGTACGCCGCCTGGGTCAACGCCAACGACCGGCGAGCCGCCGAGGTCTTGGGCGCTAGCTTCCCCCGTCCCGGCCCTGCCTCTCGTACTTGAGGCTTAGCCGCTCGGCAACGGTCACGAGTTGCCTGGCTGGCGTGGAGCTGGCATCGGGACGCCATGCGAGGTTGAGATCCACCGTCGCCACATCGGCAGCCAGCGGACGATGGACAGCGCCTTGTACCGGTGAGCGACGCGCGAGAGTGGCGGCGGCAAGCGTGAACCCGAGGCCGGCGGCTGCTGCCTCTCGGGTGCCCTCACGAGTTGGTTCCTCGGTGACGGTCGGACGGACACCGGCGCGAGCGAGCACGCCGACGTAGTGATCGTAGAGTGCTGGGCTGGCCTGCCGGGGGAACAGGACGAGCGGCAGACCTTCGAGCTGATCTGCCTGTACGGTGCGGACATCGGCCAGCGGTGATGTGGATGGCAGCACGACCATCAACCGCTCGCGGCTGAGGGTGACCGTAGCGAGCACCGGAGAGGCGACTGGCCCGAGCACCACGGCCAGGTCAAGGCTGCCATCGGCCAGCTCCTGAAGGAGAGAGCCGCCCAGCCCGCTCTTCAGGGTGACTCTGACCGAGGGTGCCTCAAGGCGGAAGCTCTCAAGCAGCGCTGACACCTGCGGCCAGGTTCTGAGGTAGTCAGGACAGCCGATTTGGAGTTGCTCCGTCACCCGCTATGCCTCCCTGGATGACTCCCCTTTCAGCGCCATGGTAGCCGTGACAAAGCTGCCGCGAAGCGAGGGGAGCGATGCGGTAGCCTGACAGATGGAGACTCCCGCTGCAGAAGGCAAAGATCCTGGTCATGGCCCAAGCTAGCCGCGCTGGCGGCGTTCCGCTCTATCAACGGATAGCCGCCGACTTGCGCGAATCGATCGCCGCTGGCGACCTACCGCCCGGCTCAACCTTGCCCTCAGAGAGCCAGCTAATGGAGCGCTACGGAACCACCAACAAGACGGTCCGAAAGGCGCTCGCACTACTGGGAGCTGAGGGTTTGACGGAAGCTCGACACGGCAGCGGTGTTTTTGTCCGTCGGCGACCGCTGGTTCGGCGAATTCCGGCCAACCGTTTCGAGCAGGCTCGACAAGCGGGCCGGTCTCTATTTGAAACCGAAGTCCTTGAACAGGGCCATGTCCCGACACGGACACTGATACGAGTCGGGCCTGAGGCAGCATCCCGCGAAATCGCCGAGCGCCTACGAGTGCAGACTGGCGTTCCCGTTATGGTTCGACGCCGGCTGATGCTGGTCGATGGCGAGCCCGTCAAGGTCACTGCCAGTTTCTTCCTGATGGACCTGGCCAGAGACACCCGTCTCCAAGAGCCGCAGATCATCGATGAAGGTATGCACATCTTCATGGAGCGGACGCTTGGACGCCAATACGGCCGCTACACCGAGGAATTGTCAGCGCGCATGCCTACTGCCGAAGAGGCAGCTCTACTGCGGCTGAGCCGGGGTACTCCCGTGCTCAGAATTCTTCACAGCGATTACGATCTCAACGGCGAGCCTCTTGAAGTCGTTGAGTCGATCTTCGCGGCCGACAAGCACGTCTTCGTGACGGAGTGGCCTGACTCGACCACCTAGCCAGTTGAGCTGGCGTTGACCCGTTGACGACCATGCCCTCAACTCCTAGACTTGTGGTACAGGAGTTGCCTCTGGAGCCCAAGGAGGTACGCGAGACCGTCAGGTGACCAAGGAGAAGGCCCCGGCGGAAGCCGGAGCGGTGTTGGCGCACCACTCCCCGCCGAGGCCTCGCGCATCGAAGTTGGGAGACTCCCGATGCAGCAACGCGATGGTAGCGCGCCGGCTATGCAGCCGGTAGCGCCTCACGGCGCCGACAGCCACGGCGCCAAGCCCCAAGCACTCTGCTACAGCGTCCCGGACGCCGCCCGGCTCTTGGGCGTGGACAGCATGACCCTCTACAGGGCCATCAACGCCGGCCAGTTCCCGGCCATCAAGATCCGCGGACGCATCACCGTCCCCTACCTGGTCATCGCTCGGCTCATCGATGCGGCCGTGACCAGCGGCGCCCTTGTGGACACCGCTGCGTGGACCGCCGCTCAGCCCAACCCTCTCCCTGTCCCTCCCCGGCCCGAGGGGGTGGCGTCGTGACGGCCCAGCTCATCCCGACCTTGGACCGGCGGGAGCACGACCCGACCAGCGGCTATCTCGCCTGGCTGGAGCGGCTTGACCAGCACGACCCCGAGCGGTTCTGGGACGCCTGGCACTACGGCCTGCTGGCGCTGGTGGCCCTCGGCGACAAGTGCGGCATCGACCTGCCCGTGCTGCGCGAGGCCGCCAAGGAGATCGCCGTCGACTGGATCAAGGTGCTCCCCTTCCTCGACGAGCCCGAGCGCGGCGCTTGGCTGGAGGTCATCGCCGCCGTGTTCGCCGCCCCGCGGGAGGCCGCGTCATGACCGCCGCAGCCGCCACCGCCGACCGGGACCAGCGCGACCTGTACCGCAGCCCCGGCCGCATCGCCAGGGTCGAGCCGCTGCACGACAGCGCCCTCGCCGGCTGCCTGGGCGGCTACCTGTTCCGGCTGTACTTCGAGGACGGCCGCTGGCTGGAGGTCATCGGCGCCTCGCCCGGCTGGCCGGACGACTGGCCGGAGGGGGTGTAGCCGGGGTGAGCACCCACGCCGCCGAGCAGGCCCGCGCCGAGCGGGAGGCGGCCGAGCTGCTGGCCGCCACCACGCGACGGGAGCCGACCGCCGAGGCCACCGCCGTCGAGGCCCGCTTCCGCGCCGCGATCCACCAGGCCCTCAACGCGCTGTGCGACGACTGGTGCCGCCACCCCGGCACCGTCGCGCGCATGCCCACCGACATCGCCGCGTTCGTCTGCGGCGCGCTGGAGCGCGACCTCCACCTGTACCAGGCCGCCAACCGCACGCACCGGCACGCGGCCGAGCCGCTGGCCGCTCGCCCCCTGCTCGCCCTGCCCGCCACCGCCGCGCGCACCACCGGCAAGGAGGCCGCCGCATGAGCACCACCCCGACCACGACCGCGCTGGCCGCCCGCGCCCGGCGGGAGGTCCGCAACCTGGCCCGCCGGCAACGCCGCCGGCTGGCCGGCAGCGACGAAGCCGACCTCGCCCCGACCGCCACCGAGGTCCGCAGCGCCGCGGCGCTGCTGGCCGACCTGTACCGCGCCGGCCGCGCGCACGGCATCGCCCCGGAGGAGTGGTGGATCACCGTCGACCTGGCCGAGCTGGCGATCGAGGCCATGGTCCACATCCGCCGCACCGCCACACCCCCGCCGTCCTGGGAGCGGGACGGGGACCGGCGCCCCACCCCAGGACGGGGACCGGCGCCCGGCGCCGTCCGCTGGGCGGCGGCCAGCGTGGGGACGGGCCCGGCGGTCCGGCTGGCGCTGATCGGCTGGGCCGCGTGGCTGACCCGCCACCACCGCGCCGCGATCCGCCGCAGCACCGCCGTCCGCCGGCTGACCCGCGCCCAACAGGCCGCCGCCGCCAAGCTCACCGCCGCGCTGGAGCGCCACCACGGCACCCTCGCCGAGGTCGCCAAGCTCCTGCAGCCGCCCGCCAAGCCCGACCAGCCCCCACCCGTGCCCTGGTCCAAGCCGACCAAGACCACCGCGGCGCGCGGCCAGGTGCCGAGCATCCCGCCGCCGCTGTTCGAGCCGCGCCCCGCCCTGGCGCGCGTCACCCGCTTCGTGGCCGCCCGACTGGAGCACGGTCGACGGTGAGCGCCCAACCGCTACAGCGCATCCGTGCCGCGCTGGAGGCCGCCGGCTGCCGGCGCTCGGGCGCGGCCGGGTGGACCTGCCCCGCCCACCAGGACCACAAAGCCTCGCTGAGCGTGCGGGAGGCCGGCAACGGCGCCGCGCTGATCTACTGCCACGCCGGCTGCGACACCCGCGCCGTGGTCGCCGCGCTCGGCCTGGCCATGGCCGACCTGCTCCCCAAGCGCGACCAGGCCGAGGCCGACCAGGACTGGACGCCAAGGGGCCCGGCGATCGAGCACTACCCCTACACCGACGAGGACGGGCGGGTGCTGTTCACGGTCTGCCGCACCGCCGACAAGCAGTTCCCCGCCTGGCGCCCGGATGCGACCTCGGCCACCGGGAAGCGCTGGAAGCTCACCGACTCGTCCGGGCGCTGGCTGGTCCGCCGGGTGCTGTACCGGCTACCCGCCGTCCTCGAGGCCGCCCGCACGGGCGCGAGGGTGTACGTGGTCGAGGGCGAGAAGGACGTCAAGGCGCTTGAGCGCGCCGGGGTGGTGGCCACCACCAACCTCGGCGGCGCCTCAGGCGCGTGGCTGGACGCCTACAGCGAGGCCCTGGCCGGCGCCAGCGTGGTGGTGGTCGCCGACCGCGACGGCCCCAACCCCAAGAACCCGAAGAACAGCTACCGGGGGCAGCGGCGCGCCCGCCACGTCGCCCGCAAGCTCGCCCGGCACACCGACAACCTGCGCCTGGTCATGGCCGCTCAGGGCAAGGACGCCGCCGACCACCTCACCGCCGGCCTGAGCGTGGACGACTTCCTGACCCTGCCCGACCGCGACGGCGACACCGCCGACACCGGCCACGCGCCCGGCCCTGCCGCCGCACGAGGCCAGGACGGCGCCCAGGAGGCCCGTAGCAGCGCGGCCGGCACTCTCACCCCACAGGACCCGGCCGACGCGGCGACGACGCCTGGCGGCGGCAAGCCGGAGTCCATCGCCACGGAGCTGGTCGCCCTCGCCGCCGCGCGCTACGAGCTCGGGACAAGCAGCCTCGGCGAGCCGTTCGCGGTCGCCCGCCCCGAGCACGGCCCCTACGTGGCGCGGATGCTCAGGGGCGGCCAGGCCAGCCTGCGGGCGGAGTTGGCCGCGGTCTACGCCGACCTGCACCAGCGCGCCCCGTCCTCCAGCGCCCTGGCCGACGCGATGCAGGTCCTCGAAGGCCGCGCGATGCGCGCCACCCCGGCCGCGCTGGCGCTGAGGGTGGCCCGCCACGGTGACGGCCTGGTTCTCGACCTCGGCGACCCGTCCGGCCGCGTCGTCGTCCTCGGCCCTGGCGGCTGGGAGCTGGCTGAGCGGTCCCCGGTGCTGTTCCGCCGCACCAAGCTCACCAGCGCCCTCCCGACCCCGGAGCGGGGCGGCGACCTCGGCGAGCTGCGAGGACTGGTGAACCTCAGCCCCGCTTCGTGGCCGCTGGCGCTGGCCTGGCTGGTCGCCAGCCTGATCCCCGAGCTGCCCCACCCGATCCCGCTCCTGACCGGGGAGCAGGGCGCGGGGAAGTCCACCACCGCGCGGATCTTGACGCGGCTGGTCGACCCCTCCCCGGCGCAGCTCCGCACCGCCCCCAAGGACCTCGAACAGTGGGCCGTCGCCGCCGCCGGCTCCTGGATGGTGGTCCTGGACAACCTCTCCGGGGTGGCGCCGTGGCTGTCCGACGCCCTGTGCCGCGCCGTCACCGGGGACGGCATGGTCCGCCGCGCCCTGTACGAGAACAACGACCTGGCCGTCCTCGCCTTCCGCCGGGTGGTCGTGCTGACCGCGATCGACGCGGGCGCGTTGCGCGGGGACCTGGCCGACCGGCTGGTGCTGTTCGACCTCGACCGTCCGCCCAAGCGCCGCACGGATGCCGACCTGGAAGCGGGGTTCCTGGCCGCCTGGCCGCGGCTAGTGGGCGCCCTGCTCGACCTGGCCTGCGACACCCTCGCCGTCCTGCCAGGAATCAGGCTAGAGGACCCGCCGAGGATGGCCGACTTCGCCGCCGTAGTCGCCGCCGTCGACCAGCTCCTGCAGACCGACGCGCTGGCCACCTACCGGGAGCTGTCCGCGCGGCTGGCCTACGACATTGGCGAGGGAGACCCGGTGATCCGCGCCATCACCGCGCTCCTGGCCGAGATGCCCGCCTGGCAGGGCACCGCCGAGCAACTGCTCGGCAAGCTCACCGCCGCCCTGCCCGAGGGCGCCCGGCTGCCGAAGGACTGGCCCACCACGCCGCGCGGCATGGCCGGCGCGCTGGTCCGCGCCGCCCCCACGCTGCGTACCCTCGGCTACGGCGTCGAGAAGCTGGAGCGCGGCCACGGCGGCCGGCGCGGCTGGTGGCTGGCCGCCGTGGGCACCGACCAGGCGCCGCCGGCTGATCCCACGTTGCTCGGCGACCCCCCGAGCAGAGTTGACCCGATCCAACCGTCACCACCGTCACCACCGTCACCAAACCGCGGCTGACCTGCACCGATGCGGGTGACGGTTCGGGTGACGGTTGCGATCGACCGTCACCCAACCGTCACCACCTGCCCTCGGCGGTAACCGTCACCACCGTCACCCCAACCGTCACCACCCGCGCACCACGGCTGAGCTGCGAGGATGGTGCTGCGGGTGACGGTGGTGACGGTGGTGACGGTCATTTCCCCTCACCTCTGTTCCGGGGGTGCGCGCCCTGGCTCGCGCGGCAGGGCGCCGCCGCCGCACGGCACGCTGCCACGCATCGTGGTCGCCCAGGTGGTCTAGCAACCTCCCGCGGCCTAGCGGCCGACCCTGCTAGGTCTAGCAGCTCCGCTAGCGGCCAATCCCGACCCTGGCCAGGCGCCTAGAACCTAGCAACCCCCCAACAGCCGCACCCTCGAAATCCGGCCCGCAGGCACCTTCAAGCCCCCAGGCGCCCGCCTGCTAGGCGCCCTACCTGCAATTGGCAACCACTCTAAGTGGTCAACTCTCGGGAACCTCGGCCACCCGATCGGCGTCGAGGTGGTGGCCGACGAGCTGGGACCGAGCCTCAGGGGGGCGCCGGCGACGACGACCAGGGCGACGCGCAACCCGAGCAGCTAGCCAGCATCGATCGACGGACGCGGGACGGTGGCCAGTCCTCCAGCTTGAACAACACGACGGGACGACGAGTGCCACTCGTCGTCCCGTCGCTGGCCCCCCCGGGTACGCCGCTCAGGTCGTGGTGGTGGTCGCCGGGATCGTCGTGGTGGTAGTGGTCGAGGTGGTGGTCGAGGTGGTGGTCGAGGTGGTGGTCGAGGTGGTCGTCGAGGTAGTGGTCGGGGCGGTCCGCGGGTAGACGTCGACCGCGATCGTCACGTCCTTGTTGCTGTAGTAGCGGAACTCGGCGATGCCGGTCACGACGTTGGCGTGCCAGCCGATCACCCGCACGCGGATGGTGTCCTCGTCGACGAAGCCGGCGAAGTTGGCGGTGGCGAAGCTGGGGTCCTCGCCGCCGAGGTTGGTGGCGCCGCTGGCGACCTTGATGACGACGTCGGCGGGGTTGACGGGGGCTTGGAGGTCGACGCTGGCGAAGCCGCCGAAGTTGGTGTGGGTGGCGGCGTAGAAGTGCTGGCTGGTCGGGGTGGCCGGAACCGGGGCGAGCGCGCGGGCGAGGGACGGGCGCAGCGCGGCGACGGCGACGACGGCGACCAGGACCAGGGCGAGCACGGCGGCTACGGCGATAGTGCGGCGGGGGATCGTGTGGGCCATGGGCGCGGCCTTTCTGCCGGTTGGTCCTGCTTACCTGAAGAGCGAACCGACGCGGTGGCGCGTTACCGACCAACCCGGGACCGCGCGACGCCGCTGCTGCGGCTGCCGGGACGCGTGTGCTTCACAGGTGCGGCAGCCGAGGCCTGGGTGCGGTGGCAATCGCGCCGGCGTCCCGCTCCGTCAAGGCAGGCCCGTCGAGCTGTGAAGACTTTCTCTACACCCTCAAG
>WNGE01001280.1_pt1 | contig 65600 bp, 65 predicted proteins | sample 5400651 | NCBI WGS metagenome assembly WNGE01 (sample SAMN13153370, study PRJNA577476) | soil metagenome | isolation source: 60 cm soil or saprolite under grassland replicate 2 | place: USA:California | collected 2016-06-15 | reverse complement strand
AAGTTGGCGACGACCCGAGCCTGCGGCGCGCCCTCACCCTGCTCGACACGCAGAAGCGCCGCTACCCGCAGGCACGGACGACGCGGGATGCGGCCACGCTGCGGGTGCGGATTCTGACCGCGCTGGCACGGGGCGGCGATCAGACCGCGGCGCAGGAGCTCTCGCAGGCCGCCCAGCCCGCCGTACCCCCGTCAGTCGGCCGCGATGACGGCCGCAACCGGCCGGCCGGCTGTCCCAACGCAGACGATGACGACGACATGCGCATCGCGGCGTTGAACGGCCTGATGCAGATGGACGCGGCCAACGCCGTGCCGATCCTGAAGCGCGTGCTCGCCAAGCGCGACCCCTGCTCGGCGGGACTGCGCCGCAAGGCGGTGTTCATTCTGTCGCAGAAGCACGGCGAAGACGTCGAGAACATCCTGCTCGATGTGGCGCGCAACGACCCGGACCGGGAAGTGCGCTCGCAGGCGGTGTTCTGGCTGTCGCAAGTACCGAGCGACCGCGCCGTAAACATGCTGGACTCGATCCTGCGCACGTCCACCGACGAGGAGATCCAAAAGAAGGCGGTGTTCGCACTGTCCCAGCAGCAGAACCCGCGAGCGGGAGAGATCCTGCGTGCCTACGTCGAGCGGCCGGGGGTGTCCACCGAGGTGCGGGCCGACATCATCTTCCAGCTGGGCCAGCGCCGCGGGACGGAGAACGCCGCGTTTCTGCGCGGCCTGTACGCCCGGCTCACCGACGAGGACTTGAAGGCGAAGGTGATCTTTTCCCTGTCGCAGCAGGGCGGGGACGAGAACGCCCGCTGGCTCATGGACATCGCGCTCAACGAGCGCGAGCCGATCGAGATGCGCAAGAAGGCGCTGTTCTGGGTCGGCCAGAGCGGCAACACCTCGGCCGCGTCGATCACCGCGCTGGTCGGGCTGTACGACCGCATGCAGAACACCGAGATGAAGGAGACGCTCATCTTCGTCTATTCGCAGCGGAGCGAGCCCGAGGCGCTCGACAAGCTCATCGACATCGTGCGCCACGAGCAGAACAAGGAGCTCCGCAAGAAGGCGCTGTTCTGGGTCGGCCAGTCGCACGACCCGCGCGCCGCGCGGCTGCTCGAGGAGCTCATCAATCAATGATCCGGCGCACGCTGCTGACCGGCCTCCTGTGCGCGGCTGCGGCCACCGCCGCCGCGCAGGATCTCGCCCGGCAAATCGCCCGCGCCCCCGACGGCGAAGTGCGCGTCTCGTTCGCCGCCCGGCCCGGCGTCTACGGCAACGGTCGCAACGTCATCGCGTGGGACTGCGGCTCCGGCCGCTGCCGCAACGTGCAGGGGAACTATGACGATCGCGACGACTGGCACTCGTCCTGCGACAGCGGCCCGGTCCGCGTCGTGCTGGCGGTGCGCGGTGGGACGGTGACCCGCGCCAAGGTGTACGTCGGCGGCCACTGGACCGCGGCGGGAGCCGGCGTGACCGACCTCGGCACGGTGTCGGCCCCGGCCGCGGCGGCGTACTTCCTCGATCTCGCGCGCACCGCCCCGGGCGACGCGGGCAGCTCGGCGGTGTTCGCCGCCACCCTCGCCGACAGCGTCACCGTGTGGCCCGACCTGCTGCGTCTGGCGCGTTCGCCACAGGTCGTCGAACACACGCGACGGACGGCGGTGTTCTGGCTCGGCCAGGCGGCGGAGGAAGCGGCGACGCGCGGCCTCGCCGAGCTCGTCGACGACGACAACGGCGACCGGGAGGTTCGGCAAGCAGCCGTGTTCGCCCTGTCGCAGCGGCCGCGGGACGAAGGCGTCCCGATCCTGATCCACGTCGTGCGCACCAACCGCGACCCCGAGATGCGCCGCAAGGCCCTGTTCTGGCTCGGCCAATCCGGGGATCCTCGGGCCCTGGCCCTCTTCGAGGAGCTGCTAACGAAATAAGAGACGTCAGTGGGGTGTGGGATGTGGGGTGTGGGCCCCACATCCCACATCCCCACATCCCACGCCTGTTTATCTTTTCCCCATGTCCTTCTGGACCCTGCGCCGCAAGTTCGCGGCCCTGGGCGTGCTCGTGCTGTTGCTCGTGTTGGGCTGGGGAGTGGTCGTGGTGGCGGTGGCAGTCAGCGGCGCCCGCGAGCAGGCCGCGACCGCCGACGCGATCGCGGTACTCGGCGCGGCGCAGTACAACGGCCGGCCCTCCCCTGTCTTCCGGGCCCGGCTGGACCACGCCGCCACGCTCTACCTCCGCGGCTACGCCCCCGTGGTGCTCGTCACCGGCGGGGTCGGCGCCCGCGACTCGCTGAGCGAAGCCGAGGTCGGCCGCAGCTACGTGCGCAACCTGGGCGTGCCGGCCGAAGCCGTCATCGCCCTGCCCGTCGCCTCCAGCAGTTACGCCTCGCTCGACCGCGTCGCCGACTGGTTCGCGGGGAAGGCGAGTCGCCGCGTCATCCTCGTCAGCGACGGGTTTCACATGCTGCGGCTCCGGATCGTGGCCGCGCGCAAGGGCCTCATCCCGTTCACCTCGCCCGCCCCGGGTTCTCCGATCCGCGCCAGCCCGCGCCGCAACGCCGGCTACCTCCTGGCCGAGGGGATCAAGGTCCCCCTCGCCTGGCTGTTCCAACACTGACCGAGGCTCTATGCGCGTCTATAGCGGCCGCGTGATCACGCTCGACGTGGACACGGTCACCTTTCCCGACGGCTCGACCGGGGAGCTCGAGATCATCCGCCATCCGGGCGCGGCCGCCGTCGTGCCGGTGCTGTCCGATCCCGCGGGGCCGGACCCCACGATCCTGATGCTGCGCCAGTACCGCTACGCGACCGGCGGGACGCTGTGGGAAGTGCCGGCGGGCACGCTCGCCGCCGGCGAGGAGCCGGCGGCGTGCGCGCGGCGCGAGCTGGAGGAGGAGGCCGGCGTGCGGGCGGGGCGCCTCGAGCCGCTCACCACCATCTGGACCACGCCCGGTTTCACCACCGAGACGATCCATCTGTTCTGGGCGGCGGACCTGACGGCGACGCGCGCCGCGCCGGAGCGCGACGAGTTCATCGAGGTGGTGCCGCGCCCCCTCTCGGAGGTACTGAACGGCATTCGACGTGGGGAAATCCGCGACGCCAAGTCGGTGGTGGCCCTGCTGTATCTGGCGGGGTTTGTGCTCGACGGGGGGAACAGCCGTGAGCATGTGTGACGTTTCTCATCTGAGCGTCATCTAATAGCAATGAAAGTGGTCTAGCGGGCCGCGGAGACGTTCTGTACCATAGGGTGTCCCCCCCGGGGGACAGCGGTGGCGTCGCTGCGACACGACGGTCCGAGGAAACGTCGGCGGCGCAACGCGTTGCAAAAGGCGATGCAGCGGTATGGTTCATGCCAAAACTTTTCCGGTAGAGGGAGGAAGCGCCTAGCCGTCGGACTTTCTGTACGAACCCGGAGTGCTCTAATGAGAGCAGTACTCAAGCTCACCACGAAGACCGGCGTACGGGCGGTGGAGCGGCAGACGCTCCACGAGCTGGCCGACGCCCAGGTGGTGCAGCGACATCTCGGCGGCGACCCCCAGGCGTTCGGGGCGCTGGTGGACCGCTATCAGAGCCGCCTCCTCAACTTCGTGAACCGGACGATCGGCGACCGCGAGCGCGCCGAGGATCTCGTGCAGGAGGTCTTCATCCGGGTGTTCCGGCACCTGCACCGCTTCGACCAGACGAAGAAGTTCTCGACGTGGATTTACACGATCGCGTCGAACCTCGCGAAGAACGAGCTGCGCAACCGCAGCCGGAACCCGCTGGTGCTGTTCCAGACGATCAAGAAGAACTGGGAGAGCGACCACCGGCCGCTGCAGTTCGAGGATACGAGCGCCCGGCCCGACGACTTGTACCGCAAGCGGTTCCTCAAGGATGCCGTCGAGCAGTGCGTGTCCCACCTCCCGGAGCATCACCGGGTCGTCTTCGTGCTGCGCGAGCTCGAGGGGAAGAGCTACCAGGAGATCGCCGAAATCACGGGCTGCAATCTGGGCACCGTCAAAAGCCGCTTGAACCGCGCCCGGAACAGCTTCGCCCAGCTGATCGAACCGATGGTCGAATAGCCCCACACCCACACCCCACACCTCAAGACGTGGGGAGTGGGATGTGGGGTGTAGGGGTTTCGGAACCCTTCCGCCGTACCGGTGGTATATACCCGCGTCCTATGAACTGTCTCGAGTTGCGCGAACGCTATACCGACTTCCGCGACGGGCTCGTTTCGACCCCGCGGGAGCGGCGGCGTTTCGATCGTCATCTGGCGCAGTGCGTCACGTGCCGCGAGTGGGAGGCAGCACTCCACCGCGGCGTCCGGGCGCTGCAGGCGGCCCACATCGAGCCGAGCCCAGAGTTCCGAGGCCGGCTCGAGGCGCGGCTCGCCGTGGAGCGGCGACGCGTGGCCGAGCCGCGCATCGGCGCGCGCGCGGGGGGGGGACTCGCGGCGGCCCTGTTCATCGCCGCCGCGCTGGCGTTGATCGCCGTCGAGGGGGTGCGCCCGCGCGCGCAGCCGGTCGCATCGCTGCCGCCCGTGCCATTTCCGAAGCCGGTGGCGCATGCCGGCGTCCCCAACGTCACGTTCCAGGATCCCCGGGCCAGCGTCGTCGCGGGGAACCCCAATCCGTACGGCACCGCGCTGGTCCAGCCCGCGAGCCGCGTCGAGCCGGTTACCGCGGGCCGCTGAGCCCGCCCCCCGCCCCCCCGCCTCGGCCCTGTCATCCCCCGCCGCCCGGCGGTAGTTTCCGCCAAGTATGGCGGCCCTCACCTTCGACACGCTCCTCAAGGGCCTGAAGCCGGGGGGGAGGGCCGCACCCAACCCGGTGTACTATCTCCATGGCGAGGAAGACGTGCTGAAGGAGGAGGCCGTGCGGGCGCTGCTCGAGCGCGCCGTGGATCCAGCGGCCCGCGATTTCAACGTCGATACCCGTGTCGCGGCCGATCTCGACCCGGAGGCGCTGCGGGCGCTCGTGGACACCCCGCCCATGCTCGCCGAGCGCCGGGCGGTCGTGTTGCGCGGTATCGAACAGCTCAGGAAGAAGGGCAAGACCCGCGACGAGTTGCTGCGCTACCTCGACAATCCCAACCCCAGCACCGTGCTGATCCTCATCCAGGGTGAAGGCGACGCCGACGCCGATCTCGCGGCGCGGGCCACGGCCGTGCAGGTGGATCGCTTGAGCCCCGACCGGGTCGGCCGCTGGGCGACGCACCGCGCGGGACGGGTGGGCCTGGCGATCGCGCCCGAGGCGGTGGAGCTGCTGGTCGCGGCCGTGGGCAACGACCTCGGGGAGCTCGCCCAGGAGCTCGAGAAGCTCGCGGCGCTCGCGCACGGGCGGACCGCCACGCGTGAGGACGTGACCGCGGCGGTGGGCGTCCGTCAGGGCGCGACCGTCTTCGACCTCGTGGACGCGACGCTGGAGCGTCGCGCCCCCGACGCCGCCCGGCTCGCCGGTCTGGTACTCGAGCAGGCGGGCGTGACGGGAGTGCGGGTCGTCACGGCGCTGGGGACGGCGCTGCTCGCGACCGCCCTCGCCCGCGCCGAGCTGGACCGCGGCACTCCCCACGCACGCCTCGAAGACGTGGTGTTCCGCCATCTCCAGGCCGCCCGGCCCTACGGGCTCCGCAACTGGCGCGAGGAGGCCGCGCGCTTCGCCCGCTGGGCGAACGGCTGGACGCACGCTGAGCTGGCGCGCGCCATCCGCCGCACGCTCGCGGCGGACCAGGCCCTGAAGGGCACGGGGACGTCGGACGAGCGGGGAATCATCCTGCAGCTGGTGATCGAGTGCGCGCTGCGCGCTCGGGAGGCTGCATGAGGGCGGTCGGACTGGTGGTCGCCTTCCTGTCAGTCTGTCCGACCGTCCGACTGTCCAGCCAAGGCGGCGATCCCCGTCTCCAGGCCGCCGTGCAGCTCGCGCAGGCGGGTCGGACCGACTCCGCGCGCGCGGTGGTGCGTCGCCTGCTCACGAGCCTTTCCCCTCAGGATTCCGCCTACCCGCAGGCGCTATACACGCAGGGCATCCTCGCGCCCGACGCCGCTACGGCCGCGACGAGTCTGCAGCGCGTGGTAGTCGAGTACGGGTGGTCGCCGTGGGCGGACGACGCGTTGCTGCGGCTGACGCAGTTGTATTGGGCCCAGGGGGACATCGCCGCCACGGTGCAGGCGGCCGAGCGACTGCGCCGCGACTACCCGGACTCGCCGGCCAAGGCAAAAGCCGACTTCGTGGGCGCGCGTGCCTACTTCGACCTGAAGGACGAGGCGCACGGGTGCCAGCTGATTCAGGAGGCGCTGGCGGGCGCCGGGGACGACGTCGAATTCCGGAACCAGGTGAGCTTCTACGCCACCCGCTGCGCGACGCCCCCCGTCGTCACCGGCACGCCGGCGGCGGACTCGACGGCGGCGGCACCCGCGACGCCGATCTTCGCCGTCCAAGTCCTCGCCGTGAAGAGCGCGACGCAGGTGGACGACATGCTGACGCGACTCAAGGTGATGGGGTTCGACGCGCGCGTGGTGCGGGACACGAGCGGATTCTTCAAGGTGCGCGTGGGACGCTACGCGACGCGTGAAGAGGCGCAGCGCACCCTGCAGCGGCTCAAGACACGGGTCGGGGGACAGCCGTTCATCGTGGAGGAGCCGTGACGCCCCCGCCGCCGTCCCGGGTCGCGGAGTCCGACGCGCCCGACACGCCGCTGATGCAGCAGTACCGCGAGATCAAGGCGCGGTATCCGCAGACCATTCTGTTCTTCCGGATGGGCGACTTCTACGAAATGTTCGAGGACGACGCCAAGCTCGCCGCGCGCGAGCTGGGCCTGACGCTCACCTCGCGCAACAACGGCGGGGCCGCCGAGGTCCCGCTCGCCGGGGTGCCCGTCAAGGCGGCCACCGAGTACCTGCGCCGTCTCGTCGCCAAGGGCCACCGCGTCGCGATCTGCGAGCAGGTGGAAGACCCGAAGCTCGCCAAGGGACTCGTGCGCCGGGCGGTGGTCGAGACCGTCACGCCGGGCTCCGTGCTCGCCGAGGATTGGCTGGCGCGCGAACGAAACAACTTCCTCGTCGCCTGCGCCCCCCGGGGCGAGAATACCGGCGTCGCCGCGCTCGACGTGACCACCGGCGAGTTCATCTGGGAGAGCGTCCTCCCCGCCGACCTTCCCCTCGCGCTCGCGCGTTTCGAGCCGCCCGAGATCGTCGTGCCGGCCGGCAGCCGGCCCCCGCTCGCCCCGGACGCCGTCACGGTTACCGAGCGCGAGGCGTGGGAGTTCGACCCCGAGCTCGCCCGGGAGGACCTGATCCGCGCCTACGGGCTCGCCTCGCTCGACGGGCTCGGCGTCGAGGCCGGGGATGGCGCCGCCCTGGGCGCCGCCGGGGCGCTACTGCGGTACGCCCGGGAGCTCAAGCCGGGCGGCCTGCCGCACCTCGCGCGCCCGCGGCTCGTCCGCCGCGGCGACGTGTTGCCGCTCGACGAGATGACGCGCCGGAACCTGGAGCTCGTCGAGCCGTTGCGCCCCGGGGCGGCCGGGACCACGCTGCTCGAGGTGCTGGACCGGACCCGGACGCCGATGGGGGCGCGCCTGCTGCGGCGCTGGCTGCTCGCCCCGCTCGTGGACCCGGCGCCGATCGGCGCGCGGCTCGACGCCGTCGACGTGCTCGCGCAGGACGCGCGCGGGCGCGATCGGCTGCGCGAGGCGCTGGACGGCGTCCGCGACCTCGAGCGCCTCGCGGGCCGCGCCGCCCTGGGGCGCGCGACGCCCCGGGAGCTGGGCGCCCTGCGCGATTCGATTCAGCGCCTCCCCGACGGCCACGCGGCCCTCGACGGCCTGGAGCGGCGTGAGCGCTCGGCGCTCCTCGAGACGGCGGCCGGGTTCGACCTGCTCGCCGATCTGGGGGAGGAGCTGGCCCGCGCGCTCGTGGACCGCCCCCCCCCGCAGCTCGGGGACGGCGACGCGATCCGGCCCGGCCACGATCGCGCGCTCGACGAGCTGCGCGACGCGCGCGACGGCGGCAAGGCGTACATCGCCGGGCTGCAGACGCGCGAGCGCCAGCGCACCGGGATCACCTCGCTCAAGGTCGGCTTCAACAAGGTGTTCGGGTACTACATCGAAGTGACGCGGCCCAACCTGGAACAAGTGCCGGCCGACTACGAGCGGCGCCAGACGCTCACGGGCGCCGAGCGGTTCGTGACGCCGGAGCTGAAGGAGTACGAGGCCCGCGTGCTCGGCGCCGAGGAGCGCATCGGCACGCGCGAGGCCGAGCTCGTGGACGCCGTGCGCCGCCGGGTGGCGGACGCCATCGGGCGCGTCCAGCACACCGCTCAGCGGATCGCGGAGCTCGACGTCTGGGCCGCGCTCGCCGACCTCGCCCACCGCGAGGGCTGGGTGCGGCCGGAGGTCAGCGACGGCTTCGCCATCCGGCTCGAAGGCAGCCGCCACCCGGTGGTCGAGCGGATGATGCCGCGTGAAGCGTTCATCCCCAACGACGTCACGCTCGATGAGGCGGGCCACGTCATCGTGCTCACCGGCCCCAACATGGCGGGGAAATCCACGTTGCTGCGGCAGGTGGGGCTGTGCGTGCTCCTGGCGCAGATGGGTTCGTTCGTCCCGGCCCGGCGGGCGCTCGTGGGGGTCGTGGACCGGCTGTTCACGCGGGTCGGCGCCTCGGACAACCTGGCGCGCGGCCAGTCCACTTTCATGGTGGAGATGAGCGAGACCAGCGCGATCCTCCACGGCGCGAGCGCGCGCAGCCTCGTCCTCCTCGACGAGATCGGCCGCGGCACCTCGACCTACGACGGCGTGGCCATCGCCTGGGCCGTCACCGAATTCCTCCACAACCGCATCGGCTGCAAGACGGTGTTCGCCACGCACTATCACGAGCTCACCCAGCTCACCGAGGAGCTGGCGCACGCCCGCAACTTCAACGTCGCGGTGCGCGAGGTCGGCGACGAGGTGGTCTTCCTCCACCGCCTGGAGCCGGGCGGCGCGGACCGCTCCTACGGCATCCACGTCGGCCGGCTCGCGGGCCTGCCCGCCGACGTGGTGAGTCGCGCCTGGCAGGTGCTGAAGCTGCTCGAAGCGGGACACCACGTCGCCGACGGCCGGCTTCCCGCGCCACCGGACGCGGCCCAGCTCGCCCTGTTCGGCGCGCCGCACGCCGCGCCCCCGGCGCACCCGCTCCTGACGGAGCTGGGCGAGCTGGACGTGAACGCGCTGTCGCCGCTCGAGGCGCTGAACCGCCTCGCGGCCTGGAAGAAGCGGCTGGAGGACCGGCCGTGAGGCCGTGGGCGTTGGGGCTGCTCGGCGCCGCGGCCGTGTGGGCCTGCGGCAAGCCGGCACCGCCCCGGGACGCCGGGGCCGGCGACGCCCCCTCGCCGTCCGAGGAGCCGCCGGTGGCCCTGAACCCGGCGCCGCCGATCCAGTACCCGCCGCGGCTCTACGACCAGCGGGTCGAAGGCGAAGTGGTGCTGCGGCTGTTTATCGATTCCACGGGGCGACTCGTTCCTGAATCCACGAAGGTCGCCGAATCGAGCGGCTATTCGGGGCTGGACTCGGCGGCGGTGGCGGGGGCGCCGCGACTGCGCTACGCACCCGCGAAGCGGCACGGCATCGCCGTTTCCACGCTGTTCCTCCAGCCGATCCAGTTCCGGCATTCGCAGGCGTCCCAGCCTGGGGCCGCCCCCGCCCCCGCGGCGCCCGCCGCGATCGTTCCCGAGCCGATGCCCATCACGCGTCCGCCCGTGCGCCGGGACACGACGACGCGCCGCGACACCACGCCGCGCCGAGACACCACGGCGCGTCGGGATACGACGAAGCGCCGAGACACCACGCCTCCACCTCCCAAGCCGGTGACCGACACCGGTGGCCGCGGCGCTTCTGCCCCCCCACGCTAAGCCGTACGCCACCGTCCTCGAGACGATCGGCTGGACGCCGCTCATCCGGCTGAACCGGGTGTCGGTGGGCCTCAAGACGCCGATCTGGGCCAAGGCGGAGTTCTTCAACCCCGGCGGCTCGGTCAAGGACCGCATCGGCGTGGCGATGATCGAAGCGGCCGAGCGGGAAGGGCGGCTCAAGCCCGGCGGCCTCATCGTCGAGGCGACGAGCGGTAATACCGGCGTGGGCCTCGCCATCGCCGCGGCGGTGAAGGGCTACCGCTGCGTGTTCACGATGCCCGACAAGATGTCGCAGGAGAAAGCGCGGCTGCTGCGCGCACTCGGCGCCGAGGTGATCATCACCCCCAGCGCCGTCGCGCCCGACCACCCCGACAACTACATCATGAAAGGCCGCGCCATCGCCGCGGCCCACGCCAACGCCATCTTCGCCGACCAGCACTACAACCCCGTGAACCCGGAGGCGCACTACCGCACCACGGGCCCCGAGATCTGGGAGCAGACGGAGGGCCGCGTCACGCACTTCGTGTGCGCGCCCGGCACCGGCGGGACGGTCAGCGGCGCCGGCCGATTCCTGAAGGAGAAGAACCCCGCCGTCCGGGTGATCGCGGGTGATCCCGCGGGCTCGATCTACGCGGAGTACGCCCGCACGCACCGCAAGAGCGAGGGCGCGCCGTACAAGGTCGAGGGGATCGGGGGGGACAAGATCCCGACGTCGCTGCATTTCGACGTGGTGGACGAGTGGATCACCGTCACTGACAAGGATGCGATGCTGATGGCGCGCCGCCTGGCGCGGGAGGAGGGACTGTTCGTGGGCGGCTCGACGGGCGTGAACGTGGTGGCCGCGCTCGAGGTCGCCCGGCGGGTCAACGACCCGCGCGCCCTCATCGTGACCGTGCTGTGCGACACCGGGGAGCGCTACCTGTCCAAGGTCTTCAATGACGAGTGGCTGCGGGAGAATCAAATCATCGACGCCGAGCGCGCCACCGTGGCGCAGCTGCTCAGCGCCAAGGCCAACGGCAGCGGTGCGCCGCCCCTGGTCTCCGTGGGGCCGCAGGCCACGGTGCGCCAGGCGCTGAACCTCATGAGCACCTACAACGTCTCCCAGCTGCCGGTCCTCGACGGCGACAGCGACGTCGGCGCCGTCGCCGAGCAGAGCCTCATGGCGCGGGCGCTGAGCGACCCGGCGGCCCTCGATCGCCCGGTGCGCGAGGTGATGGACGCGCCCTTCCCCGTCGTCGACGAGCACTGGCCGGTGGAGCGGCTCACCGCGCTCCTGAAGCGAGAGACGCCCGCCGTCCTGGTGCGGCTCGACGGCCGGATCGCGGGGATCGTGACGCGCTACGACCTGCTGCACCAGCTCGCGGGCATCCGCTGATGAAGATCACCGTGCTCGCGGGCGGGGCGACGGCCGAGCGGACGGTGTCGTTCGCGAGCGCCGCGCAGGTCGTCGCCGCGTTGCGCGAGCGGCAGCATGAAGTCCGCGTCGTCGATACGACCGGCGGCCTGCTCACCGCCGAGGACGAGCGGCGGTTGCTCACCGGCGACGTGGGCCGCGCCCTGCCGGACCTCGCGGACCTCGACGAGCGCGAGCGGCGCTTCCTGTCGGAGCGGATCGCGACCCTCCCCGCCGTGACCGGAGCCGAGGTGCTGTTCCCCTGCCTTCACGGCGGGCGCGGCGAGGGCGGCACGCTCCAGGCTGTGCTCGACGTGATCGGCGTCCCCTACACGGGAAGCGGCGCGCTCGCGAGCGCGTTGGCGATGGACAAGGACCTCTCCAAGCGTCTGTTCCGCGCCGCGGGCGTCCCCACGCCGGCGTGGTTCATGGCGCCGGTGGCCCCCGAGGACATCACGACCGCCCTCGGCTGGCCGGTGATCATCAAGCCCTCCAAGCAGGGATCGACCGTGGGGCTCACGCTGGTGAAGCAGGCCGAGGACCTCGACGCCGCGGTCGCCGAAGCGGCCCGCCACGACGACGAGGTCATGGCCGAACAGTTCATCCCCGGCCGCGAGTTCACCGTCGGGATCCTGGGCGACGTGCCGCTCCCTGTGGGCGAGATCATCCCCAAGCACGAGCTCTTCGACTACGAGTGCAAGTATACGCCCGGCATGTCGGAGGAGGTGTTCCCCGCAAAGGTGGACGCCCGGCTCGCCCGCCAGCTCCAGGAGCTGGCGCTCACGGCCCACCGCGCGCTGAAGCTCGGCGGCTATTCCCGCGTCGACTTCCGCGCGACGGCCGAGGGCGACATCTTCTGCCTGGAAGCCAACACGCTCCCCGGCGTGACGCGCACCAGTCTGTACCCGCAGGCCGCCCGGGCCGCGGGGATCGAGTTTCCGGAGCTGTGCGAGCGCATCTGCCGCCTCGCCCGGAACTTGGGGGGGCGGTCGCGGGGATAATGAAGGGATGGAGGCACAGCGGGTTTTCGGCATGACGCCATGGGTGCGGCGGCTGTTCGCCGCCAACTTGCTCGTCTTCGTGCTTCAGGAGACGGTGCTCGGCTCGCGCTTTCGCACGGCGTTCGGCTTCGCCCCCATGAAGGCGTTCGCGCATCCGTGGACGTTCATCACCTATCTCTTTCTTCACTACAACCTCCTACACCTCGCCTTCAACCTGCTCGGTCTGTTCGTATTCGGGCCGAAAGTCGAGGAGCGCCTGGGTGGGAGGGGCTTCCTGCCCTACTACTTCGCCTGCGGGATCGGCGGGGCGCTTTTGTCCCTGGCGCTGACGCAGGTGGTGCAGGTGGACCTGATCGTCGGCGCCTCGGGCGCGGTGCTGGGCGTCGCCCTCGCGTACGCCTGGTTCTATCCCGACGCTGAGATCTTCGTCTTCCCGCTGCCCGCGCCGATCCCCGCGCGCTGGCTGGTGGTGTTCGCCGTCGCGGCCAACCTCGCCCTGGCCTTCCTCCCCGGAGCGAGTGGCGTCGCCTACCTCGCCCACCTGGGCGGCATGGGGACGGGGTTCCTCTGGCTCAAAGTCCGCAGCCGGCGCGAAGGGGGCTGGGCGGCGCCTGCACCGGCATCGGCCGTGCCGGGGGTCCTGGTGCACCCGGTCCCGCGCGCCGGTCGCGCCGCCGGCACCGCGGGACGCGCGCGGCGCGAGGGGAGCAGCGACCGGACGCAGGCGGAGCTGGATCGCCTGCTCGACAAGATCTCGGCGCACGGCCTCGATAGCCTCACGCCGGCGGAGCGCAAGCTCCTCGCCGAGATGAGCGGCAAGATGCGCGACCGACACTGACGCCTCCCATGCTCTCGCTGCTGCTGCTGCTCCTCCCGCAGGACTCCCTCTACGCCCACGCCGAGTCGCTCCTCGCCCAGCGCAACCTCCCCGCGGCCCGCCGCGTCGCCGAACGGCTGGTCGCCGACCACCCGGACGACCCGCGCTCGCACTTCCTCCTCGGGCGCATCTGGTTCTTCTGGCCCACCGTGGGCCGCTACCAGGCGCTCGAGCAGTTTCGCCTCGCGTCCCGGCAGGCGCCGCAGGAGCCCGAGCCGCTCTACTGGCAGATCCGGGTCGGACAGCGCCTGGGAAGCGACGAGGGTGAGCGGATGATGCGCGAGGCGATCCTCAAGATTCTTGCCCTCCAGCCAGACTACCGCGACTGCTGGGACGCCTTCAGTCAGCTCTACCACTCCGCCGACATCTGGCGTCAGGCGGACCGCGCCCTGGCGCGCCATCCCGACGACCCGGTGGCGCTGGCCCATCGCGCGGAGATCGCCGTCGCCCTGGAGGAAGCCGAGCGCGCCGACTCGCTGGCGGCGCTGGTGCTGGCCCGGCGCCCGCATGACGTGCAGGCGTATCTGTGGCGCGCCGAGGCCGCTTTCCAGCGGGGCCGCGATGCGGCGGGCACCGTGTGGTACGACTCCGCTCTCACCTACGCCGACCTCGACTCGACCGAGGCGATCTGGGAGCAGGCGTGGCCGATCGCGTCGTCGGACGAGATCCGGGTCTACGAGCGCACCGCGCCGGGCCAGCTGCGGCTGTTCTTCGAGTGGTTCTGGGGAAAGCGGGATCCCAACCTCACGACGCCCGAGAACGAGCGTCTCGCCGAGCACTACCGCCGTCTCGCCTACGTGCGCAACGCCTTCCATCTGCTGCACCCGCAGAGCCTGTACTACCGGTCGCCGTCGCGCCGCGCGCTAGTGGCCGCCGGCGCGCGCACGCTCGCCGGCCGCCTCGTCCCCGAGGGAACGGACTCGGCGGCGCTCCCTGACTCTTCGCGGCTGGTCTACCGCACACCGCCCGGCGTGAGCCTCCTCGGCCCACGCGACAGCGCCGCGTTCTTCAGCGGCGCGGGGCCGGACATTCGTGCTGTGGCCGACACCAATGGTCGCCTCGTGACCGCACAGAGCGGCCTCGACCCGCGCGGTCTGCTGTGGCTGCGTCACGGCGCCCCCGACGAGCGGGTGACGGGCGTGCTCGATCCGCTGCACCCACAGCGGGTCGCGAACGCGGACCTGGACCTGGAGAGCTGGCTGTACGACGCACCGGACGGCCCGCTCACCATCGCGTTCGTGCGAGGCAGCGCGGGCCTGAACGGCGGACGCTTCGGCGGAGACTTCATCTTCTATCCGGTCACGGGACATCAGGTGCAAAGCGCCGAGCAGCTGCTCGCCACCGATGAGACGCGGATCCCCGCGGAGCTGCCGGTGCGCACCTGGATGGTGTTCTTCCGCGGGGACCGCCCGCTCACGACCGCGCTGTACGCCAAAGCCGTCGCACCGCGAGCCGCGATGGTCGTGTGGGACGCGCGCAGCGCGGAGGAGATCGCCCGCGCCACCGGGTCGGGTGTCCTCGCCGCGACGCTGCGGCCCGGCACGTACGCCTTGGGCTTCGACGTCGCCGACGGGGACAAGCTGGGCCGGGCGCGCGCGCGGTTGGCGGTGCCCCGGTTCCGGCCCGACACGCTGACGCTGGCGGGAATCGCGCTCGCGCCGGGCGACACGCTGCTCGATCGCGACGCCGCCCTCGCGGCGATGCCCGCGGATCTCACGTACCGCTCGGGGACGCCCCTCGTCGCCTACGCGGAGGTGTACGGCGTACAGGGAGACTCGCTCGGCCGCGCGCGCTATCGGGTCCGGTACTCGTTCGCGCCGGTGCGGGGCGGCGGCGCGGTCGTGCTCGAGTTCACGCGCGAGACGCCGGCGCGCCCCGTCGTGGCGGAGCAGTTGGTGATCGAGGCGGGGCGGGTGCGGTCGGGGCGCTATCGCGTGGCGATGGCGGTGACCGATCTCGCGACCGGGGCGACGGCCGAGACGCGAGGCACCGAAATCACGGTTCACTGACCGGCCGCGCGACGGATGTCAAGGGCGTCACCGTCGACGCGAGACTTGTCCCACCGCTTGACCGCGTCCAGATTGGGCCCGGACCCCGGTCCCAATGCTCGTCAATCTCGTTCCGGAGTTCCTCGCTTGCGTCGCCGCGCCCGATCCCGTCGCGGCCTACCACGGCTATCTCGATCGCCACCGTCCCGTCCTGAAGAGCTACTGGGACAACTACGTGCTGGACCTCGAATCGCCCCACGCCGAGCGGGTGATCGTCGACGCGCTCCGCGCCGAGCGCGGCGACTTGGAGCGTCTCCTCGACGACGTCGACGTCGAGCACATCGCGCAGGACGCGTTGCAGCGCGCCCTCGAGCTGCTGGAAGGCGACTGCCCCGTCGACCTCTACCTCATGGTCGGCGTCGGCGCGGCGAACGCGGGCGAGCTCGTCGTCGGCGGGCGCGGCGTCGCCTTCGTGTGTCTCGAGCACTTCACCGGCAAGGCCAACCCCCACACCAGCGGCCTGGGGCTCGCCCCGCACCTCTTGCCGCTGTGGATCGCGCACGAAGTGGCGCACGCGGTGCGCTACACCTCGCCCACCAGCCGCGCGGCGCTGCGCCGCTTCGTGTCCGAGGCGGGGGGCTATTACGATTATTGGGACACGGGGAGCCGGGCGACGCTGCGCGAGCTGCTCGTCAACGAGGGGATCGCGGTCGCGGCGGCGCAGACGGTGGCGCCGGGCTTCGAGCCGTGGGAATATTTCGGCTACAGCCGCCGCCAGTACCGCCGCATCCGCGAGCTCGACGCCTTCCTGCGCCGAGCCGCCGCCCCCGACCTCGAGGGCTGCGGGCTGGGCCTCAGGCTGCGCTGGCTGTCGAGCGGACTGTCGCCGGCGGCGCGGCTCGTGGCCGGGCGGGTGCTCCCCGAGCGCAGCGGCTACTATCTGGGGTGGCGGCTCGTGGAGAGCTACCTCGGCGAGCACGGCGTGGCATCCACGGTACGGGCGGCGTGCCCCGAGTTCCAGCAGGCGGACGATCGTGCGATGGGGGTCCAGACGGCGTGAGCCCGAAACGCAAGAGCGACGTGGTGGAGCGGCGCCGCAACCGGCCGCTGCGCGAGGTGCTCGACGAGTTCCTCGAGCACGCGCGCGAGTTGACGCGGCGCGCGCGGGACATGACTCCCGTGGAGCTCGACTACGCCGAGCAGCGGCTGGAATGGCTCGCGGACGAGGTGTGGCGGCTGGTCACTGGCCAGGAGCCCCCGCAGTGAGCGGCGCGTTCAAGATCACCGTCACCAAGGAAGATCTGGTGTTCGCGGCGGCGCATTTCATCACGCTCCCCGGGCACCGCTGCGAGGCCCTGCACGGCCACAACTACCGCGTCGGCGCGGCCGTCGAAGGCGGCCTGGAGCCGGAGACGTGGTTCGTCCTCGACTTCATCGCCCTGAAGCGCCTCCTGAAGCAGCTCACCGAAGAGCTGGACCACCGCGTGCTCCTGCCCGCGCACAGCCCCAAACTGGCGATCACCGAGCGCGGCGACGCGCTCGCCGTCGCCTATGACGGCCGGGAGCGCTACGTTTTTCCCAAGCGCGATTGCGTGCTGCTCCCGATCCCCAACACCACCGTCGAGATGATCGCCCAGCACTTCGCCAGCCGGGTCCGCGAGGCCCTGCGCGCCGCGGGCGCCCCGCACGTGCGCGCCATCGAGATCGAGATCGAGGAGAACTTCGGACAGTCGGCGAGTTATCGCGAAGTGTTTGACTGAAGGCGTCACTTCCCGACACAAAAACTCGCGAACACCCGATCCAGCACATCATCGGGCGTCACGACGCCGATGAGGTCGTCGAGCGCCAGCACCGCCGAGCGCAGGTGCGTCGCCGCGGCCGCGGCCTCGACCCCCGCCGCGCGGGCGGCGGCGAACTCATCGAGCTCGGCCAAGGCTCGCTCCAGCGCGTCGCGGTGCCGGGCCCGCGTCACCACGGGCTCGACGTCGCCCAGCGTGAGCAGCTTCCCGAAGGCGACCTCGGCGAGCCGGCGGCGCAGCTCCGTGAGCCCGTCGCCCGTCACGACGGAAACGCCAAGGTCGGACGCAACGAGATCGGACTTAGTACGAACGCGGACGATTGGAGCAGTGACGCGAGCCAAGAACTCGTCCCGATCCCGATCTTCTATGCCTCTATGCCTCTCAGCCTCTTCGCAGTATAGGACGAGATCCGCCGCGTCCAGGTATTTCCAGCTCACCTCGATTCCCAGCCGCTCCACACGGTCGTCGCTGTCGCGCAGGCCCGCCGTGTCCACCAGCCGGAACGGAAAGCCGTCGATTGCGGCGTAGGCCTCGATCGCGTCGCGCGTGGTGCCGGGCACTTCGGTCACGATCGCCCGCTCCCGCCCCAGCAGCGCGTTGAAGAGCGACGACTTGCCCGCATTCGGCGGGCCCGCGATCACGAGTAGCGCACCTTCCCGCAAGCGCTCTCCCTCAGGCGCCGTGTGCAGCAGCCGCGCCACGCGCTCGCGCGCCGCTCGCCACGCGTTGGCCACCCGCTCGGGCCGCACCGGGCCCTCGTCTTCTTCGGGGAAATCGATCTCGTAGGCGAGCAGCGCCTCGAGCTCGAGAATCTCGCCCCGCAGCGCGTCGAGCCGCTGGGAGAGCCCGCGGTCAAGCTGCTGCAGGGCACGCCGCCGCTGCGCCGGAGCCCCGGCGTCGATCAGATCCGCCGTCGCCTCCGCCTGCAGCAGGTCCATCTTCCCGTTCAGCACGGCGCGGCGCGTGAACTCGCCCGGCGCTGCCGGCCGGGCGCCAGCGGCGGCGAGCGCTGCCACCGCGTCGGCCGGGACGAGCAGGCCGCCGTGGGTCGAGAGCTCGACGAGATCGTCGCCGGTGTAGGAGTGTGGACTCGGAAAGCACACCGCGAGCACCTGATCCACGGGCTCGCCCGAGGTGGGGTGGTGGAGCTGTGCGCGGAACACGCGGCGCGGAGGGTCGGCGTGGAACGGCGCGAGGCAGCGCGCCGCGATCACGAACGCCCCGCGCCCCGACAGCCGGATCAGCGCGAGGGCGGCGCGCCCCGGGGGCGTGGCGAGGGCGACGATCGCATCGGACAACACCCTTCCCCCATCCCCCTTCCTCCTACGGAGTCTTCCCCCGCTCGCGGAGCCGGCGCTTCGCCAGGAAGTACTGCTGCGGGATACTGACCAGGTTCTGCACGGTGTAGTAGAGGTTCAGCCCCGACGCGAAGCGCAGGAACACGAACGTCAGGAACGCCGGCATGAAGTACAGCAGCATCTTCGTTTGCGGGTTGGGCGGCATCCCGATCTGCCCCACCTTCGAGACCGCGAACATCGTGAGGCCCATCACCACCGGGATGATGTAGAGGGGATCCGGGCGCGACAGGTCCGGCAGCCACAGGAACGGCACGCCGCGGAATTCGATCGTATTGGCGAAGACGAAGAACAGCGCGAACAGGACGGGCAGCGGCAGGAACATCGGGAGACAGCCGCCGAACGGGTTGACGTTGTACTCCTTGTAGATCCGCATCATTTCCTTCTGCAGCTTCTCCGGGCTGTCCTTGTAGCGCTCTTGCGCGTCCTTCAGCAGCGGCGCGGCCGCCTGCATCCGCAGCTGGGAGGCCATCGCTTTCTGGTTGAGCGGCCACAGCAGCAGCCGCACCAGGATCCCGAAGAAGATCAGCACCCACCCGTAGGCGAGTCCCATCTGATCGTGCATCCAGGTGAGAATCGCCACCACCCACAGCGACACCGGGTGAATGATTGGGCGGAAGAACGACCACCCGTACGGGTTCGCGTCGTCGAGCCCGTGCCCCAGCGCGGCCAGCCTGTGGTGCTCGAGCGGCCCCACGTACACGTCGTAGCGAAACTCCCCGCCGGGCGGTACCGGCAGCGTCGCCCACACCGCCGCGCGACTGGCGATCTTCGCCGGACGATCGCCCCCCACCACCACCACACCGCCGAACTGCGGCTGGTTCTCCTGAATCGCCAGCGCGGCCGCGAAAAAGTACTTGGACTTGATCGCCACCCACTCGAACGGCCCGTCGAGGGTCGCGCGTTCTCCCGGCTTGAGCGCGCTGAAGGCCGTCTTCTGCGTCTTGGTGGCCTTGGTCACCACCGCGAACTCCCGGTAATCGAGCAGCGTGTCGGCTTCCCCCGAGCGGAAGCCGTCGCCCAGGCCCACCACCAGCACCGCCCCCGAGCCGCCGAGCCCCGACACGCGCCCGCCCACGCCGAACCGGTACTCCGCCGGGTCGAACGTGTACGTGACGCTCACCTGCGCCGCAGCCCGTCGCGTCGTAAACGTGAGGGCCTGACCTGCCTGGCTCACCTGCACGCTCGGGGCGCTCGCGGTGAATGCCAGCTCGGCGAGCGAGGCGGTGTCGGTACCGACGACCAGGCGGTGGGTGAGCAGGGCCTGCCCCGCGGGCACCAGCTGCACGTGCGGCCCCGGGTCCCCGGGGGCGAAGGAGCGGTACCGCAGCAGCTCGGCCCACACCAGCCGGGCGCCCCGCGTGCTGAAGCCGAAGCGGTACAGAGGAGAGGTCACCCACACCGTCTCGGCAGGGAGTGCGGCACTCGGGACTCCCGGCGGCCGCACCGCCGGTGCCGCCGCCGGTGTGGGCTGCGTCACAGTCGGATGGGTCGCCGCGCTGTCCGGCGCAGCGCCCGGCCGCCGCGCCGCCGGTTTCGGCGGGAACAGCACAACCGGCAGGGCGATGACGAGGAGCGTCAGGGCGATGAACAGAATGACGCGTCGTTCCACGATTCAATTCCTTGGCGTCAGGGCAACTGGGCGCCTAGCGTTTTGGCACCGGGTCGTACCCGCCCGGGTGAAACGGATGACAGCGCAGGATCCTACGGATTCCCAGCCAGCTGCCTTTCACCGCGCCGAAGCGCTCCACCGCCTCATAGGTATACCGCGAGCACGACGGCGTGAAGCGACACTGCGTGAACACCAGATGCGACAGCGTGAGCTGGTATCCCCGGATGAGCAGCAGCACGGCCCGTCGGGGCCAGCGCGCGACGTTCACGCGATGCGCCGGGCGGCCTCCGTCAATTCGGCGCGCAGGTCTGCAAAGGAGGCGGCGTAGGCCGTTCGCTTCGCGCGGATCACGAGATCGACCGGAGGGAGCGTGCGCAGCGGGTCGCGCCGCAAGAGTTCCCGCAGGCGACGTCGCAAACGATTGCGGGCCACCGCGGTCTGTTGGAATCGCGGAACGACGATTCCCAACCGCGGGTGGCCCGCTTGGTTTGCGCGCCAGGCCAGGTCGAGGCGGGGGGTGCGGATCTTCCGGCCCTCTTCCCAGCAGGCGGTGAGCTCCGTGCCGCGGCGGAGGCGCGCGCGGCGCGGCAGCCGCTCGCTCGTGCTTAGCTCCGGTGGTGCTTGGACGACAGTTGCACGGTGAGGCGCTTGCGCCCCTTCTTGCGCCGGCGCGACAGCACGGCACGCCCCCAGCGATCCTTCATGCGCTTGCGAAAACCGTGTCGATTGATGCGCCGCCGATTGCGCGGGCGATACGTCGGACCCATGGTGTCCTCTCGAAGGGCGGGAAAACTACTCGGCCGCGCGCACGGCGGTCAAGGTTGACTTTTCCACAGGGCGCCCGTACTTTCGGGCCGCCCTTGCTTTACGTCCCACCTTTTTCTTCGTCGTCATGGAGCAGTCAGTCAAAGAAGCCTGGAAGCGCCTCCTCGACGAGGCACGGCGCGAACTTCCCGACGCGACGGTCCGCACCTGGCTCGAGCCGGCCGTGCCGATCGCGCTCGACGGGGATCGTCTCGTCCTCGGCGCGCCCGACCAGTTCGCCGCCGAGTGGAACGAGAGCAAGCATGCGGCGCTGCTCGCGCGCGCGGCCGAGCGTGTGTTCGGCCGCCCCACGCGGGTGATCTTCCGCGTCCAGGAAGAGCGCCAGCACCGACCGCAGATGGACTTCTTCGTCGCGCCCCAGGGCGGCACCGCCGTGGCGGAGCGCACGACCGCGACGACGCCGCTCAACGAGCGCTACAGTTTCGACACGTTCGTCGTCGGCAAGTCGAACGAGCTCGCCGCCGCCGCCGCGCACGCCGTCGTCGAGGCGCCGGGGAAGACGTACAACCCACTCTTCATCTACGGCGCGACCGGCCTGGGCAAGACACACCTGATGCAGGCGATCGCGCACGCCGTGCTGGGGCGGCGACCCGAGACGCGCATCCTCTACGTCGGCGCCGAGCAGTTCATCAACGAAGTCATCGAGAGCATTCAGGCACGGACCATGCCGGAATTCCGGCGGCGCTACCGCAGCGACGTGGACCTCCTCCTGGTCGACGACGTGCATTTCCTCGAAGGCAAGGAAATGACCCAGGACGAGTTCTTCCACACCTTCAACGCGCTGTTCGAGGCCCGCAAGCAGATGGTGCTCACCTCCGACCGGCCGCCCAAGGAAATCCCCGGCCTCGAGGACCGGCTCATCTCCCGCTTCGAGTGGGGGATGGTCGCCGACATCGGGCAGCCCGACCTGGAGCACCGCATCGCGATCCTGCGCAAGACGAGCTCGAGGGCTGCATCATCAAGCTGCTGCTGTTCGCTTCCCCGAAGAACCGCGAGATCACCATCGAGCTGGCCCGCGAGGCGCTCGCCGACAAGATCCGCCAGGGCGAGGACGCCGCAGCCTACGGCGGCCGCCCGATGCCGAGCATCGACCGCGTGCAGGAGGTCGTGGCGCGGCGCTGGGGGGTCACGCCCGAGGGGCTGCGCTCCAAGGCGCGCACCAAGACGCTCACGGTCCCCCGGCAGGTGGCGATGTACCTGGCGCGCGACATGCTCAGCATGCAGCTCGTCGAGATCGGCCAGGCGTTCGGCGGCCGGGACCACTCCACCGTCATTCACAGCGTGGACAAGGTCGAGCGGCAGATGATGCGGGATCGCACGTTCAAGGAGCGGGTGGAGATGGCGCGGCAGGAGTTGTCCGCACTCTGACCAACATTCGGGGCGAGGAATGTGGGGACGTGTGGGATGTGGGGATAGCGACCGCCGGGCGCGCCGGCTACCAACATCACCCACAGCGCGCCCACAGCCAGTTTGGGAGCGAACGCCGTGGCGATGCGATGGTTGCGGCGGTTCCCACAGCGGCGCCGGCCCCTACTACTACTACTATGTATTTAATAGTATAGAAGTAGGACTACTTCCGGCGCGCGCACGCCTGGAAAGGGCGGCATGAAGTTCACGATCACGCGGGAACAACTTCAGGAAGGCCTCACGGCGGTGGCGGCAGCGGTGCCCGCCAAGACGACGCTGCCGGTGCTGGCCAACGTCCTCGTCGAAGCCACCAAACAGGGGCTGCGGCTGTCGGGGACCGACCTGGACATCGCCGTCAGCACCACGGTCGCTGCGGACGTGGACGCCGAGGGGGCGGTCACGCTCCCGGCGAAGAAGCTGAGCGACATTGTCCGCGAGCTGCCTTCGGCGCCGATCCGCCTCTCGGCCGCCGGGGAGCAGCGGGTGGCGATCGAATGCGGGCGCTCCCGCTTCAAACTGCTCGGCCTCCCCCGCGAGGAGTTTCCGTCCTTCCCGGCCGTCAAGTTCGACAAGGCCTGGAAGGCGTCCGCCGGCGTGGTGCACAAGCTGGTCACGCACGTCGCCTTCGCCGCTTCCACGGAAGAGAGCCGGCCGATCCTGAACGGCGTGCTGTGGGAGCTGCGCCCCGACCGCATGCGGATGGTGGCGACCAACGGTCACCGCCTGGCCAAGATGGACGTGCCCGCGAGCGGGGGCTCGACTGCCGACCTGATCGTGCCGCCCAAGGCCCTGGAGCAGATCCGCCGCCTGTACGCACCCGAGGTGGACCTCGAGGTCGCCAAGAGCGACAACCACATCGGCTTCCGTGCCGGCAGCACGCTGGTCTTCTCGCGGCTGATCGAGGGGCCCTATCCCAACTACGAGCAGGTGATCCCGCGAGAGAACGACAAGCACGCGACGATCGACAAGCTGGCGATGACCGCCGCCCTGCGGCGCATGAGCATCGTGGCGAGTGACCAGACGCACCGCATCCGGCTCGCCTTTACCGGCGGCACGGTGCGCTTTTCGGTGCAGACGCCCGACTTGGGCGAGGCGCAGGACGAGCTGCCCGTCACCTACGAAGGCGAGCCGCTCGAGATCGGCTTCAACGCGATGTACCTGCTGGAGATCCTCAAGTACATGCCGACCGACGAAGTGCGCCTGAGCTTCAAGGCCCCCGAGCGCGCGGCGACGGTGGAGCCGGTGGGGTGGAGCGATCCGGCGAGCTATATGGCGCTGGTGATGCCGCTCAGATTGGTGGACTAGTCGAGTCGCGCTTCGTGGAGTCTCTCTTCGTCGAGTCTTTCTTCGTCGAGTCTTTCTTCGTCGAATCCCGCAGCGAGTCATTCCGCATTCGCGTCGTGTCGCGCAGGGTGTCCAGGATCGTGTCGTTGAGCAGGCTGTCGATCACGGGCGGCAAGAGCGGCGCTGTGATCGGCGGGATGGGCGTGAGCGTCAAGGTATCGACCTCCTCCAACACCGGCGGAACGATCACGTCGGCCCCGTAGTAGCGCGCCAGGATCAGCTCCCGGCGCGCCGCCATCCGCGACGGCTGGAACACGGGGTTCGAGCTCCGGGGGAACGGTAAGGTCGCGGCGAGCGCCGCGGCCTGCTCCGCGGTGAGACGCGACGCCGGCACTCCGAAGTAGGTCTCGCTCGCCGCCTCGACGCCCCAGATCCCGGGGCCCCACTCCGCGGTGTTCAGGTACAGCTCGAGCAGCCGGTCCTTGGGCAACGCCAGCTCGAGGCGCACGGCGGTCACCGCCTCCTTGAGCTTGCGCAGCGCGCTGCGCGACGGGGAGAGGTAGAGGTTCTTCGCCAGCTGCTGGGTGATGGTGCTCGCGCCGCGCACGCGGTCGCGATGACGCCACAGCGCCAGCGCCGTCGACCAGGCGCCCGCGCCCGGCGGGACGCCGGCGGCGTCGCGGATCTCGTCGACGTCGAGACCGTGGTGGGTGCGGAACCGCGAGTCCTCCCCGATCACGACCATGCGCTGGAGGACCGGCGCGATCTGCGGCAACGGCACGAATCGGTCTGACCGACCATCGGTCCGACAGCGACCGTCAGGGAGTCCTTTCGGGTCCGACCGCAGTCGCATCATCGCGGTGCAACGCGGTGTGTGGGCACGCCACCACAGCGGTGGCGGCCACACGCCGAGCAGCCACGCCACGCCGAGCGCGACGATCCCTAGCGCCGCCCGCCGGGCGTTCCTACGTTTCTCGTCCGCCATGGACATTGCGGTCTTGCAGCAGCGCCTCCAGAGCGCCCTCGGAGAGGAATTTACCGTCGGGCCCCTGCTCGGCGAAGGCGGGTTCGCGGCCGTCTTCCGCTGCCGGGAGGCCTCGCTGGGCCGCGACGTGGCGATCAAGGTGCTCGACCTTGATCGCGCCCCCGTCCCCTCGCTCGCCGAGCGGTTCGTGCGCGAGGCGCAGCTCGTCGCGCAGCTCGAGCATCCCAGCATCGTGCCGATCTACAAGGTCGGCCGGCGTGAGGACGTCCTCTACATCGTGATGCGCTGCATCGACGGGCCGTCGCTCCGCCAGCTGCTGGCGCAGCACACGCGGCTGTCCGTGGGGGACGCGGGCCGCATCGCGCGTCAGGTCGCCGACGCGCTCGCGTACGCCCACGGGGAAGGCGTCGTCCACCGCGACATCAAGCCCGACAACATTCTGATCGACCACAAGACCGGCGTCGTGCTGGTCACCGACTTCGGCATCGCCAAGGCCGCGCAGGCGGTGGAGGCGGCGAGCGGTCCGCTGACCACCGAAGGCATGGTGATCGGCACCCCGCAGTACATGAGCCCCGAGCAGGCGGCGGGCGACCCGGTGGACGCCCGCTCCGACATCTACTCGCTGGGCATTGTGCTGTATCAGATGATCGTCGGTGAGCCCCCGTTCGACGGTGACTCCTCCGCCTCGATCCTCGCCAAGCAGCTCACGGTCCCGCCACCGCCCCTGCGACGCTCCCGAGGCGACGTGCCCCCGGAGCTGGCCGACGTCGTGGGCCGGATGCTGGAAAAGGATCCGGCCCGCCGCTTCCAGAGCGCCGCGGACGTAAGCCGCGCCCTCGTCGGTGCGCTTCCCACGGCGGCGCAAAACCGGGTGAAGGTGCCGCTGCGGCGTCGCCTCCGTGCGTTCGCCATGAAGGCCCTGGTCGGGGTGAGCGTCGGAGGATGCCTGCTCGCCGTGGCGTTCGCCGCGGGCGTGGTGGTGATGGCGTGGGCGGTGTCGGGACGGCCGCCGCGGCTCGTCGCGACCGCGCCCCTCTCCGAGCCCCTGACCCAGGCGCTGCGCCGCCGCGGGGCGCTCACCCGCGGGGACACTGCCCTGCTGGCCTTCCAGCCGGACCAGGCGAGTGACTCGGCGCTGCTCGTGATCGGACGCCGGCAGGTCGTGGTGCTGGGGGGCAGCGGCGTGCGCCGCTACGCGCGGGACAGCGTGGTCGGGTACGACAACAACCTGTTGTGGCGCGACGGGCCGCATTTCGTCGTCATGCTGAGGCTCAAGTCCCGCGGCGCCGCGCGGCGCGACACCGTGTACCGGGCCCTGCCCGTCCGGCCGTTCTGGGAGCTGTCCAAACGCATCGATCGGGCGTTGGCCGCCCCGCCTTCGGCCCCCGCCCCCCGGACCGGTGGGCGAGTGCACCCGCGGCCCCGCGGGACGGGGAGGCGGGGGCGGACCCGGTAGCCGCTCAGCGACGGAAGCTGCGGAGGGAGACCCCGTACAGGTTGATCGCGTCTAGCGTCGAGACGTCCCCCGGCGTCGTCGCTACCGCCCCCAGCCGATCGGGGCCCCCAATCGCGATCCCAATGGCAAAGTCCGTCCTGCGGAACGCCCGGTCCGTGTCGAGGCGGAGCAGCGCCTCCACGAGCCCGAACCCAGCCCGCGCGCCGATCGCATAGCCCTGGACCGCGTCCGTCGTCACGCGCGCGTGCGCCGAGAGCGCCGCCCGCGGGCCGAACGGTTGGAACGAAACACCCGGCACGAACGTGACGGGCAGCTTCACCCCGCGCACACTGGGCTCCCCGACGTTCTGGATCGCCCCGCCCACGACGAGCAGCTCAGACGGCCGGTACGTCAGCCCCATGTCCAGGCCGGTGCCTTTGGTGTCGCCGCGATACAGCGCGACCGCGAAGCCGGCGGCGAGCGGCCCCTTGCCACCCGCCAGCCCCGCTTTGTAGGTGTGCCCGCGGCGGCCGCCGTCGAGCACGTCGCGCTGGTAGGAGAACGCCAGACCGCGGGAGTCGAAGCCCAGACTGAGCTGGCGTAACTGCCCGCGCGCCCCGGGCTGCCCCACGGTGAGATCGAGATACACCGAAGCGGAGGTGATGCCGGCGAGGCCGGCGGGGTTCACCCAGATCGCCCGCGCGTCGGTGACGTCGGTGGGGTGGAGGTAGGCGGTCGTGCGATTGGGGACGGCCTGCGCGGCGGCGGCCGCGGCGTCCAGCACGGTGAGCGCGGCGAGGAGCGACGCCCGGCGGCCTACGGCAGCACCTGCACGATCGACTTCCCGATCTGCTTGATCGAGACGACCTGGCCCTGCGCCGGCACCGCGATCTCGAAATCGGTGGAATCGAGGGATTGGCCGCCGAGGAAACGGCCGTCCACCGCCACGTACTCGACGGCATGCCGCGCTCCCCGTCCCGCGAGGTTCAGGGTCTGGCCGCCCTGATTGCCGGCGCCGGTGATCGCCAGAACCGCGCTCACCTCCAGCCGGAGGGCGTGCGCGCCGGCCATCTCCTCGATCGCCGCGGCGCGCGAGGTGGCGATGGTGGTCACCGTCAGATCGAAGATTCCGGCGCGGTCGGTCCGGGACGTCGTGTCGGTCCACGAGGCGTTCAGCGTCGCGCCGGCGGCGGGGATGCCCGGATAGAAGTCGCGGAAGTTGGCCAGGACCTGCGACAGACCGCGGGCGACGGTGGTGTCGGACGGCGTGCTGTTCTTGAGCTCCCCGCTCGGGCTCAACACCCCGGTGTACGACAGTCCGCGCGCGGCGGTGAGATTGATCGTCACCGGCAGCATCACGCCCGAGTCGGCGACGATCGAGTCCACGGTGAGCGTGGCCGGGTAGCCGACCGAGTCGGCCGGGCCGCGGACCGTCGCGTGCACGAACAGCCGGAAGCCGAGTTGGCTCATGCTGGTCTGTCCCTGGAAGGTCTGGGTCGCCGAGATCTGCCGCCGGATCAGGTACCGGAGCGCGCTCGGGCCGAAGCGCACGGGCCGCGAGCCGGCGGGCGGGGGCGCGTCAGGTGGGCGAGCGAGGGGAGAGTCCGGAGGGGTCCCCGCGGGCGGCGTGCTCCCACGGGAGCTGGCGCAGGCCACCGCAGCGCCGAGCAGCGCGCAGACCGCGAAGTGTCGCATTGTCATGCTGTCGTTCGATCCGCCTTGGTACGGCCGAAGATGGCGACCAGCTCCGGTCCGTCGCTCGAGACTCGGAGCAGCCTCCACCCGCGCCGCTGCATGTCCTGTCGCCACCCCAACAGCTTCTGCCATTCCTCGGACGTGGTCCGGAACACCCGCAGATCAGCGACTGACTCCCAGTGCGCCGGATAGGGTTTCGAGGTCATGGGAGCGGGAGTGGTGGAGCCATAAGCCGAGTTCTGTTTGCGCGCCTTGAGGGCGCGCAGATGGTCATCTCTCTGGGATGGCCGTCACCGGCCACCTCAAGCGGCCTACCCGCAGCTCGAGCGACCCGGGCAGGGTCTCGCTGCTTATTTGGCCTTGCTCCGACTGGGGGTTGCCGTGCCGCGTCCGTTGCCGAACGCGCGGTGGGCTCTTACCCCACCGTTTCACCCTTACCCTTTGGATACAGGGCGGTCTGTTCTCTGTGGCCCTGTCCGTCGCCTTGCGGCGCCCAGGCGTTACCTGGCAGTCTGCCCGTTGGAGCTCGGACTTTCCTCGACGCGCCGTCCTGCCGCGCGCCGCGACCATCGCGCCCCACCGCACCCGCGCCCGGAAGCTAGCAGCCCGGCCGCCGGGCCAGCAAGTGACGCCCGGCTACCTCCCCAGGCGGCGGATGAGGCGCGCCAGACTGTCCGGCGCGAGGGGGCCGTCGGCGGTGCGGGCGCGGCCCGGCGTCCCGCCGGCCGTCGCGATCCAGAACCCACTGTGCGCCGCGAGGACGACCCGCCCCAACCGGGCCCACGCCGCCGCCGGGAGGCGCCCCGGTGTCAGCTCCAGCGCGTGCACCGGCCGCGCCCCGTGGGCGCTGAGGCGCGCCAGCGGCGAACGCACCAGCGGCGCCGACGTGAGCAGCACCACCGGCGCGCCCGGCGCCGTGAGCCCGGTCGCGAAGCCCAACGCCCACCAATCGCTCGGGAAGCGCGTGGCGCGCAGCGCGAAGTCCAGGTCCGGGTCGAGCCGCCGCGCCTGGGTCCGCAGCTCCGCGGCGCGCCGCGCGACCGCCTGTTCCAGCGCCCCGAAGTAGTCGCCCAACAGCCCCGCCTCAAGCAGCGTGTCGTAGCGCTGCTCGACCGGCAGGATGCGCAGCCGCTCGCGCCGCTCGGCGCCGAGCGCCGTATCGGCCGGAAGCGCGGCGATCCCGGCGCGCCACGCCGGATCGCAGAACGCGTACGCGTCGGTCCCCACGCCCGCCGCATCCAGGTCGATCGCCACCGCGGGAATCACGTCGGGCGCCCCGGCGGCGAGCCGGGCGAGCTGCCGGGTGGCGGGCGCCAGCGCCTGGTCCCACAGCCGCGGGTCGAGCGCGCACCAGGCCGCGAGCGAATCGCCGCGCACCCCGCGCGCCGGCGTATCCACCGGGACCCGGAACTCCCGCAAGGCGACCGCCGGAATCCAGTCGAAGCTCGTCGCCTTCAGGGCCTCCAGCGTCTGGCGCCAGTTGGCCCGCAGGGCGTCGCGCTCCCACGGCGCCGCGTGGATCGAGTCCGCCGCCCATACGGCGGCGTCGCCGGCCAGCGTGTTGAAGCCCCCCACGTCGAGAAACGCGATGACGGAATCGAGCGACGCACGCCGCTGCTCGAACAGCGTCCCCGGCCGCAGCGGGAGGGGCGCCCACCACGCGCGCAGCGTCTGGCGCGGAGCCCACGGCGGCGCGGGCGGCGTGGCGCCGCGTCGGCCGGCCTCACCGGGCCCGGGAAGCAGCTCCAGCAGCACGCGGGCGGGCGGGTCGAGCCGCGGAGGGCGGGAAGAGACGGGACGCGGGCTGTCCTGGAGCACCAGCCGGCGCGGAGCGCCAGCGGGCGGCGTGTGAGCCCATTCCGCCGGCCGCCGGGTCCAGCGGGCGAGGGCGACGAGGAAGGTGCGCGTCCGGGCAAGGCCGTCGGGATCGAGGAGCGGCGTGTCGCCGGTCCGGCGCTCGAGACCGAGGGCGCCCAGCGCGTGCCGGCTCGCGACCAGGACGAGCCCATCGCCGACGCGGCTCGCCGCGGCGACGGCCGCCCCGCTCCGCGCGGCGGCCGGCTGGCCGGCGGGCTGCACGAACGCCGCGGGCGTGGTGCGGGCGAGCGCCTGCTCCCGGCGGCTCACCAACAGCACGTGATTGCGGCCGAAGGGGAACGACGTGAAGCCGAGGTCCCGCAGTCCCGATCCGGGGACCGGCTCGGCGTACGGCTGCGGGTCGGCGGCGCCGGTGGGGCGCTGCGTCGTGTCGCGGAGCACGTAATCCCCGATCACGATCCCCGACCCCTGTGCCGCGAGCCACCGGTTCATCACCCACCGGTCCAGAAACCCCTCGCCGTCGCCGGCGTAGCCGAAGATCACCACGCCGCCCCGCCCCACCCACTCGCCGAGCAGCGCCACATCCCCCGCCGACAGGGCGTCCGAGGACTGCTCCGGTTCGCCCCCGCCCAGGAGCAGGACGCCGTGGTAGCGGCGCAGGTCCGCGCGCGTCAGGTGGGGATAGAAGCGCCGGTACTCGACGGTGTACCCGGCGGCGTGCCACGGCTCGGCGGTGGCGTCGAGCGCGATGGGGTCGGAAAGCTGGAGATCGATCAGCAGCAAGCGTTGCGCCTGCGGCTGGCAGGCCGCGAGGATCAACACGGCGCACAGGCCAACGTTTCTCATCGTGGCAACAATTCTAACTGCGCGCCCCCGCGTAGGGCTGCAACGCCTCGCGCATCTCGGCGGCGCTCTGCCAGCGCTCGGCGACCTGCTTCGCCAGCGCCTTGCCCACCGCCGCCGCGAGCGGCTTCGGCACCTCGCGGCGTAGCGTCCGCAGGTCCGGCGCTGGGTAGTGCTGGTGCATGTCCAGGATCGCGGCTGCGCTGGCCGACGTGAACGGCGGGCAACCGCCCAGCGCCTCGAACAGCACCACCCCCAACGAGTACAGATCCGACCGCGCGTCGACGTCGGGGGACCCAGCCGCCTGCTCGGGGCTCATGTACTCCTCTGTCCCCACCACGAAGCCGCTGCGCGTCACCCGGTCCTCGCCTGAGGTCGCGATGGCCCGGGCGATCCCGAAGTCGACGAGCACGGCCCCGCCGTCGCTCAGCACGATGTTGTCCGGCTTGATGTCCCGGTGCGCGAGGCCCTGCCCGTGCGCGTGCGCCAGCGCCTCCAACACCTCGCACCCCACGCGGGCCCCGCTGTCCACCGCCAGGATCCGGTCGCGTCGCAGCACCTGCCGCAGCGTTTCCCCCGGCACGAACGGCATCACGAACCACAGGAGGTAGTCCGTCTCGCCGCTGTCCAGCAGCGGCGCGATGCGCGCGTGGTGCAGGCGTCCGGCGTAGCGGATTTCCCGCAGGAACCGGTCCGCTCCCACCGACACCGTCAGCTCGGGGTGCAGCACCTTGATCGCGACGCGCCGGCCGCTCTTGTCGTAGGCGCCGAAGATGCTGGCCGCACCCCCGCGCCCCACGGCGGTGATCACGTCGTAGTGGTCGCCCAGCGCTTTGCGAACGCGGTCGAGGATATCGCGGCCGGCCATGGCGTCTCGCTCCCCGGCTAACGATGCGGTTGCCGCGCGGGGGCCGAAAGGTAGGTTGGGAGCCCATGCGTTTCCTCGCCAATTCGGAGGTGCCCTGATGTCTCGCGGTCGCTCGCTCCTCGTCGCTGTATTGGCCGCCGCGCCGCTCGCCGCTCAGCGCCCCGCTACCCTGCCCCGGCCGCTGCGCGGCCTCGACCCCTATGTGACCGCCGCGCTCCGCGCCTGGGACGTGCCCGGCCTCGCCGTGGCGGTGGTGAAGGACGATTCCGTCGTGTGGGCGCGCGGTTTCGGCGTCCGGCGTCTGGGGGATACCGCGCGGGTCACCGAGCGCACGTTGTTTGCGATTGCCTCCTGCACCAAGGCGTTCACCGCGGCCGCCCTGGCGATGCTGGTGGACTCGGGCAAGCTCTCCTGGGACGATCCGGTGACGAAGTACCTGCCCGCCTTTCAGCTCTTCGATCCCTACGTCACCCGGGAGCTCGCCGTCCGCGATCTCTTGAGCCACCGCAGCGGCCTCGCCCGCGGCGACGGGCTGTGGTGGGCCACGCCGTACGATCGCGACGAGGTCCTGCGGCGTATCCGGTTCCTGCGGCCCAGCTGGAGTTTCCGCAGTCACTATGGCTACCAGAACATCATGTTCCTCGCCGCCGGCCAGATCGTGCCCGCGGTGGCCGCCCAGAGCTGGGACGACTTCATCCGGCGCCGGATCTTCACGCCGCTCGGCATGACCGCTTCCAATACCAGCGTCACCCAGTTGCCGGCCGGCGGCGACGTCGCCACGCCCCACGAGCACTTCTCCGGCACGCTGCGGGCGGTCGCCTGGCGCAACGTGGACAATGTCGGGCCCGCCGGGTCGATCAACTCCAACGTCGTCGACATGGCGCAGTGGGTCCGCCTGCAGCTCGGCAACGGCGTCTACCGGGGCCAGCGGCTCCTGAGTGAGGCCGCGATCAAGGAGATGCGCTCGCCCCAGACGGTGATCCCGCTCGATTCCATCACCGAGCGCCTGCGCCCCTCGACCCATTTCCAGGCCTACGGGCTGGGGTGGGCGCTGTCGGACTACCGCGGCCGGAAGCTGGTGTCCCACAGCGGCGCGCTCGACGGGATGCGCTCCATCGTGATGCTCGCCCCCGAGGAGCGGCTGGGCATCGTTGTGCTGAGCAACGGCGGGGAGGCAGGCCGGCTGCTGACGGCGGCCGTCGCGCTGCGGGTGGTGGACAGCTACGTGGGTGTTCCCGTCGGCGACTGGAGCGCCGATTTCCTGCAGGTGTATCGCAACGGCCAGGCGCGAGACCGCGCCGACCAGGCGAAGCAGGATTCGGGGCACGTGTCGGGCACGAAGCCCTCGCTCGATCTCGCGCGCTACGCGGGTACCTACCGGAGTGAGATGTACGGCGACGTCGCGGTGACGGCCGACAGCGGACGCTTGGTCCTCGGCTTTGGTCCCTTCCTCGTCGCCGACCTCGCGCACTGGCATTTCGACACGTTCAAGGCCACCTGGCGCGATGCCGAGGCCGGCACCGATCTGGTCACCTTCGTGCTCGACGCCGACGGCAAAGTCGACCACCTCACCTGGCCGGGCCAGGGCGAGTTCGCGCGGGTGGCGACCGATACGGCGAAGTGACGACCGGTCGGATCGAGGCCGTCTGCGGCGACATCACCGCGGAGCGCGTCGACGCGATCGTGAATGCGGCCAATACCTCCCTGCTTGGCGGCGGCGGGGTGGACGGCGCCATTCATCGCGCCGCGGGGCCCGAGCTGTTGGAGGAGTGCCGGACCCTGGGCGGCTGCCCCACCGGCGAGGCGCGGATCACCAAGGGCTATCGCCTCCCCGCTCACTGGGTGATCCACACCGTCGGGCCCGTCTGGAGCGGCGGCGGGCGCGGGGAAGCCGAGTTCCTGCGGCGTTGCTACGAGAATTCCCTGCGGCTCGCCGCCGAGCGGGGTCTGCGCAGCGTCGCCTTTCCTTCGATCAGCACAGGCGCCTACCGCTACCCGCTCCGCGATGCGGCGCGCATCGCCGTCGCCACCGTGCGCGCGCACTTCGCTGGGCCCACGCCGGTCGAGCTGGTGCGCTTCGTCTGTTTCAGCGACGGCGATTTGGCTGTCTACCGGGAGCTGCTGGAGGGCTGAGCCGGCAGGTGGGCGCGCAGCTGTACGCCGGCCGCGTCTCCCAGTGTCGCCTCGCGACCGTGGGCCGCCCGCACCTCGACCATGGCGAGGACGCGGTTGTGAGACACGTCGAGGAGCCGGGCGATGAGGCGCGTCGAGTCGGCTCCCGTCGGCCACAGCTGGGCGAGCACCACGAGGCCGGCCCGTGTGCGCTGGGCGAGCTCCAAGGCGGCGTGGGCGGGCGCGGCCTGCGGGTCCCACGCGGCGTGCGCCGCTGCTCTAGGGACGGCACGCAAGGCGCCGCCGGCGGTGATCGCGGCGGCCAGGTCGCGCTCGATGCGGGGCGCTGCGGGCGCGAGGGCGACCGCGCCGATCGCCAGCGGCGCCACGGCAACCAGACCGTCATCCAGCACGCGGCCCGCGCTCCGCACCAGCCACCAGGTCCCGAGCCCGCCGCTCACCAGCGCCGCGGCGAGCAGGAAAGCGACGGTTTGACGAGGCGTTGAGCCGCTGCGGCCCCGGGACGCCAGGCGCTCGCGCCGAGCCGGTCCGACTGTGACCCGCGGTTGATGCCGCATGCTTACTCTGCCCTGCATATGGTGACCGTGTGCACGTTTCTGCCGCCGGCCGAGCGGCCGCGGCTTGAAGCCGCCGGCAACGGCTGCTTCGCGGCGGTCCACGCCGATTCGGTGCGCGAGCTGTTCGCCGCCGCCCGACGTCACCGCGTGGACGCGCTCGTCATTTCAGTGCACCGCTGCCGTATCGACGAGCTGCCGGTGGTGGCCCGCTTCGTCCGGGAATTCCCCGCCATTCCTGCCGTTGCGCTGGTTTCGCGGCCCGACTGCGACGCTCCACAAACACTGTTGCGGCTGGGGGCGACCGGCGTCCGCACCGCCGTCGACTGCACCGAGGCCGCCGGCTGGGGGCGCCTGCGGGACCTCGTGGCCCACCCGGCGTCGCCGGTCGCCGCCCGCATCCTCGCCCGCATCGTGCCGGAGCTCGCCGACGTGCCCGAAGACACCCGGCTGTTCTTCGAGGCGTTGGCCCGACTCGCGCCGGTGCTGTGCACCGTCCGGGGCCTTGCCCGTCACCTGCGCGCCCGCCCCAGTACGATGATGTCGCGGTTCTACCGGGCCGGCCTGCCGTCTCCCAAGAGCTACCTCGCGGCGATCCGGCTGCTGCACGCCGCGTATCTGTTTCAGAATCCGGGGCTGTCGGTGGCGGACATCGCCTACCGGCTCGACTTCTCCTCGCCGCAGAGCTTCTCGCGACACTTGAAGACGCTGCTTGGCGTCACCGCGAGCGAGTTCCGGCACCGCTTCCCCTTCGACGTCGCCCTCGCCCGCTTCTGCGACTTGCTGATCACCCCGTACCGGGAGGCCCTGCGCGCGTTTCATCCGCTTAACGCGGGGATGTGGGACCAAGGACCAACCGCGGCCGCGGTGGCCTTCCGGCCGGGGTGATCAATCGGCGGCTTGCGGCTGCGCCGGAGGCGGGACGCGATACTCCGCGGTTGTCTGGTCGCGCCGCAGGACGGAAAACCGCGCGATGCCGGCCCGCAGGCGCTCGGCCAGCTGGGCCAGCTGCTGCGACGTAGCCGTGAGGTCGCTCATTGAAGCGATCTGCGCGCCCGACGCCGCGGCGGCGCCGTCGGCGCTTTGCGAAGACGCGCTGGAGATCGCGGCGACCTGCTGCAGCGACTGGGCCAGCTCCGCGAGGCGCTGTGCCTGACTCCGGGACACTTCCGCCGTCGCGTTGACCAGATCGCCGATCAGCTGCACACCCTCGTGCAGCTCCTGCAGCGCTCCGTCCGCTTCCGCCGCCACGTCCCCGATGTCGCGCACCTTCGCCTCGCCCGACTGCATGGCCCGCGCCGCGGCGTCGATGCCCGCGCGCAGCTCGCTCACCAGCTCGGCCACCTCCCGCCCCGACTTCCCCGCCTCGGCCGCCAGCGCCCGGACTTCGTCCGCCACCACCGCAAACCCCTCGCCATGCTCTTCGGCCCTGGCCGCCTCGATCGCCGCGTTCAACGCCAGCAGGTGGGTCTGCCGTGCGATCCGCGCGATCGTCTGCGCGAACACCCCGATCCGCTCCGACATCCCCGACAGCCCCAGCACCGTTGCCGCCGTGGCCCGCACTTCCTCGCCCACCGCGCGCAGCGTCTGGCTGGCCCGCGCCACGCGCTCGCGGCCCCGCTCGGCGGCGGCCACGAGCCGGCGCGCGTCCACCTGCATCATCTCCGCCCGCACCCGCAGCGACTCCGCCTGGTCCGCGGCTTTCGCGCTCTCGCCGCGCGCCGCGTCGGCCATCGTCCGTTGTTGGCTCAGACCCACTGCCAGCTGCTGGGCGGTGTCCGATACCGACTCCGAGGAGGCGTGCAGCTCCTCGGCGGCGGCCGCCAGCTGCTCGGCGAACGCCGCCACTTCGTCGGCCTCCCGCTGCACCGTCGAGATCGTCGAGCCCATCTCGTCCAGCATCCGGTTGAAGCTCTTCTCCAGAAAGCCCAGTTCGTCCGACTCGGCCGCGGCGGCCCGCACCGCCAGATAACCCTGCTCGGCTTCCCCGATCACGCCCCGCGCCTGCCGGATCCGGGAGATCAGCGTCGCCGGGATGCGGCGCAGCGCCCACGCCACCGCTACGAAGACCACCGTCTCGAGCACCGTCGGCGTCAGAAAGTCGGTGTCCTCGCGGAACAGCCGGGCGTGCAGCATGCTGGCGCCGAGATAGGCCAGGGACCCGGCCAGGACCAGGAAATCCCCCACGGCCTGACCCTGGTCGAACGTGTAGGGGAGAATGGCGAGGAAGAACGCCGCAACGAACCCGCCATGGCCGAGCCACACGATCGGCACCGCCACGAGCACCACGTCGAACACCGCCAGAACGTAGATGCCCCACCAGCGGTACCAGCCGCGCTCGTTGACCACGCCGAGCAGGGCGTTCCCGATCAACGCCGCCGAGAACACGATGGCGATCGTCGACAGCGACACCTCGGTCGCCCCGAAAAACCTCCCCACCACCCCGATGACGAGGAGACCGACCGCTATCACCCAGCGCCGCCGGTGGCTGCGCCGGAACGTCTCCAGGTCCTTGAGGCGCTGTTCCAGGGCCGTGGCGTCATCCGTCCAGCCGCGCAGCCGGGCGGCGAGGGATAGGCGCGGATTGAGGGAGGGAAGGGTCACTGCAGCATCTTACAGCAGCTCGGAGGCGGCGACCAGCGCCTCCACCGAGACGCCGGCCGCTTCCAGAGCGGCGCGCCCGCCTTCCTCGCGGTCGACCACGGCCAGGACGCCGAGCACCGTGCCGCCCGCTTCCCGGATCGCCGCGGCCGCGTCTGCGGCCGACTGCCCCGTCGTGATCACGTCCTCGACGACGACCACCGCGTCTCCGGGGGCGAAGCAGCCTTCGATGCGCTGGCCGGTGCCGTGGGTCTTGGCCTGGCGCCGCACGCTGAAGGCGTCGATGGCGACCCCCTGCGCCCGCGCGGCGAGGGCGATCGCGTAGGCCACGGGATCGGCGCCGAGGGTGAGCCCCCCGACGCCGGTCGGCCGCCAGTCGCGGGCGCGGAGGCGCGCCAGCCCCAGCGGTCCGATCACCGCGAGCCCCGCCCCGGACATGGTGGTGCGGCGAGCGTCGATGTAGTACCGGGAGTGTTTGCCGGAGGCGAGCACGAAGTCGCCGCGGGTGACCGAGCGCTCCCGCAGAAGCTCGCGGAGTCGCTTGAGGAGGGTCGTCTCGTCCGTCACGTAGTAGCCATTACTACTACTACTTCTTCCTGATGAGCGACCTGAGGGCGCCGAGGAGCCCGCCCGAACCCTCCGGCGCCGCCGTTGCGCCGCGGCTCCCCACGTCGACCTCGGCCGCGAATTCGAGCACCGTCGGCTGGCGGCGGGCCGGCTCACGCTCGAGCCCGCGCATCAGCGCGGCTTCCAGCGCCGACGGAAAGCGGCGTCCCGGCACCGCCTCATTGAGTGGCGTCGGCGGCTGGGTGAGCATCTGCTGGAACAGCTCGCGCGGCGTCCGACCGGCGTAGGGGCGGCGGCCGGTGAGCATGTAGTAGGTGATGGTCGCGAGACTGTAGATGTCCGCCCGTCCGTCCACGAGCGCGCCGGAGAGCGCTTCGGGCGCCACGTACTGCAACGTGCCGACGAAAAACCCTGTGCGCGTGAGTCGCTCTTCCGGCGGCAGCTCCGCATCCCGCGCGATCCCGAAATCCAGGAGCTTCACGCCGCGGGTCGCGGCCTCGTAGACGATGTTCTCGGGTTTCAAGTCCCGGTGGATGATGCCGGCCTGGTGCGCGGCATTGAGTGCTTCGGCCAGCTGGCGGGTGACGGCCGCCGCCTCGGCGGGAGCGAGCGGGCCGTTGCGGTGTAGGAACTGGGCCAGTGATTCGCCCCCGGCCCACTCGAGCGCGAGGTAATGCAGGCCGTCGGCTTCGCCGTATTCGTAGGTGCGGACCACGCCCGGGTGTATCACGCGCGCGCCGTAGCCCGCTTCGCGCAGGAACCGCTTCACCGCGATGGGGTCGCTCCGGAGGCGCGGGCGCAATACCTTGAACGCACAAGGGCCGCGCTCGGGGTGCTCCGCGCGGTAGACTTCCGCCGTCCCGCCCTCGCCCACGCGCTCGAGCAGGCGGTAGCCGGCGATCGTCCGGCCCACGTAAGTCTCGCTGGCCATGGGGACGCGCGAAACTAACGTGCGCCTTCGAGGGTGAGCAAGTGACACGACGTCGAGCCGTGTGGGCGCTGTGCTCCGCCGGTGCGATCGCGTGCGGCACGTGGCAACGGGTCGGCGCGCCGGACCGCACGCCTCCCGGGGCCAACATCACCCAGCTGTTCGATGCCGGCACCGTCTATCGCTCCATGGGGTTCCTCGTTGGCGGCCCGGCGCTGCCCTTCGTGGGTACCGTCCGCTACCTCCGCGCCGCCAGGCCCGATTCCACGCTCGCCCTGTGCGCCCTCTCGCTCGCCAACACGGCGCTCACCTTCCGCCGGGACGGGAACGAGTTCGTCGCCGAGTACCACGTCGAGGTCGGCTTCCGCTCCGACAGCGGCGCTCCGCGCCTCGTCGCCAGCGATCAGACTGTGCGCGTCGGGACCTTCAAGGAGACCCTGCGCGGGGACGAGAGCGTCATCTTCCAGCAGTTCGTCACGGTCCGCCCCGGCGTGTATCGCGTCGGCGTGGTCGTGCGCGACCGCAACGGCCCGCACATCTCCCGCGACGAGCACCTGGACACGGTACCGACCTTCGCGGGGCAGGGGATCGGGGACCCTATTCCTTACTATGATGGCACGGGGCGGGCCGCCTTGGCGGAGCTGCCGAAACTGGTGGCGAACCCGCGCGCGACGCTCCCCTTCGGGGGTGATACGTTGCGGTTCTACGTCGAGGCCTACGGACTCGCCCCCGGCACCCGGCTCGCCGTCAGCGCTATCGACGCCCGCGGCACCCCCCTGTGGCAGGACACGCTGGCCCTCGCAGCCGGCGAGGTCCCCCACCTAGTGGTGTCCCTCCCCCCGGGCCGGATCCCGCTCGGCCGGGCCGATCTCGTGGTCGCGGCCGTGGGCGGGAGCGCTTCCCTCAAGAGCGAGACGCCGTTCGTGGTGAGCCTCTCCGATCAGTGGATCATCACGAACTTCGACCAGATGTTGAGCCTGCTGCGCTACTTCCCACGCCAGGACCTCGTGGCGAAGCTCCGCAGCGCCACGGCCGATCAGCGCTCGGAGCTGTGGCGGGAGTTCTGGAAGACCACCGATCCGGTGCCGATGACGCCCGAGAACGAGGCGCTGGACGAGTACTTCCGGCGCGTCCAGATCGCCAACCAGCGTTTCCAGGAGAGCGCGGACCCGGGATGGCTCACCGATCGCGGCGAGGTGTTCATCAGCCTCGGTGAACCCGACGAGATCATCGACCTCCGCGGGGACGTGAGTCGCGACGCCATGACCATCCGCTGGAACTACATCCAGCTGCGGGTGAGCCTCCTGTTCCGTGACGAGTCTGGCTTTGGGCGCTTCCGGCTGACGCCCAGCTCCCGCTCGGAGTTCCAGCGCGTGTTGGCCCGCGTGCGTCGGATGCAATGACCGGGCGGACCATCCTCAGTCTCATGCTCGTCGCGGCGGGCCCCGCGCGGGCGGTGCAGGCCCCCAACACCGTGCTCGCACAGGCGGAATCCCTCCGGCTCGCCGGGCGACCATGGCATGCCGCGCAGGCGCTCCTGGCCGCCGCCGCCCGATCCGAGCGCCCCAACGCCGAGTTCATCGTGCGGGGCGCGCGGGCGGAGCTGCTCGCGCGCCGCTACGATCGGGCCAAGAGCCTGCTCGCCGGTCAGCCCTGGCTCGCCGACTACGAGAACGGCGAGGCGCTGGAGGTGCTGGCCACCGCGGAGATGGCGTTGGGAAACGGCGCAGCGGCGGCCCCCCGCTTCGTGCTGGCCCGCGCCAGGAGCGGCGGCCTCCGCGCCACGCTGCTCGCCGCCCGCGCCGCGGTCGCCTTCGAAGCGGCCGGGGCGCTGGACAGTGCGGCACGCTACTACGCGCTGGCCCGGGACGGGGGGATCGCCGCCGTCGATCCCTGGCTGCGGCTCCGCCTCGCGCGCGTCACCCGCGACACTACCGCCGCCGTCGCGCTCCTCACTGGCCTCCCCGCGCCGGCCGTCCGACTCGCGCCCGTCGCGCGCGCCCGCGCCCTGCTGGCGGCGGGGGATTCGGCGGCGGCGCTCGACGCCCTCGCGCTGACCGGGCAGTTGCTCGAGGTGGCGCGGATCGCGGCCGTGCTGGGCGACACGGTGCGCGCTCGGGGCGCGCTCTACGATCTCATGACCCGGGCGCCGGAATCTGACGACGCGGCGGCCGGGGTGGCGCTCGCGCAAGCGGGCCTGCCCCCCAGACTTCCCGCCGAGCGCGTCGCGCTGGCCCGCACGCTGCGCCTCCATGGCGATGCGACCGCAGCCCGCATCCAGGTGCAGCGGGCGGTGGCGCAGGGCGATTCGACTGCCGTCACGCTTATTCTGTATGGCGAGCTGCTGGTGCAGGCGAACCGGTTGCGCGACGCCGAGCTCGCGTACCGAGCCGCCGCGCGCGACTCGGCTCTTGGACCCCTCGCCATCTACCGTCGCGCTCGCGTGCTGGTGCGCCTGGGCGATCCGGGGGCGAGCGACGCGCTGTCGGGGTTCGCGGCGACGTACCCGGCCGACACCGCCGCGCCGACGGCCCTGTACGTGATCGGCGACGTGCTCGTCGATCGCGGCGACTGGGCGGGGGCCGCGCGGTGGTTCGGCGAGTTACTGGCGCGCTACCCGGCGGATCTGCGCAGCTCGCTCGCCAGGTTCCGCCTCGCCGCGCGCGCCGGAGAGGAGAACCGGCCCGACAGCGCGCAGCGCCTCTATCAGGCGGAGGTGGACGCCGCCGGCCCGCAGCGCAACGCGGCGCGGTTCTGGCTCGGGCGGCTCGCGCGCGCGAAGGGTGACACGGCGGCGGCCTTCGCGCTGTGGGCGACCCTCGCCCGGGACGACTCGATCGGGTACTACGGACTGCGGGCGCGTCAGTCGGCCGGTCTGGCGCCACTCGAGATCGCTCCGTCGCGGCCCGCGCCGCCGCCGCCGGCCGTCACCCGAGGGCTGGCCGAGCTCGACACGCTCGGACTTGCCGGGCTCGACAGCGAAGCCCAGGCCACGGTGCGCTGGCTGCTGGCGCGGCCGCCGCAGGATGCGAGCGCACTGCTGGCGTGGAGTGAAGGGCTCGCCGTGCGGGGGTGGGGATCCGCCGCCGTCCGGCTCGCCTGGCAGGCGGCGACCCGCTCGCCCACCGACCCCCGCGTGCTGCGCGCCATTTTCCCCTGGCCGAACCGCGCCGCCGTCGAGGCCGAGGCGGCGGAGTTCGGCGTCGACCCGTTGATCCTCACGGGCCTGGTGCGGCAGGAGAGCGTTTTCGATCTCGAGGCGTTGTCGACCGCTGGCGCCCGCGGGCTCGCCCAGCTGCTGCCGGGAACCGCGGCACAGACCGCCCGCGGCCTCGACGTGACGTTCTATCCCGAGTGGATCACGGTCCCGGACTTGAACCTCCACCTCGGCGCGGCGCACCTGGCGGAGCTGCTGCGCCGCTTCGGCGGACGCGTGGATGCCGCAGTGGCCGCGTACAACGCTGGGGTGACGCCCGTCGTGCGCTGGCTCGCGCGTCCCGGCGCCGACGACCCCGACCAGTTCCTCGAGCTCATCCCCTTCCAGGAAACCCGCGGCTACGTTCGCGCGGTGCTCCGCAACCGGGAGCTGTACCGCGCCCTGTACGTGGCCCCAACGAATTGAGTCCAGTGCGGTTACGGCCGCCCCCGCAGCCGCTCCGCCGTTTCCTTGACAACCTCCATAGCGCGTCGCATTTCTATGCCGCTCGGCAGCAGGTTGCCGGGCAGGCGCCCGCGCCTCACATGTGACTCTGCCGGAGGCTGATCGAATGGCCAAGGGAAAGGTGAAGTGGTTCAATGACGCGAAGGGGTACGGCTTCATTGAACAGGAGGGCGGTGAGGACGTGTTCGTGCATTTCTCCGCCATCCAGATGGACGGCTTCAAGACGCTCGCGGAGGGCCAGGCAGTAGAGTTCGAGGTCCTTCAGGGCGACAAGGGACTCCACGCGGCGAACGTCACCCGCGCCTGACCGGTCCCCGCGCCGTTCGACCCCCCCCGCCTGGCTCCGCCGGGCGGGGTTTTCATCTACGGACGGTTATCTTGCGCCCATGACGGCCCCCGCCCCGGCCGCCGAGCGGCTGTTCCTCGTCGACGGCTACGCGCTCATCTACCGCGCCTTCTTTGCGATGATCTCCCGGCCCCTCACCACGGCGCGCGGCGAGAATACCTCCGCCGCGTGGGGCGCGACCAACTTCCTGCTACGGCTCCACGAAAAGCATCACCCCAGCTATCTCGGCTGGGTGCACGACGTCGGCGTCTCGTTTCGCGAGCGGGTGTACCCCGAGTACAAAGCGACGCGCGAGAAGCTGGATGAGCAGCTGCAGCAGGACTTCGAGCGGGCGGTGGAGCGCATCGCGCAGATCCTGGACGCGTTCCGCGTGCCGGTGATCGGCGTGGAGGGCTTCGAGGCCGACGACGTGATCGGCACGCTCGCGACCGTCGCCGCGGAACGCGGCCTGCAGGTCGCGATCGTGTCGGGCGACAAGGACTTCTACCAGCTCATCGGCCCCCGCATCGCGCTGCTCAACCCCGGACGCGGCGGGCCCGCGGCCGTCGAAGAGCAATGGGTCGACCAGACCAACGCCAGCGAGCGCCTGGGCGTGCCGCCCGAGCGCGTCGTGGATTACCTGGCCCTCGTGGGCGACAGCTCCGACAATGTGCCGGGGGTCAAGGGCATCGGAGAGAAGACGGCGCTCGAGCTGCTCGGCGCCTATGGCGACCTCGAGACCATCCTCACGCGCGCGCCGGAAGTCGCCGGGAAGCGCGCCCGCGAGGCTCTGCTGCAGCACGGCGAGCTCGCGCGGTTGTCCCGCGAGCTCGTCACCATCCGCCGCGACGCCCCGGTCTCGCTGGACCTCGAGCGCCTGCGCGTCCAGCCGCCCGACATCCCCCGCCTGCGCGAGCTGTTCACCGAGCTCGAGTTCCGCTCGCTCATCCCCAAGCTCGACCGCCTCGCCGACCTGGGCGTGCCTCCTCCGGCGTCCCGTCCGGCGCCGGCCGCACCGCTCCCGCCCCCGACGTCCGCGGCGCGCCCGCCGGCCGCGATCGTGGACGACCCCGCTCGGCTGGGCGAGGTGATCGCGGAATGTCGGCGGGCGTCCATCGTCGCGGTGGACATCGAGACGTCGTCCCTCGACCCCATGCGCAGCGAGGTCATCGGGCTCTCCCTGGCCGTCGCCCCGGGACGCTCGTGGTACCTGCCGTTCGCCCACGTGGCCCCGGACGGTGAGCTCGCCGGCGACGCCCCGCCGAAAAACCTTCCACCCCTTGGGAGTGCGCCGCTCGCCCCACTGCGCGAGCTCCTCGCCGACCCCGCCGTCTCCAAGGCAGGGCACAACATCAAGTACGACTGGATCGTGCTGCGGCGGGCGGGCGTGGAGCTCACCGGCGTGGCCTACGACTCGATGCTGGCCAGCTTCGTCCTCGACCCGGGGCGCCGCTCCCACGGCTTAGACGACCTCGCTAGGGAAGTCCTGGGGACCGAGCTGCGCACCTATGCGGACCTCGCGGGGAAGGGCAGGACCGAGCGCCCATTCGCCGCCGTGCCGGTGGCGGCCGCGGCGCGCTACTGCTGTGACGACAGCGAGACCGTGCTGCGCCTGCGGGACGCGTTCGCCACCGAGCTCGAGGACCACAAGCTCCGTCCCCTCCTCGAGGGGATCGAGGTGCCGCTGCTCGCGGTGCTGGTCGACATGGAGTGGACGGGCGTGCTTGTGGACCGGGAGCTGCTGGCGACGTTGTCCCGCCAGTTCGCGACGGAGCTCGGCGAGCTCGAGCAGGCGATTCATCGGGCCGCGGGGGTCGAATTCAACATCAATTCCACCCCGCAGCTCCGGACGGTGCTGTTCGACAAGCTGCAGCTCCCGGTTCTCAAGAAGACCAAGACCGGGGCGTCGACCGATTACGAAGTGTTGGAGCAGCTCGCGGCGATGGGGCACGAGGTGCCGCGGCTGCTGATTGAATACCGCGAGCTCTCGAAGCTCAAGTCCACTTATGTGGACGCGCTCCCCGCCTACATCAATCCCGTGACGGGGCGGCTGCATACGAGCTTCAATCCGGTGGGAGCATCGACGGGCCGGCTCTCGAGCTCCGATCCCAACCTCCAGAACATCCCCGTGCGCACGGAGCGCGGCGAGGCGATCCGCCGGGCGTTCGTGGCCCCCCCGGGCGCCGTGCTCCTCACCGCCGACTACTCCCAAGTTGAGCTGCGTCTCCTCGCTCACCTCTCCGGAGACCCGGCGTTCGTCGCGGCCTTCCAGCAGGGCGGGGACATCCATCGCCAGACCGCGGCCGTCATCTTCGGCGTGTCCCAGGAGCAGGTGACGGCGGAGATGCGCGCGCGCGCCAAAACGATCAACTTCGCCACGATCTACGGACAGGGCCCCTTCGCCCTGGCCCGTCAGCTGGGCATTTCCCAGGACGAAGCGCGCGCGTTCATCCAGGAGTATTTCCGCCGCTTCGCTGGCGTGCGCGCCTGGCTCGATCGCACGATCGCCGAAGCCCGCGCGAGAGGATACGTCGAGACCCTCTTCGGCCGGCGGCGCTACATCCCGGAGCTCAAAGACAAGAACTTCAACATCCGCGCCTTCGGCGAGCGCACGGCCACCAATTCGCCGCTCCAGGGGTCCGCCGCGGACCTGATCAAGATCGCGATGATCCGCATCCACAGCGCCCTGCGCGAGCAGCGATTACGGAGCCGGATGGTCCTGCAAGTGCACGACGAGCTGGTGTTTGAGGTCCCGGTGGCCGAAGCGGAGACCGCCACCAGTCTGGTAAAACGCCATATGGAGGAGGCTGCCAGATTGTCGGTGCCGCTCGTCGTAAGTGTCGGAACCGGAAGCAATTGGGTGGATGCCAAAGAGTAAGCACAAGTCTTGCGGCAACGACCCCTGGTGCCACACTATTGCAGCACCGGACGTTGCGACCAGGCCCGCGAGTCCGGTGCCCTTTGGCGCCCGGAGGGTTCTTCTGTGCTGCGGTCTCGGCGTGGCTTCACGCTGATCGAGCTGCTCATCGTGGTGGTGATCATCGGGATTCTTGCGTCCATCGCGATCCCGAAGTTCGTCAACACGAAGGAGAAGAGCTACCTCGCGCAGATGAAGTCCGATCTGCGCAACCTCGCCACCGCCGAGGAAGCCTTCTTCTATGACAGCGTCAAGTACACGACCAGCATGGTGATGCTGAACAACTTTTCCCCGAGCACCGGCGTCACCCTCACGGTGAATGTCTCGGCGGGCGGCTGGAACGCCACGGCGGTGCACGCGCAGACGCCCCGCCAGTGCTTCCTCTTCTTCGGCTCGGGACCGCCGATCGGCACGGCGACCGTGGAGGGCCGGATCAGCTGCTCGTAACCCGGCCCTGGCAGGAGTTCACACGCCGCCGCGAGGGGATGTGCTTCGCCCTCGACGGCGGCGTTTGGCTTCACCGCCACCGCTTCCGCGGGGAGCCGATGGCGCACCTGGTGAGCGCCGACAAGGAACGCTTGCTCGCCGTGGGCCGGGAACTGGGGATGCAGCCGGCGTGGCTGCAGTACAAACCGCTGAAGGACCCGCGGATCGGGGTGCGGGTGCCGGCGTGGCACTGGGATGTGTGGGGCAGCGTCCTCGGGAGGCTCTAGTCGCCGTTCGCTTCGTCCTGTCGGGGGGCCCGCACCCCCGGCCACCAGTTCCACCGCCCCGCGATGTGCATGATGGCCGGAACGAGCACCATCCGGATCAGGGTCGCGTCGAACAGCACCGCCATCGCCAGGCCGAATCCGACGAGCTGCACGGCGAGGACGCGTGAGAAGGCGAACACGCCGAACACCGCGATCATGATCGCGGCGGCGAACGTGATCGTGGACGCCGTCGCCGACAGCCCTTCCATCGTCGCGTGGTCGTTGCGGCCGGTCTTGTCGAACACTTCTTTCATTCGCGTCAGCAGGAACACTTCGTAATCCATCGACAGCCCGAACACCGTGGCGAAGATGAGGACGGGGACGACCACGAAGATCGCCTCCGTCGGGCCTTCGAGCCCGAACAGGCGCCCGCCGTAGCCGTGCTGGAACACGAGCACGGTGACCCCGAACGCCGCACTCACCGAAAGGCAGTTGAGGAGCACGGCCTTCAAGGGTACGAGGACCGACCGGAAAGCCACGAACAGCATCAGCGCGGTGATCCCGAGAATCAGGGCGACGACGCCGGGGAGCCGGCTGAGCAGGTGGTGCTGGAGATCCACGCTCGTCGCCGCGAAGCCGCCGACGAGGATCTCGCTGCCCTGCAGGCCGCGGACGCCTCGGGCGACGATCGCGCGCACGCGCCGGGCCACGCCCATCAAGCCGGTCAGGGAGACGGAGTCGGCGGGAATCACGTCCACTAGGGTGGTGCGGTTATCCGCGCTCAAGTAGGCGTTGAAGAACGGCGCGAACCGCTCGCGCACCTCCCGGGCGTCGCTATAGAACAGGGCGAGCTGCAACGACGACATGCCCGGCCGGATGGTCGCCACGCCACGGACTTCTTTGACGCGGGGATCCTTGCGGAGCGAATCGCTCAGGGTCTTGAGCCCGCGCAGCCGCATCGGGGAGAGCGCCGATTCGCCCTCGGGCAGCTGCACGACGACTCGTGTCGGCTGGATCACGCCGCTCGCCCCCATCTCCTGGAGCTCCGCGAGTCCCTGGCCCGACTCCGATTCCGGCGGAAACCAGTTGCGGGCCGGCAGGCCGATGCGGATCTGGGTCAGGGGAATCGTGAGCAGCGCCACGGCGAGGCCGCCGCCGGCGATCGCCCGCCAGGGCCGGTGCAGGAGGAAGCGCGCCCAGCGCTCCCAGCCGCTCGGCGCGTGGATGCTCGCGAGCGGGCGCGCCAGCCAGCGCGGCCGGTCGATGTTGCGGCCCAGGATCGCGAGCATCGCGGGTAGGAACGTCGTCGCCAGCAGCACCGCCGTCGCCACGACCAGCAGCCCGCCGACGCCGACCGACCGCGTCTCCACCAACGGCGTGGTGAGCAGGCCCGCGAACCCGACCACGACGGTGAGCCCGGACGTGACGACCGCGGCGCCCGCGGTCTGCACGGTGCGCACCGCCGCGTCGAGCGGCGAGAGCCCGCGGTTCAGCTCCTCGCGAAACCGCGTGACGACGAGCAGCGAGTAATCGATGCCTACGCCCAGCCCCACCATCGTCGTGATGTTGAGCACGAAGACCGACATCGTCTGGAACTTCGCGGCGAGCGTCACGAGCCCCAGGGCGATCGTGATCGCGAGCACGCCGACGGCGATCGGCAGCAGGGCGGCGACCAGGGCCCCGAAGGCCAGCACCAGGACGACCAGGGTGACGGGGAGCACGCGCTGCTCCCCCCGTGCCGTGTCCTCGGCGCTGATCGAGCGGATGTCGTAATCGAGCGCCGGGTACCCCGTGAGCTTGACGTCGAACCCTGTCCCGCCGGGGGCCCGCGCCAGCGCGTCGCGCAACGCGGTGCGAAGGTCGGGGACATAGTTGTTGCTGATGTTGTCGGTCTGGTCGGTGGCGAGGGCGGCGATGAAGAAGGTGGTGCGGCGGTCCTGGCTCACGAAGGTGGATTCGCCCAGACTGCTCGCCGCGACCACTTCGCGAACGTACGGCCGGCGGCGCATCGCCGCCGCGAGCGTGTCCAGCACCACGCTGAACCGCCGGTTGGCGTGGGAGATGGGCCCGTGCACGACGATCGCGACGTACTCGGCGAAAGGACCGGGGAACGCCTGCTTGAGGATCTGCGCGGCACGGTACGACTCGGTCTCCTGGTCGGAACCGCCGCGCACCGCGAGCACTTGCTGGACGCCGAGGGCCTGGGGGAGGAAGAGCGCCGCGAGCCCCGTCCATGCGACCAGCACCAGCCAGCGGCGGCGCACGACGGTCTTCGCGATCCAGGCGATCACTCGGGGCTCGGCATCACGGGGCCACAATCATAGAGACGCCGGAGGGGCAAAGCTAGCGGCCGGACAGCGCGTTTTGACATATTGCGCGTATGGAGCGTCGACTGACCGCCTTGATTGCCGCGACCATCACGATGATGGCGCTCGCGGTTATCTGGAACGTCTTCGTGCGCCATCGGGTTCCCGCCGAGTCGACGATGACGCCGCCCGTCACCGCCGTGCCCGACACCACGACCCCTCCCGCGTCGCCTCCGGCTCCGCCGGCGGGCACGACCACGACCTCCCAGGGCGTCGGCCCGGATACCGGCGGGCTCTCGTACATGGACGCGCTGGCCCGATCGGAGACGCGCCGCCGCATTCGGGCGAGCGCCGGCGTGACGTACTTGAACGAGATCGTCGCCGCGAGCCAGGATTCGATGCTGCATCGCTGGGACAACCGTGCTCGGCATCCCGTCCGCGTCTACGTCACGCCGGGCACCGTCGCCAACTTCCAGCCCGCGTTCGTCGACGCCATCCGCGACGCGTTCGCCGAGTGGGGGCGGTCCGGCGTCCCGGTCAGCTTCGACCTCGGCGGCGACTCCACCAACGCCGAAGTGACCTTTCGGTGGCGCATTCAGTTCGAGATCGAGCGCACCGGCCAGACCGACCTGGAGTGGGACCAGGACGGCCACATTCTCAAAGCCACCGTGACGATCGCCAGCTTCGACCCCAAGGGGCGGCCCCTCGGCGCCGACGACGTGCGCGCCGTCGCCCTCCACGAAATCGGCCACGTGCTCGGGCTCGACCACTCGCCCGACTCGACGGACCTGATGTACGCGAAGGGGACGATCCGTCGCCTCTCCGACAAGGACGTGCGGACGGCGCTGCTGCTCTATCAGCTGACGCCGGGAAGCCTCCGGTGACGCCCCGATCGCAGCGTGGCATCATCTCCTTCCTGACGCATGACGCGCCCGACGGCGGCGCGGCGTCGCTCGCCCAGGTCCTCGACGCGCGCGTGCGCGAAGGGGAGTTGATCGAAAAGCTCCCGGACGGCGCCGTGCGCTGCTTCGCGTGCGGCCACCGCTGCCTTGTCAAACCGGGACGGCGAGGGATCTGCAAAGTTCGCTTCAACCGCGACGGCGCGCTCCTCGTGCCGGCGGGCTACGTCGCCGCCCTGCAGTGCGATCCCACCGAGAAGAAGCCGTTCTTTCACTGTCTCCCCGGCAGCGACACGCTGACCTTCGGCATGCTGGGCTGCGATTTCCACTGCGGCTACTGCCAGAACTGGCTCACCTCCCAGGCCCTCCGCGACGACACGGCCGGCGTGCTCCCCACCGACGTCACGCCCGACGACCTGGTGCGCCTGGCGCGCCGCCAGGGCGCCCGGATGGTCGGCTCGTCGTACAACGAGCCCCTCATTACGGCCGAATGGGCGGTGGAGGTCTTCCGGGAGGCGCGGGCGAGCGGCCTCAAGACCGCGTTCATCTCCAACGGCAACGCGACGCCGGAAGTACTCGACTACATCCGGCCGTGGACCGACTGCTACAAGATCGACCTCAAGGCGATGGACGACCGGCGCTACCGCGAGCTCGGCGGCGTGCTTCAGCACGTCCTCGACGCGATCCGCCTGGTCTACGAGCGCGGCTTCTGGCTGGAGATCGTGACGCTCATCGTCCCCGGCTTCAACGACGATGATGCGCAGCTCACCCGTGCCGCGGAGTACATCGCGGCAGTCTCGCCCGAGATCCCGTGGCACGTCACCGCGTTCCACAAAGACTACAAGATGACCGACCCCGACGACACGCCGGCCGCGACGCTGGTGCGGGCCTGCGAGATTGGGGCCCGGGCCGGCCTGCACTTCGTGTATGCCGGCAACCTCCCCGGGGGCGTCGGTCGCTGGGAGCACACGTACTGTCCCGACTGCGGCGACCTGCTGATCGAGCGCTCCGGGTACGTGATCAAACAGCAGCGCGTCGGGCCGGATGGCCGCTGCCCCTCCTGCCACCGCCGCATCCCCGGGGTTTGGTCGTAGCAGCGTTGTTCCTGCTCCAGGCCGCGGCCGGAGCCGCCGCGCCGCCGGCCGGGCGTGCGACGTTCGACGCGGCCACGTTCGATCCGATCATCGAGTCCGGGATCCGCGCGGGGGCCTACCCCGGCGCGGCCCTCATCGTCGGACGCGCCGACACGATCCTCTTTCGCCGCGGCTACGGCCGGTTCACGTGGTCGTCGCGTAGCGCCGCGGTGGACCCCGACAGCACGCTCTTCGATCTGGCGTCGCTCACCAAAGTCGTCGCCACGACCACCGCCCTCATGCTCCTCGTCGAGCGCGGCGCCGTCCGGCTCGAGGCCCCCGTGCGCAGCTACCTCCCCGAGTTCCAGGCCGCGGGTACGGCGGACATCACCGTGCGTCACCTGCTCACGCATACGTCGGGTCTGCGGGCCACGCTGCCGCTCTATGACGAGGCGGACGCCGCGGCCGCGCTGCGGCGCGTGTTTGCCGAGACCCCGCTCTACCGGCCAGGGACGCGGGTTGTCTACTCCGACTTGAACGCGATCCTGTTGGGTGAGATCGTGCGACGCGCCGCGGGTGAGCCCCTCGACCGTTTCGCGGCCCGCGAGATCTTCGCGCCGCTGGAGCTCCGGCAGACGCTGTTCCGGCCGCCCGTCGCACTGCGCCGGCGCATCGCCCCCAGCGGAGAATGGCACGGTCACGCCATCGCCGGCGAGGTGAACGACCGCAATGCGGCACGGCTCGGCGGCGTCGCCGGGCACGCGGGCCTGTTTGCCACCGCCGCGGACGTCGCCCGCTTCGCCCAGTGGATTCTGCGCGAGGGTGCGCTTCCGGACGGCCGCCGCTTGCTCCGGCCCGAAACCATCCGGCTGTTCACCACCAAGACCGCCGACTTCGGTCGCGGGACGGAGGCGCGGGCGCTGGGGTGGCAGGCCGTGCCCACGGGAGAAACGCTGAGCAGCGCGGGGCGCGCGTTCGGTCCGCGCAGCGTCGGCCACACCGGCTGGACGGGCACGTCGCTGTGGATCGATCCGGATCGCGGTGTGTTCGTCGTGCTGCTCACCAATCGGGCGTTCGCCCCCCGCACCCGCCGGTCCTTCACGGTGCTCAAGGGGGTGCGCGGTCGAGCCGCGGATGCGACCGCCCGGGCGAGCGATGACCGCTGACAGGGCGGGGGCGACGCTGATTTACGACGGTGAGTGCGGGCTGTGCCGGCGCAGCGTCGAATGGGTGCGCCGCTGGGATCGGGAACATCGTATCACCCTCGTGCCGTTTCAGGACGAGGCGAGCATAGCTCGCTTCGGCATTCCGCTCCCGGCCCTCGCTGCCGCCATGCACCTCGTGCTGCCCGACCGGCGCGTCTTCGCTGGAGCGGATGCCGTCCCGGAGATCCTGCGGCTGCTGTCGGGATGGAGGTGGGCGCAGTGGCTGTTCGCCGTGCCAGGGGTGCGGCCGGTCGCGCGGCGCGTCTACGCCTGGGTCGCGCGCCGCCGCCGCTGTGAGGTGCGCGGCTATTCCCCGGGGGCGGGAATTGACCGCGGCGGGTCGCGACGGGTAGGTTCGCCCGAGGAGAGGGGATGACGACAGCGACCATTACCGACGGACGGGTGCGCGAGGCGCTGCGCGCCGTGAAGGACCCCGAGCTCAACCTCAACATCATCGACCTGGGATTGGTCTATGACGTGGAGGTGGAGGACGGCAAGGTCCATATCTCGATGACCCTCACCTCGCCCGGCTGCCCCGCCGGCCCCCTCATCTTGAACGACATCCACAAGACGTTGCGCCCCCTTGAGGGCGTGAAAGACGTGGACGTCGAAATCGTGTGGGAGCCGTACTGGACGCCGGAGAAGATCGATCCGAAGGTCCGCGCGATGCTCGGCTTCTAGAGCGCCGCGAGCAGCGCGTCTCCCAATACCTCCGCTTGCCAGCGCCGTAGCTCGTCCACCCGGGCGAGTCCGGCCCGATCCTTTGGGGCGGCGTGAGCGACGGCCTCGAGGGTCGGGCGGCCGCACAGCACGCCGGGATCGATCCCCAGCTCTTGCGCCACGCGGTTGCGCACCGTCTTGAGACGCTCCACCCGCCCGTCGAACGCCGGGTCCTTGGGGGGCCGGCGCGCGCGCTCGATCCGCGGTAGCTGCGCCTCCGGCAGCCCCTGCGCACGCGCCACCGCTGCGAGCAGGGCGCCACCGTGACGCCGCGCGAGCGAGGCCGGCAGGTCCGAGATCCGGGAGAGATCGGCCGCGGACCTGGGCAGGGCCCGGCTCACCGCCAGCAGCGCCTCGTTGCCGATCACGCGGAACAGCGCTCGGTCCTCCTGTTGCGCCACCGATTCCCGCCAGGCGTACAGCTCCCGCAAGGCGGCCAGCTGGCGCGGCAGCAGCGTCTTCGCGCCTTTTACTCGCAGGTAGGCATCGCCGTCACCCGCCGGTCCGGACCAGCGTAGCTCTTCGAGGCGGCCGAATTCCTCTTCCGCCCAGGAGCGCCGGCCCAGCTGGGCGAGCCGTGCCTGCAGCGCGTCGCGGAGCTTGGGGAGGTGACGCGTATCGTCCGCGGCGTAGGCCAGCATCTCCGGCGGCAGGGGCCGCCGCGACCAGTCGGCTTTCTGATGGGTTTTGGGGAGGCGGACGCCGGCATACTTCTCGAGCAGGGCCGCCAGCCCGATTGCGGGCTCGCCGGCGAGCTGGGCGGCGATGCGCGTGTCGAACATGTGCCGGGCCCGGAACCGGTAGTCGCGGTCGATGATGCGCAAGTCGTAGTCGGCGTCGTGGAACACCTTCTCGATCGCGGCGTCGGCGAGCAAGCCACCTAGGGGCGCGAGGTCGCTGACGGCGAGCGGGTCGACGATGGCCGTCGCGGTCCGGGTCGAAAGCTGAATGAGGTACACCCGGTCCACGTAGCGATGGAAGCTCGCGGCTTCCGTGTCCACGGCCACGAGCGGCTCCCGGCGAAACGCGGCCACGGTCTCGGCCAGAGCGGCGGCGGAGCGGAGGTACCCGTCCACGCGCTATTCTTCTTTACTGACCTGTTCCAGCCCGGTGGCGATCTCCTCGAGAGCCTTGGCGAGAGTCTTGTAGAACTCGGCGTCCGGTGGCTGGGGGGAAGGCGCGCCGCCGAAGGGATCTCCCCCGAGCTTGCGCGCGGCGCGCGCCGCGTGCCGGATGTAATCGGTCGAAACCCGCATGGTCATGGATCCGATTGAGCTTTCGCGTAAGATACGTGCGGCCCTCTCGCCATGCAGTCTGGGCACCTGGCCCACGCCCGTCGACACCCGGCCCGACCTGGCCGCCGCGACGGGGCGCGCCGAGCTCTGGCTCAAGCGCGAGGACCTCGCGTCCCCTCGCTGCGGGGGCAACAAGGTTCGTGGCCTCGAGTTCCTCCTCGCCGGCTTGCCCGCCGGGATGGTGTGCGTGACCGTCGGCGGTCTCGGCTCCACGCACTGTCTCGCCATGGCCACGCACGCCCGTGACCACGGGCTGCGCACCGTGCTCGCTCAGTTCCCTCAGCCCGAGACCGCGACGACCCGCGCCCTCGCGGCGGCGGCCGCTGGGGGCGTCGCCGCTGGATTCCCGGGGGGGGCGCCGCGCCTATCGCTGTGGTCGGCCACCTGCTTGCCGGGCTCGAGCTTGCCGACCAGCTTCCCGCGCCCCCTGACGCGATCGTGTTGCCGCTGGGCTCGGGGGGGACCACCGCAGGGCTCGGGCTCGCGATGGACGTCCTCGAATGGCCGACGACGGTCGTCGCCGTCCGCGTCGCCCCCGCGGTCATCGCCAACCGCTGGCGGGTGGCGCGACTGACCCGCGGGGCGGTGCGCCTGCTCGGATCCCATGGTGTGATGCTCCGCGCTCCGCGTTCCGCGCTCCGCGTCCTTGAGGGGCTCGGCGCGGGCTACGGACATCCCACCTCCGCCGGGGAAGCGGCACGGGAGCTGGCGGCCCGCCACGGCGTGAGCCTCGACTCGACCTACAGCGCCAAGGCGTTCGCCGCGCTGACCGCCCTCCCCGCCGGATTCCATCGGGTGGTATTCTGGCATACGTTTTCCGCGCCGTGACGCGTCCAACCATCACCGTCCGTGTGGATGACGCCGAGCTGGTCGTCGACGTGCGGGGCGCCGGCCCGCCGCTGTTGCTGGTCCACGGCTTTCCCTTCGACCATACGATGTGGAAGCACCAGCTCGCCGGGCTCACCCGGTGGCGTCGCATCGCGCCGGATCTGCGCGGCGCCGGCGCCTCGAGCGCGCCGGCGGACGGCTACTCGATGACCCGCTACGCCGACGACCTCGTGGCGGTTCTCGATGCCGTCGGGGCGGCGCAAGCGGTGGTCTGTGGTCTTTCCATGGGCGGCTACATCCTCTTCGAGCTGCTGCGGCGTCACCCGGAGCGCGTGCGCGCGGCGGTCTTCTGCGACACCAAAGCCGAGCCGGATTCGGAGGAGGCGAAGCGCGGCCGGGACGAGCTAGCCGCCGTCGCGCGGCGACACGGGCAGACCGCGGTGGCGGACCGGCTCGTGCCCAATCTGCTGGCTCCGCAGACGCTCGAGGGCCAACCGGAGGTCGTCCGGCACGTGCGGGAGATGATCCAGCGGATGCCGGTCCCCGGCATCGTGGGGGCGCTCGGTGCGCTCCGCGACCGCCCCGATTCACGGCCGACGCTGGCGGCAGTGAGCGTGCCGGCGCTGGCTCTGGTGGGCGAAGAGGACACGATCGCGCCTCCGGCCGTCATGGAAGCCCTGGCCGCCGGGATCCGGGGGGCGCGCCTGGAGCGCGTGCCCGCGGCGGCGCACCTCGCGCCGCTCGAGCAGCCGCTCGCGGCGACGCGGATTCTCAGCGAGTTTTTCGAGGAGCTCTAGCTGCCCTTGCGCTGCGGCTTGCCGGGCGGGTTCGGGCCGCTGAACACATCCCGGTTCTTGGCGATGAAGCTTTTCCACTGCGGGGGGCAGTCTTCTTCGGGGAAGATCGCCGTGACGGGGCATTCGGGCTCGCACGCGCCGCAGTCGATGCACTCGTCGGGGTGGATGTACAGCATGTCCTCCCCCTCGTAGATGCAATCCACCGGGCACACGTCCACGCAGGACCGGTCCTTCACGTTGATGCAGGGTTCCGCGATGATGTACGGCATCGAACTCCTCAGCCTAGTCCACCGATGCACGGAGTCGCGTGCGAGGGCGTAACTTAGGTGCCCCTGCGCCTGCTGGTCAACGGTCGCCCCCACCGCGGACGCCTTGGAGTGCGACGTCCGCATGACTGGTGCATGCTCTCGGCCATCCCGCTCCTGCTGTCCCAGCCCGACCCCACCGATGACGAAATCGTTCGCGCGTTGGCGGGCGACTTCTGGCGCTGTGGAACCTTCGCAAAATCCGCCGCGCCGTCCGTCGCGATCTCCGTCGGCCGCATGCGCACCGTCAGCATCGCGGTGGCCCCCGAATGCGGGCGCGCGAGCAACCCAACGCTCGCCGAAAGCCGGCCGCACGGTGGTACCGGCTGCACGGTGGCAATGGAAGGCCCCTTCGAAAGAGGTCAAATAGATACCCAGGAGTATCTCTTACATGGTTGGTGGGCGCCTTGACTGGCCGAAACGATACGATAGCGTATCTTTGATTCTCATGGGTATCGTTCGAGAGCGCCGCAAGGTGGAAACGCGAACGCGACTGATCGAGGCTGGCCTGCCGCTCTTCGCCGAGCGCGGCTTTGACCTCGTGACGCTCGACGAGGTCGCCGAAGCCGCCGGCTTCACCAAAGGCGCCATCTACCGCCAGTTCCCGTCCAAGGGGGCCTTCTTGCTTGCCCTGTTCGAGCAGTACGCCGCGGTCGCCCGGGCGGGACCCGGGGCCCGCCACGCTTCTTGGTTCATCCCGCTCACTGTGCAGTTCGCGGCCCAGGGAATGCGCGACCCGCTGCTCAAGCGGCGCTTCGCGCAGGTGTTGGCGGAAGCGCCCGACGGCGGATCCGTCGAAGGCCAGCTCCTCAAAGCGTTGTCGCGGTTATGGCCCGCCTCATCGACCTGAGTCACGAGATCGAGGACGGGATGGTGACCTATCCCGGCCTCCCCGTGCCGAAGGTCCGCGACTGGTTGAGCCGCGAGGACTCCGGCGCGCGCTACGCGCCCGGGACCACGTTCCAACTGGGGATGATCGAGCTGCTGGCGAACACGGGGACCTATATCGACGCTCCCTTCCACCGCTACGTAGAAGGAAAAGACGTCGCCGGCTATGCGCTCGAGGCGGTGGCGGACCTTGAGGGACTCGTGGTCCACGCCGGCGACCGTGGTCGCGCGATCGACGAGGATGCGTTCGCCCGCGTCGAAGCCCGGGGGAAGGCTGTGCTGGTGCATACGGGCTGGGACCGCCACTGGCGCACCGAGCGTTACGGGAAAGGCCACCCGTTTCTCACCGCCGCGGCCGCTCGGCACCTCGTGGTCGCCGGTGCGGCGCTGGTCGGCATCGACTCGCTCAACATCGACGACGACAGCGACGGCGCGCGGCCCGCACACACTGCCCTGCTCGCGGCTGGCATCCCCATCGTCGAGCACCTGTGCGGACTGGACCGACTCCCGGAAGCGGGGTTTCGCTTCTTCGCGGTGCCGCCGAAGGTGAAGGGGATCGGGAGCTTTCCGGTGCGGGCGTTCGCGCTCGTGGAGGAGTGAGCTAGTCCGCCGGCACCGCCTCCTTCACCACCCCTGCCTCGTTCCCGAACTTCCGCTCGATCTCGCGCGTGATGTGCATCGAGCAGAACTTCGGCCCGCACATCGCGCAGAATTCGGCGCTCTTGAAGTACTCTGCGGGCAGCGACTCGTCGTGCAGCGCGCGCGCCCGGTCGGGATCCAGGGCGAGGCGGAACTGCTCGTTCCAGTCGAAGGCGAACCGCGCCCGCGACAGCGCGTCGTCGCGGTCACGCGCGTGCGGCCGCCCGCGCGCGACGTCGGCCGCGTGTGCCGCGATCTTATAGGCGATCACGCCCTCGCGCACTTCCTCGGCGTTGGGGAGCCCGAGGTGCTCCTTGCGGGTCACATAGCACAGCATGTCGGCCCCGTACCAGCCGATCATCGCCGCGCCGATCGCCGAGGAGATGTGGTCGTAGCCCGGCGCGATGTCCGTCACCAGCGGGCCGAGCGTGTAGAACGGCGCCTCGTGGCACAGCGCCTTCTGCTTGCGGACGTTGACCTCGATCAGGTGCAGCGGGATGTGTCCCGGTCCCTCGATCATCACCTGGACGTCCTTGGCCCAGGCGCGGGTCGTCAATTCGCCGAGCGTTTCCAGCTCGGCGAATTGCGCGCGGTCGTTCGCGTCCGCGAGCGAGCCGGGGCGCAGCGCGTCGCCCAGCGACAACGTCACGTCGTAGCGCCGCGCGATCTCCAGCAGCCGGTCGAAATCCTCGTAGAACGGGTTCTGGCGGTTGTGCGCCGTCATCCAGTAGGCGTGCAGCGATCCGCCGCGCGAGACGATCCCCGTCACCCGCCCCAGCGCGAGCGGCACATACTCGCGGAGGATCCCGCAGTGGACCGTCACGTAGTCCACGCCCTGCCGGGCCTGGTGCTCGACCATGTCGAACAGATCGTCCGCCGTCAGCTCTTCGATCCGCGGGACGGCCTGCACGGCCTGATAGATGGGCACGGTCCCGATCGGCACCGGGGACGCGTCGAGGATGGCCTCCCGGATGCGGTCGATGTCACCGCCCGTCGACAGGTCCATCACCGTGTCGGCGCCGTAGTGCACAGCGTGGTGGAGCTTGTCGAGCTCGCCGTCGATATCGCTCGTGACGGCCGAGTTGCCGATGTTGGCGTTGATCTTGACGCGGGCGACCTGGCCGATCGCCATGGGGTCGAGCCGTTTGGCGAGGTGCCCGATGTTGGCCGGGATGACGAGACGCCCGCGCGCGACCTCGTCGCGAACCAGCTCGGGCGCGAGCTCCTCGCGCTCGGCGACGCGGCGTATCTCGGGGGTGAGGACGCCCTGGCGGGCGTGATGCATCTGCGTGACGCTGGACATCGTGACTCCCTCCGCCGGTACGAACCGGATCAGGTGGTGAGGGTGTGATCTCAGCCCGCCACGGGACACCGGCGAGCACCCCTGTCACAGGACAATCTAAACCGGGCGTTGCCGGGACGCCGTGGGGACTTGACGGCCCGCGCCATATTCACATATTCCAATCTAAGAATATGACAATGTCCCTCACAACGGCCCACCTCGATCGCGCCTTCGCGGCCTTGGGCGACAGCGTCCGCCTGCGCATCGGATGTTGTCTGGTGTCCGAGCCGGACGGTCTCTGCGTCTGCGAGCTCGTCGACACCCTGGGCGAGCCGCAGCCCAACGTCAGCCGCCAGCTGCGGCTCCTCAAGGAAGCCGGCCTCGTCGAGGAGCGGCGCGAGGGGCGCTGGGTCTACTACGCCCTGCGCCAGAAGCAGCACCCCCTGCTCAAACCGCTGGCCGCCTGCATCGAGACGGCGTGCTGCTGCGTCGATGCCCAGGAAGACCTGCGGCGCCTCAAGACCCGCCTCGCCCTGCGGCGCGGCGGCAAATGCGTCGTCGGAGTCCGTCCCCGCAGGAAGAAAGGAGGTGAGGCCCGTGTCCGACTGCCCGTGGTGCAGCGGTAGCTGCTGCTGATCCCACCCGCTGAACTCGGCGAGGGAGTGGAGAACGGCCGCTCCGCCCTCTCCCCGAGGGCGGAACCGTTACAGCATCTCGCGGGGCTTGGGCGGGCCGTGGCGCTCGACAGCGTCGTGCAGCTTCTCCCACTCCCGCCGGAAGGCGAACGGGTCGAGTCCGGTCGCGCGATCCACCGCGAGAATCCCGTCGAGGTGGTCGATCTCGTGCTGGATGAGCTCGGCCATGGGACCCTCGAGCTGTTCGGTGTGCGGGTCGCCTTTCACGTCCTGCCACGTCACCGTGATCTGGTAAGCGCGGGACACATGGACCAGCAGGTTCGGGAAGCAGAAGCAGTCGTCCCAGACCAGAAAGTCGTCGGGGCCGACGTCGGTGATCTCGGGGTTCACCATCACCCAGCGCATCTGCTTGGGGATCTCCACCACCACGACTCGCACTGGGGCACCGATCTGCGGAGCGGCCATGGCCCGACCCATGTCGTAGCGCTTGCGCGCGGCCTTGAGCGTGTCCCGCAGGTCGTCGGCGACCAGGCGGATCGCAGGCGACCTGGGATCCTGCGTGCGCTCGCAGCGCACGCGTAGGATGGGGTCGCCGAGCTGGCGAATGCGACGGATGGCCATGGCGGGCGTCTAATGTGCTTGTTTGTTGGTGTCGTGCAACCGCTCAACACGGTGGAGGCTGCGGCCTGGAATCGAGGAAGCGCCTCGTAAGTCGTTGCTGCTTGCGACGCTGGGTCGGCGCGGCTAAGCTCAAGCCCCCATGCCCCTAGCTGGCGTCATCCTCGCCGCCGGGCGCTCGGCCCGGATGGGCACTCCTAAAGCCCTGCTCGACTTCCGCGGGGCTCCCTTCGTGGTGCGCATTCTCGAAGCCCTCGAGGCGTTGGACCTGAAGACCCGGGTCGTAGTCGTCGGCCCCGACGCGGGCAGGATCCGCCCTGCCCTCGCCACGCACGATGGCCTCATTGTCGAGAATCTCGACGTGGACGGCGGGCCCATTGCCTCGCTTCGGGCCGCGTTGAGGGCCTTGCGTCCACTCAGCCCCGCGGCCGCCCTGGTTTGGCCGGTAGATCTCCCCCACGTCCGCATCGCGACCGTCGAGCGCCTGATCGAGATCTGGCGGCGAGAGCGGCGGGCGGCGGTCGTGCCCGCCTTCGGCGAGCACCGCGGACACCCCGTCATTTGGGACGCGTCGCTGTTCGAGGAGCTGCAGACGAATGCCGCGGCCGGTACTGAGGGGGCCCGAGCAGTCCTACACGCACACTCGGCCGACATCGCGACGGTCGCCGTGGATGACCCGGCCGTGATCGACGACTTGAACACGCCGGAGGACTATGAGCGGCTGGTGCGGGAAGTGAACCGGGATGCGTACTGAAAGACATCAGACATCTGACGTCAGACGTCTAATCTCATGTGTTATAACATTCTAGCAATTCGTCCAAATCTCCTTTGATTTAGTTGACAATCTCTGGACTGGCGCGTAGGATTCCTTTCATGGGAACCCCGCTGCCGCAACTGGCCGCCCATAAAGGACTTCGCGGCCAGATCCTCCTGGAGTTGAAGCGTGCGCAGCCGCTCACTGCCAGGGACCTCGCCGAAAAGCTCCGGGTCTCGCCCAACGCGATCCGGCACCACCTCAAGGAGCTCGAGGCCGAACAACTCGTAACCTACGGGCGCGAGCAGCGCGGCGTCGGGGCGCCGACCTACGCCTACAGCCTGAGTCCCGAAGCGGAGTCGCTGTTCCCGCGTCAATACGAGCGCGCGTTGACCGACATCCTGGAGCGCCTGGCGGAGAAGGCGGGGCGCGAGACGGCGGTCGAGATCTTTCGCGAGCACTACGCCGACCTGACGCAGCAACTGACGACGCGACTGACCGGCGTGCCGGCCGAGGAGCGGCTCGCCGAAGTGGCGCGGGTCATGAGTGAGGCAGGCTACATGGCGGAGTGGCAGGCCGAGGCCGGCACGTTCCGGCTCTCGGAGCACAATTGCGCGATCCGCGCCGTGGCCGAGCGGTTCCCCGAGGTGTGCGCCGCTGAGGAACGGTTCCTCGAGGAGGCGCTCGGGGCGGCGGTCGAGCGACGGACCCACATCGTGCACGGCTGTAATGCGTGCGAGTACCAGATCACGTTCCATGGCTGCGCGCCGTCGGGAGAATGCGTATGACGTCGATCGAGGCGCGCGTCCTCCAGCCGTACAAATACGGATTCGAGACGTCCATCGACTCGGACGTTGTGGCGGCGGGACTGAACGAGGACATCATCCGGCTGATCTCGCAGAAGAAGGGAGAGCCGGCGTTCCTGCTGGAGTGGCGGCTCAAGGCGTATCGCCACTGGCTCACGATGACCGAGCCGAAGTGGGCGAACATCACCTACGGCCCCATCGACTATCAGGCGATCCACTACTACGCGGCGCCGAAGCAAGAGAAAGCGCTCCAGAGCCTGAATGAGGTGGACCCGAAGCTGATCGATACGTTTGAGAGGCTGGGGATCCCGTTGGCCGAGCAGAAACGGCTGACGGGCGTCGCGGTGGACGCGGTGTTCGACAGTGTGTCGGTCGCCACCACTTTCCGGGAGGAGCTTTCCAAGTACGGCATCATTTTCTGCTCGTTCTCGGACGCGGTGCGCGAGCACCCCGCCCTGGTCGAGCGGTGGCTGGGCACGGTGGTGCCGTACACTGACAACTTCTTCGCGACGTTGAATTCCGCGGTGTTCACGGACGGGTCCTTCTGCTACGTGCCGAAGGGCGTGCGCTGCCCCCTCGAGCTCTCGACCTACTTCCGCATCAACGCGAAATCGACGGGGCAGTTCGAGCGCACGCTCATCGTCGCTGACGAGGGGAGCTACGTCAGCTACCTCGAGGGCTGTTCGGCGCCGATGCGGGACGAGCACCAGCTGCACGCCGCCGTGGTCGAGCTCATCGCCCTGGACGACGCCACCATCAAGTACTCGACGATCCAGAACTGGTACCCGGGCGACGAAGCGGGCCGCGGCGGCATTTACAACTTCGTCACCAAGCGCGGGAAGTGCGCCGGGAAGAACTCGAAGATCTCCTGGACGCAGGTCGAGACCGGCTCAGCGATCACCTGGAAGTATCCGGGGTGCATCCTCCAGGGCGATAACTCGATCGGGGAATTCTACTCGGTGGCGGTGACCAACAATCGCCAGCAGGCGGACACCGGCACCAAGATGATCCACATCGGGAAGAACACCCGCTCCACGATTGTGTCCAAAGGCATCTCCGCCGGCCACGGCCAGAACACGTACCGCGGCCTCGTGAAGATCCTGAAGGGCGCCGAAGGCGCGCGGAACTACTCGCAGTGCGATTCGATGCTGATCGGCGACCAGTGCGGCGCCCACACGTTCCCCTACATCGACGTGCGCAACAGCACGGCGATCATGGAGCACGAGGCGTCGACGTCGAAGATTGGCGAGGACCAGATCTTCTACTGCAAGCAACGGGGCCTCTCCGCCGAGGACGCGGTCTCGATGATCGTCAACGGCTTCTGCAAGGAAGTCTTCAAGGAGCTGCCGATGGAGTTCGCGGTGGAGGCGCAAAACCTCTTGGGCATCAGCCTGGAGGGGTCCGTTGGCTAACCCGCTGCTCGAGATCACCGACCTCCACGCAACCGTGGAGGGAAAGGAAATCCTCCGCGGGGTAAGCCTCCGCGTCGGCGCCGGCGAGGTGCACGCCATCATGGGCCCCAACGGCTCCGGCAAGAGCACGCTGGCCCAGGTGCTGGCCGGTCATCCGGCCTACACGGTCACACAGGGCACGGTCCGCTACGACGGCAACGACCTCCTCGCGATGAAGCCCGAGGAGCGGGCGCGCGCCGGGGCGTTTCTGGCGTTCCAGTACCCGGTGGCGATCCGCGGCATCACCAACGCGTACTTCCTGCGCTCGGCGGTGAACGCGATCCGCCACCATCAGGGCCTCGAAGAGCTCGATCCGCTGGACTTCGCGCAGATCCTCGACGAGAAGCTCCAGGCGATCGGCTGGGACGACAGCTACCTGAGCCGGCCGGTGAACGAGGGGTTCTCCGGCGGCGAGAAGAAGCGCAACGAGATTCTGCAGCTCGCCGTGCTCGAGCCGCGCCTCGCGATCCTCGACGAGACCGACTCGGGGCTCGACATCGACGCCCTGAAGACGGTCGCCGAGGCGGTGAACAAGCTCCGGTCTCCTGATCGAACGTTCGTCGTCGTGACGCACTATCAGCGCCTGCTCAACTACATCGTCCCCGACTTCGTCCACGTGCTGGCCGACGGCCGGATCGTGAAGTCCGGGGGCAAGGCGCTGGCGCTGGAGCTCGAAGAGAAGGGGTACGACTGGCTCCGGCCCGAGGCGGCGATCGCGTGAAGGAGCATTTTCTCGCCGAGTACCGGGCGTTCGCGGGGAACGGTGGCGGGAGCTCCCGGTTCCCCGCCTGGCTGCAGCAACTGCGCGCGCGGGCGATCACGCAGTTCGCGAAGGTCGGCTTCCCCACGACGCATCAGGAAGAGTGGCGGTTCACCAGCGTCCAGTCGATTGCCGAAACGCCATTTTCGCTCGCGTCCACCGATACCTCGCTCCCGACCCTCGACGACATCGCCCCGTTGCTGATCGGCGGCCGCGCGGCGCCGCGCGCGGTGTTCGTGAATGGCCGATTTGCTCCCGCCCTGTCGTCGGCGCAGGGGCTGCCGGACGGCGTGCGGCTGGGCAGCTTGGCCGGCGCCCTGGCCGCCGAGCCGGCGCTCGTGGAGCCATACCTCGGCCGGTATGCGCGGTTCGACGCGCACGGCTTCACCGCCCTCGCCACCGCGTTTCTCGCCGACGGGGCATTCGTCTCCGTGCCGGCGAAGACAGCGGTCGAGGCGCCGCTGCAGCTGCTGTTTGTCGCGAGCGCCGCCGTCGGTCACCCGATGTGGCATCCGCGGAACCTGATCGTCCTCGCGCGCGAGGCGCGCGCGACGGTGGTCGAGACCTACGCCGCGCTCGGCGAGGCGGCCTCGCTCACCAACGTCGTGACGGAGATCGTCCTGGGAGACGGCGCCCGCGGGGAGTACTACCGCGTGCAGCACGAGAACCCGAACGCCTACCATGTCGCGACCACGCATTCGCACCAGGGGCGCGACAGCGCCCTCGAGACCTGCGTGATCGCGCTGGGGGCCGCCCTGTCCCGCCACGACCTGACCGCGGTCCTGGGCGGCACCGGCGCCTACCTGATTCTCAATGGGCTGCAGGTCCTCGGGGGACGGCAGCACGTGGACCACCACACCTGCATCGACCACGCGCAGCCGCACGGTGAGAGCCACGAGGTGTTCAACGGCATCTTCGACGCGGAGGCGCGCGGCGTGTTCAACGGGCGGATCATCGTCCGCCCCGGCGCGCAGCGCACAGATTCCAAGCAGACGAACAACAATCTGTTGTTGTCGCGCGACGCGCGGGCCGACAGTCAGCCGCAGCTCGAGATCTACGCCGACGATGTGAAGTGTACGCACGGCTCCACCGTCGGTCCGCTCGATCCCACGGCGCTCTATTACCTGCGCAGCCGGGGGCTCGGGGTCGAGGAGGCGCAGGCGCTGCTGACCTACGGCTTCGGCACCGAGATCCTCTCGCGCATCGGCGTTCCCGAAGTGCGGACGCAGCTCGACCGCATCGTCCGCGAGCGGCTGCACATCGCGCGCTGGCAGCAGGCCCCATGACTACCGTCCGTCCCGCGCCGGCCCCGACCCGTCCGCCGCTGGACGTCGCGAAGCTCCGGGCCGACTTCCCCGCGCTGCAGCTCAGCGTGCGCGGCAAGCCGCTCGTCTACCTCGACAACGCCGCGACGAGCCAGAAGCCCCGGGCGGTCCTCGACGCCTTGCAGCGGTACTACGAGGAGGGGAACGCCAACGTCCACCGCGGCGTCCACTATCTGAGCGAGCACGCTACCGCCGCGTACGAAGGCGCCCGTGAGAAGGCGCGCCGCTTCCTGAACGCCCGGGAGGCGCGTGAGGTGATCTTCGTTCGCGGGACGACGGAGGGCGTGAACCTGGTCGCGTCCTCGTTCGGCCGGGGGAACCTCAAGCCCGGCGACGAAGTGCTCGTCTCGGCGATGGAGCACCACTCGAACATCGTCCCGTGGCAGCTCGCGTGTGAAGAGCGCGGCGCCAAGGTCACGGTCATCCCGATGAACCGCCGTGGCGAGCTGCTGCTCGACGAGTACGAACGGCTGCTCGGGCCCCGCACGCGCCTCGTGGCCGTCGCCCACGTCTCGAACTCCCTGGGGACGATCAACCCCATCGCGGAAATGGTGCGTCTCGCTCACGCGAAGGGCATCCCGGTGCTCGTCGACGGGGCGCAGGCCGCGCCCCATCTGCCGATCGACGTGCAAGCGCTGGGGTGCGACTTCTACACGGTGTCGGGGCACAAGATGTTCGGCCCCACCGGCATCGGGCTCCTCTACGGCCGGGCCGAGCGCCTCGAGGCCCTGCCGCCGTATCAGGGCGGCGGCGACATGATCCGCTCGGTCACGTTCGCCAAGACCACGTTCGCTCCGATCCCGGCGAAGTTCGAAGCCGGCACGCCGCACATCGCCGGCGCCATCGGCCTGGGCGCCGCCATTGATTACCTCGCCGGCCTCGACCGCGATGCCCTGGCGACCCACGAGCAGGACCTCCTCGGCTACGCGACGGACCAGCTCGCGGCGTTGCCGGGGGTCCGCCTCATCGGGACCGCGGCCCACAAGGCGAGCGTCGTCTCGTTCGTGGTGGAAGGGGTGCACGCGCACGACGTCGGGACCATCGTGGACCGGGAAGGCGTGGCGATCCGCACCGGACACCATTGCACGCAGCCCGTCATGGAGTTCTTCGGGATTCCGGCGACCGCTCGCGCTTCGTTCGCTTTCTACAACACCCGCGCCGACGTGGACGCGCTCGTTGCCGCGGTCGGGACCGTGCAGCAGGTGTTCGGGAAATGAGTGATCTCGCCGACCTCTATCAACAGACGATCCTCGAGCACAACCGCCGCCCCCGGAACTTCAAGAAACTCGAGTCCGCCGATCGCAGCGCCGAGGGGAACAACCCCCTGTGCGGGGATCACCTCACGGTGTACCTGCGGCTCGACGGCGACGTCATCAAGGAGATCGGCTTCCAGGGATCGGGGTGCGCGATCAGCACCGCCTCGGCTTCCCTGATGACCGCTGCCGTGGCGGGGAAGACGCGGCTCGAGGCCGAGCGGCTGTTTCACGACTTCCATCAGATGGTCACCGGCGGCCCCGACGCCCCGGCCGACCCCCAGACGCTCGGCAAGCTCGCCGCCTTCGCCGGCGTGCGGCAGTTCCCTGCTCGCGTCAAATGCGCCAG
>WNGE01001369.1_pt1 | contig 65625 bp, 60 predicted proteins | sample 5400651 | NCBI WGS metagenome assembly WNGE01 (sample SAMN13153370, study PRJNA577476) | soil metagenome | isolation source: 60 cm soil or saprolite under grassland replicate 2 | place: USA:California | collected 2016-06-15 | reverse complement strand
GACGCCGCTGCCGTCGCTCTTGACGCGAATTTTGACGTTGAAGTCGACGACCCGCTTCACGGGCACCAGGATCCTCATGGAAATTCGCTCTCGTGGACGACGGGCGTCGGTCCCAGCCGCCCGGCAAAGAGGGCGGCAACCTAATGGCCGCTGGCTTACAGTGTCAACGGAGGTCGGTCAGCCTCGCCGCACGGCCGCCGGCGCGTTGGGGGCCGATCTGTACCACCGTATCCGGTACCGGCTGCAGGCATTGGAACAGCCTGACTGCCCGGGGCTTGACCAGCGGAAACAGCACGGCCCCGGCCAGCATGCCCCCGAAGTGGCACCAATAGGCAACTTCGCTCTTCGATGCGGCGCCCAGGTTCCACAATTGGCTGATCACGAACAGGCCGACGACCCAGTAGGCGCTGATGCGCAACGGAATGATGGCGATCAGTACGGTGATCTTGGCGCAGGGCCGCAGCATCACGTACCCGACCACAACACCCGCGACCGCGCCTGACGCGCCGATCAGCTCGATCGTGGAAGACGGGTCATAGGCCACGAATACGAGGCCGCCGATGATGCCGCAGAGCAGATAGAATGCGAGATAGCGCGCACGACCGAGCACCCGTTCGATGTCGTCGCCGAACACCCACAGGAAGATCATGTTGCCGATGAGGTGCACGATATCCGCGTGGAAGAACTGGTACGTGACCAGGGTGACGAAAGCAGGTACCCATCCCCGCGCGCCGACGTCGCCGATCAAGGCCGCGGGCGTGAGACTGAAGGTGTCGATCATGCGGTCCAGCGCGAGCTGGCCTGCTCCCATCTCATAGAGAAAAATCGCGAAATTGACGGCGATCAGGCCCCAGGTGATCATCGGCTTCACCGGCGGGCCAAAGGGATTGTCGTCGTAGATCGGAACGACCATGCACGGTTTCCCCGATCAGCGGTTCTTTCCGGGCTGCCACAGGACGTCGGATGCACCCTTATCGTTGGCGTGCCTGCCCGCGACGAAAAGGAAATCCGACAGACGATTGACGTACTTTAGCGCTGCCGGCGTGACGGCTTCGCCCGGCTTGTCCTTGAGCTCGACCATGAGCCGCTCGGCACGGCGGCACACCGTGCGCGCGAGATGAAGGTATGCGGCGGCCGGGCTTCCGCCCGGCAGGATAAAGGACCGCAGCGGCGCCAGATCGGCATTGAGCTCGTCGATCCGCCGCTCCAGCCACTCCACCTGTGCATCGGTGACGGTCATGCGCGCGCCGCCCGGCCCTTTCTCCGACAGGCAGAGATCGGCCTCCACGTCGAATAGATCGTTCTGGATGCGCGCCAGCGTGGCGTCTAGCGCTTCGTCGCCGCTGATGTGGAGCCGCACGATGCCGATCACCGCGTTGACTTCGTCCAGCGTGCCGTAGGCGCGGATCCGCAGATCGTACTTCTTGCGCCGCGCGCCGCTGCCGAGCGCGGTCGTGCCGTCGTCGCCGGTGCGCGTGTAGATCTTATTGAGAACGACCATCGCAGCGCCCTATTTGCCGATCGCCCAGATGGTCAGCATTATGACGATGATCGCGATGAATTGCAGCAGCACGCGGAGCCTCATCAGCTTCTGCGAGCGCTGCGGCGAGCCGCCGCGCGCCATGTTATGTAGTCCGAGCAGCAGCACCACGGCGACGGCGCCGATCGCAATCGGAACGAGGGCATAGACCAAGAATTCGCTCATCGAGAAGCTCTTATCACCCTCGAGATGGCGAGGCCATCGGCAGAGTTTCAATTCCGGCCCACGATCAAATTCGCGGCATTTGCAATGACGAGCGCGGCGCGTACCATTCGCTGCACCATCGTCGCCGTACCAACGCGCATGCCTCTCCATCTCCCAAGTCGGCCGTCATGAGCGCGCGCATCGTCGTCCTCGGCGCCGCCGGGCGGCTCGGCCACAAGGCGGCGGAGGCGTTTCGCGACGCCGGCTGGAGCGTCGCGAGCCTGGTGCGGCCCGGCAGTGCGGAGCGCGCACCGGCCCACACCGAGATCGTGGAGATCCACGCGCTCGACCACGCGGCGGTCGGCAACGCGGCGCGCGGCGCCGACGTCGTCTTGCACGCGCTCAACCCGCCTTACACGGAGTGGTCACGACTGGCGCTGCCGCTCGCCTATTGCGCCATCACCGCGGCGGAAACGGCCGGCGCCACGCTGCTCTTTCCGGGCAATCTCTACAACTACGGCTCACCGCTGCCGGCGGTGATCGACGAGAACGCGCCGATGCGACCCTCCTCGCGTAAGGGACAGCTGCGCGTGGCGATCGAAGATCGTATCGCGGAAGCGGCCGAGCGCGGCGTGCGCACCATCATTGTGCGCGCGGGAGATTTTTATGGCGGCGGACGGGGCTCGTGGTTCGATCTTGTGCTCGCCAAAGAGATCAGCGCCGGCCGCATTACCTACCCCGGCCCGCTCGACGTTGCGCACGAATGGACATATCTGCCCGATTTCGCATCCACACTCCTGCGCGTCGCTACGATTCGCGATACACTTCCACAGTTCGCGCGCTTCGGCTTTTCCGGGCACGCAGTGACCGGCCGCGAATTCACTGCCGCGATCGCCCGAGCGATGCGTCGCAAGCTTGAAACCAAACGCATGACATGGTGGCTCATTCACGCGCTGCGGCCGATCGTACCGCTTTGTCGAGAGTTGTCAGAAATCGCCTATCTCTGGAACGAACCACATCGCATCGACGGCGCCAAGCTTGGGGCGACGATCGGCGCGATCCCGCACACCCCGCTTGACCTTGCCGTCGCCCGCGCCTTAGAGGACCTCGGCGCAATCCCTTGACGTACTTCGCCGGCTTGGCGACCGTGACAGGAGATACCGTGGCAGGAGATAAAGCTAGATGATCGTCGATTTCCAACACCACTTCACGCCACGCGAACTGATGCCGAAGGACCTCGGTCGGCGCAAGATCGTATCCTACGACGAACACGGCGCACCGAGTTTCATCTCGCATTGGATGCTGTTCGATCTCGACGAGCATATCCATATGATGGACGAGGCCGGCATCGAGGTTGCTTTTCTCAGCAGCGCCGCCGGAATGTGCGCCGATCTCGAGAAGTCGCGTCTGTGCAACGACACCGCCAAGAAAGCGGAACGCGATTATCCCGGCCGCTTCATCGGCGCCGCGCATGCCAATCCGCTCGGCGGTGCGACGGCTCTACGCGAATTGGCGCGCTGCAAGCACGAGCTCGGCTTTCCCGGCGTTGTGATCACGTCGGAGACCAACGGCCTTTATCTCGATGTGAGCGAGTTCGAGCCGTTCTGGGCCGAATGCGCGCGGCTCGGCTTGTTCGTATTCGTGCATCCCGCGTTGAAGCTCAACCAGACGCAGCAGTTCGACGGCTACGACATGGCGCGGTCGGTGGGCCGCGAATTTTCGCTGGTAATGGCGACGATTCGGCTGATCAATTCCGGCGTGTTCGACCGCCATCCCGCGTTGACAGTCCACATGTCCCATCTCGGCGGCGGGCTCGCCGCGCTGCTCGGCCGTATCCGGTCCTATCAGGATAAGGAGTTCTGGGGGACTGCGGACAACGCCCGCCACGGCAGGAAGCCGGAACGCGATTTCGACTATTACCTGCAGCACAACATGGTATTCGATACCGCAGGCTTCTGCGGGGCCATGGGCGCCGTGCGAGGCGCATTGATCGAAATCCCGGCCTCGCGCATCGTTTTTGCTACCGATTACCCGCAGGAAATCCGCGAGCGCGGCGCGGTGCGCGATTTCGTGAGAGAGCTGCGCGCGCTCGGCAAGGACGGCGAGGCGATCCTGTCCGGCAATGTCAATAAGCTCTTGAAGCAACCAGCCAAGGCGGCTTAGGGGATTGCACGGGGCTTTTCCACCACGCCCCGTCGATCGCACGGGCTAAGGCATCACGCTGCGAGATGCCGCTCGATCTCGTGCACGGGAAGCTTGACCAAATCCTTGTCGATTTCGGCGCGCAGGGCAGTGCGTAGATTGTGGGAATAGGTCTGACGCAGCACGCCGAGCGCGCGCGGCGGCGCAACAACGATGAGCGACCTGGCCTCTCCCGCGTTCACCGCCGCGTCGAGCCGGTCGGCAAGCTTGCGCAGAAACTTATCTTCCTCCTGCGAATGCAAATCGGTCGGCTCCATCGCACTGCGACCGGCTCCGACCGAGTTGAAGGCGCGGCCCGGCGCATCGGTTCCCAATTCGCGCGTCTTCAGATCGGGATGCTCGTGAACCTCGCGGGTCTTCAGGTTGAGGAATTTTTCGTCGCCGATGTTCTCCAGCACCAGAGCTTTCTTGCCGTCGCAGACGATGACCCAGTCGCCTTGCCGGATTTTGAGTTTTTGCATGCGCTCCCTCTGGCTCAGACCCTGTCTTCGGCGATCTTGTGTGATCGATTGCTCGATAGATAACGCCGCAGCCCCGATTCAGTTGCCCGCTGAGAGCAGCCGCCGCGCAATGACCTGCGCCTGAATTTCCGCCGCGCCCTCGAAAATACTGAGAATGCGCGCATCGCAAAGGATGCGCGAGGCGGGAAACTCGAGCGCGAAACCATTGCCGCCGTGAATTTGCACCGCATTGTCGGCGCTGGCCCAGGCGACGCGGGCGGCCAAGAGCTTGGCCATGCCGGCCTCGAGATCGCAGCGCTTGCCTGAATCCTTGCGCCGCGCTGCGAAATAGGTCAGCTGGCGCGCAATCATGATCTCGACCGCCATCATCGCGATCTTGTCAGCGACGCGAGGGAAATTGATGATCGGCTCGCCAAATTGCTGGCGCTCTTTGGCATAGGCGAGGGCTTGCTCCATGGCCGCTTGCGCCACGCCGATCGCGCGTGCTGCAGTCTGGATGCGCGCCGATTCGAAGGTCTGCATCAACTGCCGAAAGCCCAGGCCCTCGACGCCGCCGAGCAGATTCTCGACCTTCACCTCGAAGCCGTCGAAAGCGATCTCGTATTCCTTCATGCCACGGTAGCCGAGGACCTCGATCTCGGTGCCCGACATCCCCGCAACCGGAAACGGCTCGTCATCGGTGCCGCGAGGCTTGTCGGCAAGCAGCATGGAAAGCCCGCGATGGCCAGGCTCGCTTGGATCGGTGCGCGCGAGCAGCGTCATCAGATCGGCGCGCACCGGATGCGTGATCCAAGTCTTGTTGCCGTAGACCTTGTAGACATCGCCCTGCCGCACCGCCCGCGTCTTGATCGAGGCGAGATCGGAACCGCAATTGGGCTCGGTAAACACCGCGGTCGGCAACACCTCCCCGGAGGCGAGCTTCGGCAGCCAGCGGTTTTTCTGCTCCTCGGTGCCGCCGCCGATAATCAACTCCGCCGCGATCTCGGAGCGCGTCCCAAGCGAGCCGACGCCGATATAGCCGCGTGAGAGCTCCTCGGAGACGACGCACATCGACTCCTTGCCGAGCCCGAGGCCGCCATAGTCTTGCGGGATTGTGAGGCCGAAGACGCCAAGCTCCGACATCTGCGCAACGACCTCGAGCGGGATGTAGCTGTTCGTGCGATGCCATTGCTGTGCCTGCGGCGCGATTTCGCTGTCGGCGAACTTGCGCATCTCCTCGCGCATCGTCGTCAACGTTTCGTCCAGTCCGCAGTCGCCGACGGTAACCTCGTGATGTTCCCGCATCAGCTCGACGAGACGGGCGCGGTGCTCGACATGGCCCTGGGCGAACGCATGCAGCGGGCCCGCTAGGCGCGCGACGACCGCCTCTGCAGCAAGGCCGAGATCGAGGGGACGCACGATCTCGCCCTGGCTCATGGGGATGCCGCCCTGAATCTGGGCGAGGTATTCGCCGATCCCGAGCCGCACGAGCAGTTCCTCGACCTCACCCAATGTGCCGCCGGCATGCATTCGCTCGGCATAGGCCGCAAGTTGCCGCACCGATTCGACATAGGTTGCAAGCCAGGCAAGGCCATGGGTGGCGCGCTGCTCGCGATCGAGCAAAGCGTCGAGCATCTGGTGATCGACCGTGACGCGTCCGCGCACCGCCGCCGTTGCGTCGGCGAGCAGCGCCTCGACTGCCTCCCTTGCCTGCCGCGCCAGCGCAATCAGCTTGACCCCGGCGTCGCGGCGTTGCGCCTTGTCCAGCACGACGATCTCCCTTGCTAACGCCTAGCGCATTCCGTGGACCAACATCGGGTCGGCTCTCAGACTACGCGTGCAGTGCACAAAAGCAACGGCAGGGGACCGGTTCGGGTGCCACGCCTTTGCAAAGCGGCTGCTGCATTATTGACCACTTGGAATGACATTGGCGGCTTGGGATAACGCTGGACTTGGGAATTCCCCATGCGACCGCGCTTTCGATGCGACGAGCCTTAAACATCGCCGTAGACGCTTACTGGCGTTTCCTCGCCGACGACGGCTGGGCGATCGCAAGCCACATCGCGCTTTCCGCGATAATGGCCATGTTTCCCTTCTTCATTCTGCTCACCTCGCTCGCGGGGGTCTTCGGCTCCAACGATCTCGCCGACGAGGTGGCCAAGCTGATGCTTGCGACATGGCCGGAGGAAGTATCCATACCGATCGCACGCGAAATTCATGACGTGCTGACAACTACGCATAGCGGCGCGCTCACGGTCGGTGCCCTGTTCGCGATTTTCTTTGCCTCGAGCGGAGTGGAAAGCCTGCGTATCGGTCTCAACCGCGCCTATGGCATGGTAGAAACGCGGCAATGGTTCCTGCTGCGGCTTGAATCGATCGCCTACGTGCTACTAGCCGCGGTGGGGTTGTTGGCGCTAGGGTTTCTTATCGTCCTGGGCCCTCTGATATTCGGCACCGCCCTGCGCTATGCGCCGTGGCTGGAGCCGCTCGAGGGCACGTTTAACTTTTTCCGCTTTGCCATCGCGGTCGTCGTCCTCACCGTCGCGCTGTTCGTCGCACACAAGTGGTTGCCGGCCGGCCGCCGGCGGATTATGGAGATTCTGCCGGGTATCATCGCCACCTTGGTCTTGTGGTTGGTCGCGGGTATCGCCTTCGCGCGGTATCTCGCGGAGTTCGCAAACAACTACGTGAGCTATTATGCAGGCCTCGCCTCGGTCATGATGGCGCTGGTGTTTCTGTATTGGACGGCATCGATCTTCATCTATGGCGGCGCGCTCAATGCCGCGATGGCAACCCCACGCTCCGCCGCCACCGCAGCGGTCGCCAAAAGCTGAACTCGGCTTCGTCGGCGCGTGGACCGCTCAACGGCGGCTCCGCCGGATCACCGATGCAAGTGTCGGCTGGCACTCACTGCCCGCGACCGCTCGCAGTGCAAGGCAAATGGCATAAAAGGCCGCTCCGCCGGGAGCGGCCCCTCGCCTTTTACGCTGCCGTTCCTGCGGCGACGAATATCAGCCGACGTAGGCGACGCGCTCCTGGGCCTCCGCCTCGGCCGCGGTCGTGGGCTGCGCGGGAAGCTGCAGCACGGTTGCCTCCTGACCTTCGACGAGTTCGGTCAGGAGAACGGCCTGCCCATCCGGAAACTCGAGCGCATCGTGGTGCACCCGCGGTTGGTCCTTGTTGACCTGCCGGAAGATCGCGGTCCGGTAGGCCATCTTGCGCGCGCCCAACCCGAGGAATCCGGATGCGGTGCATGCCACCTCCCGGGAAAACGCAAGCTCAGTCCCCGGAAGCACGCATACCGCGGTCGTTGCATCTTCCTGGGCGGCAAATCCACGGGTGCCGGTACCAAAGTTGCGCGTCGTCAGTTTGTCGCCAACTCTTGCAGCACGCGACTTCACATTATGCAGGCTGTAGTCGCACATGGTGAGGACTCCTCTTTCAAGCCCCCCGTACGAGCACTGCGCTAGTCGAAGCAATAAAGGTGCCAATCTTATGGCAGGCGAAGAAAAATCCGGCTATGCGGCCTGCGACGTCGCGCTCGCCTCGATCACGTCCTCCAATGTCCGCAGCCCGGTGCGCGGCGTATTCACCAGCACAGCCATATTGCCGGGCGGGTGCCGGTTGGTTCGCATCAATTCATGCGCGTAGGGAATCCTTGTCCAGGGAAAGACTTCGCTCATGCAGGGATCGATGCGGCGGTCGAGCACGAACTGGTTGGCCGCCGAGGCCTGCTTGAGATGCGCGAAATGCGAGCCCTGTATGCGTTTCTGCCGCATCCACACGTAGCGCGCGTCGAACGTGAGGTTGTAGCCCGAGGTGCCGGCGCAGAAGACCACCATCCCGCCGCGCTTGACGACCAGGCAGGAGACCGGGAACGTCGCCTCGCCGGGATGCTCGAAGACGATGTCGACATCGCGCTTGCCGGTGATGTCCCAAATGGCCTTGCCGAACTTGCGCGCCTCTTTGACCCAGGCATCGTATTCCGGCGTGCCGACCTTCGGCATCTGCCCCCAGCAGGAAAACTCCTTGCGGTTGATCACTCCCTTGGCGCCCAGTTGCATCACGTAGTCGCGCTTGCTTTCATCCGAGATGATGCCGATGGCGTTAGCGCCGGAGGCGGCCGCGAGTTGCACGCCGAACACGCCGAGACCGCCGGAGGCGCCCCACACCAGCACATGGTCGCCCGGCTTCATGGTGTGCGGCGCATGGCCGAAGAGCATGCGATAGGCGGTGGCAAGCGTCAACGTATAGCAGGCCGCCTCCTCCCAGCTCAGGTGCGCCGGCTTGGTCATGAGCTGACGCGACTGAACGCGGCAGAACTGCGCGAATGATCCGTCCGGCGTCTCGTAGCCCCAAATGCGCTGGGAGGGCGACAGCAGCGGGTCGCCGCCGTTGCAATCCTCGTCGTCGCCGTCGTCTTGATTGCAATGGACGATGACTTCGTCGCCCACCTTCCAGCGGCGCACCTTGGAGCCGCAAGCCCAAACGATTCCCGACGCGTCGGAGCCGGCGATGTGAAATGGATGCTTGTGCACGTCGAGCGGAGAGATCGGCACGCCGAGCCCGGCCCACACGCCGTTGTAGTTGACGCCGCCGGCCATGACATAGACCAGCACTTCGTCCTCGCCGACCGGCCAGGTGGGCAACACCTCGAGTTGCATGGAGGTCTCGGGCGGACCGTGACGCTCTTTGCGGATCGCCCAGGCGTGCATTTTCGCCGGTACATGACCGAGCGGAGGAACTTCGCCGATCTCGTAGAGGTCCTTGCGCGCCGCTGTCTGCGGCGGACGGGTCGACGCGACGGCCGCCATGGGGCGTCTCCGCAATTTGCCACCGACAGCCCAGTCTGCCGCATTTCATGTTGCATCGCAATATGAACCGCGGGGATTTGCGGGGTACGCGCAGCTAGAGGGTACACTTGTCCACTTAGGTGCCCGGGCGTTTACTGACAGCTCGATCAACTTGAGCTACGCTTCCCAGTCGGTCCTGAGTTGCATCCTCAATTGCATCGCAAAATGGTGGCGGGACGCTCGTGCCCGGCCGTGAGGGGGAGGGATACCGTGGTTGGAATCGACAGCATCATCATCATGCTCATTGTCGGCGCCATCGCCGGCTGGTTGGCCGGGCAGATTGTGCGCGGTTTTGGATTCGGACTGATCTGGAACATCGTGATCGGCATCGTGGGCGCCTTCATCGGCGTCTGGCTGCTCACGCAATTGGGGTTCATACCGTTCTCCGGTTTCGTCGGCTCGATCGTCAACGCGGTCATCGGCGCCGTCGTGCTTTTGGTCATTGTTGGATTCATTAAACGATAACGACCGCGCGCTGCGCAGAGTCATGCAACGCGCAGAAAAGGTCTAAAGGTCGAAATGGCGAGCGTTGACGTGTTCGCACGCTCGGCTGCTGCGATCGAGCCCAGCGAACACGTTCCGGGAGGATTTACGTTCGCTTGCGCGGCGCGAAAGTGCCTACCCTTGTGAATGCCGCGGGAGTATGCTGCGCCGCACAATCGTAGGCGCGAGGCGGCACGATGAACGAGCCATCGCACGGCGCGACGCGGGCGCGCGACAAGCCCTGGATCTTCCGTACCTATGCCGGGCACTCCAACGCGCGCGATTCGAACGCGCTCTATCGCAAGAACTTGGCCAAGGGACAGACCGGTCTCTCCGTCGCCTTCGATCTGCCCACCCAAACCGGATACGACTGCGACCATCCGCTCGCCAAAGGCGAAGTCGGCAAGGTCGGCGTGCCGATCTCGCATCTCGGCGACATGCGCACGCTGTTCGACCACATCCCGCTCGGGGAGATGAACACGTCGATGACCATCAACGCGACCGCCGCCTGGCTGCTCGCCCTCTATGTCGCGCTCGCCGACGAGCAGGGGGTTGCGCGCGAGAAACTGCAAGGCACCACGCAGAACGACATCATCAAGGAATATCTCTCGCGCGGCACCTACGTGTTTCCACCCGCGCCGTCCATGCGGCTGACCAGGGACGTGATCCTGTTCACCACCCGCGCGATGCCGAAATGGAATCCGATCAACGTGTGCTCCTATCACCTGCAGGAGGCGGGCGCGACACCGGTGCAGGAACTCGCCTTTGCGCTCGCGACCGCGATCGCCGTGCTCGACACCGTGCAGGCGTCCGGCGCCGTCGAGCGTGGCGCCTTCGGCGAGGTGGTCGGACGCATCTCGTTCTTCGTCAATGCCGGGCTGCGCTTCATCACGGAGCTCTGCAAGATGCGCACCTTCGCCGAGCTTTGGGACGAGATCACCGCCGAACGCTACGGCGTCAATGATCCCAAGCAGCGGCTGTTCCGCTACGGGGTACAGGTCAACTCGCTCGGGCTGACCGAGCAACAGCCGGAGAACAACGTCAGTCGCATTCTCATCGAGATGCTGGCGGTGACGCTATCCAAGAACGCGCGTGCGCGGGCGGTGCAATTGCCGGCGTGGAACGAAGCGCTCGGCCTGCCGCGGCCCTGGGATCAGCAATGGTCGCTACGCATGCAGCAGATCCTCGCCTACGAGACCGACCTGCTCGAATACGGCGACATTTTCGACGGTTCGCCGGCCATCGCCGAGAAGGTCGAACAGCTCAAGCGTGACGCGAAAGAGGAGCTGGCCCACATCGAGGCGCTCGGCGGCGCGGTCGCTGCCGTCGATCATGGCTATATGAAGCAGCAACTCGTGGAATCGAATACGCGGCGCGTCGAGGCGATCGAACGCGGCGAGCAAATCGTGGTCGGGGTCAATCGGTTCGTGGAGAGCGAGACATCGCCGCTTGCCGGTGCGGCCAACGCCGTCACCACGGTCTCACCGCAGGTCGAAGCCGAGCAGATCGAACGGCTCAAGGCCTGGCGCAGCGCGCGCGAGCAGAAAGCGGTGGCGGCCGCGCTCAAGGAGCTGCGCGCTGCGGCAAGGGAAAATCGCAACATCATGCCGGCCTCGATCGCCTGCGCCAAAGCCGGCGTCACGACCGGCGAATGGGCCTTCGCGTTGCGCGAAAGCTTCGGCGAGTACCGCGCGCCCACGGGCGTGGGGCACGCGCCGCGCAACGAAACCGTCGGCCTCGACGACCTGCGCGCGGAGGTCGAGCGCGTATCGCGCAAGCTCGGCCGGCGGCTGAAATTCGTGCTCGGCAAGCCAGGCCTCGACGGACATTCGAACGGCGCCGAACAGATCGCGGTGCGCGCGCGCGACGCCGGCATGGACGTGACCTACGAAGGCATCCGGCTGACGCCGGCGGAAATCGTCGACGCCGCGCGCGAGCAGGGTGCCCACGTGGTGGGTCTGTCGATCCTCTCAGGCTCGCACGTGCCGCTGGTGAAGGACGTGGTTGCGCGCATGAAAACTGCAGGCCTCGACGGGGTCCCGGTCGTGGTCGGCGGCATCATCCCGCCGGAGGACGCGCAGGCGCTCCAGCAAGCCGGCGTCGCCGCGGTCTATACACCGAAAGATTTCGATCTCAACCGAATCATGGCGGACATCGTGCGCCTCGTGGATCGCGCCGATGCGTAGCTGTCGGCCGAAAGTTCAGTCCCGTGGCGCCGCTGCAACGGAGCGCAAAAGAGACAATCATTTCAAGTCCATAGCTGCACCGCCCGCATGCTGAACCGACTCTATTTTTCGACAACTTGCCGCCGCCGCCCTTGACTCGCCGCAGTCTGACGCGACCGTGTCCCGCGGCCTGAGGGCCGCGCTTCTGTCGGCATGGTCAGTGGGGCTGGGTGATGAAAAAACTGAGTGTCGCAAGCGTCGGCCTGATGGCGCTGGCGCTACAGCCCGCAGCAGCCGCTGAAGTGCCGTACGGCCCCCCGCCGGTTCTGTACGCGCCTGCGCCGGCCGTGGTGATCTTCACCTGGACCGGGTTTTATTTCGGCGCGCATGTGGGCGGCGGCTGGGCGCACAAGACCGAGACCGGCACTCCTTACATTTTCAACGGCGACACCATCACGCCGGCGCAGTTCAGCCTCAACGCCAGCGGATGGCTTGCCGGCGGCCAGATCGGAGCCACGTACCAATTCGGCTCGTGGGTGTTGGGCGCGGAGGCCGACGTGAGCGGGGCAAATCTCACCGGCAACAGTGCCTGTGCGTCGGGCTCGTTTCTCACCGGTGCGCAGCTCGCCGGGAACTGCGACGTCAAGGTCATGGGGCTCGGCACCTTCGCGGGCCGGCTGGGCGCCGCGTTCGATCGCCTCCTCGTTTATGGCAAGGCCGGCGCCGCGTGGGCCAACGACAAGTACGGTTTGAATTCGACGACGGCGTACACTTTTCCGGGGTTGGGGCCAACGGTCCCGCCGAGCTTCAACGGCACGGAGACGAGGTGGGGGTGGATGGTGGGCGCCGGTGTCGAATACGCGTTCTACGACAACTGGTCCGCAAAGATCGAATACAATTACCTCGGCTTTCGACATACCACGCTGCAATTCACGGACACGACGGGCCAGTTCTTCCTCAACACCGACATTCAGCAGCAGATGCACATCGTGAAAGCCGGCATCAATTATCGCTGGGGCTGGACTCCGGTCGGTATCCGCTACTGAACGAGAGAACCGGCATCACATTGGCCCCGCCGTCGCCGCGAAGGCGGCGACCCACATTCCACCGGCGGAGATCATGGGTCCCCGCAACGGAGTCCCCGCGACGCGAGCGTCGTGGGGTGCCCCTCGCGAGGACGACAGCATCCGGTTAGTCAGTCGGATTCGGCGTTATGTGCGTGCGCGACGACCGATCCGAGCGTCTGCGTGAGCGCGCTTGGGCTCAGCGGCTTGGTCAGATAGCCGTTCATGCCCGCGGCTCGGCCTGCGGCCTCCGCATTCGTGCGGCCGGACACGCCGATGATCGGCACTTGGCCTGCGCGACCGGGAAGCGCGCGGATGCGCCGCGTCGCTTCGACGCCGTCGAAATCAGGCAGCGTCACGTCCACCAACACGACGTCGTAGCTTCCCCGCGCTATCGCCTCGACCCCCGCCGCGCCGGTACCGACGAAATCGGCCCGGTGGCCGAGTTCGGTGAGGATGGTGTTGAGCAGAACGCGCCCGTGCGGATTGTCCTCGACGCACAGGATGGCGAACGGGCGAACCGGTGCATCGGGGGCGGCCGCGCCGTCGGAGGCGGCCGGTCCCTGCGCGACCTCGTCCACGGTGACGGTCATGCGGAACCGGCTGCCGCGTCCAGGCTCGCTCGCGACTGTCACCTGTCCGCCCATGGCCTGCGCGATGCGCTTGACCAAGGTGAGCCCGAGCCCAGCACCGCCATAGCGGCGCGCAACCTGATCGCTCGCCTGTGCGAAGGGCCGGAACAGCCGCTTGATCTCGGCACCGCTGAGCCCGATGCCGCTATCCCTAACCGTGAAGATCAGGCGCACCTTCCCGCGCGCAGCCCGTTTGCGCGCCACTTCGAGGCGCACGCTGCCGCGCTCGGTGAACTTCACCGCGTTCTCGATCAGATTTTCCAGCGCCGCCCGCAGCCGCAAGGGATCGCCGATCACCGCCTCCGGGAGCGTGGGGGCAACATCGACGGTGTGCGCGAGCCCCTTGGTCTCCGCGTGCGCCGCGAGCGAAGCCGCGAGCGCATCGGCAAGGCGGCGTGGGCGGATCAGCTCGCGCCGCAGCACGAGGCCCTTGGCGTCTGCCCGCGCGGCATCGACGATCAACGAGGTGAGCAAGGCGAGATGCTCGGCCGTGCTCTTGATCGCACTCGCCCAACCGCGCTCGCGCGGCCCAAGCTCGGACGTGGCGAGCAGCTCACCTAGCGCCAGGATTCCGGTCAGCGGCGTTCTGATCTCATGCGCGATGTCCGCCAGCGTCGCCTCGATGGCGCGCGCATTGGGCACCGGCGAGCGCGCCACGCGCTTGGTCCGGCGCGGCCGTTTGCCGGCGGATGTCCTCGGTCTCGCCATCGCACCCCTACGGCAGATTGCCACGCAGACAAGCCGCCGGCCACAGGCTCACGCGAGCCCGACCACCCGGCGGATGTCTGCCGCACTTGCACCATCCTCGCGCAGCGCCCGCAAGGCGGTCGCGCGGGTCGATTTCGATAGCTTTTGCCCGTGGGCATCGAGGATCAGACGGTGGTGATGGTAGTTTGGTGCCGGCAGGCCGAACAGCGCCTGCAGCACGCGGTGCACGCTGGTCGAGGCGAACAGATCCTGCCCGCGTACCACGTGGGTCACGCCTTGCTCGGCGTCGTCGAGCACGACCGAGAGATGATAGCTCGTCGGCGTCTCCTTGCGCGCGAGCGCGACATCGCCCCACGCTTGCGGGCTTGCCTCGACAGACCTGGCTTTGCCCGCGCCATCCGTCTCGATCCACGTCAGCGGGCCCGTTCGCGCAATCGCCGCCGTCATGTCGAGCCGCAGCGCGTAGGGCTCGCCCGCATCCATGCGCCGGCGGCGTTCGGTTGCCGAGAGCGAACGCGCATGACCGGGATAGAGCGGTGCGCCATCGGGATCGCGCGGCCAGGGCGCATGCCGCTCCCGCTCGGCGATGAGGCGCGCGATCTCACCGCGCGTCTCGAAGCTTGGATAGAGGAGACCATCGAGCCGCGCCAGCGCGGCGTGATAATCGTCGAGATGCGCGCTTTGCCGCCGCACCGGCTCCTCCCAGGTAATGCCGAGCCACGCGAGGTCCTCATAGATCGCCTGCTCGTACTGTGGCCGGCACCGCGCCGCGTCGATGTCCTCGATGCGCAGCAGGAAGCGCCCACGCGCCGCGCGCGCCATCTCGAAATTGATGAGCGCGGAGAACGCATGGCCGAGATGCAGATAGCCGTTGGGACTGGGCGCGAAACGGAAGACGGGAGTGGTCATGCGCGCCCGAGCGGGCTCAGAAAGGGGTTGCGTTGCGATGGCATTTGTAGATGCTTCGCCGCCGTTATGTCGTTCTTCATCCACACCGAAGCCGATCTCGATCACGCCATCGCCCGCCTCGTCGACGCGGACCCGCGCTTTAGCATCGTCCTCTCGCGTGCGGGGCGGCCGCCGCTGCGGCGACGGCCGGACGGATTTGCGGGCCTCGCTGCGATCGTGGTCTCGCAACAGCTCTCCACCGCCAGCGCAAGGGCGATCTGGGCGCGGCTGAGCGAAGCCTTCGCTCCGGTCGACCACGCGGCAGTGCTGCGCGCGCGCTCGGCGAAGCTCGCCCGCGCCGGTCTTTCAGCGCCGAAGATTCGCACGCTCAAGGCCATCGCAAAAGCCATCGATCGCGGCGAACTTGATCTTCCCGCGCTCACCAATAAACCGGCGGACGAGGCGCACGTCGCGCTGACCGCCGTCCATGGAATCGGCCCGTGGACGGCGGACATTTACCTTCTCTTCTGTCTCGGGCATGCCGACGCCTGGCCCGCGGGCGATCTCGCGTTGCAGGAGGCGACGCGCCTGATGCTCACGCTTAAGGCGCGCCCGAGCGCGAAGGAGATGGGGCCGCTCGCCGAATCTTGGCGCCCATGGCGCGGAGCGGCGGCCTGCATGCTCTGGGCCTATTATCGCGCGGCCAAGCAGCGCGACGGCGCGCCAATTTCGGCGACGATAAGCAATGCCTGAGCTCGATGGTCCGCGGCTCGAACCGCGCACGGGCCCTGCGCGCCAACTCGTCGTGTTTCTGCACGGCTATGGCGCCGACGGCAACGACCTCATCGACATCGGCCGCGCCTGGCAGGGCCTGTTGCCGCACGCCGCGTTCGTCTCCCCGCACGCGCCAGAGGCCTGCGCCCAAGCGCCGGTCGGCCGGCAATGGTTCCCGCTCACCTTCCGCGATCCGAATGAACGCTGGACCGGCGTCAACAAGGCGGCGCCGGTTCTCACGAGCTTCCTCGACGCCGAGCTCAAGCGCCGCAATCTGCCGGCCTCGTCGCTCGCGCTCGTCGGCTTTAGCCAAGGCACGATGATGGCGCTGCATGTGGGGCTACGCCGCGCGACGGCACCGGCCGCGATCGTCGGCTATTCCGGACTGCTCGCAGTCCCATCCGATGTGAATCCGGAAACGTTCGCGGCCGAGGTCAAATCGCGGCCGCCGATCCTGCTCGTCCACGGCGATCGCGACGACTTGATTCCTCCGCAAGCGTTGTTTCATGCGTCGAGCGGGCTCGCCGCGCTCGGCGTGCCGGTCGAATGGCACCTCTCCTATGGCATCGGCCACGGCATCGACCAGGAAGGGCTGCGCCATGGCGGCGAGTTTCTCGCGCGGCGACTGGCCTCGGTGCGATAAGCGAACCCAGCTGGTGCTGGTGATTCGCGGCACAACTCGCCTGTAATCGCGAGCAGCGTCCGCTGGTTCCACCAAGCCCGGATAAGCCTCGGAACGGGCTTCACAATCCTGTCATGCTCCCCTATAGACTGTGCCCAACCGCTGCGGTTCGCAGGCGAAGGAGACAAGGAGCGCCGTGAATTTGTCCCCCGCAGGCTTTCCCGCTCTCGTGCTCAACGCGGATTTTCGTCCGCTCAGCTATTACCCGTTGTCGCTGTGGTCGTGGCAGGACGCCATCAAGGCGGTCTTTCTCGAGCGCGTGAACATTGTCGCCCAATACGACCGCAAGGTGCGCAGCCCGAGTCTCGAGATGAAGCTGCCGAGCGTGGTTTCGCTCAAGACCTTCGTAAAGCCTGCGACCCAGCCCGCGTTCACCCGATTCAATGTCTTCCTGCGCGACAAGTTCAGCTGCCAGTATTGCGGCTCGCGCGAGGATCTAACCTTCGATCATCTGTTGCCGCGCTCGCGCGGCGGGCACACGACCTGGATCAACGTGGTCGCCGCCTGCTCGCCCTGCAATCTCAAGAAAGGCAACATGACGTTGGAAGAGTCCAGGATGCGGCCGACGCAGATGCCGTTCCAGCCGTCCGTCAATCATCTGCACCGCAACGGCCGGCGCTTCCCGCCGAACTATCTGCATGACAGCTGGCTCGACTATCTCTACTGGGACACCGAGCTGCAGCCGTAAGTCTCATCTAACGCAAAGGCGTCATGGCCGGGCCGCGTCCCGGCCATCCACGTCTTGGCCGCGTCTAACATAGACATGGATGGGCGGGGCAGTCCGGGCTTGGCCCGGCAATCCATCGTGTAGAAGAGCTTTTTCCGATGGACGCGCGGGTCAAGCATGCGCATGACGAGTCCAGGACAAGTGCCGTCCGAATTAATTCAAGCTGCTATTGTCTTCATCGTTCTTGAACAAGCGCTCGCCATTTGAGCAGGCATGGCATCCAACCAAACTTCCATCCGGGCGGTATTCGGCGCGCTGTTTCTCGCGCTGTGGCTCGCCGCGCTCGATCAGACCGTGGTCTCGACCGCGCTGCCAACCATGGTCGCCGATCTCGGCGGCTTGAGTTATCTGTCCTGGGTCGTGACGGCGTATCTGCTCACCAGCACGGTCGCCGGCCCGCTCTACGGAAAATTTGGCGATCTCTACGGCCGCAAGATCGTGCTGCAGGTGGCGATCGCCGTGTTTCTCGTGGGCTCCGCGCTCTGCGGCATCGCACAGAACATGATGCAGCTGATCGTCTTTCGCGCGATCGAGGGAGTGGGCGGCGGCGGACTGATCGTCATCACCATCTCCGTCATCGGCGACCTCATCCCGCCGCGCGAGCGCGGGCGTTACCAAGGCTTCTTCGGCGCGGTGTTCGGCACCGCCACCATCGTCGGCCCGCTGGTCGGCGGCTTCTTGGTCGATCAGCTGAGCTGGCGCTGGATCTTCTACATCAACCTGCCGACCGGCATCCTGGCAATGGTAGTCATCGCGGCCGTGCTGCCGTCGCGTTCGACGCGCCGCCGGCACGCGATCGATTATGCCGGCGCGCTCCTGCTCACTGCCGCGCTCAGTGCCGTCATCCTGTTCACCGGGCTCGGCGGCACGACATTTCCCTGGGCCTCGCCGCTCATGCTCGGCTTGCTCGCGGCGAGCGTCGCCGGAACCGTCGCCTTCGTCGCCGTCGAGCTGCGCTCATCCGAGCCGATCCTGCCGATGAGCCTGTTCGGCAACCGCAATTTCGCGGTCGCGAGCGGCGTCGGTTTCATCGTCGGGCTTTCGCTGTTCGGCGCGGTGACGTTCCTTCCCATCTATCTTCAGGTTGTCAAAGGGGTGAGCCCATTGACCTCCGGCGTGCTGCTGATGCCGATGATGCTCGGCATGCTGGCGACCTCGGTAATCAGCGGGCGCATCATCAGCCGCTTCGGCCGCTACAAGCTGTTTCCTATCCTCGGCACCGGGACGATGACCTTCGGGCTCGGCGCGCTGTCGCTGCTGACGATCGAGAGCAACGACTGGCAGACCGCAATCGATGCGCTGTGGCTCGGGCTGGGCATGGGCATGGTCATGCAGGTGCTCATCATCGCAGTGCAGAACAGCGTCGACTACAAGCACCTGGGCGTGGCCACGTCCGGCACCATGCTGTTTCGCTCGCTGGGCGGCGCGCTCGGCGTCGCGCTGTTCGGCGCCATTTTCGCCAACCGCCTGAACGCGCAGCTCGCGGGGCCCGGAATGGATTTTTTGGCCACCGTCATTCCGTCGGCGGTCAAGGGCCTGCCGCCCAACCTGCACGAGGAATACATCACCGCGGTGATGGCGGCGCTGCGTCCGGTATTCCTGGTGGCGGCCGTCATTTCCGCCGTGGGCTTCGCGCTCGCCTGGATGCTGCGCGAGTACCCGCTGCGCGAGGGCGCGCCCGCGGAGGGCATGGGCGAGAGCTTCGCGATGCCGCGCGACGCCACCTCGCTCGAGGAGCTCGAGCGTATCATCACGCTCTTGGTGGCTCGTGAAAATCGCTGGCGTCTTTACGCCGATCTCGCCCGGCGCGCCGGGGTCGACCTGCCCGCGCCCGAGCTTTGGATGCTGGCGCGCCTCGGCGAGCGTGCGCCGATCACGCTCGCTTCCCTGAGCGCCGAGCTGAACATTCCGCAGGGGCAGCTTGCGCCTCCGCTGGACGCGCTATGCGCGCGCGGGATTGCAGAGAAAACCACCAGCGGCGAGCTTGAACTGACGTCAACCGGGGTCGCAATGCGCGACCGCATCGTCGCCGCGCGGCGCCAGAATCTCGCAGATATGCTCGCGCGCTGGCGGCCGGAACAGCATCCCGACGTGCTGGCATTGATCGAGCGGATGGCGCAGGCGCTCACCAGCGATCTGCCCGCGCCAAAGGCGGCGTAAGCAGATGCCGTGTCCAGACTGCTCCATCCCGTCATGCGCGGGCTTGACCCGCGCATCCATTTTCTTCGAAGACGTTTTGCAAATCCCCGATGGATTGCCGAGTCAGTAATGACGAGAGTAGCGCGAGATCGAACCATGGCGAGAATTCCGGCGGTCATTGCGACAGCGGCGATGTTGGCGGCGGCGGCGCAAGCCTTCGCGCAAGGCGATGCAGCGACCCACTACCCGAACCGCGCGGTGAAAGTGATCGTGTCCGCGCCGGCGGGCGGCGGTCTCGACATCGCTGCGCGGGTGATCGCAGATCGGCTGGCGAAAATGTGGGGGCAGCCGTTCGTGGTGGAGAACCGTCCGGGCGCCGGCGGCAATCTCGGCGCGGAGGCAGTCGCGCAGGCCGAGCCCGACGGCTACACCTTGCTAGCAGCGCAGCCGGCGCCGCTGACGACCAACGTCGTGCTCTACAAGAAGCTCAACTTCGATCCTGCCGCCTTCGAGCCGCTCGCGATCATGACCTCGATCCCGAATACGCTCGTGGTGCGGTCCGATTTTCCCGCCAACTCGGTCGCCGAGCTGATCGCCTATGCCAAGGCCAATCCGGGCAAGGTCAATTTCGGCTCGCAAGGCGTCGGCACCACGCCGCACCTCACCGGCGAATTGTTCGCGCGCCTCAGCGGCACTCAGCTCGTGCACGTGCCCTACCGCGGCACCGCGCAGGCCATCAACGACCTCGTCGCCGGTCACGTCGACATGCTGTTCTTCCAGTTGGACTCCGTGCGCGAGCAATACCGGGCGAACAAGATCAAGATGCTGGCGGTGACCACCCCGACGCGCATCGCTTCCGTGCCGGAGGTGCCGACCATGGCGGAAGCCGGGCTCAAAGATTTTCGCTCCGACACTTGGAACGCGCTCGCCGCGCCGCCGAAGACGCCGGCAGCGATCGTCGCCAAGCTCAATCAAGGCATCAACGCGGTGCTCGCCGACCCCGAGACGGCGCAGCACCTGCGCGGCATGAACATGACGCCGGTCGGCGGCACGCCGGAGGCGGCGCGGGCCTTCATCAGGCAAGAGACCGCGCGCTGGGGCGAGGTGATCCGCGCGGCGAAGATCAGCGTGGATTAGCCGCTGGCGAGATTCGATCCGCCGTCATTCCGGGGCGCGCCGAAGCGCAAGCCCCGGAATGACAGCTTGACTGTTGGGCGCAACTCAATGCCGCACCGACTTTGTTCAATCAAAAAGTGTGCGCCTTCATTGTTAGGATCAATCCAAAACAATGGATAAGGACAGCATTGCTGACCAATATACAACTGCAGATTGTATCCCCTTGGGCGGGTGAGACCGACGGCGTATCGTGACAAAGCGTGCGCGTGGCTCGATCATGCAGGCACGCTGGAAGATTCGGAGGCGGTCTGTCCGGTCAAAAATTCCGCGATCGCAGCCGCTGCCACTCCAGCGCCGCCGCCCACGCCGCGATAGCTGCGAGCGCGAGCGAGATGAGCGCGTTGTAGCCGGCAAGCGAGAGACCGAGGAACCGCCACGCCGCCTCGTCGCAACGCACCACCGTGATCGACTGCAGCTTCTCGAGGAGCCCCCCCGCCGAGCCGAGATCATCGAGCGTGCCCGCGCATTCCTGCGGGCCCGGCCACCATTTCCACTCGACGCCGGAATGATAGACGCCGAGCCCCGCATTCCACATCATGCCCAGCGCGATGGCGACGAGCGCGGCAAGCAGCACTTTGCGCGAGGCGCCGACCTCGTCACCGAGCAGCACCATCACCGCCAGCGGGGTCACGAAATAATAGGCATAGCGCTGCTCGAGGCAGAGGGGGCACGGCTTCAAGCCGAGCGCGTACTGGAAGAACCAGGCGCCCAGGATGGTCGCCGCACCGACCGCCCCGATGGCGATCGCTGCCGCCGCCACCGGCCGGGACCGGATCATGCTGATCGTGATCTCGCTCATGCCGGGCCGCGTGCTCACTCTTCTCCCGTCATGCCCGCGCTTGCCGCGGGCATCCACGTCTTTTGTGGCCCCACATGAAGACGTGGATGGCCGGGACGAGCCCGGCCATGACGCCGGTTTGTGGTTCGATATGAACGGACCATGGTCTAATCGATGTTGTCCGTGTTGATCTCCGGCCCATATAACGCTGGGAAGGCGGCAATGGTATGGGCCCGTTGACCCCCCGCGCCTCGCCGTTATGATCGCAGACAAGCCCCTGTGGCGGAATTGGTATGGGCGATCCTTCCGTCATGGTGAGTGTCCGGCTGCGGCAAGAGCCCGCGAACCCGGAATCCAGTAAACGGCGGGCGGTGGTTACTGAACTCCGGCTCTCGCCGCACGCAGCCAAGCTTGCGCAGGCTGCGTAACTTGCCTGCGCTGCGGCTCGGCCGGAATGACGAACTCAGAGGCTTGGTATAGAGGAGTCGTCATGGCGAAAAAGCGAATCGGTATTCTCACCGGTGGCGGCGATGTCCCCGGCCTCAACTCGGTCATAAAAACGGTCACCTACCGCAGCAGCGAGAATGATATCGAGGTCATCGGTCTACGTCGCGGCTGGGAGGCGCTCACGCATGTCAATCTCGACGATGCGGAGAGCAGGCGCCGCTACGTCATGGTCTTGGATCGCGAGAATACGCGCACCATCGACCGTCGCGGCGGGACCGTGCTGCACTCGAGCCGCACCAACCCGGCTAAAATGCAAAAGCTGCCCGATCACCTCGCCGGCAAGGACTTTCCGCATTCGCAAACCAACAAGGGCGCCACCTGGGACGTTTCCAAGCAAGTGCTGGCGAATCTCTCGGGGCTGGGCATCGAGCATCTTATTGCCATCGGCGGTGATGACACGCTCAGCTACGCGGCCAAGCTCAACGACCTCGGCGTCAAGATCATTGCCATCCCGAAGACGATGGATAACGACGTTCACAACACGGAATACTGCATCGGTTTTTCGACCGCGATCACCCGCGCCTCCGACGCCATCCAACGCCAGCGGACCACCGTCGCCTCGCACGAGCGGATCGGCATTTTCCGCATCTTCGGCCGCGATGCCGGCTTTACCGCGCTCTACACCGCGTACGTCACCTCGATTCGCTGCGTCGTCCCCGAATACAAGGTCAATCTCGACAAGCTCCTCCGGCTGCTCATGGAGGACAAGCAGGCAAACCCGAGCAACTATGCGCTGGTCTTGCTCAGCGAGGGCGCCCAATGGGAGGGCTACCAAGTGCGCGAGTACGGCGAAGCCGACGCCTACGGCCACCGTAAGAAGGCGAGCGTGGCCGACTCCCTTGCCGACGAGATCAAGCGGCGCACCGGCGAGGAGACGATGACGTCCGACCTCACCTACGATCTTCGCTCGGGCGACCCCGACTTCGTCGACAAGCTCGTCGGCTTGACGTTTGGCAACATGGCCTACGATGCCATGCTGGATGGCAAGACCGGCCTTATGTCGGCGGTGGTGAAGGGCTGTTTCGAACTGGTGCCCATTCCCGATCCCAAGCTCGGGCCGCGCAAGTTGGACATCGCCACCATGTACAATACCGAGCGCTACCGCCCCATGTACGCCAACAAGCGGGGGCTGCCGGTGTTTCTGCAGCGCGCGTCGTAGGCCGCGCGACATCTCGGCGGCGGGTGTGCATTCGTAGATCGGGTCGAGCGAAGCGACCCAACATGGTCTCGAGGTGTTGAGTCTCGCGCAAGGGCGCTCGACCCAACCGAGAGCGAAATCTCGGCGGCAAACGGCGAGCAAGCCCTTTCCAGGTGGGGATCAGCTCTTTTGGCAAGGAACCATTGTAAATACTGATTAACATTGATTTTTTAATTTGGGATGCGACCGAGACCTTCGTCCGATGGGTCGGTCGAGGAGCAATAATTTCTCAAAAAATCACAGAATTGTCGGGAACCGTACATTTCCTATCGAGTTATCGACTGCACCCGCACGGCTGGGAGGGGTATGCGCAAACCCGGGGAATATCAGGAAAGGGCCGCCCAGTGCCTGCGCCTGGCGCAGAGCATGAGCGACCCGACCAACAAGGCTCTCTTGCTCGAGATGGCCCAAACCTGGGTCAGGCTCGCCGAGCAGGCACGAGAGGCTTGGGCAACGCCTCCTCGCTGGGCGATCCTCTCTGACATTCGGGTCTCTTCCGACCAATGAGGGCGGCCAATGTCCATGCCTTTCCCGCTTTTCGCGAATGCCTGCTTCGATCCTGACACCACCAAGGTCATGGGCGAAGTGTTCGACGAAATGATCCAATCGTTGGACAGAGTAGGACGACCGCGCGTGATTCAAGAGGCGGTCGCGAGACAGATCATCGAAGCCGTGCAAGGCGGCGTGCGCGACCGCGATGCGATCTACCAGCGGGTCCTGGCGGCAATGGCATTGAATCTTCGGCTCGGGACGGACGCGCGCCGCTGCGCGTGATTCACCACTCACGGCCCGCCGGCGCGGGCGATCAGCACTCTCCACCGCTCATTCCCGCGCCAGCGGGAATCCAGAGGCCGCACGCTGCAGCCCTGGGCCCCGCTGTCGCGCATGAGCGCTAAACTAGCCACGTGTCCCGGATGCGGTGCAGCGCGAAACGAAGTGGAGCGGTGCGCCGCTGATCCGGGACCGCCACCAACCGTGACGATCCACGCAAGTCGGGCATGCCCGACTTGCGCGCATTTTAAGTGTCGATCTCGGGTAAACCCGAGATCGGTGTCTGCAGCGCACCACTTCGCCATAGCGCGTCGAAGACGCGAGTAAACGCGCTTATGGCTTGTGTTGCGCTGCGCCCGGGACACGTTCCTTAACTTAGCGTCTACATGCTGTTGCGGGGACGAGCGGATCGTGGCGGTTCGGTCCTACGCCCGGCGGGTGACGACCACTTCGAGATATTCGCTCGGCACGACCATGGTTGCGTCGCCGGAGCGATTGAACCGTTTGATCAGCGCGAAGAGATCCTCGGTGAGCACCGTCTGCGCCTTGGGATCGAGCGCGCCGAACGTCTTCAGCAGCGGGCCATAATAGGTCTTGAACACGTCGAGCCAGTGCTGCGCCGAGCGGTAGCGGAAGGCGAACTCGCGCTGCTCGAGCTGGATCGAGGAGGCCTGCGCGCCGAACAATTCGGTGATGCGCGCGCCGGTGCCCCAGAGCGCCGGTGACTTGACGCCCGCGGGCGGCGGCATGTGCTTGCCGATCGTCTTGAACACCTGTCCGATGAAGCCGTCCGGCGTCCAATTGGCCAGCCCGATCTTGCCGCCCGGCTTGCACACGCGCACGAGCTCGGCGGCGGCCTTGTCCTGGTCCGCGGTGAACATGACGCCGAACGTGGACACCACCGCGTCGAAGCTGGCGTCGGGGAACGGCAGTGCTTCGGCATCCGCCTCGCGGAATTCGATCGCGAGCCGCTCAGCCGCCGCGCGCTCGCGACCGCGCTCGAGCAGCGCTGGCACGTAGTCCGTCGAGACGACCTCGCACCAGCGGCGCGCGGCTGCCAGCGACACATTGCCGTTGCCGGCCGCGACATCGAGGACCTTTTGTCTGGCGCGCAGGTCGAGCGCCTCGCACAGCATCTCGCCGACGATCTGCAGCGTCGTGCCGACGACCGCGTAGTCGCCGGAGGACCAAGCGCCCTGTTGGCGCGTCTTCACGGCGGTGAGGTCGGGTTGCGTCGGGGCAGGCATCGCGCGTGCGACAGCGGATGTGGCGCTCATCTCTCTGGCTCCTTCCATTCTTTAGGTGACCGTGGCCGGACAATGTCTGTCAATATCGAGGACAAACATGTATAGTTTTGCAGACGGCCGGCGGAACTGTACTGGTCGCAACAACAGGCCAGTCGCTCCGCCCTGCGAGGGACGCCGATGATCTCCATCAAAGTCGATGCCAATGACGCCTATCCGCTGGTCGATCAGATCGTCGACGGCATCCGCCGGCAGATCGACGAGCGCTGCCTGCGTCCGGGGACCAAGCTTCCGTCCATCCGTAAATTCGCCGAAGCCTATGGCGTGAGCCGCTTCACGGTCGTCGAGGCCTACGATCGGCTGGTCGCGTTGGGGCACTTGGAGGCGCGGCGCGGCGCAGGCTTTTTCACCACATCGGTCCGCGATGCGCCGGCTCGACCCGCAGGCAACGACGGCGGCAAGCGCAACGAGGAATTGGTCTGGCTGCTCCGCCGCACCCTCGACGCACGCGAAGATACCGTGCTCGCCGGCGGGCCCTGGCTGCCCAATGCCTGGATGGACGAGATGGGCATCCGCCAGAGTCTCGGCGCGCTCGCCCGCAAGAACGGTACGCATCTGCTCGAATACGGCGATCCGTTCGGCTATCTGCCGCTGCGCGAGCATCTCGCGCTGACGCTGTCCGAGCTCGGCATTGCCGCGCGCACATCGCAGATCGTCCTGACGCACGGCACCAGTCAGGCGCTCGACCTCGTCATGCGCCATTTCGTCAAGCCCGGCGACGCGGTGCTCGTCGACGACCCCGGATACTACAATCTGTTCGGCAATCTGCGGCTGCACGGCGCCCGGCTGTTGGGCGTTCCGCGCAATCCCGACGGACCCGATATCGCCGCACTCGAAGAATTCGCCAAGGAGCACCAGCCGCGCATCTACTTCACGCAATCGGTGATGCAGAATCCGACCGGCACCGACATGAGCCCGCACGTCGCGTTTCGGGTGCTGCAGCTCGCGGAAAAATTCGATTTTACGGTGGTCGAAGACGACATCTTTTGCGACCTGCAGACCCGCAAGACGCCGCGCCTCGCGGCGCTCGACCAACTCAACCGCGTGATTTACGCCCGCAGCTTCTCGAAGACCCTATCCGGCAGTCTGCGCGTCGGCTTTCTGGCGGCGCGCCAGCCGCTCGCCGAAGACCTCGCAGACGTGAAGATGCTGACCAGCATCACGAGCTCGCAATTCGCCGAGCGGCTCATCTACATGATGCTGGTCGACGGACATTATCGGAAATTTCTCGCGCGCCTGCACCAAAGTTTGCACGAGGCACGCGTCAACGTGGCACACGCGTTCGAGCGCATGGGCATGCAGCTGTTCGTGGAGCCCGATGCGGGCATGTTCCTGTGGGCCCGGTTTCCCAATGTCGACGATGCACTGACGCTGACGGACAGCGCGACCAAGAGCGGCATCATGCTGGCGCCGGGGGTGGTGTTTCGGCCGCATCTGCAGCCCTCACCGTGGATGCGCTTCAATGTCACCACCTGCGACAACCCGCGGGTGCTGCGCTGGCTGGAGCAGGTGGCGCAGGCGGGCAGTCCTCGGCAGGCGGCGGAATAATCGCCGCGCGCGACCCAACGAATCGCGAGCTTGGGATCTTCCTTATTCGATCACCTCGTCGGCGCGCGCGAGCAGCGTCAGCCGCACGTCGAGCCCAAGCGCCTTGGCGGTCTTGAGATTGATCACCAATCCGTACTTCGATCGGCGGGCTTCTCGCCCTTGAGGGCGCACGCGAAACGAAGTGGAGCGGTGCACCGCTGATCCGGGACCGTTCCGGGCTGGGGGTGCGCAACGATCCCGGGTCTGCAGCGCACCACTGCGCTGTCGCTTCGTGCTGCGCTTCGCCCGGGACACGAGTGAGGAACGCGCGGCCCCTCATTCGATCACTTCGTCGGCGCGGGCGATGAGCGTCGGCGGCAGGGTGATGCCGAGCGTCTGCGCGGTTTTGAGGTTGACGACCAGCTCGAAATGCGTAGGCAATTCGAGCGGCAGGTCCGCCGGCCGCGCGCCTCGCAAGATGCGGGCGACGAGACCCGCTGCGGTTTCCCCGATCGCGCTCTGCTTGGGACCGTACGACATCAGGCCGCCATCGCGCACGAGCACGGCGGTTTCGAAGATCGTCGGCAGGCGATTCGTGCTGGCAAACTCCAGGATACGCTTGCGGTTGAGCAAGGTCAGCGCATCGGACACCATCAGGATGGCGTCGGGGCGCTCACGCGTCATCTCGGCGAAGGCATGCTCGAAATCGTCGGGCTCGCGCACGCCCAGCGTCTGGACTTTGACGCCGAGGACGCGGGCCGCGTCCTCGGCGGAGCGATAGCGCAGCGTCATGCCCAGGTCGGCAGCATTCCACAACATGGCGACGCGCGACAGCCCCGGCAGCGCGTCGCGCAGGATTTCAAGTCGTTTGGCGCTGAGCTCGGTCGACAGTTCCGTGACGCCGGTGATATTGCCGCCGGGCCGGGCGAGGCCGTCGACGAGGCCGGTCGCCACCGGATCGCCCGCGCCGGCGACGACGATCGGTATGTCTCTGGTCGAAGTCTTGGCGGCGAGCGCGGCGGGATAGCTGAAGGTGACGATGACATCCACGTTCTCGGCCTTGAGCTCGGCCACGAGACCCTCGAGCCGCTCGGGGTGCGCGTCGGCCGCTCGCTGCACGACGACGAGGTTCTGGCCATCGACGAAGCCGCGCCCAGCAAGCCCGGAGAGCATCGTCTTACGACGCTCGTCGAGCGGACCCACCGCGGGGCCGTTGGTGAGCAGCCCCAGGCGATAGGTCCTGCCCGACTGCTGCGCGCGTGCCGCGCGCGGCCACGCCGCGATGGCGATAAATGATGTAATGAACTCGCGACGCTTCATTCGATCACCCGCGTTGGCGCGCTGTAGGGTGGGCAAAATCGATGACCGGAGCCGTCCGCGTGGGCACGGCGCGCGCACGATTTTGCCCACGCGGATGGAGCGAACAGCGCGCCTTTGCCCACCCTACGCCGGACAGCTGCGCGCGCCCGGCCCGACGGCCTCGCGCGCGCAGTTCGCAGCAGTTTCAACCTAGCGCAGCGCGCGCGGCAGGTCTTTGGGGCGGGCCTGAATCGTTCTGAATCGATGGGGCGAAGGGCCGCGGCCGCAGGCCGAGCCGCAGCGGGCAATTTCCGGAATTGGACACTGAGATCAAAGCGTTAACATAGTGGTATGCGCTTCCTCGGATCGCCGGCGCTTCGGCGGGCAATCCGCCCCACAAGCGGGAGTCTTTCGTTTGCGTTGATTACACTCGCCGACTCCAGCTCTACGAGCACGGCGGAGGGGAGACAGCATGCGCACGAAGATCGAGGCAACGTGGATCGTCGGCTATGAGCGAAGCCAGCATGCCCTCGTGCGCGACGGCGAGGTCGTCTTCGAGGGCAACAGGATCCTCCACGTCGGCAAAAGATTCGAAGGCCGAGTCGACCGGGTCATCGATGCGAAGGGAAAGCTCGTCTCGCCCGGCTTCATCGACACCCACGTGCATTCCGGACACCGCGCCTCACACCGGCTCATCACCGATACCGGCCGGCCGATGTATTACGGCCAGCCGTTTCTCGAAATTTCCGTTCCCAAGGAAGGCAAGGTCGTCAAAGGCGATCCGCGCTACCTCAAGCACGGCGAGGCGGGATCGGCGGCCGCCTTCGAGCTCAATGCCGCATTCACCGTGGCCGAACTCATCCGCAATGGGGTGACGACCTTTGTCGAGTACGGCAGCCAGCTCAGCGTGCAGGACGCGTTGCTCTCGGAGGTCACCCGGCTCGGCAGCCGCGCCTATCTCGCGCCCGGCTACGATTGCGGGCGCTGGGTGGCGGACGAGAGCGGGCGGCTCATTCGCGTGCGCAACGACGCGCTCGGCCGCGAAGGCCTCAAAACCGCGCTGGCCTGGATCGAAAAGAGCGACGGCGCGGGGAACGGCCGCGTCCGCGGCATTCTCGTGCCGCGCGAGGTCGAGACTTCCAGTATCGAGCTGCTGCAAGATACCGTGCGCGCCGCCGACGCGCTGAAGCTGCCGATGGCGACGCATGCCGCCTACAGCGTCATCGAGTTCTACGAGGTCGTCAAAGAGCACATGAAGACGCCGATCGAGCTGTTGGACGAGCTCGGCATGCTGCGCCCCACCCTCAATATCGGCCACGGCAATTTCATTTCGGACAACCCCAACCTCAACTACTCGGTGCACCGCGATCTCGAGCTGATAGGGCGCGCCGGAGCGAGCGTGTCGCACTGCCCGATCAATATCGTTCGGCGCGCGCGCACGCTCGATCATTGGCAGCGCTACCAGGAGGCGGGGGTCAACATGTGTCTCGGCTCGGATACCTATCCGCGCGACATGATCATGAACATGCGCACCGCGTCCTATCTCGGCAAAATCATGAGCCACACCTATTTCGCCGCGACTTCGGCGGACGTTTTTCGCGCCGCCACGCTGGGCGGGGCGATCTCGGTCGGCCGCGACGATATCGGTCGCCTCGCGCCCGGCGCGCTCGCCGACATCATCGTCATCGATCTATCGGGGCGAAATACCTTGCGCTACGGACCGGTGCGCGATCCCGTGAAGAGCGTCGTCGAGTGCGGCGTCGGCGACGACGTCGACACCGTCATCGTCGACGGCAATGTCGTGATGGACGGCGGTGTCGTTCCCGGCGTCGATTTCGCCAAGCTGCGCGCGCAAGCTCAAGCAGCGGGCGAGCAGATCTGGGACACGCTCGCGGAGTGGGACCCGCTCGGGCGCACGCACGAGCAGGCCTGCCCCTGGTCTTATCCGACCACGGAGTAGGGAGTGGCGGCGAGAGGGCTAACCGCCAGAAAGTCTGGGAAGTCGAGCACGTGGCAAAGAACTTGCTTCTTCGGTTACAAGGCAGAAGGAGAATGCGATGAAGCATCTTGCAGGACTAGTATTGTCGCTGGGGATCGCGTTGGCCCCGAGCATGCTGCGGGCGCAGGATGCATGGCCGGCTCGGCCCATCACGTTCGTCGTGCCCTACGGAGCCGGCGGGTATACGGACTTGGTTGGCCGCCTGACTGCACGTTACGTCGAGAAGGCGTTGGGCAAGCCGGTGATTGTGGACAATCGACCGGGCGCCGGCGGCATCGTCGGCACGCAGGCGGTCGCGAATGCGGCAGGCGACGGCTATACGTTCTGCGTCTGCAGCATCGGCGCCATCTCGATCGCACCCTTCGACCCGAACCAGAAGGTGGGTTACGATCCGTTGCGGGACCTCGCACCCGTCGGCCTCGTCAGCTCAATCGCGCAGGTGGTCATCGTCAAGAAGGACCTGCCGGTGAAGACGCTGGCTGAGTTCGTGTCCTATGCCAAGGCCAACCCCGGCAAGCTCAACTACGGCTCCAGCGGCGCCGGCGGCCTGACCCACTACTCGGTCGAGCTGTTCCAGGCTCGCACCGGGATCAAGGTGGTGCACATCCCGTTCAAGAGCGGTGCGCCCTCGACCGCCGCGGTGGTCGCCGGCGAGGTCGATTTCGCTTTCGCCAACATGACCGAGGGCTTGCCGCAGGTCCAAGCCGGATCGGTGCGCGGCCTCGCCGTGACCTCGCTCAAACGCAGCCCCTACTTGCCTGATCTCCCCACTGTGGGTGAGGCAATCCTTCCCGGTTTTGTGGTGGAGACGTGGAACGGCATCATGGCCCCGTCGAAGACTCCGGAGCCGATCATCCGCAAGTTGTCGGAGATCCTGCTCAAGATGGCCGACGATCCGGAGGTGAAGGAAATCATGCGCAGGGCCGGTGCCGACACGGTCAAGACCACGCCCGAGCAGTACCGCGCGCAGATCGATCAGGAAATTGCGCAGTGGAAACCGTTCATCCAGGAAATTGCGGAGAAAAAATAGCCGCTGCTGAGCTTGTCGTGCGGAGGCTCGCCTTGCCCAGCCGGCGCGATCCGGAAGAGCATCGTCGAATGCCGCGTTAAGGCGGCATCCCTGGTCATATCCGATTGCCCAGTAACGCATGCGCGCATGTCATGCGCTACCCTCTGCCGTCCTGGGAGGTCACTTGCGGCCGTCGTACTCAGCAAACGGCGTCGATCACATGTGCTCTGATGCGGCCTTCGATAGGACCGCTTCCAAATCGGCTCGCTAGGGCTTGAGCCGCCTCTTTCGTGGCATCTTCGAGGCGCGAAGCATCACGGGTCTCAATTTCGTTCCTCAGCGGAGTTCCTTGACAGTAGGCAATCGCAGGATCCCGCGGCGAGGAAGCGCTGCTCGTGTCGTCCACTGTCTCGACCGAAATGTCCATGAACCCTGCGGCCGTCAGTTCCTTACGGATCATTTCCACGTCGTGATAGCCATGCGGGATGCGGGCCATGAAGCGAGGCGGATCTTGCGGAAAGAGCGTCGCCAGTGCTTCGGTTACGACATCGGCAAATTCGTTCTCGGAGATTCGGTCCCACACATTGAAAAAGAAATGGCCGCCCCGTTTCAGGACGCGGCGCGCCTCGCGATATCCCTGAACCTTGTCGGGAAAAAACATCGCGCCGAACTGGCAGGCCACGACATCAAACGTTTGATCCTCGAACGGCAGAGCGAGCGCATCGGCCTGTCGCCACTTGATCCGACCATCGTGAGACTGCCTTTCCGACGCACGATCGAGCATCGGCTGATTGAGGTCGGTTGCCATGATACGCGCTTGCGCGGGAAGCCGCGCTGCGATCGCTCGTGTCAGGACACCCGTCCCGGCGGCCGTCTCCAATACATCCTGGGGTTCAACCCCGGCCACTCGCCCGGCGAGGTCGCTCGCATACGACTCGAAGATGAGGGGAACCAAGAACCGGTCGTAGATTTCGGGAATCGATCCCGCGAACAGCTTGTCGGTCGCCGCCATCACGCTGCTCCGTCAAATGTGAAGCTGCCGCCGACTATCCGACTCGAATTCACACGTCCTCCGGCAGCGGCTTTCCTTTCGTTTCCGGCAGGAACGGCGCGGCGACGAATCCCAGGACGTAGATGCCGGACAAGATCATCGCCGCCTTCCCATAGCCGCCGAATTGCAGGATCAGCGTACCCGCGAACAGCGGGCCGAGGAACGCAATAAAGCGCGGCGCATTGAAGACGAATGCGATACCGGTGCCGCGCGAGCGCGTCGGAAACAGCTCTGGCAGCCACACCGGCATCCACGAATATTGCCCCAACGTGAAGAACGCGTTGATGCCGGCGAAAAGCAACAGGAGACTGAGATCCTCCGTCCACAGATACAGGACTGGCGTCATGAGAAGGGCCATGGCGAAGTAGATCATGGCGGTCGGCCGGCGCCCGATCCAGTCGGCGAGGAAGCCGAGGCAGATATAGCCGAGCACGCCGCCGAAATTGTAGGCCATCCCGGCATAGGCGGCCCATTGCTGCGGCGGCAGGTTGGCCTTCGCCGCGAGCGAGGCGGCGTAGGGCGGCAACCACGACGAGATGCCCCACCAGGCGAGCGTGGTGGTGAGCGACAGCAACAGCGCGATGATGGTGCGCCGGCGGATCTCCGGGCTGGCGAACAAGTCCGCGGCGGTGAAGCGCGTGAGCGCGTGATCCTCGGCCCCCAGCACCGTTCCGCTACGCTGGCGCTCGCGCGCCGCCTTGCGTCGCTCGTTGATCTGTTCCCACTTGTTCGATTCCGGGATCGAGGTGCGAATCCATAACGTCAGCACCGCCGGCAAAATGCCGATGAGGAACAAGTACCGCCAGGAATCCGGGCCGAGCATGCTGACGTAGAGCCACACGAAGGACGCGACGAAGTTGCCGATCCCGATGCCGCATTGCATGAGGCCGGCGCCGCGGCCGCGGGCATGGTCGGGCCACAGCTCGGCCATCATCGAGGAGCCGGTGGCCCATTCCGAGCCAATCGCGATGCCGACGAGGAAGCGCAGAATCGCGAACGAGATCCAGTCGAACGACAGCGCGGTGAGCCCGGTGGTGATGGAGTAGGCCAAGATCGCCAGGATCATCGTGCGCTTGCGCCCGATGTAGTCGGCAAGGACGCCGCCGACGATGCCGCCGATCCCCCAGCCGAGGAGCGTGATGGCGACGACCGTGCCGATATAGGCGGGGATCTGCGGATACTGCGAGGGTTCGAGCAACGCGCGCATGGCCGGACCGACCGTCAAGAACAGCGCGTACAATTCGAAGCCGTCGAACAGCCAGCCGAGATTGGCGGCGAGCAGGATATTCCACTGGTGGCGGCTGAGGCCGCGGTACCACGGTTGCGAGGTGGCGACGGTGTCGGTCATGGCTTTCCCCTCCCTTGCGGATCAGCGGGCCTTCCGAGGTGGTGGTGCCGCTGCCGCGCAGCCGGTGTTCGGCTTTTATTTTCCCTGCCGGAGCGCAGGTGCTGTGACGAGCTCGATATTACTAGTTCGATCGGGGCAGCCAAGCCTGGATACTGCGTCAGTTTGCTTGCTCCGCTCGTCTGCCTCCACTCGTAGCCTGAATGGAGCGAAGCGACATCCGGGAGCTTTTCCCGAAGCTAGGCTCGGGAGCGGCGGAATGCAGCCGGCAAGGCCAGCACCGGGCACGGCGCGTGGCGGATGACGCGCTCGGTCGTGCTGCCGCGCAGCGCATCGAGAACGCCGTGATGTCCCGCGGTCGGCATGGCGATGACGTCGGCGTCGAATTCGATGGCGGCATCCACGATCGACTGCACCACATGGCCGGAGCGAAGGATGACCGGCGGCAAGGCGGGCGCGTTCGACGACACGGCATGGACCGGCGGCGCCGCCTCGCCGACGTGAAGGAGATCGACCGCGATATGCGCACCGGTCAGAAGTTGGCCGAAGCGCTGAATGATGTCGACCGTTCGGTCTGCCGGCGGCGAGAAGTCAACCGGGACCAATGCGCGGCGCAGCTTGACATCGCCGCTCACCTGATCGACGAAACCGCGGGCACCCGGCGCAATGAACAGCGTCGGGATCGCCGAGCGGCGGAAAACGGCCTCCGCCACCGAGCCCTGCAGCCAGTGCGAGACGCCGTCCCGTCCGTGGGTCGCGATCACGACGAGTTCGCTGCCATCCTCGCTCAGGAAATCGACGATGGCTCGCGTCGGCTCCTGCAATTTGAGGCGAATGTTGTCGACCTCGATTCCGAGCTTTCCCGCGACGACCCAGGGCGGATCGTCCACAGCCGACAGCCCCCATTGCACAAGCAAGTCTCGCGCGTGCGGAAACGCCAATGCTTCGGCGGCATCGTATTGGGAGACGTGAAGGAGGTGCAGTTTGCTTCTTCCCGCCAAGGCGATACGCAAGGCATGGGCAAATGCGGCCGCGCTCAGATCGGAAAAGTCGGTCGGGTGCACGATCGAGCGGATGGCGGTCATTGCAAGTGCTCATACTAGGACGCGGGTCCACAAATCAATGCTGCAGGTTTGTGGAAGAGCGCCCTGTAAAGCTCCGTCCCCGCGAAAGCGGGGGAGCCTCCTGGATCCTGCTTACGAGGGAATGAGCGGGATCTGAATCCCGTCCCTTGCCTTCGCGTGGAATCGAGGAGAGAACTGGCACATGCACAATAGGCGTGTGCCGGCTTCCATCCGGACGTTTCTCCTGCTCGTGCAAGGCAGAGCGGCTGTTGCGCGCCTTTGCGTGCTCTGCGCGATGCTGGCCTATCCCAGTGTGACACTCGCGCAGGGCGCCCCGGTCGGCATGCAGCAGCTCGAATTCATCGATGCGCAGGAAGGCGGCCGGCATCTGGCGCTGACTATGTTCTACCCCGCCGCACTCCGCGACCGCTCCGCCGCTCGTTTCGTCATACCGTTCTTCGCCAACCTCAATCTTTACAAGGACGTGGATGCTGCATTCGACGGCACGAAGCGTCCGCTCGTCATGTTCTCGCACGGACGCGGCAGCAACGGCCTCTACTATGCCTGGTTCGCCGAGGCCCTCGCTTCGCGCGGCTACATCGTGGCCGGGCTCAATCACTACCGCGCCAACACCTACGACTCGACGATCGCCTATCTCGCGAACAAGCTGTGGCAACGTCCACGCGACGTCAGCCTCACCATCAGTTTCCTCCTGAACGATCCGTTCTGGGGCAAGGTGATCGACGCGAGCCGGATCGGCGTGGCCGGCCATTCGCAAGGCGGCTTTACCGCGCTATGGGTGGGCGGCGCGAGGATCAATCCCGAAAAGTATCTCGCCTTCCAACGCGGCTGGCGCAATAATCAGATGCTACCGGAATATCTGCGCAACGAGTTGCCGCTCGATGCCGGCCCCGCGCTCGACGTGCACGACAAACGCGTCAAGGCCGTCTTTGCGATGGCCCCCGGCATCGTGCAGGCCTTCGGCATGGATGCGGCGGGACTGCAGCAGCTCCAAGTGCCGACCTACATCACGGTCGGCGCGGGCGATACCCAGGCGCCGCCGAAGGACAATGCCGAGTTCGCTGCCCGGCACGTCCCGCGCGCCGAGCTTTACGTGATTCCGGGCCGGGTCGATCACGACATCTTCGTCAACGAGTGCAACGAGGATGGGAAAAATGAATTCCCGCAGGCCTGCATCGACGCTCCCGGTGTCGATCGCGGCCGCATCCATGCATTGATCGCAGAAGCGGCGTTGAGGTTCTTTGATGCCAGCCTCAATGTTACTCGCAGCCAGTGATCTCTTCTCTGTCTCGAAGTTTATGTCTTGGACTTGGCGGAGAGCCGCTCATCGAGGCGGCGCAGGTCGACGACCATGCGCTCATGCGTGCCGCGGCCGATCTCCTCGTTCTCGTCGCGCGCCTTGACATTGAAAAAGACGCGGCGGCCGTCGACGCGGGTGACCTCGGCTTCGGCGGTCACCTCGTGCCCGAGCGGCGTCGCCGCGAGATGGCGCACGTCGATGGCGGTGCCGACCGCGCTCTCGCCGAGATCGAGATAGCCGCGGATGGCGTTGAGCGCGGCATTCTCCATCGCCATGATCATCATCGGGGTGGCGAACACGGGAGGGAGCATCGCGTCCTTGAATTGATTCGCGAGATGCGCGGGCGTCACGCGCAGCGCAAACGTTCCCTTCGCTCCCAGCGGAATCGGGCGCATGTGCCATCATAGGTGTTCGGCCGGGGAGGATCACCCCCGGAGCGCCGGCTTAAGGAGCGCGCCCCGAAGCGGCGCAGCGGTAGACCGGTTTCGTTGCTACAGTGACGGCGATGGCGCTTACGAAGCACGGCCAGCGGCGATGGCAATCACGCTGACCCCGGTTCCCGACATTCCCCTGGTCCGGCCAGGCGACGACCTGGCCGCGCTCATCATCGCTGCCTGCGAGCGGAACGCCCTTGCGCCTGCGCATGGCGACATCCTGGTGGTGGCACAGAAAATCGTGTCCAAGGCGGAAGGGCGCTACGTCGATCTCGCAAAGATTCAGCCCTCGCCGCGCGCGGCTGCGCTCGCCACCGAGGTGGAGAAAGACCCGCGTCTGGTCGAAGTCATCCTCGCGGAATCCCGACGCGTGGTGCGCCAGAGCCCAGGCGTCTTGATCGTCGAACATCGGCTCGGCTTCATCATGGCGAATGCGGGGGTCGACCGCTCCAATATCGACCCTGACATCGCCGCCGAGCCCGTGCTGTTGCTACCGAGCGATCCGGATGCCTCGGCGGAGCGATTGCACAAGCGGCTCGCGGCGCATTTTCGCAAGCGGCTCGGCGTTGTCATTACCGACAGTTGGGGGCGTGCGTGGCGACGCGGCACCGTCGGCGTCGCGCTCGGGGTTGCGGGACTGCCCGCGCTCATAGACATGCGCGGGCGACCGGACCTGTTCGGACACGCGCTGCGCGTGACCCAAACCGGATTTGCCGACGAGATCGCCAGCGCCGCATCGCTCGTGATGGGGCAAGCGGACGAACGAAGACCGATGGTGCTGGTGCGGGGTGTGTCGTGGTCAGGGTCGCCCTTGCCGGGCGCCGCCCTGATCCGGCCGGCCGAAGAGGACCTATTCCGGTGAGCGCCGCCGCAAATCGCAATCTCGTCGTCGCGCTGTGCGGCGGCATCGGCGGTGCCAAGCTCGCGCTGGGGCTGAGCCGCGTCGTGGCGGGCGCGGACCTCATGGTAGTCGCCAATACCGGCGACGACTTCGAGCATTTCGGGCTCGCCATCTCGCCCGACCTCGACACCGTCATGTACACGCTGGCCGGCCTCGACGATCCGCAACGCGGCTGGGGCCGACGCAATGAGACCTGGACCTTCATGGCCGCGCTCGAAGCGCTCGGCGGCGAAACCTGGTTTGCGCTCGGCGATGGCGACCTCGCGACCCATGTGGAGCGCACGCGACGGCTTAGGGCTGGCGAAGCCTTATCCACCGTCACCGCCGATTTCTGCCGGCGCTTGGGAATTGCCGCGCGGCTCGTGCCGATGACCGACGACATCGTGCGCACGCGGCTGCGCACCGACGAGGGCTGGCTCGACTTCCAGGATTATTTCGTGCGGCGGCGCTGCGCCCCCCGAATTCTGGAAGTGATTTATGATGGCGCCGGCACCGCGCGCGCGCATCCCGACGTGCTCGCCGCGCTCGGTGATCCCCGGCTGCGCGCAGTCGTGATCTGTCCGTCCAATCCGTTTCTGAGCATCGAGCCGATCCTCGCCGTCCCCGATTTACGCGAGGCGATGGCCCGCGCCGCCGCGCCGGTCGTCGCGGTATCGCCGATCATCGGCGGCCGCGCGGTCAAAGGCCCGACTGCCAAAATGATGTCCGAGCTGGGGCTCGAGGTGAGCGCGGCGGCGGTGACGCGGCGCTACCGGGACTTGCTCGATGCCTATGTGCTCGATGGCGCCGATGCCGCCGATGCGGGGAAGCTCGGCATCCCAGTAACTCTCGCGCATACGCTGATGACGACGCTTGCCGATCGCGAAAACCTTGCGCAGCACGTGCTCGCCAGTGCCGACGCTTTGGCAAAGGCGACGGCATGAACGCTCGCCGCAACGTCTATGCCGTGGTCCCGATCAAGGCGACGAGCGACGCCAAGCGACGTCTCGCCCCGGTGCTCGACACGACGCGCCGGCAAGAGCTGGCATTGGCCATGTTCGAGGACGTGCTGGCGACGCTCGCGCGCGTGCGCGAGCTCGCGGGCATTATCGTGGTGACGGCCGATCCCGCGGCGGGGGCGATCGCATCGCGATACGGTGCGCGCATTTCAAGCGATTGGGCGCGCGAGGGGCACACCGGCGCGGTCGCGGCCGCGGCCCGGCAGCTCGCGGCGGACGCCATGCTCACGGTCCCGGGCGACATTCCGCTCGTGGAGACGGATGACATCCGCAAGCTCCTCGAGGCCCATGGCAACGCAACGTGCCGCGACACGCGCGCCTTCATCATCGTGCCGGCGCGCGATGAGCGCGGTTCGAATGCGATCGTCTGCTCGCCGGCCGGCGCCGTGCCGCTCACCTTCGGCGCCGACAGCTTCTGGCCCCATCTCGCCGCGGCCAAGCGCTGCGGCATCGACCCCACTGTGCTGCGCCTGCCGCGTATCGCGCTCGACATCGACACGCCCGACGACCTGGCACTGTTCCTCGCCACGCCCTCGCACACGCGCGCGCGGGCGCTGCTCGAGCAAGTCTATCCGTCGTCATTCCGGGGCGCGCCGACGGCGCGATCCCGGAATCCATAATCACGGACCATGGTTATGGTTTCCCGCGCTGCGCTCGGGCCCCGGAATGACGGCACGCGAAGCGGACCTTAGTGCGCCGCGACGCCGCCGGACACGTTCGGCCGCGCAAACGCCGCCTCCATCTCCCGGCGCACCTTCACGGCAAGACTGTTTTCGTCATAGTCGACGTCGCTCCAGCACAAACATTGGCCCTCGGCGATGTCGCGTTTTAGCTTGACGTCGTGGGCAAGGCCGAGCGGCAGCAAGCCCTCGGCAAGCGAGCGCGCCGCCGGAACCTGCTTGCCCCAGACGCAGAATCCGCCTTCGCCGTCGAGCACCTCGCCGGCCTTGAGCGCGCGTTTGGCCGTCGCGGCGACGTCGGAGCGGAAGCCGGTCGGCGCACCGGTCGGCTCCTTGCGCAGCGCGGCGCTGGCCACCGACACGCCGAGCTCGAGCCCGATCATGTGAATCGGCCGGTAGAGCGCGGCGTAGCGTCCGCTCTTGTCCGGCAGCATCGCATATTCCTTGAAACAGCGCCGCGCATAATCGCTCTCGCCCTCGAACACGACATAGGTGCCGAGCGCGAGATGATGCGGCACGTCGCGGCCGTCGCGATAGACCGACGAAGTCACTTCGGTGACGCCGGCCTTCTCGAGCCTGCCGCCGGCCGCCTTCGGCTTGCATATGTCGGCAAGCTCGAAGCGTGTCGCCGGCGGGAAACTCAATCCCTCGCTCTGCGGCACGAGTCCGGTGGCATTGCAGACCGCGGTCATCTCGATGCCCGATTTGGTCCCATCGACGAAGCTGTTGAACATTTTCGGATTGATCGACGTGCGGTCCGCAATCGAGAGATATTTATCGAGAATGTCCCACACCGTATCGGGGGTGGAACGGTGATAGTGCGGCTCGTAGCGCGTGCCCTTGCCGGCGGCGACCACCGTGAAGCCGCAGGCGCGCGCCCAGTCGACGTGCTCGCAAATGAGCGCGGGCTGGTCGCCCCACGCCAGGCTATAGACCACGCCGGCGGTCTTCGCCCTGCGCGCAAGCAGCGGACCGGCAAGTGCATCGGCCTCGACGTTGACCATGACGATGTGCTTGCCGTGAGCGATCGCGCTCAGGGCGTGGCGTATGCCGGCCGCCGGGACGCCAGTCGCCTCGACGATGACTTCGATCTCGGGAAAGGCGATCAGCGCTTGTGCATCGTCCGTCACATGCGTGCGGCGGCGCGCGAGCGCCTCCCCCAGCGAGGGTGCGGAAACCGCCGCATCGTCCCACCCCGCGACCCGAAGTTGATGCAGCGCACGAGCGACGTCGAGATCGGCAACCGCAACCACGTGCATCCCGCGCGTCAAACGCGCTTGGGAAAGAAACATGGTGCCGAACTTGCCCGCGCCGATGACGCCGACGGTGACCGGACGGCCGGCAGCCTCCCGCTCGAGCAGCATGGCGTGGAGATTCACGGGAATGCTCCGATCACCTAAGCAATACGCTCATTACTGCAGAGGAAGCGCGTGCTGTCTAGCGCAGGTCCCATGCAAGCGGCAGACTCGGTCTGCTCCCTCTCCGAACTCGGGTTTACCCGAGTTCGGCACATTAAGCCGGCCGAAGTCGGATAGATCCGACTTCGGCTGGGAGAGGGGTGGGGTGAGGGGTTAAGTCTCTCGACGGTTCTGTAACCCCTCACCCCAACGGGGCTTTCAACTACAAGGCTATCCAAGGCCACGGCGCTGTCCCATACATCGCGTTCAAGAGCATCCACACCGGACGTGGCGCTGGGCTGTGGAAGCGGATGTATCACTATTGGCAATTCAATCGTGATGAATTCCTGCAGCACTATCACAAGCGCAGCAACGTCGAATCCACATTCTCAATGATCAAGGCCAAGTTTGGCGATGCCGTTCGGAGCAAGACCGACACAGCCATGGTCAACGAAGTGCTTTGCAAGATCGTTTGTCACAACATCTGTTGTCTCATTCAGGAGACACACGAGCTCGGAATTGATCCGCAATTCCGTAGAGTTTTGTCCGGCCAATGAGGCGCATCCACAATACTTCTGCGAGTGTTAGGACCGATGTATACTGAGGCACTACCCGTGCATTCCATCATGCGGACACTCATCGCATTCCTCTGCGCGCCAGTGATCCCGGCTCTATTTGCTGGATGGGTGGTCGGCCTAAATCGCACCTATGCACCCTTCAGCATGTTCGTTTTCGTTTGTCTTGCGTTCTATGCCTTGCAAGTAATTGTCGGTATACCTGCTTATATATTCATGAGCCGCAAGCACATGCATCGCTTGCGGCTATATTTGCTATTAGGCGGGTTCGCCGCAGCGTTACCGATGTTGCTCATGTTTGTTTGGCGACATACGGAGCAAGGCTACAGCCTCGCGGACTATGCATATCTGTACTATCCGGCCCTGTTGGGCACAGGAACCGGACTGATGTTCTGGGTACTCGCGCGCCCGGATAAACAGGCTAATGCGCCGCCACAATCAAACTGAGACGCGACCAAGGAATGGGTGCTCAACCTGATTACGCCGCCGCATGGCGCGAATTTCGGAAGCGCAGGCTTATCTTTTGGGCCATATTTCTCGGTTACATACCTGGTGTGTTGATCATTTGGATTGCCATCGGTCTGCCGGTGTCGGCCCTAACTGGAATCAAGCCTGATTATTTCTTTTATCCAATTGCCCTCTGCTGGCTGTTCATGTTCTTGATTGCGAGCCTGCGAGTAGGGTTATTTCGTTGCCCACGTTGTCACAAATGGTTCTTCGCAACTTGGTGGTATCACAACCCGTTTGCGAGGAAGTGTGCGCACTGTGGCCTGCCCAAATGGGCAGATTCAGACTCGACGCCGTGAACGTTGCCACAATTAAGCTGAGATACGACCCCAATGACACACGTCCCGTTTTTGGGCAGAGTTCTGGTCTGCACAAAAATGGGCTAGTAGCTAAGGTTTCTTGTGCAAAGCCCCCCAACGGGGAGAGGGAGCGCACCGAGGTCGCCGCACGAACGTCTACTGGCACAGCGCGCGGGTCACGAACGTCTCGGTGCGACATTCGGCATCGCTCGCGGCGCGGCCGCGGAGCAGGACTTGCGCCGGGCATTTCTGCTCCGACTGGGTATCGAGGCTCTTGCCGGTGCCAAATCCCTTGCCGCGGCAGGCCGCCGTCGCCGCCGCCTGACAATCGGGGCCGCCGCCAGCCGATACGGCGCAGCGCTCGCGCACCGGCACGATACGCACATTCGGCCATCCCACGACCGCGCCGGTCGCATCCTTGGCCGCATCGCGGGTCTGATCTGTAAGCTGATCGAAGGTCTGCTGTGCGTCCTGCAAATCTGTTCTGAACTTCGTGGTGCCATCGTCGAGCCAACGGCCGATTGCTTCGACGAAGCCCGGCCGGGACAGCGAATTGGGCTCGGACGCCGCCGGCGGATTGGCAGCACGCTCGTCCGGCGTCGGAATCTCGGCTGGAGGGCGCGCCTCTTGCGCGAGGGCGGAGGCAAGGAGGAAAACCGCGCATGCGGCGACCGCCGCGCGCGCCGCGGCCGCGAAACCTCGAGCACCGATGTGTCGCGAACGGCCGGTCATCCCCATCCCGTGATAGCACAGCCGCGCGCAGGCTGTGCGCGTGCCGTGGCAAAATTGAGGAGCAGTGGAACTCAAAACAGATAGAGCGCGGCAAAAATGCCGGCGACCAGCACCACCGCAAAGGCGGTTGCCCAGACCTCCAGCCGCTCTTCCAGAATAGCGCGCGCTTGCGCGCCGTAGCGGTTGAGCAGGAAGGCCTCGACGTAGAACCGCATGCCGCGCGTGATGATCGACAGGATGACGAACAGGAGGAAATTGTAACCGGCAAAGCCCGAGGCAATGGTCACGATCTTATAGGGGATGGGCGTGAGTCCCTTGATCAGGATGATCCAGCCGCCCCACTGCGCGTAGGCCGCGCGGAACGCGTCGACCTTGTCGCCGTAACCATAGAGCTGGATCAGCCACAGCCCGATCGAATCGTAAAGCACGGCGCCGATGAAATAACCGAGCACGCCGCCAGCGACCGAAGTAATCGTGCACACGGTCGCGTAGAACCAGGCGCGGTCCGGGCGCGCCAGCGACATGGGAATGAGCATCGTGTCGGGCGGGATGGGAAAGAACGAGCTTTCCACGAACGACACCGTGCCCATCAGCCAAGCGGCGTACGGCTTGTCGGCGGCGGCGATGCACCAATTGTAGAGGCGGCGAAGCATGGCGGGCTTGCTTAGCGGCGAGCGACGCAATTGTCCATCCGCCAGAGGCGACGCAACCTCAGCTTGCTCGAGACCGTCTTGCGCGGGAATGAGCGGAGTGCGGACTCGGGTCTGTCGAAGGGGCGATCAGCGCCGCTTGCGGACCCGACTGCGATCGAGCGCGACGACTTTGCGCCGCAGTGAAGCGTCGGCACACTCCTTCGGAAGTTTCTCGGCAATTCCCAAGAGCCGCTCGCGCCGCTCCATCTCCGTCCATACGTCGCTCGGATGGACGTCGGAGGCGACCCAGAGCACCACAAGATTGTAGAGCAAGTCGGCGCTTTCGCGCACCACCGCATCGGAATCGCCGTTCATGGCGTCGATCACCACCTCGACCGCTTCCTCCGCGAGCTTCTTGGCCATCTTGCTGCGGCCCGCGTGCAACAGCCGCGCGGTCCGCGAGGATGCCGGGTCGGCGGCGCGGGCGGCCAGGACGGCCTGGTAGAGGCGATCGAGCGAATCACTCATGCCTCCCCCAGGATAACGCCAACCGGCCGCGAGTGGGTTAACGAATACGGCTCGCTAGTGTCCCGATTCCGAAGTTCGCAAGCCCTCGCCGCACACTCTCGTGCGAACTTCGGAATCAAAGGGACACTAGCAAACTTATGACTCTAGTGTGGTTTTTGGATTTGAAGTTCCTATGCGAAGCTCGCTGCAAATCCGTAGGAACTTCAAATCCACCACACTAGTCGCCGGCGGCGAACAACGAGGCATTGCCACCCACGGCGGCGGTGTTGATGGTCACCACCTGCTCGGCGGCAAATCGCTCGAGATAGTTGGGACCGCCCGCCTTGGGCCCGGTGCCGGAGAGCGCGCTGCCGCCGAACGGCTGCGTGCCGACGACCGCGCCGATCATGCTGCGATCGACGTAGACATTGCCGTGCGGGAGCCGTCCGACGATGTGATCGACGCTGGCGTCGATGCGGGAATGGATGCCGAGCGTGAGGGCGTAGCCATTCCCCGCGATCTCATCGAGCAGCGCATCGAGCTCGCCGGCGCGCCAGCGCACGACGTGCAGGATCGGTCCGAACACCTCTTGCCGCAAATCGCGCGCGCGCGCGAGCATGATGATGGCCGGCGGCACGTAGGTCCCTCTCTGCGGCAACGGCTTGAAGGCGTCCCAACGGAAGCGCAGGCGGCCTTCCCGCTCCTTGTCGGCAATCCAGCGGTCGAGCTTGTCCTTCGCCTCGGCATCGATCACGGGCCCCACGTGGGTGGAAGGCTCGCGCGGATCGCCGAGGGTGAGCTCACGCGCGGCACCTGCGATCATCTCGACGATGGCATCGGCCACATCCTCCTGCACGCACAGCAGGCGCAGCGCCGAGCAGCGCTGGCCGGCCGAGCGGAACGCCGAGGTGATGACATCGTCCGTGACTTGCTCCGGCAGCGCGGTGGCGTCGACGATCATCGGATTGATGCCGCCGGTTTCCGCGATCAGCGGCACGATGGGACCATCCTTCGCGGCCAGCGCGCGGTGAATCGCGCGGGCGACTTCGGTCGAGCCGGTGAAGGCGACGCCGCCGACCCGCGGATCGGCGACGAGCGCGGCGCCGACTTTGCCGTCGCCCGGCAACAGATGCAGCGCGCTCGCCGGAATTCCCGCTTGATGCAAGATGCGCACCGCCTCGGCGGCGATGAGCGGCGTCTGCTCGGCCGGTTTGGCCACCACGGTATTGCCGGCCACCAGCGCGGCGCTGACCTGACCGAGAAAGATCGAGAGCGGAAAATTCCATGGGCTGATGCAGACGAACACGCCACGGCCGCGGTAGCAAAGCTCGTTTGCTTCGCCGGTCGGCCCGGGCAACGACCGCGGCGCCAGCGTGCGGCGCGCCTCGAGCGCGTAGTAGCGACAGAAATCGATCGCCTCGCGCACTTCCCCCACCGCGTCGTCAAGCGTCTTGCCACCCTCTGCCTGCAACAGCGCGATGAGCCGGGCGCGCCAACCTTCCAGGAGATCGCCCGCGCGCTCGAGCACGGCGGAGCGCACCTCGAGCGCGGTGGCGGCCCACGGGGCAAAGCCGGCGTGCGCTGCCGCCATGGCGGCCGAGGCGACGGCGCCGTCTGCTTCGCCAACCCGGCCAATCACGTTGCCATCGATCGGCGAGAGCACCGAGCGCCCGATGCCGGGACGCGTCGTACCGTCGACGAGCGGCGCCGCCTCGACCGCAGGGCGGGCATCGCGGATCTCGGCGAGCAGCGCATCGAGCGCCACCCGGTCGCCGAATTCGACGCCGGACGAATTGCGTCGGTCCGGAGCATAAAGATCGCGCGGCAGCGGAATCTTCGGGTTGCGCGCACGACGGGCGTCGCCGATGCGGTTCTGCGGACGTTCGAGAATCGAGGCAACCGGCACCGCCGGATCCGCGGCCACCGACACGAAGGAGGAGTTCGCCCCGTTCTCCAGCAGACGGCGCACGAGATAGGCGAGAAGATCGCGATGGCCGCCGACCGGAGCATAGATCCGGCAGACCGCTCGGGGGTAATCGGCCAGCAAGAGCTGGTAGAGCACTTCGCCCATGCCATACAGGCGCTGGAACTCATAGCCCTCAACGCCGCCGGCATCCTCGATCACACTCGCCACGGTGAGCGCGTTGTGAGTGGCGAATTGCGGGTAGAGCCGCGGCCGCTTGGCGAGCAGTTGTCTTGTGCAGGCGGTATAGCAGAGGTCGGTCATCGCCTTGCGCGTGAACACGGGATAGTCGGCAAGACCGCGCTCCTGGGCGCGTTTGATTTCGGTATCCCAATAGGCGCCCTTGACCAGCCGCACCGTCAGCCGGCAGCGCAGCCTGCTGGCGGTTTCGTCGAGCCACTCGATCACGGCAGGCGCGCGCTTCTGATAAGCTTGCACCGCAAGCCCAAAGCCGTCCCAGCCGCGCAGCGAGGTCTGCGCCAGGACTGCTGCGATGACGTCGAGGGTGAGTTCGAGCCGATCGGCCTCCTCGGCGTCCACGGTAAGATCGAGGCCGCCGTCGCGCGCCTTGTGCGCAAGCTCGAGCACCTTCGGCACTAGTTCGGTCAAAACCAGATCGCGCGATACCGCCTCGAAGCGCGGATGCAAGGCGGAAAACTTGACTGAAATGGCGGGACGGTTCGCGTCATCGGCATGCGCGGCGATCGCCTCAATCGCATGGGCGTAGGACGCGAAATAACGCTCCGCGTCCGCCCGCGTGCGCGCGCCCTCCCCCAACATGTCGAATGAATAGCGCAGCGCTCGTTGCGGGCGGGCGCGCTCGAGCGCCTCCTCGATGGTCTGTCCGAGCACGAAATGCGAGGCCAAGAGCCGCATCGCCTGGCGCGTGGCCGCGCGCACGGCGGGAATGCCAAGGCGTTTGATGAGACTTTCCAGGATCGTATCTGGGGTCTCGCCGGGGTGAATGATGCGCGCGGTAATGCCGAGCGTCCAGGCCGAGGCGGAGACCAAGAGCGCGCTCGATTTGACATGGTGCGACGACCATTCGCCGGTCGCCAGCTTGTCCTCGATCAGCCGGTCGGCGGTGGCGGCATCGGGCACCCGCAGCAGCGCCTCCGCCAACACCATGAGGGCAAGCCCCTCCTTGGTTGAGAGCGAATAGGCGTGCAGGAAATCCTCGATGCCGCCGAGTCCCCCGGCCCTCGCCCTGATCCCCTCGACAAGACGCCTGGCATAGCCGTCGATTCGTCGTTCGGCCCCGCTGGCGCGGGCGGCTTCATCGAGCAGGCTGGCCGCGATCGCCTCGTCGGGTGGCGCATAAGGAGCGCTGAAGAGGGGTGCTGTATCTGCATCCGCGACGGGGCAAGTGTTCGTATCTGCGATCATGACCGGGTCGCATTCGAGGAGCCCGCCTCGAGTTGAGGCTCGTTAATCTTAACAGCCGTTCATGTGCTCGAGGCGAAAGAATAACTCGCCTGCGGGCACAAAGTGGCAGGGCGCGGTGTTTGGAATTCTGTGAAGGACGGGCGCGAAACGCGATCTTGCCTTGCGCTTTGTAGCGTCATGTTCTTTATCTGGCCCCGTCAGCCGCGGTTTACGACGAGGCGGTGCGGGGCCGACGTAGAGGGAGCAGCCATGGGCCTCCTCAACCTCACGCGGATGGATCGGCTCGCCCCTCTGCTTGCGGCAGCGCTCGCAGTGATAGCGGCGTGGCCAGCCGCGGCGCAGACCAGCATCAAGTTCTCGCTCGACGGGCGCCTGGAGGGACTGGCCGCGACCTTTTTCCTTCCCCAGGACCGTGGCTACTTCGGGGCACAAGATCTCAACGTCACCGTGGACGAGGCGACGACCGCGCTCGAGCCGATTACCCGCGTGGCCTCCGGCGCCTATCAGATGGGCCTGGCCGACATCAACACCCTCATCAAGTATCGCGACCAGCATCCCTCGCCGCCGGTGGGGGCGGTATTCATGCTCTACAACAAGCCGCCTTTCGCCATCGTGGCGCGCAGGAGCCGCGGCATCACCGAGCCCAAGGAGCTCGAAGGCAAGAAGCTCGGCGCCCCGACCGCCGGCATGACATTCGGCGAGTGGCCGCTCTTCGCCAAGCTCAACCACATCGATGTGGCGAAGGTGATGATCGAGACTATCGGCATCCCGGTGCGCGCGCCGATGCTGGCCGCCGGCCAGATCGATGCGGCGCTCGGCTACTCGTTCCGCCTTTATGTCGATCTCAAGGATCGTGGCGTGCCCGTGGACGACATCGTGCTGATGCCCATGGCGGATTACGGACTCAAGCTTTACGGCAATGCCATCATCATCAACCCAAAATTCGCCGCCGAGAAGCCGGAAGCGGTCAAGGCTTTCTTGCAGGCCTTTCTCCATGGCCTGAAAGATATCGTGCACCGCCCCGCCGCAGCGGTCGATTCGCTCATGCGGCGCGACGACACGGTGAAACGGGAGGTCGAGCTGGAACGCCTGCGCATGGCCATCCGCGACAACATCGTGACCCCGGAGGTGAAAGCCAACGGCTACGGCGCCATCGATCCTGCACGCCTCACCGAATCCATCGATCAGATCGGCTTGGTCTACACCTTCAAAGCCAAGCCCAAGGCGGAGGATATCTTCGACGCTTCATTCCTGCCGCCCGCCCAAGAGCGCAGAGTTCACTGAGCGCGGCATTGGAGCGCGTCCGATCGAATTGAAGCCTCCCGGCACGCCGCGCTTGGTGGTGGTTCGGTCCGAACGGTACATGCTATAAATCCCGCCGATCCGTAGACCCCCTTCAGCCCCGCCTTTTGCCGATGTCGGCGCCATGAAATTGCTTCGTCTTTACATCCGCGTACTCGGACTGCTCGGGCGCGAGGCCCGTTTGGGCTGGGTGCTCGCGCTCGCCAATCTGGCGCTCGCCTCGGCAATGTTCGTGGAGCCGATCCTGTTCGGCCGCATCGTCGATACGCTCGCGAATGCCCAGCCGCGCATCTCGCAAGTGGCTTGGCGGGATTTGATGCTGCTGGTCGGCGCGTGGGTCGGTTTCGGGCTCTTCATCATCGTCTGCGGCACACTGGTGGCACTCCACGCCGATCGCCTGGCGCACCGCCAGTATCAGGTGGTGCGCACCATGTTCTTCGAACACGTGCTGCAGCTTCCGCTGAGCTACCACACGGGCTCGCATTCCGGGCGGCTGGTGAAGGTGATGATGACCGGAACGAACACGTTGTGGGCGCTTTGGCTCGCCTTCTTCCGCGAGCATTTCGCCAGCTTCATATCGCTCATCGTGCTGCTGCCGCTGACGCTGTTGATCAACTGGCGCTACGGCTCGATGCTGATCGTGCTGTGCGCGGTGTTCGCCGTGGTGATCGCGCTGGTCGTGCGCAAAAGCGAACGACTGCAGAGCACCGTCGAGCGCTACTACACCGACGTGGCCGAGCGCACCACCGATACGTTGGGAAATATCGCGCTGGTGCAGACCTTCGCCCGGATCGAGACGGAAGTCTCGGGAATGAGGAAGATGGGCGAAGAGGTGCTGAGCGCACAGATCCCGGTTTTGTCTTGGTGGGCGGTGACGACGGTGATCACGCGGACATCAACCACGCTGACGATGTTGTCGATTCTCGTCCTCGGCGTCTGGTTCTACCTGCGCGATCTCACCACCGTGGGCGAGATCGTCATGTTCATGGGCTTTGCCGCGCTGCTGATCAGCCGGCTCGAACAGGCCGTGCACTTCGCCAACCGGATGGTCATGGACGCCCCGCGGCTCGCCGAATTTTTCGAGGTGCTCGATACGGAGCCGGCGGTACGCGACCGCCCCGATGCCATGGATCCCGGGCGCATGCACGGCCTCGTGGAATTCAAGGACGTGTCGTTTTCCTACGACGGCAAGCGGGCCGCGGTGGCCGATCTGAGCTTCACGGCGTTGCCCGGCGAAACGGTGGCGCTCGTCGGCGCGACGGGCGCGGGCAAATCGACCGCGCTCGCTTTGCTGCACCGGGCCTTCGATCCGCAATCGGGCACGGTGAGGATCGACGGCATGGACGTTCGCGCCCTCACGCTCACCGGCCTGCGGCGCAACATCGGCGTCGTGTTTCAGGAGGTGCTGCTGTTCAACCGCTCGATCGCCGAGAACCTGCGCGTCGGCAAGCCCGACGCTACCGATGACGAGCTGCGTGCAGCCTGCGAGCGCGCGCAGGTCCTCGACGTGATCGAGGGCCTGCCGCAAGGCTTCGACACCAACGCGGGCGAGCGGGGACGCTTGTTCTCCGGCGGCGAGCGCCAGCGGCTGTCGATTGCGCGAGCGCTGCTCAAGGACCCGCCCATCCTCATCCTCGACGAGGCGACGAGCGCGCTCGACGCGCTGACCGAGGCGAGGGTCCAAGCTGCACTCGCCGAGGTCATGAAAGGCCGCACGACCTTCGTGATCGCCCACCGGCTCGCCACCGTGCGCAACGCAAACCGCATCCTGGTCTTCCAGGCCGGCCGCATTATCGAGAGCGGCCCCTTCGATGAACTGATCCAACGCGGCGGGCACTTCGCCGAGCTTGCCCGCAGCCAATTCATGGCTGGCGAGCCGATGAAGAAGCGGCATGCGCGCGCGGGCGGCCAGCCGGCGGAAACGTAGCGAGCGAGTTCGCTGCCAGTGCGGTAAGGAAACGGGCGCTTGCGACGCAGAGCCGGCGGGCGAATAACCATCTTGCGCGGATTTGGACTGCCCGCGGCAGGATCGTGATCGAGCGCGATTTCCATCGGCCATGCTGACGACCAAAAGAAAAATCGCCCTCGCCCGCGTGCTCAGTTTCGCAATCGTCGGTACGCGCGCGCTCGCAGGCCGCTCTTCTCGCGTGATCGCTCGGCGGCTCGATGTGAATTGGGAACTGGAGCTCAACGAGGGCATCGATCTTGCGATCTATCTTGGGCTTTATCAGCGCATCCCGCGACGAGCCGCGCGTTGGATCACGCCCGGCGCGCTCGTGTTCGATATCGGTGCCAATATCGGCGCGTATAGTCTTCCCCTTGCCCGGGCGGTCGGCGGTGACGGCGTCGTCGTGGGAATTGAGCCGACCGATTATGCATTCTCCCGCCTTCAGGCCAACGCCGCTTTGAATCCGAACTTGCTGCCTCGACTCGTTCTGGTGCAGGCCGCTTTGACAACGCAGGCCGATGGTGCCGATCAAAAAGAAAATGCCCGATTCTACTCGCGCTGGCCGCTCAGGGGTGGCGGCGCTGACCGGCACCGCAAACATCTCGGTGAACTGGAGACGGCGACGCGGGCACGCTTCCTCACTCTTGATACCTTGGTGCAGGAGATGCGGGCAAAGCACCGCATCGATCGGCCCATCGCTTTCGTCAAACTCGATGTGGACGGTCACGAGCTCGACGTCTTGCGCGGTGCGAGGCAACTGCTGACTGCGCAGAAGCCGCCGATCCTGATCGAGATCGGACCTCACGTGCAGGACGAAGTCCCGCAGCGCTTCGAGCAGCTCATCGGGATATTTGAGAATCACGGTTACCGCCTCGAGACCGGGGATACCGGCAAAAAACTTCCACTGTCGGCGCCTGCGCTGAGAGCCTTGATCGGCGACGGCGCGACCATCGACGTCATCGCACGCGCCGATGACGGGGAGCCGCCCACCTAGCTCGCGCCTTGGATGATGACGTTTCGAAACACGACCAAGTCCGCCGTGATCTCTTTCCGATCGAGCGCCATGCGTGCGGCCGATCATCCGCTCGCGACGGTTTTCGTCCTCGCTCTGTTCATCCGGCTGATCAATCTGGCGCTGCTTACGGGTCGCAATTCCTTCTTCGCGGAGCAGGACACGTTCGCGTACTGGGCGCTGGGCGCGGCCCTGGCGAAGCCTGAAACCTTTTGGCCGACGCTATCGGCGGTGACCGACCGCATGCCGCTTTATCCGCTGCTGCTCGCCGGCATCCAGCATATATTCGGCGACGCTCCCCGCGCGGTCGCGCTCATTCAGGCGGTGATCGACGCCGCAACCTGCGCCCTTATCGCCGCGCTTGGCGCTCTGATCTCCCCGCGCGTCGGATTGATCGCCGGGATTCTTGCCGCCGTGTCGGTGACACTCATTGTGTTCAGCACCCAAATCCTCACCGATTCGCTGTTTCTTTTCTTCTTCACGGTGATGCTGCTCGCCGGCGCGCATCTTCTGCGGCGCCCGACGATCAAGCTCGCCCTCTGCGCCGGTCTCGCCGGCGGGCTTGCTCTCGCGACGCGCCCCGCTGTCGCGATGTTGCTGGCCGCAGCAGTGCCGCTCGTCTTCGCCATCGCATTGGTGCAGCGCCGCAGCCTTGTGCCGGCGGCAGTCGCCACCATCGCGTTCGGCATCGCCGTCGCGGCACCCATCTCCCCGGTACTGCTGCGCAACGCCATCCAATACGACAGCTACGGCATTACGTCGCAGACCGGAGACTATTTGGCGTTCTGGATCGTCCCGTTGGTGACCGAGCGCGCCGCCGGCATTCCCTATCAAACGACATTCGAGCGCATGGAAGCACGCTTCCGGCAGGCATCCAGCGGAGAAGCCAACCCGTTTCGCCGCTCGGCCATCGCGTCGCGTCTGGCGCGCGATGAGATGGCCCGTTTGCCGCTCTCGGATTTCGCCAAGGCTTGGGTCGAAGGCATGGTGGTCAATCTCGCAGCACCCGCCCTGCTTGCCGACCCGCGCGTGCGCGCCCTCCCCAAGCCCAGCTTCTACAACACGCCTGGGGGCAGCCTATGGCAGAAGGCGCGGAGTTACCTGTTCGATGATCCCGGGCGTTACCAGTTCTTGCTGATCCTCGGGCTCATCACGATGCTGCCTTTCCTCGCGCTCGAAGGGATCGGCTTTGTCATGCTCGCGCGGACGACGCCGTGGGCCGCGGCCTTCGCAGGCGGCGTACTCGCCTATTTCCTGTTGCTGAACGGCCCCATCGCTGCGCCCAAATATCGCCTGCCCATGGAGCCGGTGCTGATCGTGCTTGATCCGTTCCAGAATGCTCACGTAGTTCGCGACCGCGGTGCCGCCCATATTGAAGATGCCGCCGAGGCTCGCATCCTTCACCTGCATATCGCCGGCCGCGCCCATGAGCTGCATGGCGGTGAGCGCGTGCATCGATACTCCCGTCGCGCCGATCGGATGACCTTTGGCCTTGAGGCCGCCCGAAGGATTGACCGGCAACGGCCCGTTCTTCTCCGTGAGGCCTTCCGCGACGGCGCGCGCGCCCTGTCCTTCCGGCACCAGGCCCATCGCCTCGTATTCCATCAGTTCGGCGATCGTGAAACAGTCGTGGGTTTCGACGAAGGAAAGATTGCCGAGCGTGACGCCCGCGCTCGCCAAGGCGCGCGTCCAGGCTTGCGTGCAGCCTTCGAGCTTGAGCACGTCGCGCTTGGACATCGGCAGGAAATCCTGCACGTGCTCGGCGGCGCGGAAGGCGACCGCCTTGCCGAGCTTCAGCGCGGTCGCAACATCGGCCAAGACGACGGCGGCGGCGCCGTCGGAGACAAGCGAGCAGTCCGTGCGCTTGAGCGGCCCTGCCACGCGCGGATTCTTCTCGCTCTCGGTGCGGCAGAACTCGTAGCCGAGATCTTTGCGAATCTGGGCATAGGGATTGGCGACGCCGTTCTTGTGGTTCTTGGCGGCAATGCGCGCAAGCGCGTCGGATTGATCGCCCCAACGCTGGAAGTAGCGCGCGGCGATCTGGCCGAAAATACCGGCGAAGCCGCCGTCGATATCGGCTTCTTCGCGCACATACGATGCCTTGAGCAGGTTGCGCCCGATTTCGGCAGCCGGCGTCGTCGTCATCTGTTCGGCGCCGACCACGAGCACGATGCGGGCGGCCCCGGCGGCGATCGCCTTGAGACCCTGATGCACAGCGGCCGAGCCGGTCGCACAGGCGTTCTCCACCCGGCTGGCACGTTTGAAGCGCAGGTCCGGCGAGGCCTGAAGCACCAATGCGGCGGTAAAATCCTGGTCCGAGAAGCCGGCATTGAAATGCCCGAGCACGATCTCGTCGACGTCGCGGGCGCCGACCCCGGCGTCGGCGAGGGCCTCGCTCGCAACTCGAACGATCAGGCTCTCGAGGGTTTCGCCCTCGAGCCGGCCAAAAGGCGTGTGCGCCCAGCCAACGATGCAAGCCGTCACGGCGGCCTCCTGTCTATTTCGAGCCTATATGTCATTTACGGACATTGGAGCGGACAACCTTCGCGCAGCGGCCTAACCTGCCGAACTTTGGACGTTTTCTCTTATCATGAACGGCTGTGGGGGGCATCAGCGCAGCATGGTAGGCGTTGGCTTTTGCCTTTCATCCATCGTGGGCTTAGACCTTTTCCCCTGTGGAGCGTTTCCCGAGGGCCGCCAAGCACCGAACCAGAGCCGTGATGTCTTCGACCCGATCTTTCGTTGCGCGAACGCTGATGTGGGTAGGCGTTGCCTGCGCTGCAACCGGGCTCACGGTGAGCCGGGCAGGCGCCGAAGCGCTGCTCGTTATCGACTCGGAGAGCGGCAAAGTTCTCTATGCCCAGAACGCGGGCTATCCCTGGTATCCCGCCTCCGTCACCAAGCTCATGACCGCCTATGTGACGCTACGCGCGGTCAAGGAGGGGCGGCTCGACCTCGACACGCCGCTCGTCGTTTCTGCGAACGCGGCGTCGCAGTCGCCGGTGAAGATGGGATTCGGCGTCGGCACGGTGGTCACCGTCGACAACGCGCTGAAGATGTTGATGGTGAAATCGGCAAACGACATGGCGGTCGTGCTCGCCGAAGGCGTCGCCGGCTCAGTCGAGAGCTTCGCCGACGAGATGAACGCCAACGCGCGGCGCCTCGGCATGATCCAATCGAGCTTCGTCAATCCTAACGGGCTGCCGGCCGACGACCAGGTTTCCTCCGCGCGCGACCTCGCCATTCTGGCGCGTGCGCTCATCCGCGAACTGCCGGAATACGATTACTACTGGCATCTTCCCGGCATCCGCATGGGAAAGATGGTGCGGTGGAACTATAATACCCTGATCGGCCGCTATCCCGGCGCCGACGGCATGAAGACCGGTTTCATCTGCGCCTCGGGCTTCAATCTTGTCGCCTCCGCGACGCGCAACGGCAGGCGGCTCATCGCCGTGGTGCTTGGCGCTCCTTCCTCCGCAGCCCGCGCGATGAAAGCGGCGCAGCTGCTCGAGCGCGGCTTCAACAGCGCCAGCGGACTGTCCTGGTTCATGGCGCCATACGGCACGGTCGATTCGCTGCAGCCGATGGCAGCCGCCCCGCCCAATTTGCGCGATGACATGTGCGGGCCGCATCGCAAGCGGCCGGCCACCGAGGACGAGGACGACCTGGTCGCGAACAATCCCGAGTCTCCCTACGCCGTCTTCCTCGCTAGCCTGCGCCCGGGGAAGGCAAAGGGCGCCGCGCCGCTGCAACAGATGGGTGAGCCGGTGCTGGTCTATACCGGCACCAAGCCGCCGGCGCCGGGATCGCAGGCGTCGAGCGAGCCGAAACCGGAAAAGAAGAAGACGGCCGTGATCAAGCCGCCGGCGGCCAAGGATGCAGCGTCGGCGACGACCGCCCCCGCCGCGAAGCCCAAGCGCAAGTCTACGGCGGAGAAGGACGGCGCGTCTTCGACCGCCGCCGCTTCCTCCGTTGACACCGCCGCTGCGAAGCCGAAACCCAAAGTGGCGGCACCGAAGGACACCCCCAAGGATAGCGCGTCGGCGACCGCCGTCGCTGCCGGCGACGCAACGGCCGCAAAGCCAAAGCCAAAAAAGCCTGAACCGAAGCCCCCGCCAATGACGATTACCCCGGCGATCGAGCAAAGCTCGCAGACGAGGTAGGCTGCCAAAAACATCTCCGAGCACGCCGCCCGGATCGCGTGGCGAAATCCAGGTGCCGCGGCCGGACGAGGCCGCATTGCGACGCTCTGTCCGATGCGCGCTCTTGCCACCTCACGCCCGGTGCTCGATGTTGCGCGCGACGCGAGCGGCGGTAAGCATTGGACCAGTGATGGGATTGATCGATCGACTGAGGGCAGACGTGACCTCCCTCAGGGGCGCCTTGCGCACCCTGAAGCTGACGACGCCGATCGCCAAGAACCCGACTCGGGTCTTTCCGCAAGTCATCGTCGAGCTTGCTGACAAATACGGCGAGGCGCCGGCGCTCTTGTCGGACCGCGAGCGCTTCAGCTACCGCGAACTGGCCACGCGCTGCAACCGCTATGCGCGTTGGGCCCTCACGCAAAATCTTCGCAAGGGCGACACGGTTTGTCTCATGATGCCGGGCCGGCCGGAATTCGTCGCCGCGTGGATCGGCATCACCCGCGTCGGCGGCGTCGTCGCCCTCATCAATACTCACCTCACCGGAACGGCGCTGGCCTATTGCATCAACGTGGTGAGTCCGAAGCACATCATCGTGGCTGCAGAATTGTTCGAATCACTGCAAAGCGCGCGCACGCTTATCACGGGCGAGCCCAAGATCTGGCTGCACGGTGAAACCGACGCAAATTTCCCCCGTATCGACCGCGAGGTCGAGAGCCTTCCCGGAGAAGACCTCGCGGCCGCAAATCGGCCCACACTCACCATCGAGGATCGCGCGCTTTACATCTATACGTCGGGAACGACCGGCCTGCCGAAGGCCGCCAACGTCAATCACTATCGGGTGATGCTGGCGAGCTACGCGTTCGCCGGCGTGATGGACACGCGCAGCAGCGACCGCATGTACGACTGCCTGCCGCTTTATCATACTGCCGGCGGCCGCGCAGCAGCGACCGCATGTACGACTGCCTGCCGCTTTATCATACTGCCGGCGGCGTGGTCGCGACCGGTGCGCTTCTCGTCAACGGCGGCTCGGTGGTGATCCGGGATAAATTCTCCGCGCGCGAATTCTGGGACGACGTCGTGCGCTGGGACTGCACCTGTTTTCAATATATCGGCGAGCTTTGCCGGTACCTCGTCAACTCGCCGCCGAACCCGAACGAGCGCAAGCATCACCTGCGCTTGGCCTGCGGCAACGGCTTGCGTCCCGACGTGTGGCCGCAATTCAAGCGCCGTTTCCAAATCCCGCAAATCATCGAGTTCTACGCCGCGACCGAAGGAAATGTCTCGCTGTTTAACTTCGACGGCAAGGAGGGCGCGGTCGGCCGGCTTCCCTGGTGGCTCGCGAGGCGCTTCCCGATCAAGATCGTGCGTTTTGATTCCGAATCCCAGCAGCCGATCCGTGACGAGCAGGGTTTCTGCATCGAGTGCCAAGTCGACGAGCCTGGCGAGGTCATCGGCAAAATCATCAAGCATACATCGAAGCCCGGCCAACGGTTCGAGGGCTATGCGAGCGAGCTCGAGACCGACAGGAAGATCCTGCACGACGTGTTCAAAAAAGGTGACCTCTGGTTCCGAACCGGCGATTTGATGCGCAAGGACAAGAACGGTTACTTCTATTTCATAGACCGCGTCGGCGACACTTTCCGCTGGAAAGGCGAGAACGTCTCGACCACCGAGGTCGAGGAGGCCGTGGGACGCTTCGACGGCATTCTCGAGAGCAATGTTTACGGCGTTCAGATCGCCGGCCGGGACGGCCGCGCCGGCATGGCCGCGATCGTCGCCAAGGACAACCTCAACTTGACGGCGCTTCGCGATCACATCGCACAGCAGCTGCCCGAATATGCGCGGCCGGCGTTTTTGCGCATACGCAAGGACAACGATCTCACCACGACATTCAAGCAGAAGAAAATCAACCTGCTGAAGGAAGGCTTCGATCCCAGCCGCACCAGCGATCCGATCTATTTCAACGATCCGCAACGCAAGGCGTTCGTCCGTCTCGACCCTGCGCTCTACGAGCAGATCAATTCCGGACGGGTGCAGCTATGACCGGCGGCTGCGCGCCCGGCGCCGCCGAGGTGATCGGACCCATGGATGTGCTGGCATTCTGGCGCGCGGCTGGACCGGACAAATGGTTCGCAAGGAGCGCGGCGTTCGATTCCGAGATCAAACACCGTTTTTTCTCCGTCTGGCGGGCCGCCGAGGAGGGCAAGCTCGCGCACTGGGAGGAGACGCCGGAGGGCGCGCTCGCTCTCGTCATCGTGCTCGACCAGTTCCCGCGCAACATGTTCCGCGGTGACCGGCGCACCTACGCGACCGACGAGTTCGCCCGCGCCGTCGCCGATCGCGCGATCGCGCGCGGCTTCGATCGGCAGGTCTCACATCCCGAGCGCCAGTTCTTCTATCTGCCGTTCAACCACTCGGAGAATGTAGCCGATCAGGAGCGGTGCCTGGAGCTGGCGCGCGCCTATGGCGATGATGAATTCACGAAATATGCCGAGCATCATGCCGAGATCATCCGCCGCTTCGGCCGCTTCCCGCACCGCAACGCGCTGTTGGGCCGCGTCACAAACTCGGACGAGCAGGCCTTCCTCGACGACGGCGGCTTTGCCGGCTGAGCGGATGAGCTCGGCAAGGCGTGCGGCACTGAACACGTCCGCCGCGCCGCTAACGCGGGACAACCCATGATCCATCGCCGCGACTATGGGACGATGCGCGCTTGTCGGCGCGCTCGTGGAAACTCAAGGCGCGCAACGGCGCCTTGAGTCTCGCAACTGGACGGCTGCAGCAGTTCAGAAGCTGACGACGTCCTTCATCGCGGCTGCGGCGTCGGCGGGAACGACTTTGCGCGCGACGAAATCGTCCCAGTCCTTGAACTTCGCCTTCGTGCGGGCCTCGATGATCGCCTTGGAGCGGGTCGGGCCGATGTGCGGCAGCTTGTCCAGTTCCGCTGCCGTCGCGGTGTTGAGGTTGGTCTTGGCGGCTTGCGGAGCCGTTGCGCCGCCGGTGGTTGCGGGCTTCGCGGGCGCGGTGACGGCCGGAGCCGGTTTTGCCGGCTGCGCCGGTTGCGGGCCCTGCGCGAAGGCGGGGGCAGACAAAAGTGCGAACGTCACCGAGGTGACAAGAACGCGGCGGGTCAACATTGCCGTAGCTCCTCTCTGATGCCTTATGGCTCGATCCGAGTAACTCTGCGGGCGAGCCGAGCGGGCGTTGCACGGATCGTCGCATGCCTCGCAGGCAGTACGATCCGGTTGACCACCGACATAGCTGATCGATCTCGAACGAGACATGGACGACGCGTTCATCCGCGGTTCACATCGGTTGCGACCGCGTCAAAAAAGCTGTTGCAATCCCCGCCGGCCGTGGCCGATCAACGGTGAGTTCGCCCCGCCCTTATCGTCGACGGGATGAAGAAGCGGCTGAAGCCGCGCTCCGGCGCAAGAGCGGCGCCGCGGTGCGCTCGCTGATACCGGCCGACGAAGCCAAGTTCTGGTACATGCGGCGCAGGCTGCGCCTGACCACGCGCAGATCTTCTGCCGGCACGCCGGCGATCGCCCTTCGCTCCAACGCGATCGCGTGCGGGATCACGCGCGCAAGGACCGCAGAGCCCTTCGGCGTCAAGCGGACCACCACTTCCCGATTGTTGGTCGCGGATCGGGTGCGGGTCACGAGCCCCATCTTCACCAGACGGGTGACCACGCGCGACAAGGTCGAGACATCGATGCTCGTCCTCGCGGCGACATCGACCTGACGCTGGCCGCCATCGTTGGCGAGCACCGCGAGGACGCGCCACATCGCGATGCTCAATCGATGATGGGCGAGCGTGTTCTGTCCGAAGTCGACCACCAGCAGCCAGCCGACGCGGTTGATGAGATAGGGAAGATATTCGCTGAAATCGAGGCGCGGGCGAGCGGTCATCACATTGAGATTCCTGCAATTCTTCGGCCGACGCTTTTATGGGCCACCGTCCACGATGTCAAAGGTCGGCCACGCTCCCGTGGTTGGTCCATACCGTATTCTGGTCGGCATTAGATAGCGTATTCATTGCATTTACAACAATTGCAAATGCATCTATAATCCCGCAGTAGCCAAACAGGGCCATCCGGCCCACCGAACCGACGGGAGGAGCGCTGTGGAATTCGGCTATTTTACCCTCAGCGACAATCACTACGAGAACAACACGCGGACCGCGAACCAGTTCGTCGCCGACATCGCGGAGGAGGCGCTCTATGCCGACAAGCTCGGCATGCACTCGGCGTGGATCGGCGAGCACCATTTCAACTCGCTGGGCGTGCTGTCCTGCCCGGATCTGGTGCTCGCCTATATTGCCGCACGAACGAAGCGCATCCGGCTCGCACCCGCGGTGACGGTGCTGCCGCTGCATCACCCGATCCGCGTCGCCGAGCAATGGGCCACGCTCGATCTGCTCAGCAACGGGCGCGTGGATTTTGCGACCGGCCGCGGCTACGACGCACGCGAATACCAACCCTTCCATGTGTCGTTCGCGGACAATCAGAGCATTTTCGACGAAGGCCTCGAGGTCGTGCGCAAGCTGTGGGCGGCGGACGATCGCATCTCGCACCACGGCAAGCACTACTCTTTCGACGACGTGCGCATCACGCCCAAGCCGGTGCAGAAGCCGATCCCGTCCTATGTGGGTTCCTTCTCGAAGCCGTCGATCGAATTGGCGGCGCGGCTCGATTGCGGCCTGATCGTCGCTCCCTTCGCCGCTGCCATGAGCTTTGGCGGCCTGCAGCAGGTCGCCGATCTCTATCACGAGAGCTGCGCCAAATACGGCAATAAGCCAGGCCGCCTGATGTGCAGCTATTTCACCCATTTCGCCGACAACAGGGCGCAAGAGGACGCGCAACGCGCACGCCAGATCCGTTATTACCGCGAATGCGTGATCCCCGCGCTGCCCGGTGATCCGAAAACCGCCCCGCCGAGCTATCGCTATTTCGTCGACATGGTCGCGCGCTTGCAGAAGGTCAAACCGGAAGACCTCACCGAGAATTCGGTGCTGCTGGGCTCGCCGCAGCGGATCATCGACACGCTGAAGAAGGTTGAGGCGGCCGGATTTTCGGAGGTGATTCTATACTTCAACGTCGGCCTCAAGCCGCACCAGCAGGTCAAGGACGAGATGGCGCGCTTCATGGAGAGCGTCGCACCCGCCTTCGACGGCGCGCACAACCAGAAGGCGGCCTAGGCGTCGACCTGAGCAGGTCGCTACCAACTCACGCCCGCTGCCGCAGCAATCTGCGGATCACCTTGCCCGTGGTCGTCATCGGCATCTCGTCGATGAAGGCGACCTCGCGCGGATATTCGTGGGCGGAGAGACGCGTCTTCACGAAGCCTTGGATGTCGGCGGCGAGCACGTCGGAGGGAGCGTGCCCTGATTTCAGCACGATGAACGCCTTCACGATCTCGGTGCGCAGCGCATCGGGCTTTCCCACCACCGCCGCCAGCGCCACCGCAGGATGCCGGATCAGGCAATCCTCGATCTCGGTCGGACCAATGCGGTAGCCCGACGAGGTGATGACATCGTCGTCGCGGCCGACGAACTGGAAATAGCCGTCGGCGTCGGTGATGCCCTGGTCGCCGGTCGTCATCCACTCGCCGACGAATTTTTCGCACGTGGCGTCGGGCTTGCCCCAATATCGCAAGAACATCACCGGGTCGGGCCGCTTGATCGCAATCTGGCCGAGTTCACCGGGTGAGCATTGCGAGCCGTCCGGACGGATCACCGCGACGTTGTGCCCGGGCACCGGTTTGCCGATGGCACCGGGCCGCGAGACATCGATCGCCGCGCAGGACGCAAGCACCAGATTGCATTCGGTCTGGCCGTAGAACTCGTTGATGGCGATGCCGAGCGCCGCTTTGCCCCATTCGTAGGTCTCGGCGCCGAGCGCCTCGCCACCCGAGCCGACCGAGCGCAGCTTGATGCTCGCCTTTGGCCGCGGCGCCGAGCGCAACATGCGCAGCGCCGTCGGCGGGATGAACGCGTTGCGTACGTCCATTTTGGCCATCAAGGCGAAGGCCGCCTCCGGATCGAACTTCTCGAATTTTTGCGCCACGACCGGCACGCCGTAATGCAAGCCTGGCAGCAAGACGTTGAGCAGCCCGCCTGCCCAGGCCCAGTCTGCCGGCGTCCAGAACCGGTCGCCCGGCTGCGGCAGAAATTCGTGCGGAATCTCGATACCGGGGAGATGACCGAGCAGGACACGGTGGGCATGCAGCGCGCCTTTCGGCGGCCCGGTGGTGCCGGACGTATAGACCATCAGCGCTGGGTCATCGGGGGTTGTAGAAACCGCGGTGAAGTCCGAGGCGGCACGCGCCAGCATCCCGTTGAAATCCTCGGCGCAATCCGCCGCTCCGTCGATCGAGCAAACGAATTCGAGATCGGGCGCGACCTCGCGGACGACCGCGAGCTTGGACAGCCCCTGCGCACAAGTGATGAGCGCCCGGGCACCGGAATCCCGCAGCCGATAAGAGATCGCCTCCACCCCGAACAACATAGCCAGCGGCAACGCGATGGCGCCGAGCTTGTAGATGGCGATGTGGCTCACTGCGACGGCCGGCCCCTGCGGCAACAGGATCGCGATCCGATCGCCGCGCCCAATGCCGCGGGCCGCGAGCGCGTTGGCGAGCCGGTTCGAGGCTTCACGCAGCTCGCGGTAATTCACTTCTTCAACTTTGCCATCGGCCCGCACGTTGAAAATCGCAGTACGCGCCGCATCGACCTCTGCCCAGCGGTCGCAGACGTCGACGCCAATATTGTAGCGCGCCGGAATCTGCCAGCGGAACGAGCGGTAGAGCGCGGCGTACTCGCGCGCGGGCGGAAGGACCGGGGGTGCGTACATCGCAGCGCAAGCTAGCGAGGCCATGCCAGGAGGTCTATTGGGCGTTCCCATCCCACCAGAGCCACATCGCATCGCCTGCGCGGCAGCAAGACGAGTTTCAGGAACGGCGTGCCCACGGTCGCACTACCAAAGGCGCCGCAGGCGCCAAAGAGCGACAGGAAGATTCCGGGCAAGCAGGTCTGAGGTCGTCGCGCCGGCAGTTCGGTGAGGTCTAGACGCCGGGGGGCGGTCAACCTTCGCGGCCATTATCGCGCGCTGGCGACTTTGACCTTGGCTTTGTGTCTTTGTCGCCTGCCGCCGTCGGCGACCCGTTTCTTGCGGAATATCGATGCCACCTTGCTCGATTCCCCGCGCTGCTGGACGTGCGCCGGGTCTATGCCCGGCATCGGGCGGGCAAGCGCGTATTTCGCACCATGGGCGTCGATCCATTTCCAGACTTCTTCTGGATTGGTTCCCTCCCCAGCGGTAACGTCGATCGCGCGGCCGTGGCCATAGCCGCCAGTTCTGCGGCTGCCGCCGTGCAGGGAGTTGCCGCCACGCGCCTTGAAGCCCGCGGCGAGGCGTTGGCGATAGTCGTCTCGGAATGCACTGAGCATCGACCAGTTGATGCCGTCGGCGTCCATTGCGCGTCCCGCTTTGTAGAGTTGTTCCCGGAAGCCCGGATCCATGCCGCCGATCACGTAATCCTGCAGCGATAGACCCATTCGCTTGGCGGCGGTCGGATCCTTCCAGGTGAAATCGCCGCTCGAGTCCTTCTTGATGGGCGCGCGCTGATAGACCTCCCACAGGTAATCGTCGATTTCATCGAGGACCACGGTGCCGCGTTTGCGGCGTATCTCGGTGCTTTCCGGCTCCGCCGATTCTCGCGATGGGAATGCAACGAAAGCACCCACCTTGATCAGCACGCGCTTGATCGCTTCGCGTGCCGCAGCGGCAATGGATAGAGGTGGCTCGGGGTTGACGAAGCGGATCGTTTGAACCGCACGCGGATAAGACGATCCAGCTTCCTCCCCGTGGTCGGCAGCATCGCTGCCTTGCAGGCGCGCGGAAGGCGGCGGCGCGCGCCGATAAACGATGGTCTCATTGTTGGCGGATTCGAGCCCGGAGACGGAAGGCTCGGGATCTTGGTAATTCATGATGGCCAACGCCACCATCGCTGCGAGCAAGGCGCCGGCCGCGATCTTGAGCGCGAACACGCCCCGCGACACGATCACGCTCAACGCCGTGGCGGGCTGGCGCAACGCCCGTTCGATCACCCGCCGGCGCAACGTCAGCGTCATCGCCGGTCGGTGCGGCGTCGGTGCGACCGCTGGCCGGCGCGGCGATGGAGGCGGTCTTATGGGAATCCGGCGCGCCGGTACAACGGCACGCGAATGTCGCGTCACAGCGACGAACTGTCCCGCCAAAGCGAAACTCCCCCCTGCCGATCACTCCGGGCGGAGACGTCTTGCTGGAATCGGCGCGCGCACAGCCCTCCCCAGGGCGACAACGGCGTCAACGCCCACGCTTTCCGAGCTAGACGAAACCGAGTGATCCCCACCCCGGAGTAATCCCCGAACGCCAGAAGTTGAATTGATAAATAAGGAAAAAAGTTGACCTCGCGGGGACCAATTGGCGGCCGCGAGTTGCCCAAAGCACGATGTCTTAAGCCTTCGTAAACCATGCTTGCCGCGTTTCGACTCGTTTCGAGAGTCGACCTACGCACAAAAAGCGCAGCAGCAGGGCTTTGCCTCGCGCGCGCACGCCGGTAAAGGAGTCGGCGCGCCACCGGCGCTTTAGGCCAGTCCGGCTCGAGCACGAGACACGATGCGTCGATGACTGAGGAGCCGAGCGCGCGCGTCCCTCCCGAGGGCGACATCGATTACCGGCTGTTCATCCCGTTCCTGGCTCACGTCACGCTCCTCCAGACGCTGATCCTCGTCATCCGCATCACGACGTCCTACCGGGCCATCGAACTCGGCCTTCCCGTCATCTGGCTCGGCATCATCGCCACCGGCTTTGCCATTATCCCGGTCTTCACGGCCCTGCAGGTGGGGCGCTGGATCGACCGCGGCAACGATGCACGCGCGATCTGGCTGGGCTCGGCGCTCGTGTTCACCGCCTGCATCGGTTTTTGGGCTTGGCCGCGGTCCGCGATGCATCTCCTCGGCTTTTCCGTGCTCTTGGGCTTCGGCCACATGTTCTGCATGGCCGGCCATCAGATGCTGGCGGCGCGCTCCGGAGGCAAGCGCAGCCGGGAAACCGCGCTCGGCTACTACATGGTGGCCGCCTCGATTGGACAGGGACTCGGCCCCTTCGTGGTGGGCTGGCTTGGCGGCGCGGCGGCGCTGCCGCCGACGGGCCTGCTGTTCGCCATCGGCCTTGCCGTCGCCGGCGCGAGCGTCATCGTCGCGGCGTTGATCCGGCCCGCCGCGGTGAAGGCGCAGCATCACGATGGCGGCGATTTTATTCCCATCCGTCAGCTGCTCGCGCTGCGCGGCTTTGCCGCCGTCATGATCTCGAGCGTGGTGACCATCACCGCCTTGGATCTGCTGGTGATCTATCTTCCGGCGCTCGGCGCCGAACGCCACATCGCTTCCGATCACATCGGTCTCTTGTTGACCGTGCGCTCGGTGGCTTCGCTGGTCTCGCGCGCCTTCTACGCCAGGCTGATCTTTGCCATCGGCCGCAGGCCGCTCACCTTGACAAGCATGCTCGGCAGCGCCGCGGGATTTCTGATCCTGGCGTTGCCGCTCTCGCTGCCGGCGATGTACGCGGTTCTCATCTGCTTGGGATTCGTCATGGGCATCGCCTCGACCCTGACGCTTTCCGGCGTCATGTATATCGCGCCGCCTGAAGTCTGCGGCACCGCGTTGACGCTGCGAATGACCGGCAACCGCATCGGACAGATCGTGTTTCCCGCGCTTGCCGGCCTGCTCGCCGCCGCCACCGGCGTCGCCGGCATCCTGCTGGCGATCGGTGTCGGCCTGGCCGCATCGGGGATCGCGGTCGCGGCGAGCCAACCGACGTCCTGACACTGGACCCTCCACCGAGACGACGCATGCCCGACCCGATCCACATACGCATGGGCGGTTACGGTCCTCCAACCACCGGCTTCAGCCGCGCGCTCAAGCGCATCGGCGACCGGTTGGCGGCCGAATTCGGCGGCCGCATCGAGGTCAAGTATGTCTGGAACATCATGGACCTCGGCTACCGCGCCGAGGACATTCTCTGGTTGGTCGAGCATGGTCTTCTAACGCTCGGCTACCAATCCTCGAGTTATCTCACCGATCGAGTGCCGGAGCTCGGCATCGTCGATCTGCCGTTCCTGTTTGCCGATACACGGTCCGCGCGTGCGGCGATGGACGGCGCGCTGGGCGACGTTCTCGCCCGCAACATCGAGGAGCGCGTGAACTTCCGTGTTCTCGGCTGGTTCGAGAACGGCTTTCGGCACATCTCGAACCGCATGCGCGAGGTGCGCACGCCCGCGGATCTCGCGGGGATGCGGATCCGCGTCCTGCCGAGCAAGGTGCAGGCACGCACCTTCGAATTGCTGGGTGCGGTGCCCATGCCCATGGATCTCA
>WNGE01000281.1_pt1 | contig 65675 bp, 64 predicted proteins | sample 5400651 | NCBI WGS metagenome assembly WNGE01 (sample SAMN13153370, study PRJNA577476) | soil metagenome | isolation source: 60 cm soil or saprolite under grassland replicate 2 | place: USA:California | collected 2016-06-15 | reverse complement strand
CGCGCCGACGCTCGGCCGTCTCGGCCGAAACGAGCCGGGCACCCAGCTCGGGATGAACGTAGCGGCCTCCGCCCGCGACCTCTTTGATCGCCGCGACGAGCTCGGTGTCGGCGGCCTCCTTGAGCACGTAGCCGCTCGCGCCGGCCTCGAACGCCTCGCGGACGTAGCGCGGATCGTCCTGCATCGAGAGGACGAGCACCTTCGCGTCGGGAAGCTCGTGCAGGAGCTGAGGGACGACCTCGATCCCGCTCTGGTCGGGCATCATCACGTCCATCAGGACGACGTCGGGCTTCGCGCTGCGAGCCTCGAAGATCGCCTCGCGGGCGCTGCCAGCCTCGCCGGCCACCTCCAGGTCGTCCTCGGCGCCGACAAGCATCGCCAGACCTGCCCGCACGACCGCGTGGTCGTCGACGATCAGAACTCTCGTGCTCACCCGACGGGCACCTCCGCTGCGATCGTCGTCCCCGCGTCGCGGCCGGACTCGACCTCCAGCCGGCCCCCGAGCAGCGCAAGCCGCTCACGCATCCCGACGAGCCCGTAGCCGTCGCCTGTCTGCGTGGCCTCGTCGAAGCCTTGGCCGTCGTCCTCGACCACCGCCTTGACGATGCCACCCTTTCGCGCGAGCAGGATGCTGACCCGGCGGGCACGTGCGTGCTTGACGACGTTGGTGAGCGATTCCTGGACGATCCGATAGAGCGCCGTCTCGACCTCTCCGGGAAGACGCTCGTCCGCGAGCGCCGTTTGGAAATCGACGGAGATCCCTGTCTGCTCGGTGAACGAGGCGGTGAGCCGTTCCAGGGCCGCGACGAGGCCGAAGTCGTCGAGGGCGCTCGGACGCAGCTCGACGGCGAGCCGGCGGACGTCCTGGAGCGTCGAAACGACGAGGTCGCGCAGCTCCTCGGCCGCGGAGCGGGAGGCGCGGTCGGCCATCCTTTCTTCCAGCGCCTTCAGTCCGAGCAAGATCGACGTCAGCGCCTGCCCGGTTTCGTCGTGTAGCTCCCGCGCCAGACGCCGGCGCTCGAGTTCCTGGGCCTCGACGACCCGGCGGAAAGAGTCTTGCGCGATTCTCTCGGAGAGGTCGACCGCGAGGGCCGCCCGAGCCCCGAAGGTCTCAGCAAGGCGGAGATCGGTGTCCGTGAAGCGAACGTCGGACCCGAGCTTGTCGTGTGCTGCCAACACGCCGATCGCGCGCCCGCGAACGAGCATTGGCACCCAGAGGCCGCTGCGGGCGCCGATCAGGCGCATCGCCTCGTGGTCGACGTCAGGGTCGTCGAGCACCGAGTCAGCGCGCTCGCTGCGACCACGCTCGAGGACGCGGCCGCTCTTCGAGGAGCAGGTGATCGTCGCGCCGACGAGCTCGGTCCGTTCACCGGCGACCGCCGCGAAGCGCAGCCCGTCGTCACCGCTTGGAAGCAGGACCGTGACGAGCCGGGCGTCGAGCAGCTCCCGCAGCCGCCGCACGACCAGGTCGAGCAGCCTGTCGAGGTCGGTCTCCGTCGCGAGGGCATTGCCGACCTCATTCAGCGACTCGAGCTGCTTCGACCAGCCGGTCGCCGCCTCGTACAGGCGCGCGTTCTCGATCGCGACCGCTGCCTGGCTCGCCAACAGCTCGACGAGCTCCTGGTCCTCGTCCGTGAAGTCCTCGCCGCTCGCCTTCTCGGTCAGATAGAGGTTGCCGTAGGCGACTCCTCGCAAATGGACCGGAACACCGAGGAAAGTGCTCATCGGAGGATGGTTGGGCGGGAACCCGACCGAGCGGGGGTCGTCGCCGAGGTTGTGGAGCCTGAGCGGGGCGTCCTCGCGGATCAGGACGCCGAGGATTCCGCGTCCGCGAGGAAGATCGCCGATCGCGGCGTGGGTCTCCGCATCGATGCCGGTGGTGAGAAAGCGCTCGAGCTCCGAGCCGCTGCCGTCGATCACGCCGAGTGCGGCATAGCGGGCACCCGTGAGCTCAGAGGCCGCCTCCACGAGCCGCTGCAGAAGCGCGTCCAGCGACAGCTCTGAGGTGATCGCGACGCCGGTCTCGACGAGCGCGCGCAGGCGGTTTTCGTTCGAGCTGACCGCGCCCACACGTCCAGCCTAACTCCGGCGCGGCGAGCGGGCGGTAGTCTCGCGGCGGGGCGTTCGATCAGGCCCGGCCCGGGCCGTGGAGGGAGGACAGATGCTCGATCACGTGACAGCCAACGTCGGCGACATCGAGCAGGCGAAGCGCTTCTACTCGCAGGCGCTCGCTCCGCTCGGTTATTCACTCGCGATGGAGTTCGAAGGCGGAGCCGGTTTCGGCACCGGTGAGGGGATGGCCGACTTCTGGCTCGGCTCGAGCTCCGAGCGGGGCGCGACGCACGTCGCGTTCGTCGCGCCGGAACGCGGCGCGGTAGACGCTTTCTACGAAGCTGCGATGGCCGCGGGCGGGAAGGACAACGGCCCTCCCGGGCTCCGCCCGCACTACCACGAAAACTTCTACGCGGCGTACGTGCACGATCCGGACGGCAACAACATCGAGGCGGTGACACACCGGCCGGAATAAGTAGGCATGGACTGCCCTGTCCGAGCTTGCGGAAAACCCGCACGGCCTTTCCGTGGCCTTGCTGATGTCGAGCGTCGCTTGACGCGCGAATGTGAGGTCAACCGAAAGGAGGAGGCGTGAAGGCGCTCGTCTACAAGGGGCCGGGTCTTCGCAACTGGGAAGAGAAGCCGGACCCCGAGCTCCAGGAGCCGACCGACGCGATCGTCCGGATCGACTCAGCAACGATTTGCGGAACCGACCTCCACATCCTGAAAGGCGACGTCCCCGAGGTACGGCCGGGAACGACTCTCGGACACGAAGCGGTGGGGACGATCGTCGAGATCGGAGCCGCGGTGACGACACTCGAGCCCGGTGACCGCGTGCTCGTTTCCTGCATCACCTCCTGCGGCCGCTGCGCGTTCTGCAAGGAGGGCCACTACGGACTTTGCACCGGTGGCGGAGGCTGGATCTTCGGCCACCTGATCGACGGCCTCCAGGCCGAATACGCGCGCGTGCCGTTTTCCGACACGTCCGTCTACAAGGTTCCGCCCGAGTTGACTGACGAGCAGGTGCTCTTCCTCGCCGACATCCTCCCGACCGCGTACGAAGTCGGGGTGCTGAACGGCGGGGTCGGCCCCGGTGACACGATCGCGATCGTCGGCGCCGGCCCGATCGGGCTCGCCACGGTGCTGACGGCGAAGCTCTACACGCCGGGCAAGATCATTGCGATCGACCTCGCTGACTCGCGGCTCGAGAAGGCACGCGAGCTCGGGGCCGACGTCACGATCAACAGCGACCGTGAGGACGCCGTCCCCCGGGTGATGGAGCTGACCAGCGGCCTCGGCGCCGACGTCGCGGTCGAGGCGGTCGGTGTGCCCGAGACGTTCGAACTCTGCACCGAGCTCGTCCGGTCCGGCGGCCGAGTCGCCAACGTGGGCGTTCACGGGCATCCTGCGACGCTCCACCTCGAGAAGCTGTGGATCCGCGACGTGACGATCACTACCGGCCTGGTCGACACAGTCACGACGCCGCGGCTGCTGAAGCTGATCGTCGAGGGACGGCTCGACGCGACGCCGTTCGCAACGCACCGGTTCCCGCTCGGCAAGACGATGGCCGCCTACGACACGTTCGCCGCAGCTGCGGAAACGGACGCGCTCAAGGTCGTGCTCGAAGCCGAGCCCGTGCGAGAGAGAGGAGCGGAGAGAGAGCTTGCCGTTGTCGGCAGCAGCGACTGATCACCGGACGGCCGCCGCCGTCGACGTCATCCTGCGCGACGGCTCGACCCTGAGGCTGCGGGCGCCAACGCGAGAGGATGCAAGCGCCCTCGCCGCCTTCTTCACCGCGCTCTCGGAGCGGAGCTTCTACCTCCGTTTTCACGGAGCGCGTCGCGTCGACGACGATCTCGTGCGTCACTTCCTCGACCCCGACTGGCAGGACCGCGGCGTCCTCGTCGGTGAGCTCGACGACCGCATCGTCGCGGTCGCCGAGTACATGCGGCTCCGAGACGAGAGTGCCGCCGAGGCTGCGTTCGCGGTCGCGGACGAGCTCCAGGGGCGCGGGATCGGGACCCGCATGCTCGAACGGCTCGCCGTGCTCGCGGCCGAGCAGGGCATCGAGCGCTTCGTCGCCGAGGTGATGCCGGAGAACCGGGCGATGCTCGGCGTTTTCGAGGGCACCGGCCTCGAGGTGACCCGAGAGCTGGAAGGCGGTGAGTTCGAAGTCCGCTTCCCGATCGCACCGACGGAGCGCTATCGGGAGCGCGTCGACGAGCGCGACCACCTCGCAGTCACTGCCTCCCTCCGCCCCTTCTTCGAGCCGAAGTCGGTCGCCGTGATCGGCGCCTCGCGCCGCCGCGGCTCGATCGGCGGCGAACTGTTCCGGAACGTGCTGGCGGCCGACTTCAGCGGCGCCGCCTACCCGGTCAATCGGGACGGCGAGCCCGTCGGCGGCGTGCCTGCGTACAAGTCGATCGCAGATGTCCCCAAGGTGGTCGACCTGGCCGTCGTCTGCCTGCCGGGGCCGCTCGTGCTCGACGCAGCCGAGGCCACGCTCATGCGTGGTATCAAGGCGCTCTGCGTGATCTCATCGGGCTTCGCCGAGGTCGGCGCCGAGGGCCGCGAGCGCCAGGAGCGGCTGCTAGATCTCGTTCGCGCACACGGTGGCCGGCTTGTCGGCCCGAATTGCCTCGGGATCGCGGTGCCGCGGCTCGGCCTCAACGCGACCTTCGGCCCGCGGCCGCTGCCGCCAGGCCCGATCGCCTTCTCGTCTCAGAGCGGCGCGCTCGGACTCGCGCTGCTCGAGCAGGCTTCCGAGCGGCGGCTCGGCTTCTCGGCCTTCGTCTCGATCGGCAACAAGGCCGACGTCTCCTCGAACGACCTACTGGAGTGGTGGGAGGACGACGACGAGACAGAGCTCGTCCTGCTCTACCTCGAGTCCTTCGGCAACCCGCAGAAGTTCGCCCGGCTCGCTCGGCGCGTCGCGCGCAAGAAGCCTGTGCTGGCGCTGAAGTCGGGCTCGACCGAGGCGGGCGCGCGGGCCGCGAGCTCGCACACGGCCGCGCTGGCGAGCTCCGACACCGCTGTCGAGGCACTCTTCCGGCAGGCCGGCGTGATCCGTGCCGGAACGCTGGAGGAACTCGTCGACGCGGCCGCGCTCCTCTCGAGCCAGCCGCTGCCGCGGGGGCGGCGCGTCGGCGTGCTCACGAACGCCGGCGGACTCGGAATCCTCTGCGCCGACGCGTGCGCAGCCGCCGGGCTCGAGCTGCCGGAGTTGAGCGAAGAGACGCGCGCGGCGCTCCAGCCGCTGTTGCCCGAGGACGCAAGCCTCGCGAATCCGGTCGACCTGCTCGGCTCCGCGACCGCGGCGACCTTCGAGGCGGTGATCCCGGCCCTGCTCGAGGACAAGCGGCTCGATTCCCTGGTCGTGCTCTTCGTACCGCCCGTCGTCGCCGGCACGGACGAGGTGGCGGCCGCGATACTCGGGGCCGTCGATCGCGCCGGCACGGACAAGCCGGTGCTCGCGGTTCTGATCAGCCGTGAGGGGACGCCGGCGGCGCTACGGAAGGAAGGGGGCTCGGTGGCGTCGTTCGCCTATCCCGAGTCAGCCGCGCGGGCCCTCGGTCTCGCCGCCGCGCGGGCCGAGTGGCTCCGGCGGCCGGCCGGCACCGTCCCGCCGCCGCCCATCGTCGACGCGGGGGCGGCGAGGCGGATCGTCGACGCCGCGCTCGAGGGACAGTCGGAGGCGTGGCTCGAGGCCGAGGCGACCCGCGGCCTGCTCGAGGCCTACGGCGTGCCGATCGTCCCGGAGCGGGTGGCGCAGACGGTCGACGAAGCCGTCGACACCGCGAGCGAGCTCGGCCTGCCGGTCGTGCTCAAGACCGCTTCAGCCGGAGCTCACAAGACCGAGCAGGGCGGCATCGCCCTCGACCTCCGGGACACGGAGCAGGTTCGCGCCGCCGCGGAGCGGATCGGGGCGCCCGTCCTCGTGCAGCCGATGGTCACCGGCGGCGCTGAGCTGCTTGCGGGCATCGTCCAGGATCCGGTCTTCGGCTCCCTCGTCGCCTTCGGTCCCGGCGGCATCTTCGCGGAGCTGATCGGCGCCGCCGCCTTCCGGATCGCACCGCTCACAGACGTCGATGCGAACGAGCTCGTCCAAGAGGGCAAGGCCGGGCGGCTCGTCGCCGGCTTCCGCGGGACGCCGGCAGCCGATGCGCCGGCGCTGATCGACCTGCTGCACCGGCTTTCGCTGCTCGCCGAGCAACTGCCCGAGGTGGCCGAGCTCGACCTCAATCCGGTGATCGCGCTCCCCACCGGCTGCGTCGCAGTCGACGCCCGCGTCCGGCTCGCGCCGCCCTCGCTCCGCCCGGCTCTCAAGAGCTGGTAGCGCGGCGTACGCAGAAACCCGCAACGACACCACGGGAAGACGGCAGTCGCGCTCAGGCCCCAGGCGGATGCCGCCCTGCGCCTCAGCCTCGACAGTTCGGTGAACGAAGAAAGGAGCTTCCTGATGAAGCGACTACTAATCATCTTGGCAGGGCTCAGCGTCGGGATCGGCCTCACGGCCGGCGTCGCAATGACGGGGACGACACCGCAGCGGCAGGCGGCCAAGGCGCCGGCGAAGTCGACGATCACGATCAGGCACCAGATGAAGGGCTGCCACGCTTGGTCGGTCAACGGCGGGCCATACCTGGCCACTCAAAAGACGACTCTCGCCCGCGGCGGCACGATCACGTTCCTCGACAACGACATCATGTCGCACAAACTCGTGAAGACGAGCGGCCCAGCGGTCCGCTACCGCCCGGGCCCAGCGATGCGCCACATGAGCGCGTCGGTCCGCGTCACCTTCGGCAAGGTCGGCGTCTACAGGTTCACGACCAAGCCCGGTGAGGACTACCCCGGCATGGCGATGAAGACGATCGGCGACGACAACGTCCTTCGCCTGACCGTCCGCGTGACCGGATGAACGCACGCTCGACCACCGGCCGGCCGCTGCACGTGTTGATCGCGGGCGGCGGCGTCGCCGGCCTCGAGGCTCTTCTCGCGCTCAAGCATCATGCTCAGGAGAGAGTCTCGATCGAGCTGGTGGCTGCCGAGCCTCAGTTCTGCTACCGCCCACTGGCAGTGGCCGAGCCGTTCGGGCTCGGCGACATCCACGGTCTCGATCTGAGCGACATCGCGGACGAGTGCGGTGCTCTCTTCACGCTCGGCCGGCTGGACTCCGTCGATTCCGAAAGCCACGTCGCCCTCAGCTCGGCGGGAACGGAGCTGGACTACGACGTCTTCCTGATCGCGGTCGGAGCGCGGCCGGTCGAATCCGTCCCCGGCGCTTTCACCTTCCGCGGGCCCGCGGACAGCGAGGCGTTCCGCTCGCTGCTCGGCGAGCTTGCCGAGAACGACACAAAACGCGTCGTCTTTGCGCTGCCCGGTGCGGTCAGCTGGCCGCTCCCGCTGTACGAGCTCGCACTCCAGACGGCAACTCGTCTCCCGAACCTCGAGGTCGTCGTCGTCACGCACGAGGAGGCGCCGCTGGAGCTCTTCGGGCCGGCCGCCCGCTCGGCGATCGCTGAACTGCTCGCGGACCGTCGAATCCGTGTTCGCACGAGCTCCTACCCAGTCGCCTTCGAGAACAGATCGCTCGTGCTCACGCCCGACTGGGAGCTCGAAGCCGATCACGTGGTCGCTCTGCCGCGGCTGGAGGGGCCCGGGATCGCGGGCATCCCTAGCGACTCGCAAGGCTTCATTGTCACCGACGGCGGCGGTCGCGTGACCGGCATCGAGGACGTCTTCGCCGCCGGCGACGCCACCGCCTTTCCGGTAAAGCAAGGCGGCCTCGCGGCACAGCAGGCCGACGCGGCTGCCGAGGCGATCGCCTGCCTCGCCGGAGCCGACATCGCGGCCGAGCCGTTCCGGCCCGTTCTGCGCGGTCTGATCCTCACGGGCGGAATGCCGCTCTATGCGCGGGCGGAGCTCAGCCGTGCCGGCTCCCCCGCATCAGTGGCGACGGACGCGCTCTGGTGGCCTCCCGGCAAGATTGTCGGCAGGTACCTGGCGCCCTTCCTCGCCGAGCGCTCGGGTGCGATCCTCGATCCGCCGGGGCGATTCGAGGGCGTTTCGGTCGACGCCGACCTGTCCTCGCTTGGTGCGGCAAATTAAGAGAAGCTTCCGAGGCCGCCGTGCGAAGTCGATCGAAAGGAGCCCGTCATCGCGACCTGCCAGAGCGTGAGCCAAGGTCCCTGCGAAATGCCGAGCCGTTCGACATCGCCGGCGCGAAGGATCGGCTCGCCGCGGGCGACGGCGGGTACGAGGTCGTCCACCGCTCCGCCGGCCTCGAGATCGGCGTCTACGTGCTCGTGGCGCCCGAGCCCGACCGGCAGCAGCCTCACAAGGACGAGGAGGTCTATGTCTTGCTGGATGGACGCGGGACGCTCGAAGTCGAGGGAGAGAAGGTTGAGCTTCGAGAGGGACATGCCGTCTTCGTTCCCGCAGGCGCCGAGCACCGCTTCGTCGGCTACGAACAGCTCAGCGTGCTGGTGATCTTCGAGAAGTGGCGCCCATGAGCCTGCAGTCGGCGATGACGCAGACACTGCCGGCCGAGGAACTACGCCTGATCGACGCCTACTGGCGCGCGGCGAACTACCTCTCCGTCGGCCAGGTGTACCTGCTCGACAATCCGCTGCTGCGTGAGCCGTTGCGCGCTGAGCACGTCAAGCCCCGTCTGCTCGGGCACTTCGGGACCGTCCCCGGCCTGAACCTCATCTACGTCCACCTGAACCGGGCGATCCGCGAGCGCGATCTCGACGCGATCTACATCGCCGGGCCCGGCCACGGCGGCCCGGCTGTCGTCGCAAACGCCTGGCTCGAGGGCACCTACACCGAGCTCTACCCGCATGTCGGCCGAGACGAGGAAGGGATCCGCCACCTCTTCCGCCAGTTCTCGTTTCCCGGCGGCATCCCCAGCCATGCGGCGCCCGAGACGCCCGGCTCGATCCACGAGGGCGGCGAGCTCGGCTACTCGCTCTCGCACGCCTTCGGCGCCGCCTTCGACAACCCCGAGCTGGTCGTGGCCTGCGTCGTCGGCGACGGCGAGGCCGAAACCGGCCCGCTAGCCACGGGATGGCACGGCAACAAGTTCCTGAACGCGCGCACCGACGGCGCAGTCCTGCCGTTCCTTCACCTCAACGGCTACAAGATCGCCAATCCGACCGTGCTGGCGCGAATCCCCGAGCGCGAGCTCGTCTCGTTCCTCGAAGGCTGCGGCTGGCGCCCGGTCATCGTCTCCGGCGACAAGCCCGAGGCCGTGCACCAGGCGCTCGCCGCCGGCCTCGACGAAGCCCTCGACCAGATCGCCGAGATTCAGCGCGCGGCCCGAGAGGAGGGCGTCGAAGCGCGGCCGCAGTGGCCGATGATCGTCCTGAGGACGCCGAAGGGCTGGACCGGCCCTAAGGAGGTCGACGGCCTGCCGGTCGAGGGAACCTGGCGCTCGCACCAGGTGCCGGTCACCGGCGTCCGCGACAACCACGACCACCTCCGCGTGCTCGAGGACTGGTTGCGCAGCTACCGGGCCGAGGAGCTCTTCGACGAGGAAGGGCGCCTCGTTCCCGAGCTCGGTGAGCTGCCGCCGCGCGGCGGCCGGCGGATGAGCGCGAACCCGCACGCCAACGGCGGCGAGCTGATGCAGGATCTCGTCTGCCCGGACTTCCGCGACTACGCGATCGACGTCCTGGCGCCCGGCACGACCTTCAGCGAGCCCACGCGCGTGCTTGGCGGCTTTCTCCGGGACATCGTCGCCCGCAACCCATCGAACTTCCGGATCTTCGGGCCCGACGAGACGGCGTCGAACAGGCTCGACGACGTCTTCGAGGTGACGGAGAAGGTCTGGGAGGCGAGGATCGTGCCGACCGACGAGAACCTTGCCCCCGAGGGCCGGGTCGTCGAAGTGCTCTCGGAGCATCAGTGCCAGGGCTGGCTCGAGGGCTACCTCCTCACCGGCAGGCACGGGCTCTTCAATTGCTACGAGGCCTTCGTCCACATCGTCGACTCGATGTTCAACCAGCACGCCAAGTGGCTGAAGGTGACTCGGGGCATTCCCTGGCGGCGCCCGATCGCCTCCCTCAACTACCTGCTCAGCTCGCACGTGTGGCGCCAGGATCACAATGGCTTCACCCACCAGGATCCCGGCTTCATCGACCTCGTCGTCAACAAGAAGGCCGAGGTGATCCGCGTCTACCTGCCGCCCGACGCGAACACCCTGCTCTCGGTCGCGGATCACTGCCTCCGCAGCCACCACTACGTGAACGTGATCGTCGCGGGCAAGCAGCCGTCCCTCAACTACCTGCCGATGGACGACGCGATCGTGCACTGCACCCGCGGCGTCGGTATCTGGGAATGGGCGTCGAACGACGAGCTCGGCGAGCCGGACGTCGTGCTGGGGTGCTGCGGAGACATCCCCACGCTGGAAACGCTCGCCGCGGCGGCAGTGCTGCGCGAGCACCTGCCGAAGCTGAAGGTGCGGGTCGTGAACGTCGTCGACCTGATGCGCCTTCAGCCCGACCCCGAGCACCCGCACGGCCTCTCCGACCACGAGTTCGACGCCCTCTTCACGCCAAACCGGCCGATCGTCTTCGCCTACCACGGCTACCCGTGGCTGATCCACCGCCTCACCTACCGGCGCACCAATCACCGCAACCTGCACGTGCGCGGCTACAAGGAGGAGGGCACAACGACGACGCCGTTCGACATGGTCATGCTCAACGACCTCGACCGGTTCCACCTCGTCATGGACGTGATCGACCGCGTGCCCGGGCTGGCAGAGACCGCCGGCCGCCTGCGCCAGGACATGAGCGACCGACGGATCCGCGCTCGCGCCTACACGCGAGAGCACGGCGAGGACGATCCGGAGATTCGCGACTGGGTCTGGCCGTACTAGCCCTCCTGGTTGTCAACGCCGGCTCGACGAGCCTGAAGCTCTCCGTTGTCGAGCCGGACGGCGCGGCAGCGCCGGTGGAGTCCCTCGACGCCGTGCCCGACGACGTCGCGGCGGTCGCCCACCGTGTCGTCCACGGGGGCGCCCGCTTTCGCGAGCCGGTCGTGATCGACGACGCGGTCGAGCGGGAGCTCGAGGCCGCCGTCGAGCTCGCGCCGCTACACAACGCGCCGGCCCTGGCTGCGATCAAGCAGGCCCGAGAGGCACTGCCCGACCTGCCCCACGTTGCCGTCTTCGACAGTGCATTCCACGCCACGATCCCCGAGGACGCAGCGACCTATGCGCTGCCGGCGAAAGTGAGGGAGGACTGGGGCATCCGCCGATACGGCTTCCACGGGCTCTCGGTGCAGTGGGCAAGCGAGCGCGTGCGCGTGCCGCGGCTCGTCGTCTGCCACCTTGGCGGCGGTTGCTCGGTGACGGCAGTCAGGGACGGCCGCTCCGTCGATACGACGATGGGCTTCACGCCACTCGAAGGCGTCCCGATGGCGACCCGGCCCGGCTCGGTCGACCCAGGGGCGCTCCTCTACCTGCTCGAACACCACCTGACGCTCGAGGAGCTCGACCGGATCCTCGAGCACGAGTCGGGCCTCGCCGGCCTCTCCGGGCTGTCGGGAGACGTCCGGGAGCTGGAAGGCTCGAAGGCCCCCGCCGCCCGGCTCGCGCTCGCCGTCTTCACGTATCGCGTGGCGACCGCGGTCGGCGCGATGGCGGCCGCTCTCCGCGGCATCGACGCGCTCGTCTTCACCGCCGGCATCGGCGAGAACTCCGCCTCTGTCCGAGCCGCCGTCTGCGAGAGGCTGGGCTTCCTCGGGGTCGAGCTCGACGCCGACGCCAACGCAGCCGCGCGGCTGGACGCGGGCATCGCGGCGGCCGGGAGCTCCGTCAAGGTCATCGTGCTCGAGGCCCGCGAGGACGTCATCGCCGCGCGCGCCGCGCGGCAGTTGCTCGGGCTTTCGGCCTAGTAGATGTCGCCGCCGTCGCTGTCGCCAGGGCCCGGCGTCGGCAGGAACGAGACGTCATCCTCCGGCTCGCTCCGGCTCCACGAGAAAACCTCCTCCGCGATCCGCGGCGGGCCGGCCACGTATTCGCGCCAGGCGGCAGCGGCGTCCCAGAGCTTCGGATCCGCGAGGAGCGGTGCCAGCGCGTCCGCACCGAGCTGCGACTCGAACACGAACACCGCTTCGTCGGTGGTCAGAAAGACCTCGTGCCGATCGAGATTCTGGATCGCTTCGGGATCGAAGGGCGGGCCCTGTTTTAGAAGGCGAGTCACGCGCGCGTGTGCATCGGGCTTGAGGGGGACGATCACAACCACGAGGCGATTTGTCTGCGCGCCGAACCGGAGCGCTGCCAGCCGCTCGGCGATCTCCCCGACGACGCTCGGCTGCGCCACCGTTGCGATCGTAATCGGATCGCCCAGATTCCGCTCGACGACGACCGACGGTCCGCCGTTGATGCGGTCGGAAACGGACCGACCGACGCGGATCGCGGCCACGGCTTCGTACGGGACCTCGCGACAGCCCTCGAGTCCATCGAGCCGAAGCATCCGAGGCAGTAGCTCGAGCTTGCCGGGCACCGGCGAGCGCGAGCCCTCTTTCCAGACGACTCCGTAACTACGTTCCATTTTCTCATGCTCGTCGCCGAAGCCTCGCCTCGCATCGCGCGGAGGCCACATCTCGATTGCGGGAAAGCCGCAGGGCGTCGTGGCCTTAGGCCGGCGGGATGTTCTGATTGATCCGGAAGAGGTTGTCCGGGTCGTAGCGCCGCTTCAGCTCCTGCAGACGAGCGTACTTCTCGGCGCCGTACGAGTCACGGACCCGACCCTGGCCCTCGTCGCCGAGGAAGTTCACGTAGACGCCCGTCTCGTGGGGCTCGAGCGCCGACCAGAAGTCCCGCACCCACTGCCGCTCCTCGTCGAAGCCGTCGGCGGTCTCGGTGCAGGCGCCGATGTTGTACGTGAAGCCGGCGTTGCGGCCGCTGAAGGCCGAGTCGTCGTCGCCGACGCGCGAAACCGCGCCTCCCATCTGCCAGATCGGGAAGGCCGTGAACGGTGACTCGATCCGCTGCGAGTGCTCGACGGTGATATCGATCACCTCGTCCGTGAGCGCCGGGACATCGCAGGACTTGAAGTAGTACCAACGGTGATGCGGGAAGCTTGGGTCGAACATCGCTTGGTGCGCGAGGAACGGCTTCGGACCGCATACGTCGATGATCGGCGCGCCGAACTCCTTCAGCGGGCGGACGACCTGCTCGCCCTCTTCGACCGGCCCCGCGTAGCAGCAGACGACCGTTACCACCGGCTTGCCGTGGAACTCCTCGGGAACGAAGGGCAGCGGCGGCGCCTTCCGGTGGACGACGATCGTCATCAGCTCGTCCGGCGCGTCGGCGAGCCAGTCGCGGTAGAAGCGAAGCACCTCGGGCGAGTCTTCCATCGGCCAGAAGATCGGCCCGGCCACCACCTCTGGCCCGAGCGGGTTGAGCCGGAACTCGAACTCGGTGACGATCCCGAAGTTGCCGCCGCCGCCGCGGACGCCCCAGAAGAGGTCGGCGTTCTCGTTCTCGCTTGCCTTGGCGAACTCGCCCTCGGCGGTGATCAGATCGACGGAGAGCAACTGATCAATCGTGAGGCCGTACTTACGCATCACCCAGCCGATGCCGCCGCCGAGCGTCAGTCCCGCCAGCCCGGTGTGCGTGACGATTCCCGCGGGCACGGCGAGGCCGAACTGCTGCGTCTCGCGATCGAGCTCTCCGAGCAGGACGCCGGCCTGAGCCCGCGCTGTGCGCACCTCCGGATCGACACGGATCCCTTTCATCGGCCCGAGATCGGCGACCAGCGCGTCGTCGGCAACCGACAGACCCGGAAAGCTGTGGCCGCCGCTCCGGACGGCGAGCTCCATTCCCGTGCGGCGCGCGAACTGGACTGCAGCGATCACGTCTGCGACCCCGGTGCAGCGCGCAATCAGCGCCGGACGGCGGCTGATCGAGCCGTTCCAGACTCGCCGCTGTTCGTCGTAGGACGGGTGGTCCGGACGCAGCAGCTCGCCGCGGAGCGAGCTCTCGAGCTCGAGGAGTGCGGTCTCGTCGAGCTTGGCCTGCGTCGTGATCGCCATTCGACATCAAGAAGATCGCAGACCGCGGCCCGAACGTCTACGTCTCGTGGCATGGTCTCTACATGTCCTCATCGGCCAGGCAAGCGAGCAAAGCCGAGGCGTTCGGCGCGCTCCACGCCGGCGACCCGTTCGTGATTCCCAATCCGTGGGACGCCGGATCGGCCCGCGTCCTCGCCGCACTCGGATTCAAGGCGCTTGCGACAACGAGCTCCGGCTTCGCCTTCACCCTCGGCCGTCGCGACGGCCGCGTCACGCTCGACGAAATGGTCGCCCACGCGGCGGCCCTCGACCGCGCGACCGAGCTTCCGGTCTCGGTCGACCTCGAGAACGGCTACGGCCCCGATCCGGCCGATGCCGCACGCGCGATCATTCGGGCGGCCGAGGCCGGCGCCGTCGGCGGCTCGATCGAGGACTACGACCCCGGCGGTCGGCTCTACGACCTGGAGCACGCCGCGGAGCGGATCTCGGCGGCGGTCGAGGCTGCTCGCGGTCTCGGTTTCCCGTTCGTGCTGACCGCGCGAGCCGAGAACCACATCCGTGGGAACCCGGAGCTCGAGGACACAATCGCGCGGCTGCAGGCTTTCGAGCGGGTTGGCGCCGACGTCCTCTACGCGCCTGGCCTGCGCAGCGTCGCGGAGATACGCGCCGTGTGCGAAGCGGTCACACGTCCGGTGAACGTGCTCGCCGTCCCCGGACTTTCATTTGCGGAGCTCGCAGAGGCCGGCGCGCGCCGTGTGAGCGTCGGCGGCAGCCTGACCTGGGTGGCGGTCAAGGCGCTGGCCGACGCGGCCCAGGCCATCCGCGGCTCGGGCGACTTCTCGGCGCTGGCCACAGGGCTCCCGCTGGACGACTGGCTCCCGGACTGAAACCTGTCGGTGTCACTCGTCACGCAAGAGCCCCTGTCGATGCGCCTTCGCCACTGCCTCGAGACGTGAATGCGCCCCGAGCGCGCGGAGTATGTGCCGGATGTGATTGCGAACCGTCTCCTTGCTCACGTGGAGCATCGCCGCGATCTGCTCCGTCGATGCGCCCTCCCCGAGCACCTGCAGGACCTCGCTCTGGCGTGCCGTCAGCTCCGGCATCCGGACCGAGGGATCTCGCGGCTTGCCGGGCAGCACGACTCCGAAAACCGCGTGGCAGTCGTCGCCGTTCTCGATCGGCACAGAGCTGATCTCGGCACGGCGTCGGCGACCGTCGGCGGTGAAGACGTCCACCTCGTAGTCGGTCAGAGGTGCGCCTCGGAGCTTCCGCTCGAGCTGCCGCTGAACAAGAGGGACGTCCTCGGGCGCGACGACCGTCGCGAACGGACGGCGTCTGAGATCGCCGAACATCTTCTCGGCCGCCTCGTTCCCCCAGGTGATCGTCCCGTCGCTCGCGGCCACGAAGCTCGGAACCTTGACCCTCCTGAGCGTCCGGGTCAGCTCGATCGACGCGCGCTTTTGTGGCATTTGACTCGATTCTGCGCCTATTCCACGCCTGGTTCCAGCCCGGTTGCGAGAACGCAGCATGACCCGACCGTGTCATGACGTCGTAGAGGGCCGAGGGCAGCATCCGGCGGGGGGCTGCTCGCAGGTGTACGGGATGCACACTCCCGGCGGCTGTGGCCGGGCTCTCTCTCCAGGCCCCGCACGAGTTGCCGCAGGCTCGGCGGGAGCAGCCCCGCCTTTGATCCGGTCCACTCGTAAGGGTCGACGAGTAGACAGCGCAGGCAACGAGCGATAACACTCTCCAATTCGTCGACAAGGAGGGAGAGATGAAGCGCGTGCTTGTTCCCACGGTCGCAGCAGCCGCGGCCGTCCTCGTCTTGGCGGTCGTGAACGCGAGCGCGGGGCACACCAAGGCGCAGCACCACAATCCCGGCCACGTGAACAAGGGCGGGACGATTCACGTCGTCGAGCGTGCGACCACGGACGCGGTCACCAACGGCTCGGGCGACTCGGCCGGCAACATCCTCACGTTCGCGAACGACGTCTTCGACAGCGCGAATGCGAACAAAGTCGGCAGCGACCAGGGTTCCTGCGTCCGTATCGTCGTCGGCAAGTCCTGGGAATGCACGTGGACGACGTTCCTGTCGGCAGGTCAGATCACCGTTGAAGGGCCGTTCTACGACTCGAGCGACAGCACCCTCGCGGTCACCGGGGGGACCGGCAAGTACCGGAACGTCAGAGGCTCAATGGATCTCAAGTACCGGAACCCGGCAGGTACTGAGTTCGACTTCATCTTCCATCTGATCGGCTAGCGCCCTGAGATAGCACTCTGGAGGCGGTTGGCGCTCGGAGCGTCCACCGCCTCCATCAACATCGTGCGCCAGTAGTGACAAAAACCGGGTCGGACACCGCCGTTCGGACGCGGCGTTCTGCGCCACCTCTCGGTCGAACGACCCCCGCAGCCCGATGCGCGAGACAGCGCCGGGCCTCACAGTTTGAGAATCAGGGCGGCGCGGTACTGACAGCGCGGTGACTGGAGAATCCAGTTGCCGGGAACGCGAGGCGCAACGAGAAGGAGCGTCCTGAGTTGTCTCGGCGCAGGATGTCGTTGCTGCGGCTCTCGACCCGTTCACGACCAGAGGAGCGGACCAGGTGGAGGTTGGCTCCCAGACGGCGAACTTCTCGATCGGAGGCTGATCGCTGAGCTGACTTTTCGCGAGCAAAGGAGGAGGCGGGTCTTCCCGCCTCCTCCTTTTGAGCGATTCAAGCGTGTCGGAAGGCGCCTTACCTGAAGTTCACGTACGCGCGATGCGTCGTCCCGTCTCGAAGCGTTAGTAGCAGCTCCTTGCACGAGCCGGCCCACGCCTTGTTGGTTGCCCACATGAACGTGTAGCGCTCAGGGCCGCTGTTGTAGGTCAGCGAGCCGGCCGCTGGGGACGAGTCGTTGGTCGTCACGAAGCACGGGCGCCAGGCGGCGCGCGTGAGCACATCGAGCCCCCGGTCGCCGTGGAGCCAGAACTTCGCAGGAACGTTGTCGCCGGCTCGCAGCGTCACGGCCCCGGGCTCGGCGACGAGCGGAGCGTAGAAGCCGTCGAAGTCGTACCGCACCGAGTAGGTCGCGGCCGCCGAGGCTGCGTTTCCGGAGGAGTCGACCGAATCGACCCGGAACGTGTGCGTCCCCAGCGTCGTGTCGAGAGGCGTCGCCTTGCAAGTGACACGTGAGCCGTCGACGTCGTCGTGACAGGAATACGACGGCGTGATCGCGTCGCCGACCAGGTACTCGGCCCCATCGGCGGGCGCGAGGATCGTAATCGCCGGCGGCGTCTTGTCGACGATTCTGTAGGTGGCAGTGGCCGTCCCGTGATTCAGCGCCCCGTCGAACGCGTCGACGGTGAATGTGAACGTGCCCAGACGGTCGGTCGGCAGCGGGTACCCGTTGGGATACGTGCCAACGCAACCGACGATCCCCGACCCGCCTTGACCGTCGTCGCAGGCGTAGTTCGCATAGAGCTGCGCTCCCAGCGGATACTCAGCGCCCGCGGCGGGCGTTGTGATCGTCGCGCTCGGCGCGATGACGTCGAACACCGTGTAGGTGTGCGTGACGCTGGCCTCCGCACCGGCGTAATCGACCGCGTGAACGGTGAACGTATGCGTGCCGACGGTGCTCGTATCGAGGTAATCGCCCAAAGGAACGTCGCCCTGACATGTGATCACGGGCCAGCCGAGCGTCCCGGGGAAACAGCCGTATCCGGCCTGCACCTGCTGCCCTTGGTAGAAGCCCTCGCCCTCAACAGGGCTTGCGAGCTCGACTTGCGGCCCCTCCTCGCCGGTGGCAGCGGCGGGCGCCGCTACAACGAGTGCGACCAGCGCGATGAGCGGAACGAGACGGAGCGGCGTGCGCACGAGCGAACCTCCTGGTGTCGGCGTGCCGCGCGCCGTTTTTACATGTCGGGTCCAGCTTCGGGCGCCCTTGCGGGCTCACGCATCCCCCATCCGGTTGAATTACCGATTGAAAGAGGTGTCCCTCGAGGCCCACCCTAGCCTCGTCGACCTCGACTCACTACGAGGCTGACTCGAGCCTTGTTCGGCAGTACCGGCCAGATCGGGGATCGGCCCCTCGTCTGAGCGGTCGAGCTACCGCGACGAAGTGCCGAAGTCAGATCTGCGGCCTGATGCGACTTCGATTGTTCGACCCTGCGGCGATCCCCGAACTGCGGCAACATTTCCACCGTTCGGGCTTCGCCATTGCCGATGACGGTGAGAGGCTGGTCATCCGTCGCCCCGACGCACCGAACGCCGAGCAAGAGCGGCGCGAGATCGAGCTTCACCTGCAGGTTTGGCAGACGATGCACCCCGACGTCCGCCTCGAGATCACCCGCTAATCGACCTAACGCTCGAGGGGGACGGACGCAGGCGCCCGTCCCCCTGAACTCGTCGAGCCTACGGGCCCCAGTCCATCGCGCCCAGCGAAGCGAGCGCGAGCGCGGTCAGGATCGGCAGCCAAAGCAGAAGACGATTCCGCATGTCCAGCACCTCCTTTCAGCAGTTCTCAGGGACGCCGGCCGCGGCGAACCCTTGGTGCTCGCCCCGTAGACCAGGTTCGGAGTCCGTTGTCAAATGGACGGTCACCATTGACCCCCTAAGACTTGACCGCCAAGATGCAGCGAGATGCGGGCGGGAAATGAGGCCGGGGTTGAAACCGTGGGTCAGCGCCTGCGGCGCTTGCGGCAGGAAAGCGGGCTCTCCCAGCGCGACCTCGCTTCGCCCGGGGTCTCCTATGCCTACATCAGCCGGATCGAGGCCGGCGCCCGGCGCCCCTCGGTCAAGGCGCTGCGACAGCTGGCGCCGAAGCTCGGCGTCTCGGTCGAGTACCTCGAGACCGGCCGCGACCTGAGCGATCGCGACCAGCGCGAGCTCCGGCTGTCGGAGGCGGAGCTCACGCTTCGGCTCGAGCAGGACTCGCCTGAGGCAGAAGCCGAGTTCGCGGCGCTCCTCGCGGAGGCTCAGGCGGCGGGCGATGCCGAGGCGACGGCCCGGGCGCGCGCGGGCTTGGGTGAGCTTGCCGACCGCCGCGGCGACTTCGCGACTGCGATCGAAGAGCTCGAACAGGCCCACGCCGCCGGCGTCCTCTCACCGCTCACACACGCCGACCTCTACGCGACGCTTGCCCGCGCCTACTCGGCTTCGGGCCAGCCGCGGCGGGCGGTCGAGCTACTCGAGGACTGCGTCTCCCAGGTGCAGGCTCAGGCGCCCGAAGACGTGAGCGCCGAGGTTCGGTTCGCGACGTATCTGAGCTATGCCCTCTCCGACCTCGGCGAGCTCGGGCGCGCGCGTGTCGTCGTACGGCAAGCGCTCGGGCGAGCACAGAAGACGCCCGATCCCTACTCGCGCGTTCGCCTCTACTGGTCGCTGGCCCGGCTTTCCCTGATGGAGGGCAAGCCGCGTTCCGCGCTCCGCCAGATCCAGCGCGCAATCGGACTCTTGGAGGCGACCGAAGACACGCGGCAACTGGCGCGCGCACACCTTTCGTCCGGAGAGATCTTGACCGACGATGGCGATCCCGAGCAAGCCCAAACGCATCTCGAGCTGGCTGAAAAGCTGCTGGGCGACCACGCCGATGCGGCCGATCTGGCGTGGCTCTACTCGGAGCAGGCAAGGGCCTCGCTGCTGGTCGGCGAAGACGACGCCGCCGAGCGGCTCGCGCGGCAGGCGCTCTCGTTGCTCGCCGGAGGCGACCCCCTGAAGCGCGCTCGGGCGTATGCAACCTTGGCCGAGGCGCGACCGGAGGAGATCGATGCCCTGCAGGCGGAGTTCGCCCAGGCACTCGAGGTGCTGGAAGAGGAACGGCGCTGGCCGGCGGCGGCCTCAGTGCTCCGGACCTGGAGCCGGGCGCTTCGCCGCGCCGGTCGCGAACAGGCTGCCCTGGACGTGCTCGATCGCGCCGCCGCTTATGGCGTCCGGGGTGCCGGCCAACCGGCCGGCGAGCGGCTCTAGCTCCGCGGCGGGCTGGCCGTCGGGAGCGGCGCCTGGGAGCATGGGGAGAAAGTGGAAGGGCGGCCCTGCGACGGAAACCGCCCTCCCCTAATCGGAAGCGGCATGGGTGACTTGGCGAGCCTCCCTGATTCCTTTCACGCTCCCTCGCCCGACTCATCGGCAGAAGCCCTGAAAGTGCTGTCCCCCTTCCGAAGGATCCATGCTGACACCTGTTATCTGGTTTACAAGGCGCACGGCAGATTCGACCGTGCACAGACGAGAAGGCAGCTACTGGGCCCTTTCTTGCGGAGCTAGCGTAGCTCCGACGTCTAGATCACCCACCGGTGCTAGCCGGTCCGGTTCGTCGATGCGCAGAAGCGGGATGAAGATGTGCGCCAGCGGCCCGATCGCCAGCGCGTAGACGACCGTGCCGATGCCGACAGTTCCGCCGAGCACCCAGCCGCCCGCCAGAACAGCGACCTCGAGCACAGTGCGCACGACACGGATCGAATGGCCACGAGCCGCCAGCCCCGTCATCAACCCGTCACGCGGCCCGGGACCGAGACCCGCTCCGATGTACGCGCCTGTCGCAACACCGTTCAGCCCCACCCCGGAGAGCAAGAAGATGGTTCGAAGCGTGAGCCCGTGCGGAGCGGGAATCGTCGCCATGCAGAGGTCGATGACGGCGCCGACCACGATGACGTTGCTGAGCGTGCCGAAACCGGGGCGCTGACGTAGCGGAATCCAGAGAGCGAGCACCACCGCGCCGACGATGATCGCCCAAGTGCCGACTCCGAGCCCGAGCCGCCGCGAGAGGCCCTGGTGGAACACATCCCAGGGATCGACCCCGAGCCCGGCGAGCAGCATGAGCGCGTCGCTGAAGCCGTAGAGCACCAGCCCGGCGTAGAGCTGAGTGAGGCGCCGCGGACGCGGCGGAGGGATCAAGCGACGGAGCTGGCTGACGACCACTCATTCACACTGCCGCATGAACACGCTGATGGCCTCGAGGTAACGCTCCGTTTCCTCGAGCACAGGCGTGTGAGAGCTCTCCTCCAGCACGACCTCACAGGCGTTGGAGATCCCCTCGACGAGGGTGGCGGCGATCGGGTCGGTGCACATGTCATGGCGACCGCGGATGACCAGGGTCGGAAGGTCGATCTCGCCGAGCCTGTCGCGCACGTCCCAGCCGCGGAGGGCGCCCGTCACGGTCCACTCGTTCGGCCCCTGCATCGCCCTGTAGACGTCCCGCGCCTTCTCGGCGTTCATCAGCTCGAGCTCAGGGCGAGGCTTCGGCCCGCGGTAGAAATGCCGGTCGAAGTACGCTTCCATCGCTTGCTCGTACTCCGGATCGTCATAGGTAGCTGCGCGCTCGTGTCGGTCGAGAACCTCGACGACGTCGGCCGGGAGCGCGTTCTTCAGCAGGAGTTGCTCGGCGGCCCATTGCTCGACGCTGGCGAGCGTCGAGCTGAGGATCACGCTCACGATCCCTTCCGCGCCGGAGAGGACGTGCTCCAGCGCGAGCATGCCTCCCCACGAGGTGCCCAGGAGGTGAATCCGCTCGAGCCCTAGCTGGGAGCGAACCGCGTCCACCTCGTCGCGGAAGACGGCGACCGACCACTCGACGTCCTGCGGGCGATCCGAGCTGCCGCAGCCAAGCTGGTCGTAGACCACGACCGGGCGCTCGTGGGCCAGCCCCTCTAGCGGCGCGAAGTAGTGGTGCGTCGACCCCGGGCCGCCGTGGAGAGCAAGGAGCGGCACTGCATCCGACGCCAGGTCGCCGGCGACCCGATACCAGGTGCGGTATTCGAGATAGTCGAGATAGTCCTCAGAAACTGACAACGGGTTGAGTATGTTCTCTCCGGCCTGTGGTGATGAGCGGGATGATCTGTCCGGCGCCGTCGCAAACGGTGCTGTCCTGACGGCGACGGCAGGCACGAGTCGGGACGAGCCGGCGGCGTCGGCCGAACGTTCCTGGCGCGTCGCGCTGCTGGCGGAGACCAACCCGCGACGCCGCAACCGGCGAACGATCGACTCGGCCTTTTTGCTCGTCGCAGCGATCGTCATCGGAGCGTCGCCACCCCCAGGCCTCGGCCGGAATAGGATCAAAAGCCTGATCGGTCGGCCCACAGGCGCCGTGGAACGACGAAATCCGACGGAAGGGAGCGGCGCAAACCATGGAGCAATCCGTCATTCTCGAACGCCTATCGCACATGCCGCTTGAGCCGAACCCTGTCCTCCTCGAGCACGCTCAAAAGCGAGCCGAGAGCGTGCAGAACCGGATCGCGGACCGGATCACCGCGTTCGCAGGATCGATGTGGTTCGTCTACATCCACATCATCTGGTTCAGCTCCTGGATCGGATTCGGCGTCGAGGGCTACCCCTACGGCCTGCTGACGATGATCGTGTCGCTCGAGGCGATCTTCCTCTCGACCTTCGTGATGATCAGCCAGAACCGGGCCGACGCCAAGCGTCAGGTGATCGCCAACCAGCAATGGCAAACGGTGAAGGAAGAGGACAAACAGAACGAAGAGCTGATCCACATCTCGAACCAGATCCTCAACCTGACGAAGGAGATCCACTCTTTCGCGGAGGCCGCTCGACCACGTACCAATTAGGAGGTTGAGACGTGACTGAGACCCGCCGAACCACGAGCGAGGAGGCCCGGCGCGTCGGCGACGCGATCGGGGTCGACTGGAACCGCTTCGATCTCGAGCAGTTCCGGACGGGCATGGACGTCGAGTTCGAGCACGGCGCCCACGACCCGCAGACGGACGTGACCGGCGACGACCCGATCATCACGGGCAAGATCGCGCTCGCGCACATGAAGGAGTTCCCCGACTACTACGAGCGCCTCGAGCGAATGGAGCAAGAGGCCGAGCGCGACTGGGCCGACCGACAGCACTGACGCCCGCGATTGATTGACTCGCAGAGCGGGAGTGCTGTATATCCGCGCCTACCCCATTGTTAGGAGGCCTCATGTCCATGATCGCCGCGGCGACCCAGCGCACGCTCGGGCGCCTGTTGCCACCTTGGTGGGTCTTCTTGCTCCTCGGTATCGGCTGGACTGTCGTCGCGCTGATCGTGCTGCGCTTCGACTACACGTCCGTGAATGCGATCGCGATCCTGTTCGGAATCGTGGCGATCGCGGCCGGGGTGCTGGAGCTCATGACGACGATCCTCGCCAGCGGCTGGTGGAAGCTGCTCTACGGTGTCTTGGCGGTCGTCTTCATCGCCACCGGCATCATCTCGTTCATCCATCCGGGCGATACGTTCCTGGCGCTGGCGGCTGTGATCAGCTTCTTCCTCGTCTTCGCCGGCACGTTCGACATCATCACGGCGATCTCTGCTCGGCACGAGGTCGAGGTCTGGTGGCTGCAACTGATCGGCGGGATCATCGAGCTCGCGCTCGGCTTCTGGGCGGCTGGGTACTACGGCCGGAGCGCGATCTTGCTGGTCGCCTGGGTCGCCGCCTTCGCGATCATTCGGGGCGTCACGAACATCGTGATGGCCTTCCGCGTGCGCGAGGTACAGCACGCGGGGCCCTCCTAGCTCAGATCGCCTTCCCCAGCTCGCGCTTGGTCAGGCCCAAAGTCAGCATGTCGCTCTCGAACTTCGAGATCGCCTCCGCAGGGAGCGCGACCTCGCGCTTCCACCACAAGTGACCGCGTTCGAGCAGGAGATGCGTGAGCCGGTCGCCATCGTCCACGACCACTGCGTCCACGGACCCCAGGTGGTGCCCATCCGCCGAGTACACAGAGCTCGCGTGCCGCAATTCGATTTCGCCCTTCGGCACTCTGTCGTAGGAGATCGTCACATCCGAATCGAGTGAACCTCCGTAGTCGCCGTACGCGGTGGGCGCGTAATTTGGCACAACAACGATGTCCTCGACCCCGACGTCCCATTTCGGATCCTCGTTCGGCCGCTCTCCCGCGCGGAGAGTCTCGAACGTGTGCACGGGGTCAAACCGTTCCAGATCCGCGGCACCGCAGTTCAACGCGATCTCGCTCTCGCCTTCCTGCTCGGCTCGGCTGGCAAGCGAGATTGGGACCAGGCGGGCATCTTCGGCGTGCTGCGCCGGCCGGATCACTAGGTGCGTCACCCGGCTCGAACTGGAGTCGATGACCACGTCAACCAACTCCCGCGTTGCACCGTCTGCGCAACGAATCGATGTTCCCAGCTCGAGCTTCATCTTCTCGCCGCCTAGGCTGTGGATTCGCTCCACTCTCAACGGCAACACCCGCAGCCGCATCGTCCCGACTGGATGAGATGACCACGGAGGTCCATGAGGTCGAGGTCGATGGTCACCCCGTCCGGTACCGGGTAACCGGCAGCGGCGAACCACTCGTGCTCGTCCACGGGCTCGCGGGATCCTGGCGGTGGTGGTCCCCGGTGCTCGGGCCGCTGGCCGCGCGACGGCGCGTGCACGTAGTGAATCTTCCACGCCTCCGCCATCCGGTGCGAGCCGCGCTTCTGAGCAAATGGCTCGCCGGCTGGCTCGACGCGGCGGGCTTGGACCACCTCGAGCTCGCCGGCCACTCCCTCGGTGGCCTTGTCGCTGCCGAACTGGCGGCTACGCGACGGGAGCAAACCCGGCGCCTCGTCCTCGTCGCCCCGGCTGGAATCCCGTGCGGTCGGGGCCTTTCGGGCCGTGCGCTGCCGCTTCTCAAGACGCTCTATGACGTTCGCCGGTCGTTACCGATGCTCACCGTTGACGCCGTTCGGACCGGACCGCTCGACGTCGCCCGCGGGATCGCGTTCATCTCGGGTCGTGATTTGCGACAAGAGCTTTCGACCGTTCGTGCGCCGACGCTCCTCGTCTGGGGCGAGCGCGACAATCTCGTGCCGCTCCGAGTTGCCGAGGAGTGGCGGCAGGCCATGGTCGACGTTCGGGTGGCGTACCTTCCTTGCGGACACGTTCCCATGCTCGAGGCGCCGGCGGAGCTGGCGGCTTGCATGCTGTCCTTCCTGGATGACGAGCTCGCGAACGAGTCCGGCAACTAGCTCCGGCTGTGTGTAGTGGACGGCGTGGGGCTCGCCGGACACGATTCGGAGGCGGCCTCGAGGCAGCAGCATCGCGACTCGCTCGGCCCACTCTCGCCCAACGAACGAGTCCTTGTCGCCGTACACGACAAGTGTCCGTTCCTCGATCAGCGGCAGCCGATCCTCAATGCGATCGGCCAGAACGGCGCGCGCAGTTGAGTGCAGCCCTCGAACTCCGGCCGACAGGTCGTCGCGCGCCGCCAAAGTGATCAAGGAAAACGGCTCACGAGCTGAGGCCCGAAGCGCGCTCACCAGCTGATGGCGTGCGGCGCGGCGAGCGGGATCGACCGTCGGGCCGATGAGGACCAGTGGTCCCACCTGGGCGGGACGGCGTGCGGCAAGTTCGGTAACAACCTGGCAGCCCATCGAATTGGCGACGAACGCCGGGCGGATCAGACCCTCAGCTTCGACCCACGCGCCCAACGCAACGGCAAGCTGACTGATGCTCGCCTGCCCAGGCAGCCGCGTGCTTTTTCCCTGGCCCGGGAGATCCGGCACGAACACCGAGAAGGAGTCCGCGAGTGCTCGCGCGAGCGGAAGCATGTACGCACCCGACACGCCGAACCCGTGGACGAGTACGACCGGCGCGCCCTCTCCAACGACGACGGCGTGCATGCGCGACCCCACGACGTCGCTCCAGACGCTTTGCACAACGAATGCTTTTGGTTTGCAGGACAATTCGCCGACATCCGCCATTTCGGGCGACCATCGCGACCTCATGCCCGACGCGCATCGTCCGATCGGGGCGATGCCGGACTCGACTCGGTTCGCTTTCGTTCAGCCGACGTGGTGAAAAAAGTGATTGTGGCCGCGCCTCGCGGTTTCTGCGCGGGAGTAGTACGCGCCGTCGAGACGGTGGAGCGGGCTCTAAGCAGGTACGGCCCGCCTGTCTACGTGCGTCATCAGATCGTCCACAACTCCCACGTTGTCCGTGACCTCGAACGACGTGGTGCCGTTTTCGTAGATTCCGAAGAGGACGTGCCGGAAGGAGCCGTTCTCGTGCTCGCAGCGCACGGCGTGGCTCCTACGGTCTACTCCAAGGCCGACTCCAGATCCCTACGGACGATCGACGCAACCTGTCCACTCGTCACGAAAGTCCACGGGGAGGCCCGTCGCTTCGCGGACGAGGGGTATCGCGTCATCCTCATCGGGCACGCGGGACACGATGAGGTTGCGGGCACGATGGGGCAGGCGCCGGAAGCGACCGTACTCATCGAGACGGCTTCGCAGGCCCGTGCGCTCGAGCTTCGCGAAACAGAGAGGATCGCCTTTGTCACGCAGACGACCCTTTCCGTCGACGAGACCGCAGAGATCGTCGCCGTTCTTCGCGCTCGGTTTCCCTCGATCGTCGGCCCTCGCAAAGAAGACATCTGCTACGCGACCACGAACCGTCAGAAGGCGGTCAAAGGTCTGCTTGGTCAAGTCGACGTCGTGCTGGTGGTCGGCTCTCGGGAAAGCTCGAACTCGAACAGGCTTGTCGAAACGGCGCGGGCGGCCGGGGTTGCTGCCTACCTCGTCGAAGATAGAAACCAGCTCGAGGAGCGCTGGTTCGACGGACTCGAAACGGTCGGAATCACGGCCGGAGCGTCGACCCCTGAGCAGCTCGTGCAGGGGGTTCTGGCTTGGTTCCGCGCACGTCGCGTGACCGACATCCGCTCGTCTGCAGCCTCCGACGAAGATGTTTCGTTCAAACTCCCGCGCGAGCTCGTGGCGCCGCCGGCTCGGCGCGCTTCGCTCGCCTTGACGTAGAAAGGAAGACCGATGGCCTCAACGATGGCTCCGCGCGTTGTTCGCTCCGACGAGGAGCTCCAGAAGCTCCTCGCTCTCATCAAGGATGTCGACAGCATCGAGCTGAAGCTGACCGTACCCGAGCCCGCACAGCTGTCGACCGCACGAGCGCTTGGTCTCGATCCTCTGCGGGCGCAGATCCGCCAAGTGCTGTTCTTCGACACACCTGACCTGGCACTCGACGGGCACGGCGTCGTGGTGCGGGCGCGTCGGTCGCAGAAGAAGGGGGATGACACGGTGGTGAAGCTGCGGCCCGTCGAGCCTTCGAAAGTGCCGCAGGCGCTCCGGCGATCACCGAGCTTCGGGATCGAGCTCGACGCCTCGCCCGCCGGCTACGTCTGCTCAGGGTCACTCAAGGGAACTCCGTCGGCGGCGGAAGTTCGTCAGGTGATGAGAGGAGAAAGCGCTCTCCACAAGCTGTTTTCGGACGAACAGCAGGCGCTCTTTGCCGAGCACGCCCCCGAGGGCATCGGACTCGGCGACCTGTCGATCCTCGGGCCCATCCTCGTCCTCAAGCTGAAGGATTCGCCCGAAGAATTCGGCCGGCGGATGGTCGCGGAACTGTGGCTCTACCCCGACGGCTCACGGATCTTCGAGCTCTCCACGAAGTGCGAACCGTCAGAGGCGTTCCAGGTCGCGGCCGAAGCGCGAGCGTTCCTCGCGTCGCGCGGGGTCGACCTGGATGCGGGTCAGCAGACGAAGACGCGAACGGCGCTCGAGTTCTTCGCGGGCGACCTTGGGAAGGAAAACGCCTAGGCCCCCAGCACGCGCTTCACGATCTCGGCGTCTCGCCTGTACGTGAGCGTTTCGAGGGCCTCCTGCGGCGTCAGCCAGCGGACCGCGTCGACCTCGTCGTGCCCCGCCGCGTCGTAGCCTTCGCGCGGCCTCATCGCGAAGTAGCGCACCCGCTTTGGGCGTCCCGCTCCGTCCTCGTACTCGACCACGGCGACCTCGTCTTCGAGCTCACAGACAAGGCCGGTCTCCTCCTCGACTTCGCGAAGGGCACAAGCTTTGTCGGATTCGCCCCGGTTGCACTTTCCCTTGGGAAGCGTCCAGTCGTCGTACCGCGGTCGGTGGACGACGAGGACCTCGGCGCGGCCACTGCGTCCGGGCCTCACGATCACGCCTCCTGCTGCGCGGACGAGCTCGCGCGGACTCACGCCTTCAACTTGCGACGAGGTGCTCCTGCCGCGCCACCGCGACCGCCTCGAGGCGCGAGTGAACACCGAGCGCGCGGAGAATCCCGCGGACATGATTACGAACCGTTTCGAGACTGAGATGCAGCTCGCGCGCGATCTGCTCCGTCGAGCGCCCCTGCTCCAGAAGGCGTAACACCTCCGACTGCCGAGGCGTCAGGTGCGGATGAAGCGGCGGCTCCGACTCAACCTCGATGTCGGAGAGCTGGCCGAAGACCCCGATGACGCGATGACCCTCGTAGAGGCAGACCGAGCTGACCTCGACCGAGACCCGTTCGCCATCTTCGTCGATCAGGACGACCGAGCCGTCGACGTCTTCGTTGCCGACCATGTGCTTCGCGAAGGCTTCCCGGGCGCGCCGCGTTTCCTCGGGCGCGACCACGGACGTCACTTGGCGGCCACGGACGTCTCCGACCAGCCGTCGCGCGGCGGCATTGAGCCAGCGGATGATGTGGTGTTCGTCGACGACGTAGCTTGGAACGTTCACGCGCTCGAGGGCGCCCGGAATATCACCGCCGATCGCTTGCAGTCGCGACACGCATGCGACTCTGCCGTCAAGCGGACGGCCACTCATCGTCCGTTCTGGGCGATTCTCTATTCTCTCAGGCGTAGCGGGCCTGCGGTATGCACTGCCAGTCGGCTTCGCCGGCCTGGAGGACGTATTCGCGGCCATCGACTTCGTAGCGAATCGCACAGAGCGACTCCTCCTCGACCCAGGCCTCCAACTCACGAAGGAGCACGGCGAAATCGCCGGCGTGCTCTCGGAGCGTTGCGGTCACGAGGTTGACGTCCCGCCTTTCGTGCAGCGAAACCGTCCATCTCGGTGCAAGCCGGCGGGTGAGGCGCACAGCCGCGGCGAGATCGGCGATCTCGAAGTCGACGAAATCGGCGAGGAGCTCACCCACAGTCCGCCTTGGCCAGGCGAAGTACGACGGCGAGATCGTCTCGGATTCGCTCGAGCGCCGACAACTGGACTCCAGTTGCGCGCTCCGAGTCGAGCAGGATCAGCGCGTCCTCGACCGCCCTGAGCGCGTGCTCGATTCGAAACCGACGGATGTCGACGACGGGGGAGAGAGGCAACGACCCGTCGCCGACTGGTCCGCCGACTCGTCCGCCGACTAGGACCAGTTCGTCGGCCGCGAGGTTGTGACCCCGTCCGTGCGCGTTCGGCTTCACGCAACGAGAATCGCTGTTCGCGGCAGGCTCTCGCCTGACCGGCTTAGGTCATTCCGAGTCGGGGCGACGAGCCGCTAAAGGATGGCGTTCAACGAGCCTGATAGGAGCTGACGGCGCCGAACCGGAGCGGCGCCGTCAGTCCTCCAGACTCGAGTTGCTCGTGCGCGTCAAGCGTCGCGCAGCTTGTGCCCTGCGTACGTCGCGAGGCCGTAGATGATCAGAATGTCGACGGAGAACATCGCCAGCGACCAGAACGGGTACGCCGGTACGTAGTAGAGCTGCCCGATGGCGTTGATGCCCGCGACGAAGATCCCGAACCACCGCGCCAGCTCGCTACCGCCAAAGAGCGCGAAGGCGGCGAGGAGCATGGCCACCCCCAGGATCGTGACGATCCAGCCCCATGTGTTCAGGTTGCTGAACACAAACGTCTGGTGCGCGGTGTAGACCCGGGAGTTGGCGATCGCGAGGATGCCTTCGAGGATGTTGAACGTTCCCGCCAGTCCGAGCAGGACCGCGGCGAACGCAATCCAGCCGCCACCCGCCACGTCGTATTCCCGCGAGTCGACACGTCCAGCGTCATAGCTACTTGTGGCCATGCGTCTCCTTTCGCTTGTAATAGCCGTCAGCGAATCGGACGCGGTCTGCGCCTACATCGTCCCGATGGGATGAACCCAGAACTGGGGCCGGCTCGACCAAGAGCGTGAGGCCGTCCATCGCGCGCACGACGACGGTCTCGCCGACGTCTGCCCCGGCAGTCGATCTCGCCTCCCAGAGCTCGCCGTTGACGTGAACCTGACCGACCGGATGCAGTCGCGCGACGACCTCTGCGCGCATTCCGATCATTGCCTCGGCCCCGGTCTTCGGCCGCCAGCGCCGGGCAAGCCGCCGGCCCCAGATCACCTCTCCGATCTCGCCGACGATGCCGGCGATAACCACCAGAAAGTTCCACGGCGCGGGAACGAAGAGCGCGAGCACGATCGCGAGCAGGAGAACCATCGCTCGGAAGTGGACTTGGTCGCCTCGCAGGGCACATCGTCCAATCGGGACGAATTCGGCGTTCATCCCATCGGGACGATGTCGCCGAGACCGGGGTCCCGGCATCCTGCCGTCGCAGCTTCCAGCGAACGAAAGGACGACCGAATGGCCGAATTGATTGCGATCGGGTACCCCGACGAGACGACCGCAGCCGAGGCCGAAAAGGAGGCCCATCATCTCGCGGACGAGTTGATCATCCAGCCTGACGCGATTGCGTCGATCGTTCGAGACAAGGACGGCAAGTTCCGGGTCTCGACGAGCCACCACATGGTGGGGGCCGGGGCGAGCTACGGCATGTTCTGGGGATTTCTTTTCGGGATCCTCTTCTTCGTCCCGGTTCTCGGCATGGCAGTCGGCGCGGGAATGGGCGCTTTGATGGGCAAGCTCCAGAAGAGCGGCATCGACAAGGAGTTTCAGGATCAAGTCCGCGAGATGCTCAAGCCGGGGACCTCTGCGCTCTTCCTGATCCTCGAGAAGGCCACGCCTGACAAGGCGATCGCCGCGATGAGCAAGTTCGGCGGCACGGTGCTGAAGTCGTCTCTCTCGGAAGACGCAGAGCACGAGCTGCAGGACGCCCTGCACGGGCAGCAGCCCGTCGGCGCGGGCGCGTAAAGAAAGGAGGTCGACACGATGTTCAGACGGCGGCGCCCACTAATGCGCGCAGCGATGGTCGGCGGCGCGGGCTACTACGCCGGCAAGAAGATCCAGGAGGGTCGCGAGGAGGACGCGTACCGTGATGCGCGGATGGACGAGCTCGAAGCTCAACAAGCGAGCGCCCCGCAGGCGGGCGGGATCTCGGACAACTCGATCGAGCAGCTTCAGAAGCTCGGCCAGCTCCACGACCAGGGCGTGCTGACGGACGCCGAGTTCGAGGTCCAAAAGCAGAAGATCCTTCAGGGCCTATGAGCACGCCGACACATACAGACGAAGGACTGACGCTCGGCCCGGTGCAGATGCTCGTCGTCGGCTTCGACGACCCTCACTTCACCGGCGAGATTCGCGAAGAGCTCGCAAGGCTCAAGGACAACGACATCGCACGCCTGATCGATCTGCTCCTGGTCAAGAAGAACGAGGAGGGAGAGATCGAGGTCATCCAGCAGAGCGATCTCGACAAGGACGAGGCGGAGGAGTTCGGCGCCATCGTCGGCGCTTTGGTTGGGTTCGGCGCCGAGGGAGAGGAAGGCGTCGAGCGCGGGGCGGTCGCCGGAGCTGCAGAGCTCGAGGACGGCCACGTCTTCGACGAAGATGCGGTCTGGTATCTCAGCGACGCGATTCCCGAAGGGACTGCGGCGGCAGTCGCTCTGATCGAGCATCGCTGGGCGATCCCGCTCCGGGACAAGATCGCGAAGGCGGGCGGCATGACGCTGGCGGACGAGTGGATCCACGCCGCCGATCTGCTCGCCATCGGCCTGATTGGATCGTCGAAGGTCGAGGCCTAAGGCGCGCCTAGCTGCAGGTGAGCCGGTTGCTGGGCGGCCGGCTCACCTGGGCGCAGGCATGATCCCCCAAAGTCCGACATGCGTCTCATCGGGCTCGAGGCGAATCAGCCCGTCACCGCTTCGAAATGCATTCGGGGCGCAGGTCATCGGCTCGACGGCGATGCTGCGCCGCTCGACATCGGGCAGACCGTCGCCCGTGAAGACCATCAGGTACTTGTAGCTCTCGTTCGCCCAGAGTGTCGTCCCGTCCCCTAGGCGTACTCGGGCGCGCCCGTCATCGTCGCGCTCGAGATTGGTGAAGCAGTGGTCGAGTCGCAGTTCTCCGACCTGCTTCGGCACGCGAAAATCGAGCTCCGTGCCTTCGACCCGATGCGCGCCGACGGGGAGCCCGCGCTCGTCCGCGTCCAGCACCGTTCGCGCAGGAACTTGCAGCGTCACCTCGTCGACTCGACTCGTGTGAGCAGCGAGATAGGGATGCGCACCAGCGCCGTAGGGACAGATTTCGGCGCCGACGTTGGTGGCCCCGGTACGCACCGTCAGGCCGTCGTCTGCCAAGACATATTCCATGCGCAAGTCGAGCGTGAACGGAAAGCCCGGCTGTGGATGGAGCAGATGCTCCAACAGGACGCGGTCGGGCTCGCGCTCGGCGATGGTCCAGGCGGCCCAACGGACGAGGCCGTGAATTGCGTTGGCCCGCTCAGGCTCGTCGAGCGCAAGCTGCAACGCCTGGCCGTCGAATTCGTAGCGGCCGTCTGCGATCCGGTTTGGCCACGGGATCAGAAGCTGGCCCCGCCCAGAGCTGCAGAGCTCCTGCTCGCCGTAGCTGTCCAGCACCGCTCGGTCTCCGTTCGAGTACGTGCGGAGGCCGCCACCAACCTCGACTACGACGACACGCTGGTCGCCGTGCACGAGCTCGACCTGTTCGCCCGAGGGTGCGCGCCTGGGGCTCAGTAACGCAGGCCCCGCCACATGATGCGCGCGAACCAGTACGCACCCGCGACCTTGGCCACGGTGTTGCGGCGGTGCCGCCGACGTCTCGTCAGTTGCATGCGAGGCAGCTTCGCCGATCGACCGGGCCGGGCCTTCATCCCCATCGGACGATGTGGCGGCAGCAGCCTATTCCTACCGTCTTGCGGCATGGGCGCGATCGCGTCGACGACCGTGGACCTGGCGCGAATCCAGTTCGCGACGACGTCGATCTACCACTTCTTGTTCGTGCCGCTGACGCTGGGGCTGGGGCCACTCGTCGCGATCATGCAGACACTCTGGCATCGGACAGGGAACGAGGCCTGGCTCCGGCTGACCCGCTTCTTCGGAACGCTGTTCCTGATCAACTTCGCGATCGGGGTCGCGACCGGGCTCGTGCAGGAGTTCGAGTTCGGGATGAACTGGTCCGTCTATTCGAAGTTCGTCGGCAACGTCTTCGGCGCGCCGTTGGCGATCGAAGGGCTGGCGGCGTTCATGCTCGAGTCGACGTTCCTCGGGCTCTGGATCTTCGGCTGGAATCGGCTTTCGCCCCGGCTGCACCTCGCCACGATCTGGATCGCGGTGCTCGGCACCTGGCTGTCGGGCTACTTCATCCTGGTCGCGAACTCGTGGATGCAGCACCCGGTCGGGTACAAGCTCGTGAACGGCGAGGCTCAGCTAACGAACGTTTGGGCGCTCTTGTCGAACGGTTTCGCCCTGCGCGCATACCTGCACACGATGCTCGCAGGGCTGATCTTCGGCTCGACGGTGATGCTGGGTGTGTCTTGCTGGCACTTCCTGCGTAACCACGACGTCGACATCTTCCGGAAGGCCGCGAAGCTCGCGCTGATCGTCGCCGTGCCCGTGACGCTGCTGCAGCTGGTAGTCGGCAACCGCTTCGGGGAGGCGGTCACGAGCGCCCAGAGCATGAAGATCGCCGCCTCGGAGGCGCAGTGGAACACCTGCCAGCCGTGCAGCTTCTCGCTCTTCCAGATCGGCGGCTTCAGCGAGCAGAACGAAAAGCCAAGGTTCTCGATCACGATCCCGAGGATCCTGTCCTACATGGCCACGGGCTCGTTCGACGGCCAGGTGCAAGGCCTCAACCAACTCCAGGCCCAGGAGCAGCGCAAATACGGCCCCGGCAACTACATGCCGAATGTCGAAGTCATCTACTGGTCGATGCGGGTGATGGCATTAGCCGGGGTGCTGATGTTCCTGATCGCCGCCGGCGGAGCGTGGCTGTACTGGAAGCGGAAACTCGAGCGGGCGCGCTGGTTCTTGTGGACGGCGATCGGCGCAATCGCCTTGCCCTACATCGCGGCTACGGCGGGCTGGATCCTCACCGAGATGGGCCGCCAGCCATGGATCGTGCAGGACCTGCTGCTGACGAGCAAGGCGAACTCGCCCAACGTCAGCACCACGTGGCTCGGCCTCAGCCTCGGGGTCTTCATCACCCTCTACGCCATCCTCGGCATCGTCGACTTCGTGCTCATGCGCCGCTACGCGCGGCCCGACCGGCCGGCGACCCCGGCGGAGGTTCCGGCGCCGGCGGTGACGTACTGAGATGAATCTCCAGATCCTTTGGTTCTGCGTGGTCGCCTTTTTCTGGAGCGGCTACCTCGTGCTCGAGGGGTTCGACTTCGGCGTCGGGATGTTGCTTCCGTTCCTGCCCCGCGACGAGGAGGAGCGCAGCGAGATGTTCCGCTCGATCGGCCCGGTTTGGGACGGCAACGAGGTATGGCTCGTCGTCGCCGGCGCCGCGACCTTCGCGGCGTTTCCGGTGTGGTACGGGGCGATGTTCTCAGGGCTCTACCTCGCGTTGTTGCTCGTCCTCTTCCTTCTGATCGTCCGCGTCGTCTCGTTCGAGTGGTGGGACAAGAGCTCGAGCCCTCGGTGGCGGGGCACCTGGCTCTGGGCGAACGCTGTGGGCAGCGCCGGGATCCCGCTCGTCTGGGGGATCGGCTTGTCGAATCTCCTCCACGGTCTCCCGCTGAACTCCCAAGGTGATTACGTGGGGAATTTCTGGGATCTCTTCAGTGGCTACACCGTTCTTGGTGGAGTTGCCTTCGTGTTCCTGTTTGCCTTCCACGGCGCGAGCTACCTGACGCTGCGAACGAGCGGCGATCTCTGCGCGCGCGCCAAGCTAGCTTCGCGCACGCTGGCGATCCCGGCCGTCGTCACTGTGGCAGCGTTTTCGATCTGGACGGTCGCGGTCGCCGTCGACCGGAACCACAAGGATGTCTTCCCGCCGGTGGTTCCGGCCGCGATCGCGATTGGCGCGCTCGTGCTGGCAGCGTTCCTCGTCTACGCCGGAAGAAGCGGCTTAGCGTTCACTCTCAGCGCCCTCGCCACGGTGGGGCTCGTCGCAACCCTCTTTACGGGCCTGTACCCACGGGTCATGGTCTCGGCACCCGATTTCGCGAACAGCCTCACTGTCTCGGGCGCCGCGTCGGCGCACTACACACTCGCCGTCATGACCGTTGTGGCATTGATCTTCACGCCGCTTGTCCTCCTCTACCAAGGGTGGACGTACTACGTCTTCAGCGCGCGCGTCACGGGTAAGGAAGTTCTTCCGCCCGCTGAGACACTTGCGGGCGGGACGAATGGATCTCCTGCGGGCTGAGGCGTGCACGCTCTCGACCACCGCCTGCTGCAACGCGCGCGACCGGTGCGGCGCCTCCTCTTCGCCGATGTCATGCTCGGTGCAGGCGCCTCGGCCCTCGTCCTCGTACAAGCGACGCTCCTCGCCTCGATCGTCGCGAAGGCCTTTGAAGGCGCGTCGCTGCGAGAGGTCTCGCCGATGCTTGGGCTCCTCGCCCTCACGTTCACCGGCCGTGCTTTGCTCGCCTGGGGATTCGAGATCGCCGGGAGGCGCGCGGCCTCCTCCGTTCTCTCCCAACTCCGGCTCGAGCTCGTCGAACGGCGCCTGCGCGATCAGCCGACATCCCTGGACGGGACGGAGGCGGGGGAGATCGCCGCCTCGGCCGTGCAGGGTGTCGACGCACTGGAGGCCTACTTCGGCCGCTACCTGCCCCAGGTCGTTCTCGCCGTGATGGTTCCGATCGCAGTGCTGTCGTGGGTGGGGATGATCGACCCGGCTTCGGCGGGCCTGATGCTCCTGACGCTGCCGCTCGTCCCGGTCTTCATGTGGTTGATCGGGCGCTACACAGAGGACCGCACCCGAGAGCATTGGCGGGCGCTGCGGCTCCTGTCGACGCACTTCCTCGACGTCGTCCGCGGCCTGCCGACGCTGCGCGCGTTCAACCGTGGCCGGGCGCAGACGGCCGCGATCTCGGAGGTGAGCGAGCGGTACCGGCGGACGACGATGGCGACCTTGCGAGTCGGATTTCTGTCCGGCGCGGTGCTCGAGCTCGCGGCGACGCTCGGCGTGGCCCTCATCGCAGTCACAGTGGGGATGCGACTCGTCAACGGCGGTATCGGGCTTCAGGCCGGACTGACGGTGCTCGTGCTCGCGCCGGAGCTCTACCTCCCCTTGCGGCAGCTCGCCTCGCAGTTTCATGCGAGCGCCGACGGTCTGGCGATCGCAGAGCGAATCCTCGCGCTGCTCGAAGCGCCTTCGGCTGCTCCCCGTGGCGGTCGACTGATCGCGCCGACGCCGGCAGAAGCGCCTGTTCGGCTCGAGAACGTGTCGTTCGCGTATCCGTCACGGCCGTCGCTCGTCCTGAACCAGCTCGATCTCGAGCTCCAGCCCGGCGAGACGGTCGCGCTCGTCGGTCCGAGCGGCGCCGGCAAGACGACGGTGGCCAAGCTGCTCCTCCGCTTCGCCGAGCCCACGGCGGGCCGACTCACGGCCGGCGGAATCGACCTCGCGGACTGCCGGACCAATGTCTGGCGGAGCGTGATCGCCTGGGTACCGCAGCAACCCACGATCTTTCGGGGAACGGTCGCGGACAACATCCGGCTCGGCGACGGCCGCGCGTCGGAGCGTCGAATTCGCGATGCCGCGGTTCTCGCCGGTGCCGATCGATTCGTCGAGGCGCTTCCGTCTGGCTACGAGACCGTCGTCGGCGACGGCGGCCGCCCGCTCTCGGCCGGTGAAGGCCGGCGGATCGCACTGGCCCGCGCTTTCGTCCGCGACGCCCAGCTCGTGATCCTGGACGAGCCGACCGCCGACCTCGACCGGACGAGCGCAGAGGTGGTCGCCGAGGCGGTCGAGCGCTTGCGCATCGGTAGGACGGTGCTGTTGATCGCGCATCGGCGCGAGCTCGTGCGGCAGGCCGACCGCGTCGTCGCGCTCGGAGAGGGCGGCACGGCGGTCGCCTGGAACGAAGCCGCATGACCACGACGGTGGGACGTCTGCTGTCGCTCTCGGAAGCGTCGCGCTCCCGCATCGCGCTCGCGGTGGCGTTCGGGACGCTGACGGTCGTCTTCGGCGTCGGGCTGATGGCGACGGCCGGGTATCTGATCTCGCGAGCTGCGGAGCGCCCGGCCATCCTCTCGCTGACCGTGGCGATCGTCGGCGTGCGCTTCTTCGGGCTCGCCAGGCCAGTCGTGCGCTACCTCGAGCGACTGAGCTCGCACGACGTGGCCCTGCGGGCGCTCGGGCGCGTTCGCGTCCGCGTCTACGAACGCCTCGAGCGCTTGGCACCGACTCAGCTCGTCTCGAATCGACGCGGCGACCTGCTCGCCCGGCTCGTCTCGGATGTCGACTCGCTCCAGAATCTGCACCTGCGAGGAATCGCACCCCCGCTCGTCGCCCTCTGCGCCAGCACGGCAGCGGTGGGAGCCGCCGCCGCGTTCCTACCGGCGGCGGCGCTTGTGCTCGCGGCCGGCCTGCTGGTTGGAGGATTGATCGTTCCCGCGGTCGCCGCCGGGCTGGCACGCCACGCCTCGCGGCAGGAGGCGGCGGCACGTGGAGAGCTGACGTCGGAGCTTGTCGAGACTCTCGCCGGCAGCGCCGAGCTCGTCGCGTTCGGCTGCGAGAAAGAACGTCTTCGAGGGCTCCAAGCGGCTGATCGAAAGCTCGTGCGGATCGCACGTCGGGCGGCTCTGGCGGACGGGACCGGCGACGCTCTCCGGCTGCTGGTGATGGGGGCGACAGTAGTGGGAGTGCTCGCAGTTTCGGTGTCGGCCCACGCGGCGGGCAACCTCAACCGCGTCCTGATCGCGACGCTGGCGCTCCTCGCGCTCGCATCGTTCGAAGCGGTTCAGCCGTTGCCGGAGGCCGTCCGCGAGCTCGGAGCGACCCTTGCGGCAGGAAGGCGAATCCTCGAACTGAGCGACCGCGAGCCGAGCATCGTCGATCCCGAGCAACCCCTCCCCGCGCCGACGCCGCCGTTCAATGTCGCACTGGAGAGCGTCCGGGTCCGCTACGCGCCCCGCGAGCGACCGGCGCTGAACGGATTCAGCCTGCGGCTCGAGCCGGGGAAGCGAGTCGTTCTGCTGGGCCGAAGCGGAGCCGGCAAGTCGACGGTCGCGAATCTGCTGCTCCGGTTCATCGATCCGGAGCGCGGCTACGTCACGATCGCCGGCGAGGACATCAGGCGCTATCGACAGGAGGACGTTCGACGAGTGGTCGCCGTCGCGGACCAAGATGCCCACCTCTTCTCGGCCAGCATTCGGGACAACGTCCGGCTCGGCCGGCCCGATGCGACCGGCGCCGAGCTCGAGCAGGCGCTCCGATCGGCACGGATCTGGGATTGGATCGAGTCGCTGCCCGAAGGGCTCGACACACTCGTCGGCGAGGAAGGGCGCGAGCTTTCAGGTGGTCAGCGGCAGCGGATCGTCCTCGCACGCGCCCTGCTCGTCGACGCGCCGGTGCTCGTGCTCGACGAGCCGACGGCACACCTCGATCCCCCGACGGCCGAGGCTCTGATCGAGGACATTTTCGCCGCAGCGGGGGAGCGAACGGTCCTGCTGATCACTCATCGTGGCGAGGGGCTCGACCTCGCCGACGAGCTAGTGGTGCTTAGCGATCACCAAACGAGAGGAGGAGCATGACCGGCAAAGCCGACTTCACCGAGGAGGAATGGGAGCTCGTGCGCGAAGGACCCCCCACCGCGGGCGTCGTTGCCCTGAGCGCATCAAAGGGCGGAAGCTTTCGCGAGAGCTGGGCGATCGCAAAGGTCTACGCCGAGGCTCGCAAGGAGCACGGGGCCAACCAGTTGCTCGACGATCTCGTCGCCGACAACCCCAAGACAAAGCGCTTCGGGTCGGCCGAGGAGGCCGAGAGTCTGGGTCTGAAGCGCCTTGGCGAGGCGGTGGCGCTACTCGAGCAGAAGGCCGGTCCTGGGGAGGTATCCGGTTACAAGCACTTCACGCTCGACGTTGCCGCGCGGGCCGCTGAAGCGCACAAGGAGAAAGGAGCGATGGCAAGCGTGAGCGCCGCCGAGCGCGAAGCGATCGAGAAGATCGCGGCCAGCCTGAACCCGAGCCCGACCTAGCCCCTATCTACGGGTGTTGTAGACGACCTCGGTCCCGGCAATGAGGTCCGGGAGGCCACGTCTGCGACCGTCGAAGAGCACGGTCACGTAGCCGAGGAAGAACGGGACGATCGAGATCCAGGTCGCCACCACGCGGACTACTGCCCGTCCGACCGACGGCGGCTTTCCGGCCTTGTCTCGGACGCGCACGTTCATCACGTACATGCCGGGTGTACGACCGGTGACGCTCCAGAAGAACACCAAGTACGAGCCCGCGACGAGCGCCCAGCCGCTTCCGAGCAGCGCTTGGACGAGCCAGGTCGGGCGGAGCCCGCCGACAAGGTAGGACACCAGGCCAAGCAGCCCCGCGACGAGCGCGAAGACGACTGCGATCGCGAGCGCATCGACGACGAGCACCACCCCACGCGTTGCCACTCCCGCGAAACCCGAACTCCCGCCCTGGGATCGCCGCCGGAAGCGGGCCTCGATTCGGTCGTCGAGCTCAACAGTGCGACCCCGTATCTCTGCCGCCATCTCCTCGGCCAGCCCTACGCTCTGCTCCGCCAGGGCCGACCGCACCTCGGGGCTTGCAACGACCTCCTTGATCGCTAGCCGGACCTCGTCGCTGCGGACAAGGCGATCCACCGTTTCCTTCGTCTGCGGGCTCGCGAGGACCTTCTCGACGGCGGAGTCCAGCGCGCCGTTCTCCGCCAGCTCGAGTGCCACCCGCTCGAGCACGTGGTGCTCGGCGATCGACCGCGCGAGCTCCTCCGGCAACTCGCTCGCGAAGGCACGGTCGGCTAGCCTCGAAAGCTCGGGGACGAGATGATCGTCAGCAGCGGCTTCGAGCGGGCGGCGCGATGCCCGCGCCGCGGCGCGTGCCGGAAAGAGCGCGAGTCGCCCTGCGACGCCGAAGCGCGAGCGACGCCCGTCTTCCGCCATGCCGCTAGGCGACCGCCGTTGCCGGGACGCGCGCGCCGAGCCGCTCCAGGAGGTGGTCGCCGACACGAAGGGAGTTGGCCATAGCCGTCAGGGCCGGGTTGACGGCGCCGATGCACGGGAAGACGCTTGTGTCGACGACGTACAGATTGTCCAGCTCGTGAGCGCGGCAGTCGACGTTCAACGCCGACGTCGCAGCGTCGTCGCCGAATCGGCAGGTGCCCGCCTGGTGTGCACAGCCCGCGAACGGGATCTCGTTCTTCATGTAGGCGAAGCGGTGAAACAGGTGGCCTTGGTTCAGGTCCAGCATGCCGAGCAGTGAACGGAGCTTCTCGTAAAGCTGTTTCTTGGCCTCGGCGTTCGTCTCGTTGTAGCTCAGGGTGAGCTTGCCGTCGCGGTCGACGCTGACCCTGTTCTCCGGCCGCGGCAAGTCCTCGGTCGACAGCCAAAAGTCGATCGCATGTCGCGCGACGCGCTCCAGCGTCCACTCCGGCGCCAGCTTCGTCTCGCCGGGCTTCTCGCCGCGGAACATCGGCGCCTGCGACTTGCCGACCATCTGGATGTTCCCGAGGGGAAACTCGAACTCGTCGCTGCCGAAGTAGAAGTCGTTGAGCCCGAGGGTCTTCTGGTAGACGGTCGGGTTCTCCTCACGCGAGAGCGCCAGGACCGCGACGCTGTCGTGGAACATGAAGTTCCGCCCGACCTGGTCGGAGCCGTTGGCGAGCCCGTTCGGGTGCTTGTCGGTCGCCGATTGAAGGAGCAGTTTCGCCGTGTTGGCCGCACCGCAGGCGACGACGACGAGATCGCCGGCGAAGGTCTCGGTCGCGCCGTCGCGCTCGACGACCACTCCGGTGACAGCCGTGCCGGCCGGGTTCGTCTCGAGCTTGATCGCCCTGGCATTTCTCAGCAGCGTGACGTTCTCATGCTCGAGGGCAGGCCGCACCCCCATCACCTCGGCGTCTGCCTTGGCGTGCACCGGGCAGGGGAAGCCGTCGCAGTTGGCGCAACGCACGCAGGTGCTGTAGGCCATGTTCTGCTCGTTGAGCAGGATCCCGCAGGGCGCGTGGAACGGGTGGTAGCCCGCGGCGGCGAGCTGGTCCGAGAGCTGCTGGATTCGGGGCTCGTGCGAGACCGCGGGGTGAGGATACGGCTCGCTGGCCGGCGGCTCGGTCGGATCCTCGCCGCGCGCTCCGTGCACCTCGTACATCTGCTCCGCCTGCGAGTAGTAGGGCTCGAGCTCGTCGTAGGAGATCGGCCATGCCGGGGAGATCCCGTCGTGGTGCTGTAGCTCTCCGAAGTCCTCAGCGCGCAGCCGGTAGAGGGCCGCGCCGTAGAGCTTCGTCGCACCGCCGACGAAGTAGTGGATCTGCGGTTGGAACGGTTTGCCCCGTCCGTCGTACCACGTGTCTTCGGACACGTAGCGGTTATCGACGAAGACATCCTGCGCGAGCCAGTTGGCCGGCTCGCGCGGCAGCCAGTCGCCCCGCTCGAGCAAGAGGATCCGCTTGCCCGAAGCGGCGAGGTGGCGCGCCAGCGTTCCCCCTCCTGCGCCTGTTCCGACGATGATCACGTCAAATGCATCCATGCGCCCTCCGGTCCGACCTTGGCGATCCACAGACGATTGTGCGAGCGCCCAGAAAGCGCATCGTCCCGACGGGATGAAGGATTCTCGCCGCCATCACGCGACCAGATCGTGGATGCCCCTCCCGATCAGCACGGCGCCGATCACCATCAGTGCGACCAGGCCGATGGTGCTGGAGTTTCCGAGCAGCCATCGCCGCCACGCCGCGAGCCTCTCGGCGGAGCGCTCCGGTGCGACCATGACGAGAACGACGGGCGCGCCAATGGTGGTGATCGACGCAAGCGCGAAGATCGTGAAGGCAAGAGCAGCATCGCCCCTCGAAACGTGCGCCTTGAGGATCTCGATGGCGGCGGCGAGGGTCAGTGAGTAGGTGAGCATGAACGACCCGACGAGGGTGGCCAACAGCCAGTTCGTCTGATCGAGACGCGCGACCCATTTAGGAGTCTCGGCGCTTAGGGCTTTGCCGGACCGGCGACGGAGAGCGCGAACCGAGACGAACAAAACGATGCAGCCCAACAGGATCTCCGCTACGGACGCGGCGCGGGACGGAGTCGTCTTGTGCGAGCTGAAGTCCTGACCGTGCAGCACGAACACCGCGATCCCGCCGATCGCCGCGATCGCCAACAACCAGCCCGCCACAAAGGCGATAGCTCGCCGCCGGCCTGAGGGCATGGTCAGCAGGACGATGACCGTTACGACGGAAACCGGACTGCAAACGGCGACGGCGAGACCGAGACCGAGGACACTGAGAATCAGCGTCTGCAGCGCTGCTGCACCCCTTCATCGCGTTCTTTACCGGCTTGGGCGGCCCGACAATACGGATGATCGGTCAAGGCAACCAAGGGAAGTGTCCGAGACATCGCCCCGACAGGATGATGCGGGCTGCTGAAAGGAGCGCGAGCCTTCCGGGCTGGAGACGAGAGGCCCGTGAGCACGAGGAGGCCCGTGAGCGCAGCGGATGAGGCAAGCCGAGCTCGATTGATCAGGCAGAAGGCTGTTGGCTGATCAACCGACGGCCGAGAGGTCGGCCGCGAAAGCCGAGGAGCGGCTCGGCCCGCTCGTTCCCCCGCCGAGGCAGGCTGAAGTGAGAAGCGCGAGGCGAGGATGAGCAAGAAGCGCGGAGTGCTTGTCTGGGTCTTGTTCGCGCTGGCGACGATCCTGCTTTTGGTTTCGTCGCTCACGGTCTGGGCGAAGCGTCAGCTGCTCGATGATCAGGCCTGGGCAAACTCGTCGACGCAGCTGCTGGCGAACGACGAGGTTCGCGGCGTGATCGCGCAGAAGCTCAGCGACGCACTCTTCCAGCGAGTCGACGTGGAAGCCCAGCTGCGCGAACGACTGCCGGCGCAAAGAAAGGGAACTGCCGCCGTGCTGGCGGCGGCGCTCCAGAACACCGTCGTGCCCACGGCCGCCGACAGGCTGCTGCAGCGGCCGAGGGTGCAGGCGCTTTGGGAGAACGCCAACAAGCGCGCCCACGCGGCTGTTCTGCGGGTGCTGGAGGGCAAGGACCTGGGCAGGAACGGGAACATCTCGACCGCGAACGGAGAGGTCACGCTGGACCTGAGACCGGCGATCATGAGGCTGGCGACACGGCTCGGGTTGGAGGACAAGCTGAAGGCAAACGCCGATCCGAGCGCGGGCCAGCTCGTGATCATGAAGTCGAGCCAGCTCAGCGCCGCTCAGACGGCGGTGAAGATCCTCAAAGCGCTGAGCTCGCTGCTCCTGATCGCCGTAGTCGCCCTCTACGCACTCGCGATCTACCTCGCGCGGGGGCGGCGCAGGCTGCTGCTGGGGGCGACCGGGGCGAGTCTCATATTCGTCGGCCTGGTGATCGCCTCCCTCAGGCGCTTCCTGGGCGGGGCGATCGTCGACTCGCTCGTCAAGACGGAGGCGAACAAGCAGCCGGTGAGGGTGATCTGGGCGATCGAGACGAGCGTGCTGCGAGACCTCGCGGTCATCCTCGTCGTCTACGGCGCCTTGGTCCTCGTCGTTACTGTCCTCGCAGGCCCGAATCGACTCGCAGTCGCCTTCAGGCGCTCGCTCGCACCTTCCTTCAGAAATCATCCGATCGTCGTCTGGGTGGCCGCTCTCTTCTTGTTCCTGATCCTGCTCGCAGTGGGACCAACGGCCGGCAACCGGCAGCTGCTCGGGGTCGTGATCCTTGCCGCTACGACCGCCATCGCCATCGAAGCACTGCGCCGGCAAACGCTGCGGGAGTTCCCGGAGAATCCGCACCCGGCAGTCGGGAAGGCCCCCGGAGCGACCTAACCCCAGCCGCGGTCTCATCGGGCCGCGGTGCTCCGCCGCTCTTAGGGACCGATTAGGCGCGCGATCATCCCCTCGAACCGATCCAGACGAGCAGCGAGATCATCGAAGCGAGCGTCGATCCGTTCTTCGCCGCTCTCTTCTTCCCTAGCTTCCGCTTGCTCGCGCTCTGCGCGTGCGACGAAGGTCGAGGTGATCGCCGCCACGAGGATCGCCAGGAAGGCGATGCCCTGGAGCATCACGAACGCTGCGACGATCCGACCGGAGGTACGCGCTGGCGTCACGTCTCCGTAGCCGACGGTCGTCACCGTCTGAAGAGCCCACCGCCCTCCTGATCGGGCCGACGGACGGCCAGCGTGTGTACCCGCTCTTGGCTCTGTTTGCGCTCGCGTTTGCCGGCGCCGAGGTGCTCAGACGCGAAACAGTGCGCGAATTTCCCTGAGAAGCGGTCTCGCGAAAGCCCTACCGGGATTCCCCGCTGACACTCGCCTTCCCGCCGCGCTCAGTACTCCGCGAGCATCTCAGGAACGATGATCCGGGCCGCGGCCTCGATCAGGGCGAGGTGCGAGAAGGCCTGAGGAAAGTTCCCCAGGTGGCGGCCGGTTTCGACGTCGAACTCCTCCGCGTAGAGCCCGAACGGCGAGGCGACTCGAAGCAGGCGCTCCATCAGATCGCGTGCACGCTGGAGCTCGCCGACGATCGCCAGCGCGGAAACGAGCCAGAAGGAGCAGATGAGGAACGTCCCCTCCTTGCCGGAGAGACCGTCGTCGGTCTCGTCGGTCTTGTAGCGCAGTACGAAGCCGTCCTCGGTCAGCTCTTCCGCAATCGCGAGCACGCTCGCCTTCAGGCGGTCGTCGTCCGCCGGCAGAAAGCCGAAGAGCGCAGCGAGCAGCGTCGAGGCGTCGAGCGAGTCCGTCTCGTAGTGCTGGCGGAGGATCCCGTCCTTGGCACCGTTCGCGAGGATGTCCTCTTTGATCTCTTCCGCGACGTCGGCCCACTTCTGCTGAGCCTCTCGGTCGCCGCGAATCTCAGCGAGCTTGGCCGCCCGGTCCATGGCGACCCAACACATGAGCTTCGAGGAGACGTAGTGCTGCGGGGCGCCGCGCGCCTCCCAGATGCCCTGATCCGGCTCCCGCCATACTCGGGTTGCGCACTCGGCCTGCGTCTCGACGATCGGCCATAGGCGCCTCGGCATGCGCTGGCTCCTGCGTGTGTGGAGCAGGATCGAGTCGAGCGCGGCGCCGAAGACGTCGTTCTGCCGCTGGTCAAAGGCGCCGTTGCCGATCCGGACCGGCTTTGCCCCGGCATACCCCGAGAGGTCGTCGCGCGTCGACTCCGTCAGATCGCGGCGACCGTCGATCCCGTACATGATCTGCAGCGAGCCGTCCTCGGTCGTCTCGATGTCGGCGACGAACTGCATGAACTCGTCCGCCTCCCAGTCGAGGTTGAGGAAGTGCATCGCCTGCAGCGTGAAAGTCGTGTCGCGGATCCACGTGTAGCGGTAGTCCCAGTTCCGCTCGCCGCCCGGCGTCTCCGGCAGGGAGGTCGTGAGCGCCGCAACGGTCGCCCCGGTGGGCATGTACGTGAGCCCTTTGATGGTCAGAGCAGAGCGCTGGATCGGATCTCGGAACCGGTGATCCGGGAGGCGGGCTCGACCGAGCCAGGAGCGCCAGAAGTGCTCTGTGGCCTTGATCTTCGCGGCGGCCTCGTCTGCGTCTTTGGGCGCGGCGAGCTCCTCCGCCCAGGAAAGTGCGCAGTAAGCGCGATCCCCGGGCCTCAGCACGTGTCGTCCCCGCACCCTGGTTTCCTCGACCCCTAGCGCGAGATCCGACCTCAGGCGGATCTTCTGGCCCGCGCCGGTCGCATCTGCGATATGGCGATCGTCTTTGACGAGCGCCCATTCGGCAGGCATGCGCCCGTAGTCGAAGACAGGCTCGCACACGAGCTCCACCTCGACCTCACCCTCCACGCACTCGACCGTGCGGACAAGCATGTGGTCGGCGTCGTCGTCGGCAGGGGGCCGGGTATGGGTCGTGATCTGATCCTCGTGCTCCCACGGGCCGATCGTGAGCGCGTCGCGGACGATCACCCAGCCGTTCGGCGTCTTCCAGGTGGTCACGAACACGTTCGTGCCGGGCTCATAGGCACGGGCCGTCGGATGGTTGATTCCGAAAGGAGCGAAGCGGAACGTCCCCGCCTCCCGGTCGAGCAGGCTGCCGAAGACGCTCGGCGAGTCGAACGACGGCACGCAGAGCCAGTCGATCGCTCCGTCGGGCGCGACCAGCGCACCCGTGTGGCAGTCGGAGAGGAACGCGTAGTCCGCGATCGGCGGGAAGGGTGACGGTGCCGCCGCGCTCTGTGGGCGGGCCTCGGCCGCCGTCTCGACCGCGGTCACGACGTCACCCACGGGTCGTGCCAGTGAGCGTGGCCGGCAAGCAGCTTGTCCGCGGCCTTCGGACCCCACGAGCCGGGGGCGTAGGCATGCACCGGCGGTGGCGCGTCTAAGAGCGGCTGCATGATCCGCCAGGCCTCCTCGACGCCATCCTGGCGAGTGAATCGCTTGCTGTCGCCGATCATCGCCGCGTGGAGGAGCACCTCGTAAGGCGCGGCGCCTTCACCGCCTTCCTCCGCGAACTCCATGTCGAGCGAGATCGGTGCGGGACGAGCCTCCTTTCCCCGGCGTGCGTCAACGATCAGTCGAACGCCGGTGGAAGGGTCGAGCTTGACGACGAGTTGGTTCGGCTCGGGCCTGTGTTTTTCGTCCCAGAACCCGAGACGCGGCGGATGTTTGAAGACGAGCCGGAGCTCGGTCTGAGTAGCTGGAAGCCGCTTTCCCGCCCGGATGAAGAACGGCACATCGGCCCAGCGCCAGTTGTCGATATCGAGCCGCAATGCCGCATACGTCTCTGTCTGCGAATCGGGTGCAACGCCGTCGATCTCGCGGTACCCGTCGTACTGCCCGCGCACGTACTGTCCGGGATCGGCGTCTGCGATCGCCCGGAAGAGCGCCACCTGCGCATCCTTGAGCGTGTCGGAGTCGGAGGAGGACGGGACCTCCATGGCGGCCGCCGAGACGAGTTGCATCAGGTGGTTGACCACAACGTCCCGTAGCGCGCCGACCGGATCGTAGAAATGGCCGCGGTCCTCGACCCCGAAGCTCTCGGCCATCGTGATCTGCACGCTCTCGAGGTAGTTCCGACTCCACAGTGGCTCGAGCATCGCGTTCGCGAAGCGCAGGTACAGAATCTCGTCGGTGCCCATCTTCCCGAGGAAGTGATCGATCCTGTAGAGCTGCGACTCGTCGATGTACTGATGGAGCTCGTCCGCGAGCTCGATCGCCGAAGCACGGTCGTGGCCAAAGGGCTTCTCGACGACGATCCGCGCGTTCTTCGTCAGTCCGGCCTCCGCCAGGCCCTTGACGACTTTGCCGAAGAGGAATGGTGGGATCTCGAGGTAGAAGACCGGAAGCTGGGCTCCGTCGATCGCCTCTGCGACTCGCTCGTACGTCGAGGAGTCGGAAAAATCACCCGAGACGTATGAGAGCCGATCGGCGAAGCGATCGAACACCTTCGGCTCGAGCCGCTCGCCCGCACCCTCGATCGACGTCCGCGCACGTTCCTTGAGGTCGTCGACAGTCCAGTCGTCGACGGCGACCCCCACGATCGGGCAGTCGATGAGGCCGCGCCGCTCGAGGCGGTAGAGGGACATGAACGTCATGACCTTCGCAAGGTCGCCCGTGATCCCGAACGCCACGAAGACATCCGCAGGCTGACCGGCTTGATCGGCCTGCGTACGGGTTGCGGGGGAAGCCACGGTCGTCGTCATCGGTGTCTCTCCTCTCTTCGGTGGGTCCGGCGGCGGCGGTCTCTCGCGAACCGCCGGGCGGGTGCGAACCTACTGAGGCCGGTGGTTCGGGACATCGTCTCGATGGGATGAACGTGTTCGAGCACGATGACCTTCGATCCCAATCGCCCTAGACAGGCATGGCGTCCCGGGACTGCCGGAGGCCCTTTTTCTCACCCACGCTCACGCGCCCGCGACCGAACGCGTCGACTCGGCCCCAGCGGCCGGGGATATCGAGCAGAGCCACGTGCCCGATCCCGACCGGCAGCGCCGGATCGACGACAAGGAGGTCGCCGACCGGCTCCAGGCCGAGCATCGTCCGTAGCAGCAGGAGCGGCGCGCCCGTCGACCAGGCCTGAGGGCTGCACGCGGTCGGGTACTGAACCGGGTACCTCGTCAGCGTTCGCTCGTAGCCGCCGAAGGCTTCGGGCAGCCGGCCATCGAAGAAGTCGGCGGCCTCGAGGATGCCGGCGGCGATCCGCGCTGCTTCCTCCTTGAAGCCGTATCGGCGCAGACCCCAGGCGATGAACGAGTTGTCGAAGGGCCAAACGGTGCCCACGTGATAGCCGATCGGGTTGTAGCGCCCTTCGCCCGTCGCGAGGGTGCGCACACCCCAGCCGGAGAAGAGACGTGGGCCTAGGAGATGGCGCGCGATCGCCTTCGCCTTCGGCTTGTCGACGATGCCGCTCCAGAGCAGGTGTCCGATGTTCGAGCTGAGCGCATCGACCTGCTTGCCGTCGCTATCCAGCGCCAGAGCGAAGTACTCGCGGTCAGGGATCCAGAAATCTCGGTTGAAGCGGCGCTTGAGCTCAGCAGCCTGCTTCTCGAGCTGAGACGCGAACTCTGGGTCCTTCCAGACCTCGCGCGCGAGCCGCGCGGCGCGCCTCTTGGCGTCGTAGGCGTAACCCTGGAGCTCGCACGTCGCCCGCGGGAACCCCGCCAGACGACCGTCTCGGTACGAGATGGAATCCCACGAGTCTTTCCAGCACTGGTTCTCAAGGCCGGTCTTCTCGTTGCGGCGCTGGTACGAGATGTAGCCGTTGCCCATCAAGTCCGCGTACTCGTCGATCCAGTTCAGTGCGGCGCGCGCCTCGTGCTCCAGTTCGTGGACGAGCCGGCGATCGCCGGTCCAGCGCTCGTACTCGTCCAGCAGCACGACGTACAGCGGCGTTGCGTCGGCGGACCCGTAGTAGGGCGAATGCGGCCGCTCCTCGAACGCCGGGAGTTCGCCGTACCTCATCTCGTGGAGGATCCGTCCGGGATCCTCGTCGCGGAAGTCGTCGACAACCGTCCCCTGCCAGTCCCCGAGCGCTCGCAGGGTCGTCGCCGCGAGCTCGGGTGTGAACGGCAGAGCCTGCAGGCTGGTCAAAATGCTGTCGCGGCCGAACATGGTCATGAACCACGGCAGCCCCGCAGCGGGAAGGCTTCGGTAACCCATGATCGGCGGCGAGAAGCGAAGCGCCGCCAAGTCGACGAGACTGCGCCGGTACGTCTCTCGGAGCGAGTCCCAGTCGCACTCGAGGGCCGGGGCCTGATCGAGCCAGCGCTTCAGGTTGGTCTCCATGTTCTGGCGGCCCCGTGGCCGTGCGAATGTCGGCCGTTCATGCCTTTCTCCCGAGCCAATGAGCGCCGTGACGACGTCGAGGTTTGTCGACCACTCGCCCTGAGGCTCGATCCGTGTCTTGAACGTCAGCCCCTTCTTGTCGACGCGGGCCGGCGCCGTAGCGGATATGTCCGTCGCGCGCGTGAACGTCTCGCGTTGATATCCCAGCACGAGACGGCCGTCGGTAACGCGCGCCGAGTAGGTGCCCTTCTTCTTCAGCGCGTCCTTGACCTCGAACAGGTCCGCGAAATCGGAGCCTGCATCGATCCGAACGGTCAGGTCGACCGGTTTCTCGTCGTGGTTGAGAATCTGCAGCTCCTCACGGAACCCGTTCCCGACCGCGCGGCGTCGAATCACCGAGAGCTTCGAATCGACGTAGACGGTCCCGGTCCCGGGGACGAGGAAGAAGCGAGTCTCGAAGTACTGCAGGTCGTCGGTCGAGAGCGGGGTCAACCGTTGGCCGTTCACGGTTAGGACCCATTCCGAGAGAAACCGTGTGTCGAACGAGAACAGGCCCGTCGGGTCGGTCAGCGATGCCTCGATGTCGCCGCGGGAGTCACTGACGACGAAGGTGTTGCCGTCGAGGATCTTGACGAGCCCGTCGCTCACGTCCTGCGCCGTCCGCTCGCCCCGTTCCGCCCCCGCCCGCGCTTGGCCGGCGGTCCGGGAAAGAGTTTCTGGAGCTGCACCAACAGCTCCATGTTCCCGTCGATGACGACCGCGCCACGCAACACCGCGGCTGTTGCGTTGACCTCGCCGTTGGCGATCCGGTCGAACAACGCCTTGTCCGCTCGGAAGGTGCATTCCGCCCGAGCGTTCCTCCGAGAGACTGCGAGGTCCCCCTTATCGACCACAAGGTGCCAGCGGTCGACCCGCTTTCCGTCTGCAAGCTCGAATCGCACGGTGCCCTTCGCCCACTCGAGCATTGGGACATGGCCACGCTCGGCCAGCGCGCCGAAGAACTCCGCGGTCGCATCGGTCATCGTTCCCTCCGTCACGACTCGACGGTGATCCGGGCTCCACGCTGGTGGGTCAAACCGGCGCCTGCCCAGTCGACAACGGCTTTGGCGCGGTCCTGGTTCGTCGGCAGCAGCGCCAGGTGCACCGTTCCCCAGGCGACCTGGGCGGCCTTTCCCTTCATCGTTCGCCCGCCCAGCATCTGCACGACCGCAGAGCCCCGTCCGATCGTCGCCATCGTTCCTTTGTCGCGGTACCTGAATGGTTTTGTCTGCTTGCCGGCGACTCGGCGAGCGATCGTCTCGCCCACGTGCTCGCCCGACTGGAGTGCGACCGAGCCGAGTTGAGGCAGAACCTGGCTCGTCTTCTGATCGGTGATCGCGGCGATATCGCCCACCGCGTACACCTCCGGGTGCCCCGGGATCGTGAGTTCGGCTTCGACCGCGATCCGATTTCCCTTTTCCAGCTCGAGACCGAGCGAGCGCACGAGTGCATTGCCCTGCAACCCCGCTCCCCAGACGAGCGTGTATGCCCGTAGGACGGTGCCGGACTTGAGGGTGACGCGGCTCCGCGCGATCGACTCGACCACTTCCCCGGTCATCACCTCAACGCCCCGCTCGTCGAGGGCCTGTTCGGTGTAGGACCGGATGTCCGGCTTGAACATCGGGAAGATTTCCGGGCCGGCTTCGACGAGCACGATCCGGGCCTGCTCGTGCGGCAGGTCGGGGTAGTCCTTTCGGAAAACGCCCTTGTAGAGCTCGGCCAGAGCGCCCGCGGTCTCGATCCCGGTAGGCCCGCCGCCGACGACGACGATGTTCAGCGAGCCGTCTTCCGCGAGCATCGGACTGCGGTCGGTCTCCTCCCAGATCTTGAGAACGTGGTTCTTGAGCCGCACCGCGTCCGCCAAGGTGTAGAGGGGGAAAGCGACCTGCTCGGCTCCCTCGACGCCGAAGAAGTTGACCTCCGCGCCGAGCGCCAGAACGAGGAAATCGTAGTCCTGATCCTCGAGCTCGCCAAAACGCACCTTCCTCGCGTCGAGGTCGATCTCGGTGACGGCGTCCTGGTGCACCCTGACATTCGGGTGCTTGTGGAAGAGGTCGCGGAGGGGATGCCCGACGGCCGGTTGCTCGAGTAGCCCGGTCGCCACCTGGTAGAGCAACGGCTGAAACGTGTGGTAATCGTGCTTGTCGACGAGCACGACGTCGACGTCGCTTTTTCCGAGGTTCTGGGCGGCTCCGACGCCGCCGAAGCCGCCACCGAGGACGACCACCCGCGGACGCCGGCCTTTGGAGTCCTTTCGAGCGCTCACGAAGTAGCCGACCGTACGCTCGGCCCCTCCGTCGGTGGTCATCCCATAGGGATGAATCGCTCAGGTGCGGGGATACGTGCCGACGTAGAAGAGGGCGATCGCGAGGAGAACCGCGGAGACCACGATCAGTCCGATCCGCACGCCTTCGACCTTGAACTTCTGGGCCAATGCGGTCAGGAACAGGACGGTCGCGAGGAGGACGGTGTTGCGGAGGTACTTGTCGCCGGTCTCGCGCGCCGTCGTGCCTCCCTCGAGCGCGACGGAAGCCCGTTCGCCCTCGCGGGCGGCTCGCTCAGCGGCGGCGTTGTGGTATTGCGGCATCAACAGGGGACCGGCCGGCGCCTTTGGGTTGTGAAACGGGTCCGTCTTCAGCCAAGCCGCGAAGGCAGGTCGGTACTCCGGGCGGAAGCGCCGCACGAAGAGCGCGCCGGCCTTCTGGTCCCCTTGCACCTTCGCCTGCAGCCAGAACCCGAAAGTCGTCGTGTCGTAGAGACGCTGTTGACCACTGAGAGTCGCGGCCCGGTTCTCAGCCGCTCGGTACTTGTTCGACAGGCCATACAGCTGTGCCTGGCGACTGTCCCAGCGCGCCGTCTGATAGCCGCTCCAGGCCGTGGCGACCGCGACGATGGCGAGCAACACCGCCTCGGCAATCTCGATCAACTGGGCCCGGCGGTTGGATGGGGCGTGCTCGGCTCCATGAGCGTGGCTCATTGCATGGGCGACCTCCGGGGTCGACACCGTCTCGGGCACGGGGCCAGCGTCGCACCGAGCCCCGCCCGCTTGTTCATCCGAACCGGACGATGCGGTATCGATGCCTCGGCAGGAGGCTCGTCGCGCCAGATGACCGAGGCAGTGGCCACGACGGGTGAAGCCGGAGCGACGAGGGCTCCCGCCGAGCGCTCTACTGCCCCGAAACGCGCCGGGCTCGTGCTCGGTTCGCTGATCGCGGTTGCGGCCGTCGCCAATCTGGGCCTCGCCGTCGCCAACGTCGCACTCCCCGCGATCGGGAGGGAATTCGATGCGTCGCAAACGGCGCTCAATCTCGTAGCCGTCGGCTACTCGCTCGGGCTGGCTGCCTCGGTGCTGTACTTCGGCGCTGTCGGGGATCGGTACGGGCGCAAGCTCCTACTGATCATCGGCATGGTGGTGACCGTGCCGGCGGACTGCCTGGCTGCGTGGGCACCGAACATCGATGTGCTGTTCGGAGCGCGAGTCCTCGGTGGGGTCGGAGCGGGGATGGCGTACCCGACCACTCTTGCCTTGATCACGGCACTCTGGTCAGGGCCGGCCCGGACCAAGTCGATCGCGCTCTGGGCTGCGACCGGCGGCGCGATCGCGGCGCTGGGACCGCTCTGTTCAGGGATCCTGCTCGAGCACTTCTGGTGGGGCTCGGTCTTTCTGCTCACTCTGCCCCTCGCGGTAATCGCGCTCGTGATGGCGGTCCTGCTCGTTCCCGCCCACGTAAACGAGACGACCGATCCGGTCGACCACCTCGGCGGGGTCCTTTCGATCGCTCTCGTAGGCGCGCTGATCCTGGGGATCAACTTCGCCGCGGTGCCAAACGAGACGACTCTCATCCTCGGGCTGTTCGCCGTCGCTGCCGCCGCCCTCGTCGCCTTCTTCATCAGACAACGTCGGGCGAAGAACCCGCTTTACGACCTCCATACCGCGGCCCGACCGACCTTCTGGGTGGCGGCCTGCGCGGGAATCATCGTTTTCGGCTCGTTGATGGGAGCGATGTTCATCGGCCAGCAGTTCCTCCAGAACGTGCTCGACTATTCGACCGTCGACGCCGGGCTCGCGATCCTGCCGGCGGCAGCCTTCATGGTCGTCGTGGCGCCGCGCTCGGCAAAGCTCATCGAGGCCCGGGGCGCCCGCTTCACGCTCCTCCTCGGCTACGTCTTCGTCCTGCTCGGCTTTCTGACGATGCTGGTCCTCTGGAAGGAGAGCATCTCCTACTGGAAAGTTGCGCTCGGGTATTCATTCGTCGGCATCGGTGTCGGACTGGCCGGGACGCCGGCCTCGCATTCACTCACCGGATCGGTGCCCGTCAAGCGGGTCGGGATGGCTTCGGGCACCGCCGACCTGCAACGTGACCTGGGCGGAGCGATCATGCAGTCGGTCTTCGGCGCGCTCCTGACGGCGGGCTACGCCGCCGCTGCGGGAGCCGCGGTCGCAGCTTCCGGTAAGAACGTCAACAGCTCCGTGCAGGGCGAGCTGACGAAGTCCTTTTCGAGTGCGGCGGACACCGCACAGCGGTACCCAACCTCGGTTCAGGACCAGATCATCGCCGCGGCCAAGACCTCGTTCTTGAAGGGTGACCAGTGGGCTTACACGGCCGGGATCGTGGCAGTGCTGCTCGGCGCGGTGCTCGTCTACTTCAAGTTCCCGAGATTCGAGGACGAGAAGCGGCTGCTCGCCTCTTACGAAGCTGAGGATGCCGGGCAAGCAGCCGGTGAACCCGAGCGTCGAACGAGGAAGTCCTTGGAAACCGCGGCGTGATCGGCCTCAGCTTCCCTGCTTGTTCAGCGCCTTGCAGTCCTCGCTGTCCTTGAAGGCTTTGTCGAGCTCGCCCTTCGTGTCGAGCTGCTGGATGCTGGTGAAGGCGGTCGTCACCTGATCACCGACGGTCACCAACGTTGAGCTGACGGTCGAGACCGCCTTGAGGGCGCCACTCGTTCCGGAGACTTCCTTGACGGCCTTGTCGATCGTCTGAACGTTTGTTTTCAGCTGACCGGCGAGTGTATCGAGGGTCTCCTTTGCCTTCTTGCCCGACTCCGTATCCGGCGTGCCAAGACCCTTGAGATCGTTCACGAACTCGTCCGTCGCCTTCGTCACCTCAGCGGAAGCAGACTTGAGTGAGTCCTCGGTCACGTTCCCTTTCAGAGAGGTCGTCGTCGTTTGCACCGAGGTCGACCAGGTCGAGACGGCGGAGCAGAGGCCGTTCGCCCAGTCGGCCGCGGACGTCGACTGGCTGCTGCTGCTCTTGCCGCCGCACCCGGCGGCCAGCGTCGCGAGTGCGACGACGGCGATCACGCAAGTGCTGCCGCGCCGGGTCACTGCCTCGCCACCACGAAGTCGGCGGCGGGAGTGAATTCATGCAGTTCGTCCTGACCAGGCTTGATGACGCCCCACGACGATTCCGGAACCTCGTTCCAAGCACCCGGTAGCTCGTCACCAAGCGGCTCGGAGACGATAAGCCGCGACTCGTCGTCGAGTCGTCGGAGGAGCTCGTTCTCGGGATACAACGCGCGGAGCGTCGAGACATCCGTGCTGAAGAAAAGAGAACGCGACTTACCCTCGCTCGAGTACCGGAAGGCCCAGATGCTCTCACCGTTCGTCGTCGCGATCGTTCCCTGGAACGGGTACTCGACGGCATGTTCGTGCCCGACCGACTCGACGAAGCCGATCGCTCGCTGGACTGCCGCGGGTGGATCCTCTTCCAAGCCGAATGTCAGGGCGAGGTGGAAGAGAGTCTCAGAGTCTGTCGTGCCTTCGATCTCGGGATAGAGCTCCGGGTCGATCGCAAGCACGAGGTCGCGCTTGACCGCCTGATACTCATGGATGACCCCGTTGTGCATCCAGAGCCAACGCCCATGACGGAACGGGTGGCAGTTCGTCTGCTGGACCGGCGATCCCGTCGAAGCGCGGATGTGCGCGAAGACCGTGGTTGCGGTCACGTGATCGGCGAGCTCGCGCAGGTTGCGGTCGTTCCAGGCCGGTTCGACGCTCCGGAACACCGCCGGCGTTTCCTGCGCGCCGTACCACCCGACGCCGAAGCCGTCGCCGTTCGTCTCCTCTGCGCCGAGCCGCGAATGCAAGCTCTGGACGATCAGCGAGTTCTTCGGCCCGTAGAGCAGCTCCTGAAGGAGAACAGGCGACCCCGAGTACGCAAGCCAACGACACATTCCACACCGACTCTGGCGTAACGACGATGGCCGAGCATCACCCGGATCGGACGACGACGGGCGTTGCCGGACTTGGAGAATGAGCGGCGGATGGAAATGAGCCAGGCTGCCGCGGCGCCTTTGGAGGAGCAGCGCAGGCACCCGCACTGGAGGCGCCTGCTGATCGGCGGGCTCGTGATCCTGGTGATCGGCGCGGCGGCCGATCTCCTCGGTTGGGACATCCGCGGCTGGCTGAACAACCTGTGGGACACGATGAGCGAGATCTCGCTCGGGTACCTCGTGGCCGGCGTCGCGCTGAAGACGCTGCAGACAACGGCTACGGCGTTCGCCTGGTACGCGATCCTGCGCTACGCCTATCCGACGACGCGCTTCCGGCTCGTGCTCGCGTGCTACGCAGCGTCGGTGGCGCTCAACGGGATCCTGCCGGCGAACCTCGGGACGTTGGCGTTGCTCCTGATGTTCACGACGATCATCGCCGGCGCGACCTTCTCCGGAGTCCTCGGCGCCTATGTAGTCGAGAAGATCTTCTTTACGGTCATCGGGGCGTTTACGTACCTCTACCTGTTCCTGAGCGTAAGCGGGTCCTTCGATATCAAGTTCGACTTCGTGCACCAGCACCCATGGGGCACAGTGATCCTCGTCGTCGGGAGCGTCGCCTTGATCTATTCGCTCGTCAGCGCGTTCTGGCCGAAGGTCGTCCGGTGGTGGGACCAGGCCAAGGAAGGTGGGGGCATTCTGGGCGAGCCCAGGAGATACCTCCTCTGGGTGTTCGCTCCGTCCCTGCTCGGGTGGATCGCGAGCCTCGGCGTGATGGCAGTCTTTCTCGCCGCATACGACATCCCGGTCAGCTTCGACACGCTCATGCGGATCTGTGGGGGCAACTCGATCGCGAACGTGACGTCGGCCACACCCGGCGGTGCCGGCGTCAACCAGGCGTTCAACGTTGCTTCGCTGAAAGGCGTAACGGACGCCACGACCGCGACTGCGTACTCGGTTAGCCAGCAGCTCGTGACGACGGCGTGGAACATCATCTTCGGGGTCGTGCTCCTCGTTTGGGCCTTCGGCTGGAGCGGCGGCAAGGAACTCGTACAGACCTCGTACACCGGCGCCAAGGAGAAGGCGGCCGAGCAGAAAGAAGCACGCGCGACGAGGAAAGAGGCGAAGCGGGCCGCCAAGCATGCCTAGCGCCAGCCCCGACGTGAATTAGGGTCGGTGCGTGGGCTGGATCGAAGCCGAGCTGGCGCTGACCGCGCTGGCGGCGATGTTGTCACCAACGACCTTGACGTTCTCGGTCCTCGTGCTCGTGCTCGGCGACCGGCCTCTGAGAACGGGCCTCTGGTTCTATGTCGGCGCGCTGACGGCGACGCTGGGAATCGGGATCGTCGCCGCGTTTGTGCTCGGCGACGCGGCGGCGGACCGCACGCCTGGCAGTCCGAAGACGGCGGTCGCGATCTTCGACGTGGTGGCCGGTTTGTTACTGATCGCGTTCGTGGTCCGGACGCTTCGAAGGCCGCCGAACCCCAAGCGGGCCGCGAGCATGTTCGCCCAGATGCAGAAGGTCGCGTCCTCCCCCGCCGTCGCGATCGTCGGAGCGGGTGCGGCGCTTGCAAACCCCGGCGCATTCATCCCGATCGCGCTCAAGAACATCTCGGAGCTCGACCCCACTGCGACCGAGTACATCGCCAACTGGGCCTTCTTCAGCGTTGTCTCCCTCCTCCCCCTCGCGGTCGCGCTCGTACTGCTCCTCGTCGCCCGGGAATGGGCCGAGCGTCTGCTCGAAGGCGTCCGCAGGTGGCTCGACAAAAACGCCAGGACCATCGCCGCGGTCATCATCGTGGCGCTGGCCGCATCGCTGATCCGCAACGGGATCGCGGGGCTGACGGCCTGATCGACCTTTAGCCTCGATGCGTTGAGTGTCAGTTCCCGAGCTTCGCTTCGATCGCTCCGAGCCTTTGCTCGATGCGGCGGAGGGATTCCATCGTCTCCGCCAGCTGGGCGGCCCGCTCTGCCTGCTCGGCTGCGCCAGCCTCGGCCTCCTCGGCCGCCACGAAGTACGAGGTGACCGTCGCGATCAGGAACGAGAGGAAGGTGACACCGATGATGATCACGACGCTGCCGACGACGCGGCCCCAAGCAGTGTGGGGGACGACGTCGCCGTAGCCGACCGTGCCGAGCGTCACGATGGCCCACCAGATCCCCGTGCCGAAGGTCGGAAAGTCCTGGCGGTCGACCAAGGTCACCACGAATCCCGACAGCAGGCCCAATGCCGTGGTCGCGAGCAAAAGGAACGGAAAAATGCGCCGGTTGGCGACGGCTCGCTTCGTGCGCTCCTGCCAGCGGAAGCCACGCCGCCGGGGAGGCCGGTTGAAATCCATCGACGCCACCGTCGCAGAGGCGCCGGATGGATGATGGGCCAATGACCGGCGAGTTCCATCGTCACCGGGCAGCCCGCGTCGGCCGAGCGGCCATGGGGGAGCGGCTCGGCGGCTTCATCTACGGCACCATCGTCGCCCTCGCGGTTGTGGTCGCCGGTGCCCGCGCCTATCCACACGGCGCCGGACACATCGCGGTCCTCGTGGCAGCGACGAGCGTTGCTTTCTGGCTCGCACACGTCTACTCGAACGCGGTCGCCCACAGCGTCGCACGCGACCAGCACCTTTCCTTCGGCGAGCTGAGGCGGATCGCTCGCCGGGAAGGCTCGATCATCGAAGCCGCGGTGCCGCCATTGGCCGCCCTCCTACTGGGCGCCCTCGGCGTGATCTCGACCCAGGTCGCCGTCTGGGCGGCCTTCGCCCTCGCCCTGGTTGTCCTCGCCGCCCAGGGCGTCACGGTTGCGCGGATCGAGCGTCTCGGGCCGCTTGCAACGCTCGCCGTCGTGGCCGGAAACGTCAGCCTGGGCGTGCTATTGGTCGGGCTGAAGCTTGTGGTCAGCCACTGACGGACCACCGGTGTCGGAAGGGAGAAGCAGCGCCGCGCCCAGACCGATCCCCCCGGCTACGGCGAGGGCGATCATCGCCCACACGTATGACCTGTTTCCGGTGGCAACCGCCGAGACGAGGATGGTGCCGGCGATCGCCGTCCCGAGCGAGGAGCCCAGGTTCGAGATGCTGCGCGACAGTCCCGAGATCTCGCCCTGCTGCTCTTCGGGGAAGCTCGATTGCACGACGTTCACCGAGGGCGTCAGCATGATCCCGAGCGCGGCTCCGATCAGGAAGAGCCCTGGGACAAAGGCGACGACGCTCGACCAGGCAAGGACCAAGCCGATCAAGAGCCCGATCCCGGCGATGGCGCCAACGAAGCCCGCCACGATCAACGTCTTCTGAGCCCGCCTCGTCGCAAACCGCTCTGCACCGAGTGACGTCAGCAGCACCCCCACCGTCGCCGCCGTGAAGATGACACCGGTCTTGATCGCGTTGTAACCGCGAACCTCCTGGAGGAAGACCGCGACGGTGAACGACGTGCCAAGGAGAATCAGCCACTGGATGTTCTGCGTGACGAGTGCGAGGTTCGACGTTCGATTTTTGAACAGGCTGGTCGACAGGAGGGGCTCCTTGCCGGTTCGCTCTCTCCTGCGGATGTAGACGAAGAACGAGAACAGGACGACTGCGCCGACCGCCGCAAAGACGGCCGCGAGAACGTTGTCTGTCCCAATCTGCAGGATCGCGAACACGAGGCAGAACAGGCCAACTGCCGACAGAACCGCACCGACCGTGTCGAAAGGTCGCTCCGGGTCGGGCGGGAGCGGATCGACGACGGCGCGGCGGCTCAGGAGGACGATGGCGGCAACGACCAAGGCCTGGAACACGAACGCAGCACGCCAGCTGATTGCCGTCGTGATCAGACCCCCGATCAGCGGTCCGGCGGCGGCGCCGATGCCTCCCATCCCCATGATCGCGCCGAAGGCCTTGGCACGCGACGTGAGGTCGGGAAATGCCAGGGTGGTGAGGATGTACACCGGAGGAATCAGCAAGGCCGTCCCGACGCCTTCGAAGACGGAGTTGCCGAGGATGAGCACGCCGAGGCCGGGGGAAACCGCGCTCAGCACGGCGCCGATTCCATACAGGACGAGCCCCATCGTGAAGCACCGCTTCCGCCCCCAGCGGTCGGTCAACTTGCTGCCCGGGATCATGAGGACTGCCATGATCAGCAGGAACAACGTGATCGCCGTCTGGACGCCCTTGACGGTCGTGTTCAGGTCCTCGCTGATGTCGTTGATCATCACGTTCATGTTCGAACCCGCGAAGCTGCAGATGAACTGAGCCAGGGCGAGCGGGAGGAGGAACTTCCGCCGGGAGAAGGCGCCGGGCGCTGACGCCACGGCCCGGGCGTCGAGCGGCGCGAGGTGCTCGCTCATTGCGCCGCTCGGTTCTCCGCCGCTCCGGGCTGGATCGAAGGGATGCGCTGCGCGTAGAAGAGCGCAACGAGGACGAGCACCGCCAGGATCGCCAGCGACGAGCGGAGCCCGTCGACCCGGGCGTCCTGGTAGCCGGCCAGCGCAGCCTCGCTCTGCTTCGAATCCGCGTTCGCCTTCTCCAGCGCCGCATTCAGGTCCGCATCCGAGACGAAGGGCACGCCTCCGGCGAGCTTGACGTGTGCCTCCGATTTCACGGACCCCGGTATCGCCGGGCTCTGCTGGATGTTCGCGGTGAACGAGGAGGCCGTAGCGGCGATCAGAATCGAGCCCGCCACGGCGGTTCCGATCGACGCACCGAGGTTCGTCATCGTGTTCTGCACGCCCCCCACCTCGGCACTCTGGTCGTCCGGAACGGCGGAGACCGTGACAGCACCGAGTTGTGACGCGAGGGCGCCGATCCCGAGCCCGATCAAGAGCATCGGCACGAATACAACCTCGGCTCCTGCGTCCTTGTCGAGGCCGCCCAGGAGCACGACGGTCCCGGCGAGAAGAGCGAGCAGGCCGCCGCGGACGACAAGGCGCGGCGAAACGTTCGGCAGCAGGCGTGGAATTCCGATCGCGGCGGCGAGCAGCGTGATCGACAGCGGCAGCAGCCTCGCTCCGGTCGCGAGGGCCGAGAGCCCCAGGCAGACCGAAAGGTAGAGCGGGACGACGAAAAAGAGCCCCGCCTGGGCCAGGTACTGAAAGAAGAACATGATCAGACCGCCGCCGAGCTGACGGTTCCGCAGCAGGGCCGGAGGGACCAGGGGCTCCCCGCCGTGCGACTCGAGGCGAGCTTCCCACCGGAAGAAGATCCAGATCACGAAGAGCCCGATCAGCGCAAGCCAGAGCGTCGGCGACAGACCTGCCCACGACGGGCCGTCCGGCTTTGGATGGATCCAACCCCATTCGCTCGAGCGAAGCACGCCGAAGACGAGCGAGCCGAGGCCGAACGCCGAAAGCGCCGCCCCGACGAAATCGAGGTGCGGGCGGGTCTCGGGCGGCGCGTCGGCGATCCGACGAGCGAGTACGAGAATCGCGAGGACGATCACCACTTCCCCGGCGAAGACCCACCGCCAGGAGAAATAGGTCGTGCAGAAGCCCCCGACCAGCGGCCCGACCGCGACCGCGACCGCTCCGGCGGCCGCAACGAGGCCGTAGGCGGCCGGCCGGCGTTCGGTGGCGAAGTTTCCCGCGACGAGCGCGACGATCGACGGCAGGATCAACGCAGCTCCAACCCCTTCCAGGAAAGACCAGCCGAACAGAAGGACCGGCAGGCTCGGCGCGAGCGAGGTCGTCAGCGACCCGCACCCGTAGATGACGCAGCCGATCGCGAACGCACGCTTGCGGCCGATCATCGCTCCGATCTTCGCCCCGGTGATCATCAGGGCCGCCATCACGAGGGTGTAGGCCGTGATCGCCCCCTGGATTCCCGTCACGGTCGTGCCCACGTCCTTGGCGACGGTCGCGATGGACACGTTCATCACGGAGCTGTCGAGCGTCATCAGGAACTGGCCGGCTGCAAGCGTCAAGAGAACGAGCGTTGCCCCGCTCGCGCGCGCCGACGGTGCCGCACCGGCGGTCGTGGTGGCGGATTGCGTCACGATCCGGCCGGCTGGAGCGTCCGTTGCTCCTCGCCCTCCACCGTGTGAGGCGAGTCGCCCGGCCGCGTTCCGTTCAGCAGGCGGCGCCATCCCAAAAGAACACGGTGGACTGCCGCCGCGCCGACGATCGGCTCGGCGGGAATCGCGAGCTGGTCGGGATACAGAACAAACGGCCGCGTCTGCGCGCCGCCGATGCCGCCGTGGAACGAGATCAGCTCTTCGAAGGCGCAACCCTCGTCGAGCTCGGGGTCGTAGAAGCTGCCGACCATGATGTCGGCGACGTGCTCGAAGCCGTCTGTGCGCAGCAGGTGCCGCGGCGCATTCGGAGAGAAGTTTGCGAGCGGATCCTCGCCTTCAACCCGGCCGTCGCTGAGGTAGTGGGTCCCGTTGCGGCCGAGCGCGAGTGGACCGTCGCGGTCCGAGCGAACGAGCAACCAACCGACGTGGGGATGGTTGCGAAGCGCAGACAGAAGCTGAGGGTGCCGGCCCTCGATCTCTTCGAGTGTCAGCCGTCGGCGCTCCTCCATCAAGTAGATCAGCCCCAGGTTTCCCGAGCCGAGGACAACCACCTCACGGTCGGAGACATCGTTTGTCGGGTGTTTCTGCTTCTGCCCGGTCGCTTCTGCCGCTGCGTTTCCGACCGTCGCACTCTGCTCGTCTCCTCCAGCGATTCCCGTGACGCTGCCGCTCGAGAGCGAGCGCTCGACCAGCTCGTCGAGCCCGTAGCCGTTGCGCTGCTTGAAGGTCGCGCCCTGGGTCTGTCCATGGTCCGACAACACGACGATCTTGTACGGCCGAGCCGCGTAGGTGCGCGCGCGTTCGATCCGCCCGAACTGCTCGTCGAGCTTGCGCAGCGCCTCGAGCGTGTCCGCTCGTTCCAGGCCCGAGTGATGCGCGACCTCGTCGTAGCTCGAAAAAGTCGCGTAGATCGCGGGGCGGCCTTTCATCATGTCCGTGAGGACGCCGTAGACGATCAGGTCGCGGACGACGACGCACAACGCCGCACGCATGAACGGGTAGAGCCCACCGCGGTGGCCTCGAGGGCGGACGTCTCGGCGCTTCGCCCGCCCCGCAGCCGACCACTCGAGGATCACCTCCCAGGCGAACAGCACCAGGACGCGCACGACGTTGAAACCGTTGGCAAAGAACGCCCGGTAGCCGGGGTTGGCGCGCTTTTCGGCCTCGATTCGGCTGCACGTCAGGATCACGTAGTCGGCGCCGCCGGAGAGCAGGTTGCCGCGGCTCGCGCCGCCGTCAGCGAGCAAGCCGTTGTCGGTCGGATGACGGCGCTCGATCTCGGCGCAATCCGCCGGGCCGGAGCAGGCGACCAGCCTCGCCGATTCTTTCTCGACCCACCGGAAGGCCGGAATGTCCTCGTTCGAGCCGATCAGAATACCGGCCTGGCTCGCGCCGGTCTGCGACGACAGGTCGGTCTCCCATTCGACGAACCGATGGCTTCCCTCAGCAAGCCAGCGAGCCATCGTCGGGGCATTGCCGTCTCGCATCGCGCGCTGCAGAACGGGTAGTGCGAGCCCGTCGATCTCGAGGAAGACGATTCCAGGGGCATCCGTGATCGTCCGACCTCCCGTCCGTCGGGCTATCCGCTGGATCACCCTGAACGTGTACGTGTCGTCGTCGTTCGTCCCAAGGACGACGTCCACTGCAACACCGACCGCCGAGGCGACGAAGGCAACGCCGAGCGCCGACCAGAACGAGTCCACGGTCAGATCGCCGCCGGTGATCCGGTCGGCTGCGAGCAGAATCAGGGCGTCGAGCACGAGGACGAGGACGAGCCCCACGAGCAGCATGAACGGGAGCCGGAGAGCGGCGACCAGGGGCGGCAAGACCGCATTGAGAACCGCGATTGCAGCGCTGGCCGCCAACGCGCCCTCGAAGCCGTTGACCGTCGCCCCGGGAACGATCCAGGCGGCCACGAAGAGCGCTAGTGCGGACGCCACCCAGGCGATAAGGAGGCGCAGAGGCCGGAGCTTCGGGCGAGCGGGGCTCCAGGTCACAGATCGACCGAAGGCCGGCTGGGTGGTCGTCGTCATCGCACGTCCCGCTCCGCAGCGATTCTCCAGCGCCTGGCTCGCAGCGACCTCACCCGAAGGGGATGATGATCGCGGCCGTCCTGGGCTGTTCGATCTGTCCGAGAACCGTTGAACGGGCTCACCTGGCTGGGGCACAGCACGGTCGTGATCGACCTCGAGGGGACGCGGGTCGTGACCGACCCTGTCCTCCGAGGTCGAATCTGGCATCTGCGCCGAGGCGCGCTCGACGCAGCGGCGGTGGGGCAGCTCGATGCGATCCTGGTTTCGCACAGCCACTTCGACCACCTCGACCTCGGATCACTCGATCGCCTCGACCGGAACCTGCCGGTCGTCGTTCCGCGGGGCGTCGGTCGCCTCGTGCGCCGACGTGGCTTCCGGCGCACCGTGGAGCTGGACGTGGGGGAAGAGCTCCCGCTCGGTGCCATCGTGATTCGCGCCACCCACGCGGACCACGAGTCGAGCCGGGGCCCGTTCTCACCGAGCACTCCTTCCCTCGGCTATGTCGTTGAAGGCGGAGCGCGTATCTACTTCGCGGGCGACACCGGGCTCTTTCAGGAAATGCGCCACCTCGGGCCAGTCGACGTCGCGCTGCTGCCGGTCGCCGGCTGGGGGCCCCGCCTCGGCGCGGGCCATCTCGACCCAGCCGGCGCAGCCGAGGCGCTTCGCCTTCTCCATCCGAAGGCGGCGCTGCCGATCCACTGGGGAACGCTCAGGAGGATTTTCGCGGAGCGGCCGGGCGACCGCCCCGCTCGCGAATTCGTCCGGATCGCCCGTGAGGTGGCTCCGGAGGTCGACGTCCGTGTGCTCTCGATCGGCGAGACGCTCGCACTCGAGGCGATCTGCTGACGAAGCTAGGAGGGTTCGGCGGAAAACAGTCTGTGCCGCCGGGCCGCGCTGCTCGCCCCCTGGCACCGTCCTCAGTCGCGCCCATATCTACGGATATGGACGCTCCCTGCGTCCTCCCCAGGGAACGAGCATCGCGACGAGCGAGGTTCCACCAAGCCCTCCTAGGTGTAAGACCCGAGCAGGTTGGTCCTGCTGACCGGGGGTTGGTGACCGAGGGCTGCGTGTCGGCGTCGATGGTTGTAGTACCAGAGCCAGCCGTCAAGCGCCGCTGTCCGTTCTTTGCTTGAGCGGTAGATCGCACCGTAGGCCCAGCCAGCGAGCAAGGTGCGAATGAAGCGCTCTGCCTTGCCGTTGGTCTGCGGCCGGTAGGGGCGCGTGCGGCTGTGGCGGATCCCCAGCCTGCGGCAGGCGAGCGCGTGGACCGCGGAGACATAGGCGGAGCCGTTGTCGGTCAAGAGCCGCTCGACTCGGATTCCTCGCCGCCGGTAGAAGGAGACCGCGCGCTCCAGGAAGCCGATCGCCGTTCTCGTCTTCTCGTCGGGCAGCACCTCCGCGTAGGCGAGGCGGCTGTAGTCGTCGACGCAGACGTGCACGTACTCGTAGCCAACCGAGCGCCGACGCTTGCCTTCGAGATCGGTCTGGGTCGGGTTGTAGCGCAGCCGCCGCTCGCCACCAAGGGCCCGTTTGCCGGCACCGCCCTCGATCCGTCCGAGCCGCTTGACGTCGACGTGGATGAGCTCGCCCGGTCGTGAGCGCTCGTAGCGCAGCGGCGGCTCGAGCCCAAGCCGGCCGAGTCTTCCCAATCCGCGCCGCGTCAGGATCCCGGACACGGTCGAGACCGCCATCCCGAGCAGCTCGGCGATCTCGGGGCCGGTGAAGCGCAGCCGACGCATGGCGACGATCAGCCGGATCCGCTCCTCCGCCGTCTGGTTGGCGACTCGCCTCGGCCGCGAGGAGCGGTCGAGCAGGCCGCGCTCGCCCTCGAGCCGGTAGCGACCGGCCCACTTGCGCGCGCAGCGGACGCTGACACCGGCGGCCTCGGCGGCCGTCTTCAGCGTCCAACCCTCGACGACCACCCGCTCGGCCAACCGCCGCCGGCCACTCCAACTGAGCGCCGCGTTACCGTGAAGCTTCATCCGGATCTCCTCCTTGGGGCTGAGAGTGCTTGGCAGCCCTCAGCCTCCAAGGAGGCCCGGATGGACCAACGTGCTCAGGAACTACACCTAGGGCGCGTTCGGCTCGCCGCCCGGCCCCGGAGAGAACCTCAGTACCGTGGGAGCGGTCCCGCGTATTCGTCAGGAACGTCCGTGAGGGCCGCGATCATTCGCTCCAACCCCCAGGTCGGGTCAAGGATCGCGGGT